>Ga0075021_10001001_pt1 | contig 14505 bp, 12 predicted proteins | sample ColStrG_CSR_2012_FD_72749 | JGI IMG/M metagenome (GOLD analysis project Ga0075021, IMG submission 72749) | Freshwater sediment microbial communities in response to fracking from Pennsylvania, USA - Cold Stream Run_MetaG_CSR_2012 | ecosystem: Environmental > Aquatic > Freshwater > Creek >...
GGATTGATATCCTCGCTGTAGACATCGTAGATCCACTCAATGGATTGTAAACCGGCGGCCCGCGCCAAAGCGAATTCCTCCCGCCAGCGAGTTCGCGGGAACGCCTGGAAGCTGGCTGGCTCCGGTGGAACGAGCCGACCTTGCATGATGCCGATACGCATGGGAGTCAGTCGGGAAGCGGCGGAATAATCATGTTATCTAGAAACTCCGCACGGTCGAGAAATGGCGCGAGATCTTCGAGCGGCTTGGAGACGAAAGACCCGTCGGGGCGTTGGACAGACGCCAAGCGCGGGGCGCGCACTTCCTCTGGGATTACGTGGACATCGCAAACGACAGGCCCCGGCACATCGAGGACGCGGCGGATCTCAGCGAGCAAATTCGACTGGTCGCGAATGAGGGCAGTTGGAATGCCATAGGCTTCGGCGACCTTGCGAACGTCGGGAAGAGTCTGCCCGGTTTTGGCGTCGCAACCAATGCGAGGTTCTCCAAAGAACGCAGTTTGCGAAATGCGAATAGAGGCATAGCCCTCGTTGTTCAAGACGAAGAACTTGATAGGCAGGTTTAAGCGGCGAACCGTTTCCAACTCCTGAATGTTGAATTGGAAACCGCCATCGCCATCGACACAGACAACGTTGCGGCGACTGCCGGCAAGGCAGGCGCCAATGGACGCGGCGATACCGAATCCCATGGCGCCGAGCGCGGTGGTGTGAAACACGCGCTGGCCGGACTTGACTTCGAGAGCAAAGAGGAATAGCTCGATGGCGCTGCCCGAGCTGCCAGAGACGATGTAGTCGTTTTCCCGCAATTCGGAGGAGAGTACCTCGGAGAGATGATAAACACTGACTCGCCCGAAGGGGTTGCGGTGCTCGGCGGTCACGATGGGATAGCGAGTCTTCCACTGGGCACAGCGAGCGAGCCACAAAGAACGGTCCAGTTTCTTGATTTCGCCTTGGCGGGCGAGTAGGGCGCGGATGAGAACGCCCGCGTCACAACAGATCTTGTGTTGGATGGAATCGCCCATCTTGGCGAGTTCGGCTGGATCGATATCGGCCATCACTTTTTCAGCGGCGCGCGCGAAGCGATCGGGAGCGTAGCCGGTAATGACACGATCAAGGCGTGAGCCGATGGACAGCAGGAAATCAGAGTTCTGGATGGCGAAATTAGAACCACGCGATGCGAGAGAGCCAGGGCGGCCAACGAAGAGTGGGTGCTTGGAGGGAACAATGTCGATGGCGAGCCAGGTGGTTTCAACGGGGACCTGCAGGGCACCAAGCAGTTCAAAGAACTCAGCTTCGGCATGGGCCAAGCGGATGCCGTTACCAGCCAGGATGATGGGACGCTGGGAGCGATTTAGCGCTTCAATGACGATCGAGACGTCGGGCGGCCCACAAGCGGGCTCGGGAGGTGGGAATGCGGGAAGCCCACCTTCGTCAATCTGAATCGCCTGCACATCCAGCGGAATATCGATCCAAACAGGCCCGGGCCGGTCTGACTGAGCCAGATGGATTGCTTTTTCGAGGTGATAGCGAATCGACTCCGGCCGATCGATGGTAACGGCATACTTGGTCAGAGGCTTTACGATGGAAACAATATCGATCTCCTGCACACCCATCTGGCGCACACCTGAATGGACACCTTCGGGTGAAACCATGCGGTCGGCACGTTTGACTTGACCCGACAGAAAAAGGCACGGAATGGAATCAAGCCAGGCGCCCGCCAGGCCGGTGATGGCATTCGTGGCGCCTGGTCCGGTAGTAACCATGCATACGCCCAGGTGCTTGGTGGCTTTGGAATAGCTTTCGGCAGCGATGGCGCTCGCCTGTTCGTGGAGATTACAGACCGGCTCAATGGCCGGGCAGCGGCTGAGGGCATCGTTCAGATGCATGGCTCCGCCGCCCGGAACCAGGAAGATGTGCTTTACGCCAAGGTTTGCAACGAAACGAAGAACGTAGTCAGAGAGGCGCATGCTGCTCAGCGCCAAGAAATGATGTGTCTCCCCATAAGATTGCCGAGCGCGGGCACGCCACCCTCGGCGTCGAGACTAACTTTCTCCCAGGCTTCGCGAGTCAGTGGGGTGATCTGCTCCATCTTCTTCGCCGCCAGAGATTTATTAGCGTTTTGCAGGTCTTTGGCGATGAAAGCGTTGAATTCATCGGCGACATCCCGCCGCTCGTGAGAGAGCGAATCGATGCGGGTCAGATAGTAATCGGCGGGCCGACCCTCGAAGAAAACTACCGCGCCATAGACTTGCGAAGTTTTCTCGCGAATGCGTTCTTCGCCGGTGATAGCCCCGCCTTCTTTAGTGGCGACGATTTTCTTGCGAATGTTGTCGGCCTTATCGGAAAGCGTGGCAAGCTGCTGGGCGAGGATATCGTCTTTGCCGAGCGAAGTCGCACGCGCGGAAAGATCCTGACGAACGCCGTTGATGCGGTCCACATCGAATGTCAAATCGCCAAGTAGCTTCGATACCCGCATCGCTGCGGCGAACTCTTGCTTGCGATCTTCCACTGTGAACTTCGCGCGAGCGTCCACCGTGGCAACGATTGGCGTGCTGTAAACCTCAGAGCGGCGGGTTAGCTTTATGGTGTAGGTGCCGGGGACAACGCGCGGACCTATGGTGGCCTCGCCGGCAATAACCGCGGCAGGCGGAACCTTCGGCGGCTTAAGGCGCATTGACCAGACGACGCGAGTAATGCCACGGCGGCTGCTGGCCGGCAAAGTATCAACGAGCCGGTCCTTGTCGTCGAAGACTTCCAGCTTCATGCGGCCATAAATGTGCCGGCGCTTCTGGTAATAGGTTACAAATGCGCCATTAGGCGGATTGTCTCCCACGAAATTGCCATCGCCCTCAGGCCAGCCGCCGAACGCGAACAAGCGCTGCTGCGCAGGCTTAGATTCGAGGAATACCGCGTCTTTGGCGAGAATCTCGGGAGTGAGCTGCCGCAAGACGGAGATGTCATCGACAATCCAGATTCCACGCCCATGAGTGGCGAGAACAAGATCGGAGGTGCGAGGATGGATGGCGATGTCGCGCACCGGGACGGAGGGAAAATCATGACCTTTGTACTGCGCCCACTGACCTCCGCTGTCAGCGGAAATCCACAGCCCGAACTCGGTGCCTAAGAAAAGCAGATTGGACGAGGTGGTATCTTCTTTAATGACGTGAGCGAAGCCGCGCACCACCGAGCCGGGAACGGTAAGAGGGGTCCATGTTTGGCCGAAATCGGAAGTCTTGAAAACGTATGGCTGCATGTCGCCGAAAGTGTGCCGGTCGAACACGGCGTACGCCGAGCCGTCGCTAAAGCGGCCGGCCTCCACCCAGGACACCCACGAGAATTTGGGCAGAGACAGGATATTCGCCGCGACGTTAGTCCAGGTTTTGCCGCCATCGCGGGTGAGTTGCAGATTGCCGTCGTCGGTGCCCGCCCAAATCACTTGCGAGTTGCGAGGCGATTCACTAATGGAGTAGATTGTGGCATGAATTTCAGCGACGGAGTTATCGACGGTGACGCCGCCCGATTCCTCCTGCTTTTCTTTCTCCGGGTCGTTCGTGGTGAGGTCGGGAGAGATGCGATCCCAGGATTGGCCGCGATCGCGCGAGCGAAATAGGAATTGGGCCCCGATATAGAGAGTGCCATCGCCCGAGGGACTGAGATGCATGGGGCTGTTCCAGTTAAAGCGTAGTTTACCTTCGCCATAGTTCTGTTGAGGCTGAATACTCCTGGCTTCCAATGTGCGGCGGTTCACACGGGCAATAGCGCCGCCTTGGGCTTCCACATAGACACAATCGGCGTCGGTGGGATCGGTGATCGCGAAAAAGCCATCGCCGCCGTAGAGATTTTCCCAGCGGTGGGTGGTGATGCCGCCGGGATAGGACGAGTCTCCCACCCAAACGCTGTTATCCTGCAAACCGCCGAAAACGTGATACGGATCGGCCATGTCAACACTTACGTGATAAAACTGGCCAACGGGGAGATCGAAAGCCTTGAGCCATTTCTCGCCTGAATCGCGTGAGAGCCAGACGCCGCCATCATCGCAAGTGATGATCTCGTCGGAGTTCTGGCGGTCGATCCAAACGTCGTGAAAATCGCCGTGAGCGCCGCCTTGAATACTGCTGAAACTCTTGCCGCCGTCGTTACTGAGAATGAGAGAGCCGCCGGCTTTGTAGATCTTGTTTTCATCTTTCGGATCGATAATCAGGTTGGCGAAATAGAATGGCCGCCAGACCATCATCTGGCTGCGGTCGCCTTCCTGCCACGTCTTGCCGCCATCGGCAGACCGGTAAAGCGCGCTGTGAGTGGATTCGATCACGGCATAAACGACATCCGGATTGGAGGGAGCGGTGGCAACGGCGATACGGCCCCATGGCTTGGCTGGAAGTCCTTTGGCGGATTTGGCGTCTAGCTCTTGCCAGGTGGCTCCGCCATCGGTGGTCTTCAAAAAGGCGCTGGCGCTGGAGGCGGTGCTATTTTCGCCGCCGGAGCGAAAAGTCCAACCTTTGCGACGGAAGTCCCAGTTAGCGGCAAAGAGCGTGTTCGGATCGCGCGAACTCATGGAGACATCGGAGCAACCGGTGGATGCGTTGCCGCCACTGAGGATCTTATTCCAGGTTTTACCACCGTCGGAGGTTTTGTATAAGCCACGGTCGTCGCTATCGCTCCAAAGCTTGCCGGGAACGCAGGCGTAAACTGTATTTGAGTCTTTCGGGTGGATCAGAATCTTGGCGATGCGCTCAGAGTTCTTGAGACCCATATTGGTCCAGTTCTCGCCGCTGTCCTTGGAGCGGTAGATACCGTCACCAAGGGAGACGCTGTTGCGGGTCCAAGCTTCGCCGGTTCCGGCCCAGATGGTTTTAGGATTCGAAGGATCAATGGCGAGAGCGCCAATGGATTGCACTGGCTGCTTGTCGAAGACCGGTTTGAAAGTATTGCCACCGTTGACCGATTTCCAAACGCCGCCGGCAGCGGCGCCCACGAAAACGGTGAGGCGTCCGTTCTCACGAACCGCGGTGATGGCGGCCACCCGCCCGCTGATCACGCCCGCTCCAATGTTGCGCGCGCCCAGGCCGGAGATGGCTTCGGAGTCGAAGGTAGGTGTTTGCGCGGAAAGAAGAAAAGAAATAGCCACAGACGAACACAGATGAACACAGATTTTTGCCTGCATTAGTTGTGGCCTCCGGCGGCGGGAATGGTGAATCGAGAGTCCGGCAGTGAAAGGTTGACGGCGATTTTATCGATGGTGAACTTAACGCGTTCGGAATCGCCTTTGGAGCCGCTTTCGATGGCGAAAGGGAAGTAGATACCGTTCACCTTTTCATAGTCGCCATAATAGATTTCGCCGTAACGAACAGTGCCGCGAATGTTACGTTCGGTTTCCACTTTCAGTTCTAGATATGTGTCGGTATCGATGTAGTAATAGCGGACGTCGCCGGTGGCGAGGGTGAGCTTGAGCTTATGACAGTCGGTGCCCTCCACGAAATCATGCCCTACGTATTCGACGCGGTGGTCTTTATTGCGATAGTCGACGAGTTGCCCTTCGATATCGGCATCTTCGATCAGGGCTTTGCGGTCGTCGGCCGAGAGGAGGTCTGGATCTTTGCGGCCTTCCCAAGGGACAACGTGCCAAGCAGTCTTGCCGTCGTAGGCGTCAATGCCGACCATTCCCTGAAGGATTTGCTCTTCGCGAACTTTGAAAGGACGTTTGTTCTCCTGAACGAAAGCCGCGCGAAAGCCGCCAACGGCGAATTTGCCGGAGACGCGGAGCGATTCGAGGCTTTTGAGTTTTTCAAGACCGCCGCGGGCCTGGAGATTTTTGGCGATGATCTCATCGGCGGTTTGGGCCGGCGTGAGCAGTGGAATGATCGCTATGATCGCGAATAGGCGAAGAAACGGCATATTTTACGAAACGAAATGTCCCTCAGTATCAAGGCTATTACATTTGGCGGAGGCGCAGATGTGGCGTGGTGGCGCTACCGAATGAAAAGCCACAGATGAACGCGGATGAACACGGATAAAACGGCGAACGCACTGATCGTATGGGTGGCGGCGTTGCATGATTGTTCGGCAGGTTTTTGCTACGCGGCGGCCTGCTCCTCCTGGGTTTCTTCGCTCACTTGGCGGATTGCGCCGCGAAAACAGCCGGCCAGTTCCTCAAACGGGATGCGCATGTGGCCCGGAATGGGCGTTTCGATGATTTGACGGATGTCGGAATCGATTTCGATGCGTTTTGCACGGGCGTTGGAAAGGCGAAGACGGGCTTGGTGAGCCTCTTTTTTGCGGGTTTCAGCGGCCTCTTTGCGGTTTTCCGATTCGAACCCAATCTGTTCCTTCTGCCGGGCGGCCTTGAACTTTTCGAGCATATTGACGCATTTATCCATGCCGCGCTCGTTTTGTGCTTGATAGCGGACGAGAAGAGCGAATTGTCTTTCGTCTTCGATGCGGCGAGTGTCGTCCTCAAGATCGAAGCAGTGGGCTTGGAGATCGATACAGCGTTGACGGGACTACATGTGCTGGGCCAAGCGGTCGACGTAGGATTGCTCGACGAGGTCGATGGGCTAGTAGTGGGTGCGGAGGTCGTTCTGGAGGGTAACGAAGGCTTCGGCATCTTCCCAAGGCATGATTTGGAAGGCGCCGGCGAGACCGTGGTAGCGGCGGTTTTGGGAAGAGATGGCTTTGCCTGCGGCGCTGGTAGGCCCGGTTGATAACTGGGCGTTGGCACGGTTGGCGTCGATTTGCGCTTGCGAGATTGTTTGCTCGGTGGCCGCGACGGGTTCCGAAAGAAATATCACGTAGCGCTCTCGTTCGCGGGGGAAGACATACAGTACGTCGAAAAAGTTGCGGCTCAGTTGGCCGCAGTCGGTGTCGATGTTTTCTCGCTGCTGTCCGGTAAAGCACGTTATATTTTTGAATAACCACCTTTTTATCAGCTAGATAGGCCAGTTTTTACCCACCACGCGCGACCTGATATCGCGCTTGCAAGTAGATCGATCCCTGCGTGAATTCTGCGGCTGGCGGACGGTCAAGACGCTGCCCCACGAATCTAAATTCTCGCGGGCCTTCGCTGGGTTCGCGGCGAGCGAATTGCCACAGCAGTTGCACGAAGGAGTGATTGCGGCTACGCAAAAGGAACGCCTGATCGGACATATCGCGCGTGATTCCACGGCGATTGTGGCGCGCGAACATTACCCGGAGACAGTCCAGCAGCGGAAAGCGAAGGCCGCGCAAAACAAGAAGGACAAGAAGAAACGCGCGAAAGGATCCTTCGAGAAAAAGAAAGCAGCCGAGCGTGGCACGCGCATCCAACGCCAGCGCAGGCAGAAACGGCCGCAGATGCTCGCGGAACTGCCGAGGCAATGCGACACCGGTGCCAAGAAGAACAGCAAGGGCGACGAACAATATTGGCGCGGCTACAAACTGCATCTCGATGTGGCCGACGGCCAGGTGCCGATCAGCGCACTGCCGACGAGCGCGAGCGTGCATGACTCACAAGCGGCCATCCCGCTCATGACGCTATCCTCCCAGCGTGTGACGCATCTGTACGAGTTGATGGACAGCGCCTATGACGCCGATCAAATTCGCACACAGCCGTCAGGTCAATCACGTGCCAATCATCGAGCCGAATGGACGGCGCGGCACACTTACCGGCTTTTTTTCATTAACTACGAACGGCCCCTTTCTATCCTTGCTACGTAAAGGCGTTTTGCGTTTTTACTCATTTCTCGCAAGGAACCTCAATCGCATGGAACAAATTCTTCCTGAAAGCGCCTCGCCGCGGGCGCCCAAATCCACCGGTCGTCCGCCATATGCCCCATCGGACGAAGACCGCGCCAAAGTCTCGCTCATGAACAGCCTGGGCATCCAGCAGTCCCAAATTGCCCTGCTTCTCGATATCGCTCCCAAAACTCTTCGCAAACACTTCCGCAAAGATCTCGACCTTCGGCCGTTCAGGCCAATTGCCAGGTGCTTACCTCGCTCTTCGAAATGGCAACCAGCCGCCGCAGCGCGGCCGCCGCCATCTTTTGAGCCAAGACTCGGTGCGGCTATAGCACCTCCGGCCCGATACCGGAAAGCGCCAGGAAACCGGTGATGCTCCCCACACTCACCCCTACATCAACGATGGAGAACCCAACCACGATGCTTGACCAATCCGCGCGGCAAAAACTCCGGTCGTGTCCCGCCGGTGACCCAGCTTTTTACCCTCGCGCCCCACTCTTATTTATTCATAGGCGGTAAAAAATCGCCCTCAAACGGAGTGTCGAGCCGGCGGTAAAAAACGTTCGGCTGCCCCTTCACCATCGGCGTGCGGTATGCTAGCGTTTCGGAGAACGGCTGTGGCCGTTCCTTCCTTGGAGGTTGCATGACGGCGCAAGAAGTTTTGGAGTTTGCCAAGAAGAACGACGCCCGGCAGATTGATCTGCGGTTTACCGATCTTCCGGGCCTGAGCCACCACATCTCGTATCCCATTTCGATGCTGGATGAGGCTTCGTTCGAAGACGGTTTCGGCATCGACGGTTCGAGCATTCGCGGTTGGGCGGCCATCAACGAAAGCGACATGCTGATCATTCCCGATCCGGTCACCGCTTTCATGGACCCTTTCGCGGAAACGCGCACGCTGGTGATGGCCGGCGATATCATCGATCCCATCACGCGCCAGCATTACGATCGCGATCCGCGCTGGATCGCCAAGAAAGCGGAACTGCACCTCAAGAACAGCGGCTTGGCCGATACGGCGTATTTCGGCGCGGAAGCCGAGTTTTTTATCTTCGACAATATCCGCTTTGACCAGACACCGAACAGCGGGTTTTATTTCATCGACGCGGAAGAAGGGCGCTGGAATTCGGGACGCGAGCAAAACAATTTAGGCTACCGGCCGCGCTACAAGGAAGGCTACTTCCCGGTACCGCCCACCGATCATTACCAGGATTTACGCAGCGAAATGGTTGCCACCATGATCGATTGCGGCCTGACCATTGAATGCCATCACCACGAGGTGGCGACTGGCGGCCAGTGCGAAATCGACCAGAAGTTCGACACGCTTGTGAAATCGGCCGACAACATGATGCTGTATAAGTACATTGTCCGCAACGTGGCTTACCAATACGGCAAGACCGTGACGTTTATGCCCAAACCGCTTTTCGGCGATAACGGCAGCGGCATGCATACGCACCAGAGCTTGTGGTCGGGCGGCAAGCCGCTGTTCGCCGGCGATAATTATGCCGGGCTGAGCCAAATGGCGCTCTGGTATATCGGCGGATTGCTGCGGCACGCACGCGCGTTGTCGGCGATCATCGCCCCCACCACTAACAGCTACAAGCGCCTGGTGCCCGGGTATGAAGCGCCCGTGAATCTGGCTTACTCGCGGCGCAACCGTTCGGCGGCGGTGCGCATCCCCATGTATTCCAACAGCCCCAAGGCGAAGCGCGTCGAATTCCGGCCACCCGATCCCGCCTCGAATCCGTTCCTGGCGTTTTCCGCCATGATGATGGCGGGTCTGGATGGCATCGTGAATAAGATCGATCCGGGCGAGCCGCTGGACAAAGATATTTATGACCTGTCGCCGGAAGAAATGAAGAAAGTGCCGTCCATGCCGGGTTCGCTTGACGAGGCGCTCACTTGCATTGAAGAGGATCACGCGTTTCTCACCAAAGGCGATGTTTTCTCGGAAGAACTGATCGAAACGTTTGTGAGCTACAAGCGCAAGGCGGAGGCCGAGGCGGTTCGCTTGCGGCCGCACCCCTACGAATTCGCGCTCTATTACGACATTTAGAGGTCAAGGCGTCGGTTGATAACTTCCCAAGACCCGGCTAAATCCGGTGACTTCCGCGAGATTGGCTAAGGCATTTCGCACCGCTTGGTCGGCAGTCGAGCCGAGAAAATCCACGTAAAACATATATTCCCAGGGCTTTCCAATCAACGGCCTGGATTCGATTTTGGTTAGGCTTAGATCGCGTAAAGCCAAGCAGGCCATTACTTTAAACAAAGCGCCCGGGGTGTTCGAGGTGGAAAACGCCACCGAAGTTTTCCACGGCCGGCCGTTGCCGCCGGCTGCGGAGCGCTGTTTCGTCAACAGAAAAAATCGCGTGTAATTGTGCGGGTTATCCTCTATGTTGCGTTTTAAGATGATCCCGCCATAGAACTGGGCGGCGGATTCGGAGGCAATCGCGGCCGCGCCCGCCAAGCCTTTTTGGGCGAGCATTTTTACGCTTCCGGCGGTGTCGTAGAAAGATGTTGCTGCTATTTTCGGGTACCTCTCAAAGAACCGGCGGCACTGATTTAATGCCACGGGGTGGGAAAAGGCTTGCTTCACATCGCGCAATCGAGTGCCTGGAATGGCTATCAATTGATGGGAAATCCGCACGCTTGTCTCGCCGCGAATTGGAAAGCCGTATTCCAGCAAGTGGTCGTAGTTCTCTAGAATGCTGCCGTGTAGAGTGTTTTCAATCGGCAGCACCGCGTGCGTCACGTGATTTACGTTCAAGGCCTCGAACACTTCGCGGAAAGAAGGACAGGGAACGGCTTCGGCCTCGCAGCCGAGCAATTTCAGTGCTGCTGAATGGCTAAACGCCCCGAGTTCGCCTTGGAACGCGGCCGAAATGCGCTTTGAGCGCCTGTTTTTGTGGGATAGCAATATTTTCGCCACAGTACCAACTTTTCGCGTGATGTGGACCCCTTTGCGTAGGTCTTAAGTATAGCTGGCTTACAGATACGCTCGCTACCTTGCCGGGCCAAGAATCCTACGATTAGCGGCTCTGCGTTGACGATTTTGGATGAGACCTAGTCTATGCTGGAAATCTGTTCTGATAACAGAACACGAGGGGACTACTATAGTGAACTATGTTGGCTGTTTTTTCAATAACTTAGCGAGGTGATACCCCACATGCTTACGCCCCAGCTCAACGAACCAGGTAGACAGATGAAGAAAATTCGCGAGAAACTTCTATTGAAATATCGCGATGTCGCGGAAGCCAGCCAGCGCCTTGCGCGGCAACATGGCAATGCCGAATTTAGGATCGGCTTGAGCCGCCTTGCCGACATCGAGAACAAGGGAACCATCCCCTCCATCTATAAGCTCTACTCGTTAGGAGTAATCTACGGAACGGATATCACGCATCTGCTGGCGATCTTCGGCGTGAACGTCTCGCAGATGCCCGGCGATTCCATCCGCATGGGGTTCGCTCATACCCGCGAAGCGCGTTTCGAACTGGGCGCTCGCATGGTCGTGGATATCCCCGCGAAACTCGACGAGTCTTTCGACCTTCGCTCGACAAGTTATATGAGCAGGTACATTCACCGCTGGGGGAAACTGCCTATACTGCTCTTGCAGTCGCTCGATCTGCGTTCGCAACGCTATGCGTTTATCGGAACCGAGGACTGGTCAATGCATCCGCTGATAAGGGCCGGCTCTTTCGTACAAATTGATGAAGCAAAGCGGCAAATCAAACGCGATGCCTGGGTTCACGAATATGAGAAGCCGATTTATTTTCTAGAGCACCGCAACGGGTTCCGCTGCGGCTGGTGTACCTTGCGCGATGGATGGCTGATCGTGCAGTCGCACCCCGCGTCCGCTGTACCGCCGGAGATTTATAAGTATCCGGGAGAAGTAGATGTTTTAGGTCAGGTTGTCGGCGTGGCTATGAGGCTTGATCTGGAGAAGCGACGCCGTATACGTTCTTGAGGAGGCCGATGATTGCCTCAAAATCCGAAATGTGACGTTGACGCTCCGGACCCTGGACGGAAGCCGGAACCAGATTCTTATAAGGGGTGAGGCGCAGCCAGGCATCGACAAGCAAACGCCGGTCGCCTTGGTCGACGCTGGCGATATACAACTCTATATCCGCCTTCTTGCGTTCGAGCGGCAGTGCAATCCAATCTCGGAATATCGTTTCGTGAATGCGCTTTAAGTTGCGGCTTGCAATGACACTACCAGGAGTTCCGGGCGATGCGCCGTAATGTTCGTACCGGCCGTTATCTGGATTGCGCAACCCCGCGAGATATACCAATCGACCGTAAGACGTCTCGATCTGGGATAGATCGCGAATCCAGAGAGCATCGCTACCGTCTGTCTCAGTCACGTTGGTGCGTCTGCTTAGCATTGCCAATGTTGTCTTAATGATACACCGAAAGATGGCCCACACAAGGGCCAGTGGTACTGCTCCAGGCCTAGGCGTTCCGCTCCCGGAAAACCTCAAAAAATTAGCCCATTTAAACCTAAGTACTACGCTATCTTTGCCCTGAAGAGAGTAGTACGAATACCAAAAGGAAAAAGGTTTAAAAGAAAACAATGAAAAAAACACTCTGCTTATCTTTCGTGCTTTTTACGACAACGATGAGTCTTTCGGCGACAACGGGTGCAAAGTCAGATGCGATTGCAAAGCGTGTTGAGATCGTTTTGCCGACTACAACCAGCAGCATGCCAATTGCCACGCCGGGTTGCAGCACCGGACCTATTTGTTCGCAGAGATAGGCTTCGCGCTACCGTTGAGTTGCATATTTGTCCGCTCCGCCAGGGGCGCGACCCTCACGCCTCTATAGCCTAGTTGTTGCCTGCTACTCGATCTAGCCGTACTATGCTATGGAGAAGCCGTGATCGGCCCAGCATATGAATTGGTGGATTGATGCAGCCCAATACGCAACTGAGGCGCTTGCCCTGGTCTTGATTCTCCGGCTGTTGTCGTTACGTGATAGACGTGAGACAGTTTACCTTACATTCGCCTTGTTCCTGGCTGCTGAATTATTATCGACTGCGGGATATTTCGTCCTTCGTCACCGCTTCGATTACCGGCTTCTTTGGATTTTTTCGATTTCGATTCTCTGGATATTCTATCTGAGCGTTGTTTATTCCCTGGCGAAAGCGGTTCTTGCTGAGCTTCCCGGAATTCTTCGCTTCTCACGGAAGCTCCTGGTTATCGTTTTTCCGCTGGCAATTCTTATCGCCCTTTCAACGGCTCGAAGTGAGTACTGGGCAACGGGCGGGGCGAAGTTCAAGGATCCGATTGACCGTGTTTTGGTAATTTGGTATGTCTTGGATCGAGCCATTTCCATGTCCGCTTTGCTGATCCTGATCGTTATCCTGGCCTTTATTCTATGGTTTCCGGTCAAAATGTCTCGAAACTTAGCGATTTTGAGCATAGGCTTCGTGGTTTATTTTGGCTCGGAGACTGGTCTTGACCTTTTGAGGACCTATTCCGGGCGGGGGGTGCTTCAAGCCAACACAATTGCCGTTCTCGATATTTGCGGGAAACTAGTCTTGGTCCTTTGTTTCGCCTATTGGATCGCTTTCATCGATTTAAAGGGCCAAACGGTGCAGGTCCGGCTTGGCCACAGTTGGCGGCCTGCGGATCAGACAAGGCTGATCCAACAGCTTGAGTCGTTAGACTTGGCGCTTTTGCGCAACTCGCAACGCCTCGATCTGTAAGTTTCCTTGACGGCCTGGTGAAATTTTAATCAAATTGAGTCTTGAAAGAGTTCTAGTATTCTTGTACCGTAGGAGTACGGAGATTTTTTCTTGAGTTTCGCGCTACTGTTGACACCGGTTGTCGTATTCATCGCGATTCTAGTATTTCTACTGCCCATCTTGGCGCGGCTGCTCCGGCAGTGCCACTTGACGGAGATTGCCCCGGAGTTCCTGGAGAATTTCTCGCCCACAACGTACCTTCCGATGGAAGTTCTGCTGGCGGAAGAGGATTTCGATTTTCTGGTGCGCCAGCCTGGGTTTGAGAGTTCCCTTAGCCGGAAACTGAGAAAAGATCGTATCAAGATATTTCGCCAGTATCTGAACCGACTGATAGACGATTTCAATCGCCTGCATGTTTGCGCACGCTATCTTCTGGTCAAGAATACCGAGGACCACTCAAGCTTGTTGTTTCGCTTAATCTGGCTGCGGCTGCGATTCTCGGTGACAGTGCTGCGCGTGGAAGCCAGCTTGCTGCTGTCGTATTTTGGTTTCAGGCCGCGGGTCGTTGGTCAGATGATCGCGCGGTTGGACGAAATGAATGTCTATCTGCGCGCTTTGCCCGCGGCATAGCGAACACCAAATCTCAATTCAGCCGTTCCGTAATTGTAGCCGGGCTTGAGAGCTGAAACATCAGGCGCGTTTCATTTGGAATTACCGCCGGCTTGCCTTTTCCCAGCAAGACCGCGCCCGTTCCAGCCGCCCCGCCCGCTCCCGCGCCGATGGCCGCGCCCTTGCCGCCGCCGGCAATCGCGCCGATAATTGCGCCTAAAACCGCACCGCCGCCGATTTTCGCCGCTTCCTGTCCGGCGTTGCTCGAACCCTTCTTGTTTATGGATCCCGTTTCAATGCGCACCCGCTGGCCGTCGGTCGTATTGATTTCGGTCAACGTCAGTTGCAGATTCGCATTTCCCGCCAACTTGCCCGCCTTGTCCGCGCCCACGACTTTGCCGAGCACTTTTGAACCCTTTTCGGCAATCACGAAGCCGTCGATGACGATGGAGTTGTCCAGCGTTGCGCGGAAGGTGTCGCCGCTGTAGTTGTGCTCTGTGGAGA
>Ga0075021_10001002_pt1 | contig 14497 bp, 15 predicted proteins | sample ColStrG_CSR_2012_FD_72749 | JGI IMG/M metagenome (GOLD analysis project Ga0075021, IMG submission 72749) | Freshwater sediment microbial communities in response to fracking from Pennsylvania, USA - Cold Stream Run_MetaG_CSR_2012 | ecosystem: Environmental > Aquatic > Freshwater > Creek >...
GCCCCGCTCCACGCAGAACCGAGCGCGCCCTGGCAGGAAGTGGTGCTCGCCCCCGAGCCCGACGCCGTCGACCATGTCCTGGAGGCGCTCATCAACCGTGCCCGCTTCAAGCAGGTCGGTGTTGAGGAGGTCGCCACCGAACTGGTCGAACGTTCCGACCTCAAGGGTGACCAGGTTTCCGACGTGCTGGCGTCGCTCGTTGGACGGGCCGATGGCGACGAGGCTCAGCCATCCAGCGAGCTCACCTTGTTCAACGACGAGGTCCCCAGTCGTCCTGGCCAGCTCACCGACTTTGCCAAGCTCAAGCCGGGTGACAAGAAGCGCATCATCGTGCGCGTCCTATGCCTGCTGGTGGCCCGATCGGAGGACCAGCAGCTCCCCCCTCGGGTGGAGTCCTCGGGCGCCAAGAACCAGTCGTGGCCGCTGGCCCGCGCCGTATGGCCGGTGGCCTCAGGCGACGAGGACAGCGATGCGCCGCTGCCCAGCCGCCGGCTAGCCAAGTCCCGCTGAGTGATTCGACGTTGGCGCCGACCGGTTCAGCCGGCTAGGCGGCTTGCGTCGACGTCAGTCGTGTCGTAGGCCACGAGGCCACACAAGACCTGCACCAACAGTCGCTTACGTCCGTCGGGAGTGAGCCGTTCGAACGGGTTCAAGCCGTCTTCGATCACGACCCGGGTAGTGCCGGCCCGCCGTCGGGGCGCGGTGGGTGCGACGACCACGTCGACACCAATGGCGTGCTCCGGGATCCAGCGCTCGAGCTCCGGTGAAGCCTCCATGGCCGGGCTCAGCGCCGTCGCGGCAGCGGGGCCGTGTCCATCGAGTTGAGATCGATGGTGGCGCCGTGGGCCGGGTCGTCGCTGCTTCGGGAGCGGTGGTCATCGATGGAGGCGAAGTCGACGGTGCTCAACAGGCGATGGACCTCCTCGAGGGTGGTGAGGTCGATGGATTCGTGTTGGTGAGCCACGGGGGGTACCTGCCTTGCGGGGGATGCGGGGGACGGGGAACCGAGACCGGAGACATGGTAGGAACCCGCCGGATGGAGTCGGCGGATGGTCGGGGACCCGAATTGGATCCTTGACGTGGTCAGCGTCGCCGGGGGAGAGCGGTGAGCTGGTCCGCGTCGCGGAGCCGTCGGATGTGGTCGCGGGCCTCGTCTTCTCGACGGATGGCGCGGGCGATCCGGTCGAGCGCTCGGACGCGGTCATCGTGGGAGCGCAGTTCAGCCAACTCGGCCAGGCCGGCCAGCTCAGTAGTGGGAGCGAGCCTGATGTCGCCGATGACTACGGGGCGTTCGAGGAGCTGCTTCATAGGACAGCCGTCCTTGCTCTCCGCCCAGGGGAACCAGGAAGGTCGACGGTAGGCCACCTGTAACCACAGAGCGCGGATGGTCAGCCACGCAATGCGCGATTCATCCTCGCCACAGCTGGAGAGGGTTGCGGTCTCGGGGACCGGTGAAGGGCAAGGCCACCTCGACACCGCCCTGGGAGGCGGAATCAGCCGCGGCGCAGACGATCTCCAGCATCCGGCGACCGAACGTGACGTTCATGGTCGGGGCGCGCCCGGCGGCGAAGTCGGAAAGGAATGTTTCGAGCTGCCCCTGGTAACCGAATTGGGCGATCTGGGGGATGTCGCCCTCGGGGTGCCCCGCAGGGATCGTCACCGCCACGCCGTCGCGTTCGAGCAGGAGGGCGGGGAGCAACTCGGCCCGGACCACCCCGACGTCGCTGGCGGCCTGAAGATCCCACTGAGGATCGTCGTGGCGCCAGCTGGCCACCACCCGAGCCTCGAGTCCGCTGTCGAAGGTCAGATCGACCTCGGCGTAGTCGTCGACCTCGATGTCGTCGGCTCCCTCCAGGCGAGCGCGGATGGAGGTCAGTTGGGGCGGCGGCGATCCCTCGCCGGTGGCGCTCGCTTCGGCCAACAGCACGGCGAGCGCCAGCGGATGTACCCCCAGGTCGAACAGCACCCCTCCGCCCCACTGAGCCGTCAGGAAGTCCCCCCATGTCGGCCGGTTGGAGAGCGCCCGTACCTCAAGATGGCGCAGCTGCCCGAGCGCGGCCGTCAACTCGATGGCCCGCACGACGATGGGGGCGAACACCAAGTTCTCGGCGTAGGCGACCCGCGCCCCGGTGGGCCCCGCCGCGGCGACGAGGGCATCGGCTTCGGCCAGCGTCGTGCACAGGGGCTTTTCCACGATGACGGCCGCTCCTTGGGCCAAGGCGTGGAGGACATGGGCGGCGTGAAGCGCAGGGGGAGTGGCGACGACGACGACGTCGGCCCCGGCTGGCAGCTCGTCGTACGTGCACGGGCGGGCGCCCATCTGCTCGGCGCGCTCGCGGGCATGTTCCGGGTGGCGCGAGGCAACGGCGATGACCTCGACGCCCGGGAGATCTCGAGCGGCCAGTCCGTGGGCGCCAGTGATGCGGCCTGATCCTGCGAAGGCCAGGCGAGCGGGCACGGCAGGAGTCACCCCGTCAGTCACCGCGTCAGTCACTGTGCCCGTCCCGGGGTCAGTTCCCCGCCATCCGATCGATGACCGGCGCCAGCGCATCGATGGCGTCGAGTTGCACGACGACATAGGAGAAGCCCCAGCGTTCGCGACGGGCCTCCAGGTCGGCACACATCTCGTCGAGCGTGCCCATGAGCACGTTGGGCACATCGAGCATCTCGTCGGGGGGGATGCCGAAGAGTCCGGACATCATCTCGGCCGTGCCCGCCCGATCGTCCGAAGGGAGGCAGGCGGCCACCAGGCAGTTCAGTTCGAGGTCGTCGAAGCGGTCGCCGGCCGCGTCGCGGACCCAGCCGACCTTGCGGTCGGTGGCCTCGGCGGTCACATCGGCGGCGGCCTCGGCGCCTATCACTCCGGCCTTGAGGTTGGGGTTGATGCCGACGATGTCCGCCTCGCGGGCGGCGATGCCGAGCACCCGCTTACCCCCGCCGCCGATCAGGAACGGCGGGTGGGGCTTCGTCAGCGGCTTGGGCAGCCCATCCATGGCGGTGATGGCGTAGTGCTTGCCCTGGTAGTCGAACGCGCCGTCGGCGAACAGGCCTTTCATCACCGCGATGCCCTCCACCATCCGGTCGACCCGCACCCCGGGGGTGTCATAGGCGATGCCGGATTGGTCGTAGTCCGTCGACATCCAGCCGGCACCGATACCGAGCTCGAGTCGGCCGCCGGAGAGGATGTCGATGGTGGCCATCTCCTTGGCCAACACCACCGGGTGTTTGTAGTCGTTGTCGAAGACCAGCGCCCCCACGGTGAGCTCGGTGGTGGCGTCCGCCGCGGCCATGAGGGCCGGCACTGGGGCCAGTTGGTCACCGAAGTGATCGGGCATCAACAGCGACGAGTAGCCGAGATCCTCGGCCTTGCGGGCGATCTCTGCCCACTCCACGCCGCTGCCAGCCTTGGACACCTGGACGCCGAATCGGAACCGTCGGGGATGAGCCATGGGCGGCACGCTATCGGCGGCGGTGACGCGTCGTCGCGTGGAGGCGGGTACTAGCCTTTCGGGACCGTGACGCGTGTTCGCCGCTTACTTCGTTTCGCCACGATCGTGGTCGCCACCGGTGCCCTGCTGGCCGTCACGGTGGTCGTCATCTCGCCCCAACTTCACTCCATCGCCACGGCCAACTCCTCCGTGGCCGACGAGATCGATCTCAACGCCCTGAGCTCGTACGCCGTGCGCTCCGATGTGCTCGCTTCGGACGGCCATCTCCTGACCACACTTCACGCCGATCAGAACCGCCGGCCCATCCCATTGGCCCAGGTGCCTCAGCCCGTCGTGGATGCGGTGCTGGCCGTCGAGGACGCCGACTTCTACCAGCACAAGGGCGTCAATGCCCGGGCGGTCGTTCGTGCCCTCACCCAGAACGTGTCGGCCGGTGCTGTTCGCCAGGGTGGCTCGACCATCACCCAGCAACTGGTGAAGACGGCGTTGCTGAACTCGAATCGCGACATCGGCCGCAAGAGCAAGGAGGTGGTGCTCGCCTTTCGCCTCGAACAGCAAGTCTCCAAGGATCAGATCCTCGAGACCTATCTCAACACCGTCTACTTCGGGGCCGGTGCCTACGGCGTGCAGGCCGCGGCCGAGATCTACTGGGGGGAGGACGCCTCCAAGCTCTCCTATCCCGAAGGAGCCATGCTCGCCGCGCTTATCTCCAACCCGGAGAGCTACGACCCCACCTTGCATCCCGACAGTGCTCTGAAGCAGCGGGCGTTGGCCCTGCAACGGCTCGTGGTGGTGAACAAGATCACCCAGCAGCAGGCCATCGATCTCGGTCACACCCCGCTGCCGGTTCGCCGCTGCGGCGCCAATGATCAGAACAAGCCGGTGTCCTGCGGCGACGTCGCCGTACCCCAGGGCCAGGACTATTTCACCGAGGAGGTGAAACAGGAGCTGCTCGACGACCCTCGGTTGGGAGCGACCAAGGCCGAGCGGTTCGTGGCCGTGTTCGGAGGTGGGCTCACGATCACCACGACCCTCGACCGGGTGGCCCAGGTCGAGGCTCAACAGGCCCGGGATTCGACGTTGCCGGCCAACACGAAGAGCATCACCGCCGCCATGGTGGCTGTCGAACCCTCCACTGGCGCGGTGCGGGCGTTGGTGGGCGGCCCCGGATTCGACAAGTTCCAATACGACATCGCCACGGGCCGGGGGGCGCCCCCGGAGTACTTCGGGCGCCAGACAGGATCGTCGTTCAAGGCGTTCACCCTGCTCACGGCCATGGAACAGGGGAATCTCCCCTTCGACCAAATCGGTGGCGGCGGGGCGTTCCCGAATCCGGGAGGGACGCCGAATCCCTACACCATCTCCGGTGGTGGCGGGACGCTGACCAGTGTCACTCAGGCGTCGAGCAACGGCGCCTTCGTGCGACTGGAGCTGACCGTGGGCATCCCCCGAGTGCTGAACATGGCGCAGCGCCTCGGGCTGACCGTGACGGCGACCACCGCGGAACCTTCGCTCACGCTGGGTGTGAAGAATTCGACCCCCCTGCAGATGGCGTCGGCCTATGCCGCAATCCCCAACGGCGGGATCTACCACAAGCCGTACTTCGTCGAGCGGGTTGAGGATCGTCAGGGCAACGTGTTGATCGAGCATTCACCCGATGGGCGCAGGGCGTTCTCGTCGGCCACGGCCTGCAACGTCACCCAGATCCTGCAGGCCAACGTGCAAGCGGGTACGGCCACCCGGGCCCGGCTCGACAAACAGGAGGCTGCGGGCAAGACGGGCACGACCGAGAACAACACCGATGCCTGGTTCGTCGGCTACACGCCGTATTTGACCACCGCAGTCTGGATGGGTGTGCCCCAGGGCTCGATTCCGATGGGCAGTTTCGGGGGCTTCAGTCAGATCTTCGGAGGCACCATCCCGGCGCTCATCTGGCACAACTTCAACGATCGGTACCACGCCGGGCGCGACGCCATCGACTTCGCGACCTGCGACCGGGCTGACCGTGCTCCCCAGGCGGTGACCGGGGAGGGCCCACTGGGTCGGGGTGGGATCAACGGCTTGGCGATCCCCGGCGTCTCCGTGGTGAGCACCGGAGACGCGACGTCCACGTCGACGTCCACGACAGCGAACGGCATCGGAAGACTGTTCAATCCGCCGTCGACGATCGATCATCAGCCACCGAAATCCACCACCACCACGACGCCCACCGGCTCTACGACGACCACGACGACTGCTCCGGGTGGTCCGGGCGGCTAGCTGCATGTCGTGACCACGCCCGGTCGCGGCTAGAAAACACCCATGCCCTCGCTCGATCAACTGCTGGTGCTCCAGGAGCACGACACCTCGCTCGAGCAACTCGAGCACCGGCGACTCACTCTGCCCGGGCGCGACCAGTTGACGGCGCTAGTGGCCGAGCTGGCGGCCGCCGATGCCCGCATGGTCGAGGTGGCGGCCCAGCGCGACGAGGTTGCTCGCGCTCAGAAGCGCCTGGAGGACGAGGTGGCCACCGTCGAGGCCAAGGCCACCGATGTCCACGCCAAGCTCTACGGCGGCGGTGTCACCTCCCCCCGCGAGCTGCAGGCGCTGCAGGATGACGAGCATGCGTTGAAGCGGCATCAGACCACGCTGGAAGACAAAGTCCTCGAGCAGATGGAGCTGGCCCAGCCGCTCGACGTCGAGTTGGCGGAGTTGGAGGCTCGCCTCGACTCGCTCAAGGGCCAGATCGCCACCACCGAAGGCGCGATCACCGTGGCCGAGGCGGAGATCGACGTCCACCTCGACGAAGTTCGCCACGCCCGCGCCACCCTGGCGGGGAGCCTGGACGCGGGGCTCGTCGAGCAGTACGAACAGCTCCGCCACGACCTCGGTGGTATCGCCGTCGCCCCGCTGGTGGGCACGAACTGTGGGGGGTGTCACCTCACCCTCTCAGCTGTCGAACTGGACCGCGTCCGTCACCAGCCCGAGGGCACGCTGGTCTTTTGTGGGGAGTGCGGCCGCCTGTTGGTGCGCTGAGCGCTGATGGTGTTCTGGTATCTCGGGATCAGCTTGGCGTTCGTGTGGAACGTCTTTCGCAGCCCCGCGCTCGACTATCGCCTGGTGATGCTGGGTTCGGTGCTCCCCTTGGTCGAGGCGATCCACGGCGGGCCCTGGCTTCTACACACGCTGGTCTTCACCGTGGCGCTGATGGGAGTCATCATGGTGACCACCCAGAAGCGCCGCCTGTTGCGGCGCCGCCTCATCAGCCTGCCCATCGGGCTGATGATGGGCCTCGTGCTGAACGGCTCGTGGGCCACCGCCTCGGTCTTCGGCTGGCCGTTCTTCGGCTGGGCGTTCCCCGACGGTGGCCTCGCCGAGTTGCAGTGGCCCCTCGGTGTGCGCGTCGTGTTGGACCTCGCGGGGCTGGCCGCGCTGGCCTGGTGCTGGCGGGCGTTCGGGTTCGCCGATCGCGCCAACCGGGATCTGTTCGTCCGCACCGGACATCTCAATCGGGCGCTCGTGTCGTGAGGAGCGTCGGGTGCTGATCGTGGTCCGTCACGGGCGGACGGCCGCCAACGCCGCCGCCCGCCTGCTCGGGCGCCTCGACGTGGGCCTGGACGAGTTAGGTGTCGCCCAGGCCCAGACGTTGGCCGCCGCAGTTGGACCGGTTGATCGCGTCGTCTCTAGCCCGTTGCTGCGCACCCGTCAGACGGCCGCGGTGTTTGGCGCCGAGGTGGAAACCGACGATCGGCTCATGGAGCTCGACTACGGCAACTACGACGGTATGGCGTTGAGCGATGTTCCGCCCGAGCTGTGGGAGCGGTGGCGTACTGACCCCGACTTCGCCCCGCCCGGCGGGGAATCGCTGGTGGCGCTGCGCCTACGGGTGACCGCGGCGCTGGCCGACCTGTCCGACGCGGCCCGCGTCGAGACCATCGTGGTCGTGGCTCACGTCTCGCCCATCAAGGCCGCGGTGGCCTGGGCGCTGGGCGTTGGCGACGAGGTCACATGGCGCATGTTCGTGCGGCCGGCGTCGATCACTCGGATCGCCATCACCGACCGGGGGCCGGTGCTGCACAGCTTCAACGAGGTCGCCCATCTCGAGGGTCTCGCCCCCTGATTGGGCGTGTGCGCCGCGGGGTCCCGACCGTCCCAACGGAGCGAGGAAAGTTCCGTGGGAGTGGGGAGATCGGGACCACCGCGGCATTTGGGTCAGCTGGACGCCAGTCAAACTTTCCCCCAACACACGCACTCCTCACAACGGCACGTCGACCCCCGCGCCTGAGCGAGATGAGCCGTCCGGCCTAGGCGAAGTGTCGCCTCAGTCGAAGCCGGCTCGCACCTCGACGATGCAGGCCGGGTCGATGGAATAGGGCAGGTAGAACCCGACCCGCTCGGCCACCGCTCCAAACCGTCGGGTGATGTGGCCGGCGATGGCGGCCGGTTCGTCTCGCACGGCCAGGGTGGCGAGCATGTCGTCGTCGATGAGCCCGCTCATCTCGGCCCACCGGCCCTGCTTGGACAGGCTGTTGAGTTCGCCTTGGAGGTCGCCCCAACCGTGGGCCTCGAGCACCGGGCGATACGCCGGCGTCGAGCCGTAGAAGGCCAGCAGACCGCGGGTACCGGCGTCGGCGGCGGCCTGCTCGGCCTCGTCACGGCCGGTGCAGACAATGGTGGTCGCCACCACCGAGAAGTCCTCCGGTCGGCGCCCCCCAGCCTCGAGGCCGAGCGCCACGTTGGGCATCATCTGGTCGGCGAGGAATCGCTCGGTCATGAACGGATGCAGCAGGATCCCATCGGCGTGGGTGGCCACGGCGCGGGTGAGCTTCGGCCCCAAGGCACCCACGAGGATGGGTGGCGGTCCGAAGGGATTCGGCCCGGGGTTGAAGGTCGGTTGCATCAGGGTGAACGTGTAGAACTCGCCTCGGAAGTCGAGACGTTCGCCGTCCTGCCAGGCCGCGAAGATGGCCTTGGTGGCCGCCACGAACTCCGACATTCGTTCGACGGGCTTCGACCACGGAGTGCTGAAGCGCCGCTCGATGTTCGGCTTGATCTGGGTCCCCAGCCCGAGCATGAACTTTCCTTTGGCCAGCTTTTGAAGATCCCAAGCCGTGTAGGCCATGTGCATGGGGCTCCGGGGGAAGGCCACGGCGATATTTGAGTAGACGGTGAGGTCCGTCGCCGCCGCCGCCAAGGTGAGCGGGACGAACACATCGCCGATTCCCTCGAAGGCGAACACCCCGTCGAAGCCGAGATCGGCGAGGAGGCGGGCCTGGTCGGCGGCCCCGGTGGGCTCGGCCATGAGGACGGTGTCGATCTTCATCCCCCGAGCATGGCATCCCGAGGAATGGGGAGGGCACCGACTGGTCAGGTGAGGAGGCCGTAGATGCCCTTGAACAGGAGCCACGCCCCAATGGCGGCGGCCAGCACCGTGATGGCCTGGTCGCGGTGACCCTCGAGCCACGCGCGGAGCCGTTCAAGCGCGGCCCGCGAGTTCTCCGGCGACGCCAGGGCGTAGCCCTCCATGATCAGCAGCGAGCCGCTCCCGATGATGCAAAAGGCGATCAGGGCGACCACGCTGGCCGTGCTCGAGAGTTGCGCTTGGCTGACGTCGACGGCCCCGGCGGCGACGAGCGGCCAGGGCTGGAGCAACACGCCGAGGAGGGCGGCGCCGCCCGTGTGGAGACCGTCGAGGCGCTTCATCCACGACGGTTCCTTCTGGGGCCCGGTCTTGGGATGGCGGTAGCGGGTCCAGGCTAGGAAGAGGAAGCCGGCCCCGATCAAGGCGCTCACGACCAGTCCGGCGGTGTCGGGCACGCTGCTCGTCTGGACCGGATCGCCGCCGGTGAGGGCCAGAGTGAGGCCGATCATGGCGACAAAGCAGGCCATCCACCCCACGATGAAGGCGGCTCCGTTGCGACTGCCCCGGTCCGTGCTCAACACCAGGATGAAGCCGATGATGGGGAGGGGCTCGAGGGTGATCGTGAGCGCCAGCAGGAGAGCGTCGTTCATGACGTGGTTGCTCCGTTCGCTCCGAGTTCGAGGGAAACCTAGCGCTCAGGGGTCGCTCCAGTCGTCATTCCGAAGGGGGCGAGCGTGTGGGCGACGACCGAATGCACAACATCGGGCGAACACGCGCTCCGTCTGTTCTCTAAGGTCTCCGGCCACGGCCCCACCTCCGCCCTCAGAAAGAAGCTCGTCATGACCCTGCACGACCGCGAGTCCATCCGCGACCAGATGCTCGACTCGGTCTTCGCCGGCCAGGACCTGTCCAAGGCCATGCCGAAGTACAAGTTTCCGCCGAAGGAGACCGCGCCCGACGATGCCTTTCAGGTCGTGCACGACGAGCTCATGCTCGACGGCAACTCCCGCCAGAACCTGGCCACCTTCTGCCAGACGTGGGAGGAGCCGCAGGTTCACGCGCTGATGGACCTGTGCATCGACAAGAACATGATTGACAAGGACGAGTACCCGCAGACGGCCGAGATCGAGCGTCGGTGCGTACACATGCTGGCCGACCTGTGGAACGCCCCGGAGGCGGCCAACACCGTCGGAGTGTCGGCCATTGGCTCGTCGGAGGCCTGCATGCTGGCCGGCATGGCGGCCAAGTGGCGGTGGCGGGCCAAGCGCGAGGCCGAGGGGAAGCCGACCGACAAGCCGAACATGGTGTGTGGCGCGGTGCAGGTGGTCTGGCACAAGTTCGCCAAGTACTGGGACATCGAGATGCGCGAAGTCCCGATGTCTCAAGATCACTACGAGATGACCGCCGAGGACATGTTGGCCCGGGTCGACGAGAACACGATCATGGTGGTGCCCACGCTGGGCGTGACCTACACCGGCTCGTACGAACTGGTGAAGCCATTGGCCGATGCCCTGGACAAGCTCCAGACCGAGACGGGACTCGACGTCGATATCCACGTCGACGGGGCCAGCGGCGCATTCCTGGCCCCGTTCTGTGCGCCCGACCTCGAGTGGGATTTCCGCCTGCCCCGGGTGAAGTCGATCAGCACCTCCGGCCACAAGTTCGGGTTGGCCCCCTTGGGTGTGGGTTGGGTCGTGTGGCGCGACGTGGCCGAGCTGCCCGACGATCTCATCTTCCATGTCAGCTACCTGGGCGGCGACATGCCCGTGTTCCAAATCAACTTCTCTCGGCCCGCGGGTCAGATCGTGGCCCAGTACTACGACTTCCTCCGCCTCGGTTGGGAGGGCTACCACCGGGTGCACATGGCGGCCTACGACACCGCCAAGTTCCTGGCGGCCGAGATCGTGAAGCTGGGACCCTTCGAGCTGCTGTGCGCGGGGGAGGAGAGCAGCTGCATCCCCTGCGTCACCTGGCGGTTCCCGGAGGGAGTCGATCCGGGCTATACGCTCTTCGACCTGGCCGACCGCCTGCGCATCCGTGGGTGGCAGGTACCGGCCTATCCGCTCACGGGTTCGGTGTCGAACATCGCGGTACAGCGCATCTTGGTTCGCCAGGACGTGAGCCGCGATCTGGCCTCGCTCTTGCTCGACGATTTCCGCGATGCGGTGGCCCACTTCGACAAACACCCGGTGACGGTGTCGATGACCAAGGAAGAGTCCAGCGGGTTCAGCCATCTCTGATCCGTTGCCCGAAGGTGCATCCGCCAGTCCGTCCGATGGCGGGCCGGAGCGTGCGCCGGATGGTGCGACTGGCGGCCCCGGCGCGCCGGGACGTACCCAGTGGTGGCTGCCCGGCCACTCCTCTTGGCAGGTGGCGGCCCTGTTCGCTATCGGGTCTACGTGCTTCGCTCTGGGGGCTCTACCCGGATACGCGTCGTTGGTCGGGACCAAGGCCGACGGTGTCACCTACTTCGTCGGATCGATCTTCTTCACGTCGGCTGCCCTGCTCCAGTTGCTCGTCTCGGTCGGAGCCGTCCAGGCCGATCAGCGGCCGCGGGCCGGGGTGCAATGGCGACAGATGCGCCGGGCCCCCCGACGACCTGAATGGTGGGCCGGGAGCGTGCAGCTGGTGGGCACCATCTTCTTCAACATCTCGACGTTCGCCGCGCTCCACACGGACTTGACGACCACCGAGGCCAGTCATCGGGTGTGGGCTCCCGATGTGTTCGGATCGATCGCCTTCCTGGTGGCCAGCGGCCTCGCCTACGCCGGGGTGCGGCGCCCGTGGTTGGCCTGGCGCCCGCGGGATCTCAACTGGTCGGTGACGACGCTCAACATGGTGGGGTCCGTGGCCTTCGGCGTGTCGGCCATCGCCGCCAAGATCTTGTCCACCGGCGAGCTCCGCAATGTGGCGTTGGCCAACCTGGGGACGTTCATCGGCGCCCTGTGCTTCCTCGCCGGGGCGGTGTTGTTGATCCCAGACGAGCAGGAGACGACCGCGCAGCAACCTGGGGAGTAAACTTGACATATGACGTTAGGCAGGCTTTAGTACCCTGACCAACCCCACGACGGGGCTCTCCAGGAGGCAGACGCATGCGGATCGTTCGGGCGCTAGGAATTGCGGTGGCGCTGACGTTGGCGCTCGGCGCGTGCGGGAGCGCCAAGAAGGCCGAAGCCCCGGCGGCGACCACACCGGAGCAGGTGACGACCTCGGCCGCGACCGTGGCCACAGGCTTGACCGAGATCACGACCATCGCCGGCGATATTGCCACCCAAGCGGGATCGGACAAGGCGGCCGCCCAAGCATCGTTCGCCAAGATCGAGCCGATCTGGTCGACCATCGAGGGGACGGTCAAGGCCAACAATCCCGACGCCTATCTGTCATTCGAGGACGCGTTCTCGGCGCTCGAGACGGCGTCGACGAGTGGTGACGCGGCCAAGGCCGCCGATGGCTCCGCTCGGGTGGTAGCCGCCGTCGCCGCCTACCTCGCCGTCTATCCCGGTTGACGCGAACGGGCCCGAGCCTCGAAGCCTCGCCACCGGGAGCTCCAGGGGCTCGAGCCCCGTTCTCCGAGTAGCCCTCCGCAAGCCACCCGAGTCCCCAGTTTGGATCGATGCCTGGGTCGGGCATATAGGGCGAAGGGACCGATTTTCGGAGTGAGGGAACCGACCATCTAGGTCGCGCGACCCATTGCGGAAGTCAGACCGGAGCACTCATGAGCCCCTCGATGTAGGCGGGGTTGAAGAACTCGGCGGGCGACAACGTTCCGGCCGTGACGCTCACGAACGCGTCCATGGCCGGCTGGTTGCTCGAGATGGCCCCGAGCAGCTGTTGCATCTCGGGGGGTGGGGGTTCGAGGGTCGCCATCTGCGTGGTGAACTCATAGATGGCCATGGCGTGAGCGTCGCGCTCGGCGTGCCACCCGGCCATGGCCTCGTCGAACGGTCGCTCGGAGGCGAAGACTGCATCGAGGGCGGTGGCACACCGCTCGGCATCGAGGAAGGCGTTGCTGATGCCTTGGGCGGTGATCGGGTCCTTCGTGTAGCCGGCGTCGCCGACCAGCGCCCATCCGGGCCCGTAGGGCTTACGGAAGAAGTTGGGCACCGGACTGCCGTGGAATCGATCGACCCGAGTGGCGGCGCCCACCCGCTCGGCGAACCCGGGCGAGAGGGCGAGGGCCTCTCGGTAGCGAAGCTCCTTGAGCTTGGGGTCGGATTCGAACATCCCTTGGTTGAGCGACACCCAGCCGCTCTCGGCGCAGGGACCCTCATCGGCCAGGAGCGAGACCGCCCGGGCGAACCACCCGCGCATGACGGCGGCGTCGCCCAAGATGGACAGGTACATGTAGGCGAGCGTCCGGGCCACGCGGATGGCGCCGACACCATCACCCCCACCCCGGTAGGCCTCGTAGGCGGCGACCCACGGCTCGATGGCGGGGAGGTAAGCGTGGTCCAGGTAGGCGGCTCGGGCCAGGCCCTCGACGACCGCGCCGTTCGGTGGCTCTGGGGCCACCGCCTCGAAGGCGCGGCGAGCACCGGTGCTGTCACCCGTACGCAGCGCCTCGTAGCCCTGCGCGACCAGTTCCTCCGCGTCGGTCACGCTCACGATCCTACGGATGCGGTGGAAGCGGAGGCGGGTGCGTTGGCGGCCGTGTTGGCCGCCGTGGCTCCGGCTGTCGCCCAGCCGTCACCTGGGCCCCCACGAACCGGCGTAAGAAGTGGTCGCCCTGGCGACCACTTCTTACGCCGATTCGGATTTTGGTGTGGGCGCGGTGGCCGAGGTTGCCGGTTCGGTGTCGGGTTCGGTGTTGGGTTCGGCGCCTAGCGGGGTGGTGGGGAGGCTGCGGCTCATCAAGAGGGCGATCAGAGCGAGGATGGCGAGCACGGCCAACGACGCTCGGAGGGCGTCGAGTCGGGCCGCCGCGTTCTCGTCGACGATGGCGCTCGCGGTGGGATCCGTGACGCCGGCATCGTTGAGCGCGGCCTCGAGGTCAGCGTCGGAAATGAAGGGCACGCCGCTGGACAGGGAGACCTCGGCTTGGGAGGAGACGTCGCTGGGCACGGCAGGGTTGGTGGTGATGCCGGTGAAGAACGAGGTGGTGAGGGCGGACATCAAGACGGCACCGGCCAGGGCGGTGCCGATCGAGATGCCGAGGTTGGAGAACGTGTTCTGGAGGCCACCGACCTCGCCGCTGAGCTCGTCCGGTTGGGACGACACGGTGACGGCTCCGAGCTGGGAGGCGAGTGCGCCGATGCCGAACCCGGCGAGGATCATGGGCCAGGTGACGATCTCGGCACCGGCACCGGCGTCGAGGAGAGCGACGAAGATGACCAGTCCGAGAAAGAGGGCCAAGAATCCGAGTTGGGAGATCCGCCGCGGTGAGGCCTTGGGGAAGACCTTGGGGATGCCCATGGCGGCGATGACCAGGGTGATCGACAGTGGGAGGATTCGCACTCCGGTCTGGAGCGCGGTGAGTCCCAGGGCGATGGACAAGAACAGCGGCACGGCGAAGAACAGACCGGCTTGAAGCAGGTATTGGAAGAAGAAGGCGAGCAGTCCGGTGCGCAGCAGCTTGACCCGCAACATGGCGGGGTCGAGCAGGGCGGGCTTGTTGGCGTCGCGGCGGTACTTCTCCCATTCGAGGAAGCCGAGCAGGACGACGCCACCGGCGAGCATCAACCAGATGACGGGCGAGAGCCCGAGCCAC
>Ga0075021_10001003_pt1 | contig 14494 bp, 8 predicted proteins | sample ColStrG_CSR_2012_FD_72749 | JGI IMG/M metagenome (GOLD analysis project Ga0075021, IMG submission 72749) | Freshwater sediment microbial communities in response to fracking from Pennsylvania, USA - Cold Stream Run_MetaG_CSR_2012 | ecosystem: Environmental > Aquatic > Freshwater > Creek >...
TTCTCAATACTGGAGGTGAAGGTGAATAAATCGCGAGTACTGATTCTGTCTGCCCTGTTCTGGGCGCTCGTATCCGGAGTTTGGGCCCAACCGAAGCCCGTTCTTGAGCTGCTGCAAACAACGCCGCTACCGGAACTCCACGATGGTGATTTCGACCACTTCGCCGTGGATATTGCGGGAGGTCGGCTATTCTCCACCGCGGAAGAGAACTCGAAGGTCCTGGTTTTCGACCTCAAAACCTGTAAGCTCATTCAAACCATTAGCGACCTTAGGGCGCCACATTCGTTGCTGTATCGGGCAGACTTAAAGAAGCTCTTCGTGGTGGATGGAGATTTGGGGGAAGTCAAGATCTACGAAACGGATTCGTATAAGCCTGCCGGGAGCATCAAGCTGAAGGAGGGGGCGGACGCGAGTGCCTATGATCCTTCGACCAAGTACCTGTATGTCGTGAATGGCGGCAAGGACGCCAAACTCCCGAATTCCTATATCAGTGTCGTTGACACCAGTACGTCCAAAGTCCTGGGAGAGATCAAGGTTGACTCCAATGATGTAGAAGGCATGGCCATCGAGAAATCAGGGCCTCGCATGTTCGTCGTCATCAGAGGCAACAATTCAATTGAAGTGTTTGACCGCACATCGCGTAACTTGATCGCGACGTGGTCAATTGCGCAAGAGGGCAAGAAGCCCACCGCGATCGCCTTCGACGAAGACGGTCACCGGCTCTTTGTGGGCCCTCGCGACCCGGGAAAGCTGATTGTTCTGAATTCTGATTCCGGAAAGGTTGTGGCAAGCCTGCTGGCCGCGGCCATGGTCGACGACATGGCTTACGACGCCCAGCGGAAGCGCCTCTATTTTGCGGGCACGTTGTTTGTTGACGTGTTTCAACAAACCGACGCCGATCACTATGAAAACGTTGGCCACATTCCAACCTCGTTTCGCGCCAAGACTGCGATTTTTGTTCCTGAATTGAACCGCTTGTACTTGGCAGTTCCACACCACGAGAAACAGTCGGCCGAGCTGCGCGTTTATAGAGTGCTCCCATAAGTCAGACGCTGCTTTCAAGACGCAAACGAGCAGCGGCCTTATTTTCAGACCGTGTCGATTGACTGAGGGGAAGGATCGTTGGTCCGGCTGCTCGCGCGCCGCGCAAGCCGTGCAACAAGGAGAGGTGCTGGAGTCTCAGATTTGAACGGGCACCGCAGAGACTTCAGCGGCAACCGCCTTTCCCATTTCCTCTGTGCCAGCGTTTCCCCCGATGTCCGGAGTGAGAGGGTCACGGCGCGCGAGCACTTTGAAGATGGCCTCTTCGACCGCGCGGGCGGCTTCCTTTTCGCCCAGATGGTCCAACATCATTGCACCCGACCAAATCTGGGCGACCGGGTTTGCAATCTTCTTCCCAGCAATGTCGGGAGCGGAGCCGTGGACAGGCTCGAACATCGAAGGATACTCCCGCTCGGGGTTTAGATTGGCGGAAGGTGCAAGTCCCATGGATCCGACGACGGCTGCGCCCAGATCAGACAGAATGTCTCCGAAAAGATTCGATCCCACGACCACATCGAACCGGTCAGGATGGCTCACGAAGTGCGCGCTCAAAATATCAATGTGGTACTGGTCTGCCCTGACTTGCGGATAGTTCTTGGCAATCTTGGAGAAACGTTCATCCCAGAACGGCATCGTGAAAACAATGCCGTTAGACTTGGTGGCTGAAGTGACATGGTTCTTGCGGGTCCTTGCCAACTCGAAGGCGTAGGTTATGATCCGATCGCAACCTTGCCGCGTGAACACCGTTTCCTGAATTGCCATTTCGATATCGGTGTTCTTGTGCAAACGGCCGCCTACCTCCGAGTACTCGCCTTCGTTGTTCTCGCGGACGATGCAGAAATCGATTTCTCCCGCCTTGCGACCACTGAGCGGGCTCTTAATTCCTTCCAACAGTCTGATCGGTCGAAGATTCACGTATTGTTTGAACGCCCGGCGGATGGGAATCAGCAAACCCCAGAGCGAGGCGTGATCAGGAACTCCCGGATAGCCGACCGCTCCAAGAAAGATCGCATCAAACGGGCGCAACTGCTCGAGTCCGTCCTCAGGCATCATGCGCCCGGTGCTGAGGTAGGTCTCGCAACTCCAATTGAAGTGCTGCCACGACCAGGAGAAATGAAAACGGCGCGCTACCGCCTCGAGCACGCGAGTCCCTTCAGGGACGACTTCGCGTCCGATGCCGTCTCCTTCAATGACTGCTACTTTGTAGCTCTTCAAGTTTCCTTGAGTTTCTATTTCAGTTCGTTCTTGTATACCTGGCCACCCTTCATCACGAACCTGACTCGCTCAAGTTCGGTGATGTCGACGGTCGGATCTCCAGATACCGCGACTACATCTGCAAACTTATCTGCTTCCAGCGAGCCTACACGATCTTGCCATCCCATGAGTTGCGCGGCCCCGATGGTTGCGGCGAGTAGCGCCTGGACCGGTGTCATGCCGAACTTGACCATGTATCCGAACTCTTTGGCCTGGGTTCCATGAGGGAACGGGCCGGCCCCCGAACCAAACGCAATCCTTACGCCCTGCGCCACGGCTTTGGGGAAGCTGCGTTCCGAGACTTCCGCGACGCTGTGTCCGCGATATTTCTTCTCGTTCTCCTCCCGATCGAGCTGGTAGTGATACAGAGTTGGCACCAGGTAAATGCCTTTCTGAACCATCATCTTAATCTCGCCTTCATCAAGATCCACACCATGTTCGATCGATTCCACGCCCGCGTTGATGCAGTTGTGTAGGCCCTCACCACCAAAAGCGTGACATGAGACTTTGTGTCCTCTTCTGTGAGCCTCATCCACGATGGCATTCACTTCTTCTGCGGTGAACGTGGGCGGGACAAACATCCTGCCGTCCTCGGTGAAACGAAACTGGTAGGCCGCATACAACTTGATCCAATCCGCTCCATGCGCGATCTGATCCCGTACAGCCTCGCGGGCTGCCCAAGGCGAGTCCACCACCTGTAGCGCCGTCGGAAGCGGTACTTCGTCCGAGTAGCCGTTCATGATGAAGCCGCCCGTTGCCTGAATGCCGCGGGTAGAAACCTGCATTCGCGGGCCTTGCACGATACCGCGGTCGATGGCGTTGCGCAGATCCACATCGCTGTACATCGCTCCCAGCGACTTCAGATCGCGAAGCGTCGTGAACCCAGCCATCATGTCTTTTTGCGCGTTCGCGAGTGCGGTCAAAGTGCGGTACTGGTAGGAGTCGCGCAGGAGTTGCCCTTCCAGGTCCGGCCCATTTCCGAAGACATGGGTGTGCGCGTCGATAAGGCCGGGAAGCACGGTGGCGTGGCTCAAATCCAAAATCTCGGTGCCCGCGGGCACTTTCACTCGCTCAGCCGGACCAGCGTCCGTGATGCGGTCCCCGTGGATGAGCACCACCTGATTGTTCAACAGCCTTTCCGATTTTGTATCGAAAAGGCGGCCGGCGTGAATGGCGATCCAGTGGTCTGGAGGAGCCTCGGCGTTCGCGAGAGAGCAGGCAAAGAGCAGCAGAGCGGCAGAATGTTTCTTGAGCATCGCGGTTAAGATGCTCCTCCGCAGACATGAAGGCTCTATGAAGGCCACATGAAACTTTGTTCAGATTGGAGAGTCCGGCCGCAGTGATTCTGAATAACTTTTTATCCTGGCTTTGTTTGGGTTTCATCTTGAAATCGCAATATACTAAGCGCTGGGAGATTCAATGCGCATTCTGCTGGTCGAAGACGAAGCGAAGGTCTCGAGCTTTGTCGCGCGCGGGTTAATGGCAGAGCGTTTCGCGGTGGACGTGATCGCGGACGGGCAGGCTGGACTTGAACTGGCGACAACGTACAGCTATGACCTCGTGATTCTGGATCTCATGCTGCCGAAATTGGACGGGACTCAGGTGCTTCGCCGGCTGCGGAGCCAGAATGTCAATGTGCCTGTATTGATTCTGACGGCGCGAGACGAGGTCGCCGACAAGGTGGGTAATTTTGAGGCAGGCGCCGACGACTATCTGACCAAACCTTTTGCCTTTGCTGAACTACTGGTTCGAGTTAAGGCGCTCCTCCGGCGTGGGCCCGTGAGCCGTAGCAGTGTGGTCCGGGTGGACGATTTGGAACTCGACCGCCTTTCTCAGCAGGTGAAGCGCGCCGGCAAACGAATTGATTTGACCTCGAAAGAATATTCTTTGCTCGAATACCTGATGTCGAACGCGGGCAGGGTTTTGTCCCGCACCATGATCATCGAACATGTGTGGGACCAGAGTTTCGACGGCATTACCAACATCGTCGACGTCTACGTGCGGCACCTCCGCAGCAAGGTTGACGATCCGTATGACCGGAAGCTGATTCGCACAGTGCGTGGCGTTGGCTACAGCATCAGCAATGGGACGCACTCGTGAATACCCGATCGCTCCGCTTTCGAATCACGGCCTGGTATGCGGGACTGCTGGCGGGTGCCTTGCTAGTCTTTGGAGTATCGGTCTACCTCGGGCTGGAGCGATACCTCTATTGGGACCTTCAGAGAACTCTGGGTGCGGACTGCCGAACCATCGCGACGCAATTGCTTTCGCAGCATCCTTTCAAGCGCGCGGACTGGCTTGAGACCGAGATCAATGAGGCTTATGCGCCCGAGGTAAATGGTCACTTTATTCGCGTTGTCCAGAAGGATGCGGGAGTCCTCTACGTGTCCGGCGTGCCGAAAGACGGAACGTTTGATCCGTCTCAAGTTTCGCTGCCCGGTGGCGGGGAAATGACTCGACCGCGAAAGATACATCTGAGTGGAGGACGTCAGTTACTGATCGATACGCTGCAATACACCGCACCGGATGGGACTAACTTCATAATCGAAAGTGGAGTGCCGTATCGCCAGATTGAGATCGTGCTGCATGGATTGCTGGTGACCTTTCTTCTCTACATGCCGTTTATCATCTTTCTAGCCGTGGTGAGCGGCTATTGGCTAATGAGGAGGTCGTTGCAGCCCGTTGACGAGATCACGAAGCGGGCCGAGGGAATTACCTCCACCAATCTTAGCGAACGCTTGCCCGTCATCCAGACCGGTGATGAACTCGAAAGACTTTCCGTCTCCCTTAACCGCATGATCGAAAGGCTGGATCAGGCCTTCCAGCACATCAACCGCTTTTCCGCGGACGCTTCTCACGAACTCAGGACGCCCCTCACCATTCTCCAGTTGGAGCTTGAAGGCATCGCTCAGAGCCACCGCCTCACTCCTTCTCTCGCCGATCAGATTGGCAGCGCCCTGGAGGAAACCCACCGGATGTCTCATATCGTCGAGAACCTGTTAGCCATCTCACGCCTGGATGCGGGAGAGGTCAAAATGGACAAGGCGCGGCTGGACCTCGGAGATCTGGCGGAGTCGACTGCAGAGCAAATGAAATTATTGGCCGACGAAAAGTCGATCGTCTTTCGCCGCCATGTGGAGGCCGATATCTACGTGGAAGGGGATCGATCGCGCCTTCAGCAAGTCATTGTGAACCTTGTCGCCAATGCTATCAAATACACGCACGAAGGCGGCCAAGTCGAAGTGACTGTTCGCCGGGACCACAATGCCGCTGTCCTCGAGGTCTCTGACAATGGAGCTGGTATATCCGCTAACGCACTGCCTCACGTTTTCGAGCGTTTCTACCGGGCAGACAAGGCGCGCTCGCGAAACTCTGGCGGAGCAGGATTGGGCCTTGCCATTGCGAAAGCCATCTGCACCGCGCATGGCGCTGAAATCAAAGTTTCAAGCCTGGAGGGCCGGGGCAGTCGTTTCAGCGTTGAGTTGCCGCTGCTGGAAATTCCAGAAAGGGAACTGGTGAAGCCGGCGTTCCGAACCCACTGACTCTGAACACAATTTTATCCTTCTTTCAGCGTGCTTTAATCTGTTGCGAGTAACTCTATCTGTATCCGTGATTCCAGGTTTCCGTGCCTCGTCGGGATCTGCTCGGCACAACCGAGATGGGCTGTCCAAGAGACGCAAGAGACGCAAGAGACGAATGGTGGGGTATGCGAAGTTCTGCAATGTGCTCTGGGCGAGTACGCTCTCGCGAACATTCCGACCCTGACTGGAAAGTTCTGAAAACTGATGAACACTCAGCCACTCACAGCCCTGAGAGCAATTCGCGAAAGTAACTGGGAGTGCCGCTTTCCAGGGTTTGCGGCTCTGACTTTCCTTGCAAGCGTGATTTTGACATTTTCCGTTGGCTGTTCGAGAGAGAAAACCGAAGAAGTCGCCGTTCCCGTTACCGCGGCGAGTGCTCAGAAGGCGACGGTGGAGCGGGTCGTGACCGCGGACGCGGTATTGTTTCCGCTGCAACAAGCCGCGCTCGTGCCGAAGATTAGTGCGCCAGTGAGACAGTTCTACGCCATTCGAGGAAGCCGGGTGCACAAAGGGCAATTGCTGGCCGTTCTCGAAAACCTGGACTTGGCTGCGGCGAAGGAAGAGAACAAAGGTGCCTTTGAGCAAGCCGAAGCTGCCTACGTTACCAGTACAGCAGCCAGCCAGCCGGAAGAAATACAGAAGGCTACGTTTGACGCTCAGTCTGCCAAAGAGATGTACGACGCGACGCAGAAAGTCCATGACAGCCGGCAAGAGCTGTTCAAGCAGGGCGCGCTACCTCGCAAGGACCTGGATCAGGCTGGCGTCAGCCTTACGCAAGCGCGAGCTCAGTATGAGCTGGCCAAAAGGCATCTTGAGTCCCTGAACGCCGTGGTCAAGCAACAGGAAACGAAGGGATTTGAGGGGCAGTTGTCGTCGGCCAAAGGAAAATATCTTGGAGCGCAGGCGCAGTACAGCTATTCGGAAATTCGCAGCCCCATTGACGGTGTTGTTACGGATCGGCCCCTATATCCCGGAGAGATGCCCAGCGCGGGAGTCCCGCTGATTACGGTCATGGACCTTTCACGCGTGACCGCGCGCGCCCATATCCCGCAACAAGACGCTGCCTTGCTCAAAGCCGGAGACCAAGCCACCATCCATGTTGCGGGTCTCGACCAGCCTAAAGAAGGCAAGGTGACTCTTGTGAGCCCGGCGCTGGATCCCAACAGCACGACCGTCGAAGTGTGGGTACAGGCGAAAAACGCGGATCAGATTCTGAAACCGGGCACGAGTGTACGATTGTCCATGGTGTCGGAGACCGTGCCCGACGCCTTGGTTGTCCCGGCCTCGGCGGTCTTGACTGGTGCAGATGGTAGTACGACAGTGATGGTCATCGGCTCGGATCATCGCGCTCGCCAGTTGGCGGTCAAGGTCGGAATCAGGCAGGATGAGAGCGTGCAGATTCTGGAAGGGTTGAAAGAGGGGCAGATCGTGGTTGCGAATGGCGCTTATGGTTTGCCGGATAACACCAAGGTTTCGGTCGAAGCGGCGAAAGAGAAAGAAGCTGAGAAGGCCAGTGACAAGCCCTCCGCTGGTGAAGAGTTTTCCTCCACGGTGTCCAGCAAGGAGGGCAAACGGTAAGTGGCCTCCAATAGCAGGGATTCTTCGTATTGGTTCGCTCAGCATTCGCGATCGGTCGTGTTCCTCACCGTCACCCTTGCGTTGATTGGCGGCTATCTGGCTTTCACGGTCCCGGTTGCGGTTTTTCCGGCTACCAATTTTCCCCGGATTCTAATCGCTGTTGACAACGGCGTAATGCCGATCGATCAGATGATGGTGACGATCACACGTCCTCTCGAAGAGGCGGTGAACAGCGTACCGGGGTTGCAGAACGTCCGATCGATCACCAGTCGCGGCTCAGCGGAGATCGATCTGTTTTTTAGCTGGGACGTCGACATGTTTCAGACGCTCCAATATGTAAACGCCGCACTTTCCCGCGTGCAGGCCGAACTGCCACCCTCCGCGAAAATCGAAGCCCATCGCATGACTTTCGCAAGTTTCCCGATCATGGGCTACAGCCTGACCTCCAACACGATGGAGCCCACGAAACTGTGGGAAATGGCGACCTACGAAATTAAGCCTCGCCTGAATCGGCTGGACGGCGTTTCCACCGTCGTGATCCAGGGTGGACAGGAACCCGAGTTTCACATCATTCCCGATCCCGCGAAGCTACTGGTGGCGGGTGTCACGGTGCCCGACATTCTCGAGTCCGTTCGCCGCACCAACTTGATCGATTCGCCCGGACTGCTCGAAGAAAACCATCAGCTTATTCTAGGTCTAATCAACGGCCAGGTACGCACTCCGGAGGAGATCGCCGACATCGTCATTAAGACAACTTCCACCGGCATCCCGGTTCGCATCGGTGACGTGGCTGCCATCGGTCCAGCCGTAAAGCCCGTCTATACCATCGTCACCGCGAACGGTAAGCCGTCCCTGCTTGTGAATGTCAATCGTCAGCCTGACAGCAACACTGTCCAGGTCGCCGACGAAGTCCACGCCGAAGTCGATCGCATTCGCGCGACTCTTCCGCACGGCGTCACCATGCAGCCCTTTTACGACCAGTCGGAGATCGTCCATCAATCGATCTCGAGCGTGCGCGACGCCATTCTGATTGGCCTGATCCTCGCTTCCATTATTCTTGTCGTCTTCCTGCGCGACTGGGGTACTTCGATTGTCGCGGGTCTCGTGATCCCGGTCACGATCGCCGTCACCTTCATCGCCCTCAAACTCCTTGGCCAGAGCTTCAACCTGATGACCCTCGGCGGCCTTGCCGCCGCCGTGGGTCTGGTCATCGACGACGCCATTGTAGTAGTCGAAAATATCGTGCTGCACCGCGATGCCGGGCAGACGCGCCTTCAGGCCATTCACAGCGCGCTCGGCGAAATCACCAGGCCCCTGATCGGCTCAACCGTGACACCGGTGGTGGTATTCCTGCCGTTGATCTCGATCACGGGCGTGACCGGAACTTTCTTTCGTGCGCTCGCTGTCACCATGGCGGTCTCGCTGTTCACTTCACTCGCTCTGGCTCTGACGTGGACGCCCACGCTCAGTCAATTCCTCATCCGGCACGGCAAGTACACTGACGCAGCTTCGCCGCCTGCTGGATCCGAGCCTGAAGAAGAAGCCATCACTCGCTTGCTCGCCGCCGAAGAAGCATCGGTCAGCGGATTCTTCCTCAAAGTCATCAACTTTCACCAAAAGTGGCTCCGCCGCGCTCTGCAGCATCCGAAAACGCTCGTCGCGCTGAGTCTGGCATTGATCGTCCTCTCTTATGCCGGCTATCGCCTTCTGGGGTCGGATCTGCTCCCCGAAATGGATGAAGGCGCATTCGTGGTGGACTACATCATGCCCGCTGGCAGTTCGCTCGCCGAAACTAATCGTGTGGTGACCCACATCGAGCGAATCCTCAGCGAAGTTCCGGAAGTCGAAAGCACTTCGCGGCGGACCGGGATGCAGTTGGGTCTCGCCGCCGTCACTGAAGCCAACTCCGGAGATATTTCCGTAAAGCTCAAGGCCAAACGAAGCCGCGGCATTGACGAAATCATCGAAGAAGTTCGTGGAGAGATCAAGAAGCAAGAGCCAGCGCTCGACGTCGAATTCATTCAGACCTTGCAGGACATGATCGCCGATCTCACTGGCGAACCACAGCCGGTGGAGGTCAAGCTTTTTTCGCAGGATGCGGCGTTACTGGCCGACTGGGCCCCCAAGGTCGGCGATTCCATCGGCAAGATCAAGGGTGTCGTCGATGTGTTGAATGGCATCGACAACACGATCAGCGGCCCGGCCGTTATGTTTCAGGTCAATCCCTCTGTCGCCGCTCGCGCAGGATTTACTCCGGAAGAAGTTGCTACTACCACCGCCGCCATGGTTGAAGGGGAGCCATCTCCGATTCCCGTGGTCAGCAACGATCGCGCCTACACTCTCCGCATCCGTTATCCCGCCGCCAGCCGCGCTTCCGTGGAGGCCCTTCGCGACACGCTGCTGACCAGTAGCAGCGGAAGAACAGCCACGCTGGGCGCGCTCGCCAGGGTGACATCCATTCCCGGACAGACCGAAATCCGCCGCGACAACCTGCAGCGGCAAATCACCGTGTCCGCTCGCTTGGAAGGTACCGACCTTGGAACCGCCATCGCCAAAGTACAAAACGCTCTCGCAGACTTGCATCTGCCGCCGCCCATCCGCGTCGAGTACGGCGGTACCTACAAAGAGCAGCAGAAATCCTTCCGTGACCTCGTCCTTGTACTGGTCCTCGCCATCGTGCTGGTTTTCTGCGTGCTGCTGTTCGAATTTGGAACCTTTGCTGCTCCGCTCGCCATTCTGTCGTCGGCTCTGCTCTCCACCTCTGGCGTCATCCTGGCTCTTTTGATCACCCGCACCACTTTCAATATTTCCTCTTTCATGGGGATGATCATGGTGATCGGCATTGTGGCCAAGAATGGCATTCTTTTGCTTGATGCCGACCAGAAGTTCCGCGATCTCGGTTTTTCGGCGGAGGAAGCGATATTGCAGTCGAGCCGTAGAAGACTGCGCCCGATTGTCATGACGGCGCTGGCGACGCTTGCCGGAATGCTGCCGCTATCTTTTGCGATTGGCGCCGGCTCGCAGATGTTGCAGCCCCTGGCAATTGCGGTGATCGGGGGAGTTGTGATTTCCATGGTACTTTCGCTCATCATCACTCCGGCCGTGCATTTTTTCGCAACCGGCGGAGCATCAGACGTTCAACATTCCGGAGGCTTATGAAAACAAGATTTGCTAACTCGATTCTGTGCCTGACACTCCTTGCTGGTTCCCTCGTTACCTGCGTTTTCGCGCCCGCGCACGCGGCAGCGCAGGCCCAGAGCTATGCGGTTGTGCGCACCATGCTCCTTGGGGGCGACGGGGGATGGGACTACCTTTACTCCGATTCGGCGACACGCCGGCTCTACATCGCCCGCGCCACCCGCTTCATGGTTGCTGACTTGGACTCAGGCAAGCTGATCGGCGAAATTCCGGATACACCTGGTGCCCATGGTGTGGCCTTGGTCCCCGATCTCGGCATTGGCTTCACCAGCAACGGCCGCGAAAATACCTCCAGCGTATTTGATCTGAAAACGCTGAAGGTCTCGGAAAAGATCAAGACCGGCGAAGGGCCCGACGCAATCGTTTACGACCCGGCGTCGGGAAACATTTTCACCATGAACGGCCGCGGCAAGAGCGCTTCCGTGATCGATGCGAAATCGCGCAAAGTGGTTGCGACCATTCCCCTCAGCGGAAAGCCCGAAACCCCGGTTGTCGACGGGAAAGGCCGGATGTACATCAACATCGAGGACAAGGGTTCCATCGCAGTGGTCGATTCCAAGGCCAACAAGGTTATTGCTGAGTGGCCGATGGCTGGATGCGATGAACCCAGCGGCTTGGATATGGATCCGCACGAAGGCGACCTCTTCGCCGCCTGCGGTAACAAACTCATGGCGATTGTGGATTCAAAGACAGGTAAGCTCATTGCCACCATTCCCACCGGCGATGGCAGCGACGGCCTGGCGTTTGATCCCAAGGCCAAGGTTGCGGTCACCTCAAACGGTGAAGGCAACATGAGCTTCGTCGGCAAACGCGACGGAAAATATGTGCTGATAGAAAACGTTCCAACCAAAAAGGGCGCACGGACCATTACGTTCGATTCGGCCACAGGGCAATGGCTGACCGTGAGCGCCGACATGGGCCCAGCCCCGAAGCCAAGTCCAGAAAATCCCCGAGGGCGCCCGTCACCGTTGCCGAATTCGTTTGTGATAATCGCTGTGGCAAAGAAGTAAGGACGCTTTAGTTGGAAAGCGTCACCACTTCCAAAGAAAGTCGGTAGCCGCCGCCATGAAGAGACGAGACTTCCTGCGGTCTTCCGCCGGTCTGAGCGCTGCGTTGACGACAGTCGGCTTGTCGCCCGCGGCGCTTGCTGCCAGTGGAAGCCCACCCTGTGCGCCAACTCCATTCCCGCAAGCTCCTGGGCTGACGAAATACGTGGTCGAGTTTGTGCGAAATACGAAGTTCACTGATCTGCCAGCGGACGTGATTGAGCTTGGTAAGAAATCTATTCTGGATGGTTTCGGGCTAGCGCTGGCTGGTTCCCGCGCTCAAAACGGGAAGCTATTCCGGGAGTACGTGGCCACCCTCGGCCTTCCGGACCACGGTGCGACGGTGATGGGGACCAAAGCCAAACTGCCGCCGCGCTTTGCGGCCTTTGCCAATGGTTTGGCAATCCACGTCGAAGATTTTGACGACACGCAGCTGGCGGTCGGCAAGGACCGCCAGTATGGGCTGCTTGTTCATCCCACGGCGCCGGTGCTTCCGGCCGCCCTAGCCTTAGTCGAGGCAACCGCCACCAGCGCCAAGGATTTTCTGGTCGCCTATCACTTGGGTGTGGAAGTTGAGTGCAAGATCGCGGAGGCGATATCGCCCCGCCACTATGAGGATGGGTTTCATTCCACCGGGACCTGCGGAGTGTTTGGCGGCACAACGGCCTGCGCTAAGCTCCGCAACTTTGACGAATCGCAAACCTCTCGCGCCCTCGGAATCGCCGCGAGTCAGAGTAGCGGCTTGCGTGAGAACTTTGGAACAATGATGAAGTCATTCCACGCCGGCCATGCGGCCGAGGTCGGAGTCTCTGCTACGGACCTCGCGGCTCTGGGTTGGAGCGGCGCCGAACAGATACTGGAAGCGGACCGCGGGTTCTTCCATGCGTTCGGTGGCAGCTACGATCCATCTTCCATCTTTCACAAGCTCGGCCAGCCCTGGACGCTCGCTAACCCCGGCGTCTCGATCAAGCCATACCCGTGTGGCTCGCTCACCCATCCCGGCATGACGGCGATACAGCGGCTCATCCGCACCGAGAAAATCAAGGCTGCGGATGTGGAGATGGTCGAAGTTGGGACCAATCGCAACTTGCCCAATACACTCATTCACCATCGCCCGAAGAACAACCTGCAAGCGAAGTTCAGCATGGAGTTTTGCCTGGCCATCCTGTTGCTGGAGGGCAAGGCGGGACTGGGCGAATTCACCGACGCCGTCGTGAACCGGCCCGACGTGAAGGCGATGATCGAGCGAGTGCACTTCTACACCGATCCCGAAGCGGAGAAAGAGGGGCACGACAAGATGACGACAATCCTCAGAATCCACTTGAAAGACGGGCGCGTCCTGGCAGGGCGGGCCGATTTTGGTAAGGGCAGTCCCGCAGATCCCATGAGTTATGACGAAGTTGCAGAGAAGTTTCATGGCTGCGCCGATTTCGCGCAGTGGCCCGCCGACCGCGCACGCAAGATCGTCGAATTAGTGCGAGGCCTGGAAGCTGTCGAGGACATGCGCACCTTGACCGTTCTACTGCAAAGCACTGCTGGGTAAAAAAGAACAATCTTGAGCGTTCCGTCCGATGCAACCAAGCCTGAGGACTTCGCGGCCCCGCCGAATGCTCCATCCGCCAGGTGCGGCATTGATCAGAAAGATGGACGTTTCTTAGACGCGCCCGATGTGATTCTCTGCAGTACTTCGGCAAACTGTCCAGTAACCACCGACCAGTCAAACTGCGCGGCTAGTTGTACGGCTGCCAGCTCGAATTTCCTTCGTGCGCCGGCGTCACGAAGAAGAAAAAGGACGGCCTCGGCGAACTTGGAGGCGTCGTCGGCGAGCAGCAGATCGCGGCCTGCCTGGAAGGTGAGTCCCTCGGCTCCGATCGAAGTCGAGACCAGAACTTTGCCCATGGCCATGGCTTCATAGATCTTGAGCCTGGTCCCGCCGCCGATGCGTAAAGGGACCACAACAACGGTTGCGTCCCGAAGATAATCCGTTACCGACGGGACCGTTCCGGTTACCTGCACGGTTTCGGAAGCAAGACGCTGTACTCTGGCGAATGGGTTTCGCCCTACAATCTGGAAAACTGCGTCGGGAAACTCCGCCAGAATGCGAGGCCAGATCTGCCCGCAGAAATACTCCACCGCGTCAACATTCGGCTCCCAGTCCATCGAGCCAGTGAATACGATTCGAGGGGGGCTGGCTGACGAGGCTGGCGCCACCTGGAACTGCTGAGTATCCACGCCCGTTGGGACCACCGTGATCTCGCAGTCGGGATTCATCGCCAGCATCTGGTAGCGGTCATGCTCTGAAACCGCGATGATGTGATGGAAGCGAGCTAGGGTCTGCCGTTCGTAACGCGACATTCTTGCGGATTCGATTGTATAGGGCACTTTTCTGAGCGGATGCGATTCGGTCGTCGCCATGCGCAGCCAAAGGGAACTCTCCACATTGTGCTGAAAGAGGACGCACGGTATTGGCAACCGATCCGGAAAGTTCAAAGAGGCGGCCAAGAAATCGCAGATCGCGGCGTCGAACTGCCCACTTGAAAGCCGGCCCACGACTGCCTCGCGAACCGCCGGATGCGTGAACTTGGAGACTGAATAGGGCGCGAATCGCGGCAACCGCCACAGGTAGTCCAAGGCCCCTCGAAACCCGTCGGAATCGGGAGTTGCGGTGTAGACGATTTGCGATCGGGGGAATTGCGCTGGAAGCGCCGCCTCGTAGTCAGCATCGCGCTGTCCGCCGTAGTAGGAAATCAGCGTGACCTCATGGTCCTTCGAGAGCCGCCGCAATATATTGAAGGA
>Ga0075021_10001005_pt1 | contig 14477 bp, 13 predicted proteins | sample ColStrG_CSR_2012_FD_72749 | JGI IMG/M metagenome (GOLD analysis project Ga0075021, IMG submission 72749) | Freshwater sediment microbial communities in response to fracking from Pennsylvania, USA - Cold Stream Run_MetaG_CSR_2012 | ecosystem: Environmental > Aquatic > Freshwater > Creek >...
TGGCCGTAGCCAAGATTGATCAGCGCAGAGACGGCATCGGCAACCGGCCTCGGCGCGCGTTTCTCGTCGAGCGCACCGGCGAGATGCACCACCGCCGGATCGATATCCGCGAAAGCCGGCACTTTGTCCTTCAATTCGGTGACGATGCGCTCGGCGACTTTCTGGCCGACGCCGGGCGAACGCGCCACCATCGCCTTGTCGCGCATGGCGACCGCCGACGCGAGCTCGGAAGCCTTCAGCGTGCCAAGCACCGACATCGCCACCTTGGCGCCGACGCCCTGCACGGTTTGCAGCAAACGGAACCATTCACGCTCCATGTCGCTCGCAAACCCGAAGAGCTTGATCTGATCCTCGCGCACATAAGTTTCGATCGACAGCGTAGCGGCTTCGCCGGGCGACGGGAGCGCCTGGAGCGTGCGCGCCGAGCAATGCACCTGATAGCCGACGCCACCGACGTCGAGGATGATGTAGTCCTCGCCGTAGCTGTCGATGATGCCCTTGAGCTTGCCGATCATGAGACCGCGACCCTCAGCACCGCACTCGTCCGATGATGCGCGTGACACACGGCGATCGCCAGCGCGTCTGCAGCGTCCTCGCTTTGCGGGTCGGCCTTCGGCAGCAGCACGCCGATCATCATGCGGATCTGTGCCTTCTCGCCGTGACCGGCGCCGACCACCGTCTTCTTCACGACGTTGGGCGCGTACTCGGCAACCGTCAGCCCGGCCTTGGCAGGCACGAGCATGGCGATGCCGCGCGCCTGACCGAGCTTCAAGGTCGCCGCAGCATTTGCGTTGACGAAGGTTGCCTCGACCGCTGCTTCGTGCGGCTGGTATCGCTCGATCACTGCGATCAATCCGTCATGGATCGCCAGCAGGCGCACGCTGAGTTCGGCCCGGTCGCTGGTTTCCAGGGAGCCGCAAGCGACGTGGATCAGCCGGTTGCCGTCGCTTTCGATCAGGCCCCAGCCGGTGCGGCGGAGCCCCGGATCGATGCCGAGAATGCGAATCGGATGCCGGGACATGGTCCCGTTGATAGCCCCGCCTAGTTTATTTTGCACCACGATCGTTCCGGTTATGGGTGCCATTCCAGGCCCTACATGGACAGCGCGGTACAGGCCGCTATGTTCGCGCCATGCCGGGTTCTTCCTCCTCCCGCCGCGCCAAGCGGCGGGCCGTCATTATTGGTGGTTCGATGTCCGGGCTGTTTTCGGCCGCGTTCCTGCGCCAGATCGGGTGGGACGTCGACGTCTACGAGCGTTCAAACGTGGAACTGGTCGGCCGCGGCGCCGGGATCACCGGCCATCCCGAACTTTTCGAAACCCTGGAAGCGAGCGGCGCAGGCACGACGGATCTCGGTATCGAGGTGCCCAAGCGTGTCGCCATCGACCGCGACGGGCGCATCACCGACGAGCGCCCGCTCAGGCAAATCCTCACCTCCTGGGATCGCCTGCAACGGCTTCTGCGCGCGACCATCGACGAGACTCGATATCATCTTGGCTGGAATTTTGAACGCGTCGATCAGGACGAACACGGCGTGCGCGTGCAATTTTCCGGCGGCCGCGTCGAGCATGCCGATATTCTCGTGGGTGGCGACGGAATTCGTTCGACCGTCCGCGCGCAAATGGCACCCGGCGTGCAGCCGGTCTACGCCGGCTATTACATCTGGCGCGGCGCGCCGAACGAAGCTGATCTCGCGCCGGAGACGCTGCGCACGATCTACCCGCTGTTCACATTCTACCTCCCCAAAGAACAGCAGGTGATCACCTACCCGATCTCCGGATTCGATAATGATCTGCGGCCAGGAAAGCGCCGCTTCAATTTCATCTGGTATCGCGTTGCTGATGCCGCAAAGCTGCGCGACATGAATGTGGATGAGAACGGCGTGCAGCACGAATATTCGGTGCCACCGCCGCTCATCCGCAAAGACCTGATCGCAGATATGTACAAGGATGCGCGCGAGATTTTGCCGCCTGCCCTGCTCGACGCGCTGATGAAGATCAAGCACCCGTTCATCACGCCAATCTACGATTTCACAGCTCCTGCGATTGTATTTGGCCGCGTCGCCATGGTTGGTGATGCGGCCGCGAATGCGCGGCCGCATATGGGTTTTGGGATGGCCAAGGCGGGTACCGACGCGCAGGCACTGGCAAAACATTTGCGCGACCATGATGACATCGACGCCGCGCTGAAGGCCTATAACGCGGATCGCCAGCCAATCGGCAATAATATTGTCCTGCACGGACGCAAGCTCGGCACGCACCTCGGCGTCAATCTCAGGACCGAGGAGGATCGCCGTATGCATGACCTCCTGCAAAGCGACGGTGCTATGCTGGACTGGATCGCCGTGCCGAATTTCCTCGACGCCTACAAATGATCGCTCTTGTTGTCATGCCCCGTGCAGGCGGGGCATCCAGTAACGCAAACCAGGAGATCGAAATGAGGCGTTGGTGGCTACTGGATCATCCGCCTTCGCGGATGATGACAGAGAGTGGGTGATGACCGATCTCCCCAAACCAGACTACGCGCGCAACATCCGTATCGTCGGTCACTCCGATCAGGGCGGCCGGCCCGATGGCGTGCAGGTGATGGTGCATCGCGGCTACGCCTATGTCGGCCACACGTTCTCCAAAGGCTTTTCCGTCATTGACGTGCGCGACGCCAAAAATCCGCGCGCTGTGAACTATGTCGCCGCGCCGCCGAACACCTGGAATATCCATTTGCAGGTCCACGACGACTTGCTGCTGGTGATCCATGCCAAAGACATGTTCGCGGCCGCTGAATTCGCCGATGAGCGCGCCTATTACAGCGGCGCGCTCGGCAAGACCGTCGGCACCGCGGAAGCAAAGCGGACGCGCGACTGGAGCGCAGGGCTCGCCGTCTATGACATCAGCAAGCCGGAGGCGCCGCGACGCATCGGCTTCATGCCGGTCGAAGGCGGCGGCATTCACCGCGTCTGGTACACCGGCGGACGATGGGCCTATGTTTCGGTGCTGCTAGACGGTTTCACTGATTACATCTTCATGACCGTCGACATGAGCAACCCGGCAGAGCCGCGGGAAGCGGGCCGTTGGTGGATTCCCGGCATGAATCTCGCTGCGGGAGAAGCGCCATCATGGGCTGCCGCGCGTCGCTACGGCCTGCATCACGCGATCATCCATGGTGACACCGCGTATGCCGCATGGCGCGATGCCGGCATGGTGGTGATTGATATCGCCGAGCGCGCCAAACCGAAGCTGATCGTGCACAGGAACTGGTCACCGCCATTCGGCGGCGGCACGCACAACTGCTTGCCGTTGCCGGACCGCGATCTGCTGGTGGTGCTGGACGAGGCAGTGCTCGACCATCAGGAAGACGGGCTGAAACTGATCTGGGTCTTCGACAATCGCGTGCCGCAAAACCCGGTCAGCATTTCGACCTTCCCGACGCCTGCCGAAGCCGACTACAAAGGCAAAGGCGGCCATTTCGGCCCGCACAATGTCCACGAGAATCGGCCTGGTACGTTCGTCAGCTCGCAATTGATTTTTGCGACCTATCAAAATGCGGGGATCCGCGTCTTCGATATCGCCAACGCCTTCGCGCCAAAAGAAGTCGGCGCCTTGGTGCCGCCGCAGCCGGCGAAGCTCGCGGACACGCGCCCAAACCGCGCACGTGTGATCCAATCAGCGGACGTCTTTGTGGATGCGACCGGTTTGATCTATGCGACCGACTACAATGCGGGGCTTTATATTCTGGAGTTTAATGGCTGACCGTGCCCTGGATGCGACGCAGCACGCAGCGAAGCGAAGTGGTGTGTCGCTGATCCGGGGGCTTTTCAAATTCAGAGTCTAAAACGGTCCCGGGCCTACGCACTCATTTTCGCAACCAGCGCATCCGACACTTCGAAGTTGGCGTAGACGTTTTGCACATCGTCGCTGTCGTCGAGCGACTCGATCAGCTTGAGAATCTTTTCGCCAGCTTCGTCGTCGAGTGCGATGGTGTTCTGCGGTTTCCATAACATCGATGACTTATGCGGCTCGCCGAATCTGGCTTCGAGCGCCTTGGCGACGTCGTTCAAGGTCTCTGGGGTCGTCATGACCTGATGGCCGTCGTCGTTTGATGTCACGTCCTCTGCGCCAGCTTCAATCGCCGCATCCAACATGGCGTCGGCACTGGCGACTTTCGCCTCGTATTCGACCACGCCAACATGATTGAACAAGAACGAGACGGCGCCGGTCTCGGCCAGGTTGCCGCCATTCTTCGAGAAGATCGCCCGGACCTCGCCGGCGGTCCGATTCCGGTTATCGGTCAGCGCCTCCACGATCACCGCCACGCCGCCCGGCCCGTAACCCTCGTAGCGAATCTCGTCGTAGTTTTCGGTGTCGTTGCCGGTCGCTTTCTTGACGGCCCGCTCGATATTGTCCTTCGGCATGTTCTCGGCACGGGCCGCGAGCACTGCCGCCCGCAAACGCGGATTGAATGCCGGGTCTGGCATGCCGAGCTTGGCAGCCACCGTGATTTCACGCGCAAGTTTGCCAAACAGCTTCGAGCGCGCCTTATCCGCACGCCCCTTGCGGTGCATGATGTTCTTGAATTGGGAATGACCGGCCATAAGAAAACGTACGATGTCCGTTGATGCCGGCGGCTATATAGGCCGACTGCGCAGGAAAATAAATATCGCAATCACCTACATCGAACCAAGCTCCGCTCATTCCCGCGCAGGCGGGAATCCAGAGCAAAGGCAGCAATGTCCATAATTTTTGTGCTGAATCCCCGCTTTCGCGGGGACGAGCGGCTGGGTTTAGGCCGCAACTGCCACGTTGCGCAGGATCGAGCCGATGCGCGCGCCGACCTTGGCCACGTTGCGGTGGACACGCGCCTTGTATCGAGTGATTGGATCCCGATCGACCAGAAAGAACTTCTGTGCCGGATAGGCGCGGCCAAAAACGTCGATCAGCATGCTGCGGAATTGGCCGGTCGCGAGATCGGGTTGCTGCGTCGGAATTTCAGCGTAGGCCGCAAGTTCGGCAGACGTGAGAGCGCAAAGCAGCGCCGTCGGAACGGTCGAATAGACCTGCTTGTGCCTTTGAATGGTGCTGATAGCGCGGTCGAGGGCAAGTTCCTGACCGAGTTCGTTGTCGACGACCAAAGGTTCGTCGTTGACGGCCCGCGTGAGCGGAAACTGATCGATCAGCCAGTCGCCAATATGAACGACGTTGCTGCGTCCGCGTCCATACATGAGCACATCATCCTCATAGCGTGCGAACCATGTGTCGAGCCGGTCGATCAGCCGCTCGAGCGTCGGACGCGAGATCAGTTCCCGACCTTGCGTGCCGAAAATGCCAATCGCTGCCTTGGACCGTGAAACGATATCGAGCACCTCATCTCCGAGAAGCGGCGGGAAGAGGCCGTTGCCGGTGCCAAGAATGACCAGATCGTAACTGGCGCGCGCCGCGTTGAGTGTGCGGACGGTCAGATGATCCACCTCCGCCTCACCCGGTAACAACGCGTTGATCATCTGGCAGCCGAGCCGCGCGCCGAAATTTCCTGCGGCCTCATCCGCGATCACCGCAACACTGCAAGGCGCAGCCAGCGCGATCCACTCTGTCGGCGTGAGCCGTATCAACACTTGAGTGTCGTCGATCGGAGTCGTGCATTCGATACGGAAGCCGTAGCGGTCGAACAGCAACGCCAGATCGTAGAAGCTCAGGTGATTGGCGAAACCGAGCGCGCCTCGATCGAGGCCCTTTGCCAGGTCAGTCGCGCAATAGCTGAGGATTATGTCGCGTTTGCAGAAGCGCAGGTGAGTAAAGAGGCTCTCGACGTCCGCGATCCGCTCGAGCGCGCCGAGCATCACGATGACATCGCATTGTGACGCAGCCTCGGCGGGGAAATCGCCGGTATTCAGATCGCAGACAAGCGCGGGGCGCTTCTTGCTGACGCGGCCGATGCCGCTGTAATTGCAGTCCCTCGGCAATAGTGCCTGCAGCGCCTGATCCCCGCTGAGATCGAGCACGCGGGCGCCGGAGGGGACAAACTGAGAGGCAAGCTCGGCCCGAGGATCTGATTTCTTTTTTCGCGCCGGCGATTGCGGCGCCACGTCGGGCGGCAGTTCCAGAGCAAGATTGCTGTCGATGTGCAGATTCATTGGGCGTCCGTGCCGAGGTCGCTATGCCGGACCCACAGCACATGCCGGCGAATCAACTTCACCTAACGAATCACCGACGCGATTCGCGGTCAACCCGCACGGATTTAAAAATTTTCAGTTCCAGATTTTCGGCAGCGCCTCTTGCAGAATACCTCCGAGCCGCACAGCCGCTACCTTGTGTGCGAGGCCGGTGGCGTCGTCGGTCTCGACAGCAAGACCGCACAGTGTTGCGGGGCCATTCGACGGTTCGAATTTCGCGCCCGGCAGCTTACGCAGGAACCGGTTCAGCGGTTCGTCCTTGTTCATACCAATGATGGAATCGTAGTCGCCGGTCATACCGACATCCGACACGAAGGCGGTACCGTTCGGCAGAATCCTGTCATCAGCGGTAGGTGCATGCGTATGGGTGCCCACCACGAGACTCGCGCGACCATCGGTAAAATACCCCATGGCCTGCTTCTCGCTGGTAGCCTCGCAATGGAAATCGATCACGATTGCGTCCGCGTCCGACTTGAGTGCGCAGGCGGAAAGTTCGCGCTCGATCGCGGCAAAGGGATCATCGAGCGGATCCATGAAAATCCGGCCCATGGCATTGATGACCAGCGCTCGCTTGCCGTTCTTTGTCTCGACTAAGGCGGCGCCGCGGCCGGGCGTGCCTTTGGGAAAATTGAGCGGGCGGATCAGACGGGGCGCGCGTTCGATAAACACGAGTGCCTCGCGCTGATCCCATGCATGGTTGCCGAGCGTGATGGCATCTGCGCCGGCATCGATGAGCTCATTGTAGATGACCTCGGTGATGCCGAAGCCGCCGGCCGCATTTTCGCCGTTGACCACGACCAGATCGAGCTTCCATCCGGCGATGAGGCCCGGGAGCCGTTCGATCACGATGGTACGTCCGGAGCGGCCAACGACATCGCCGATAAAAAGGATACGCATAAGTTCGGTCTCTTTATCTATTCGCGCGTGATCTTTTCCGAAAACACGGGGTCATGCGCTGCGAAAATCGATCACTTCCTGTTCCGTTAGCACGAGATCGAGCCGCGCGTCGCGTTCGGTGGACGGGATAGACTCAATCTCCTGGGCTGCGAAGGCGATGCCGATGGCGGTGACCTTCTTCTTTGCGCGCAACGCATTGATGGTCATGTCGTAGTAGCCCGCACCGTATCCGATGCGATGGCCGACACGGTCGAACGCTGCGAGCGGGACAATCAGAATGTCAGGCGCAACCTCAGGCGCCTCGGGCACGGGCTCGCGGATGCCCCACTGGCCGGAAGCCAAAGGTTCGCCAAATATCCACGCGCGCATGATCAGCGGTTTGTCGCGGCCGGCGATTGCAGGCAGTGCGAGCTTCGCACCGGCATCAGCGAGCCTGCGCATCAGCGGGACCGGATTGATTTCGCTCTTCATCGGCGAAAACCCGGAGACGATCGTGCCGTACTCGAATTTTACGGGGAACGGTCGCGCGGCAATCGCTTCGGCGGCGGCGGCACGCACAGCCGCAGGCAACGCGTCACGTAATGCGAGAGCCTGTTGGCGAAGCCGTGCTTTCGGTGAATTCGTATCAGCGCTGTTGGTCATCGCAATAAAGTGCGGAGCCGCGATGGCCGTCGGAGTGTGATCCCGGGAACCTACATAAGTAGGTGGGCGCCATATGACCGAAACCACGGCCCCGGCCAGGGACAGCTCCCGTTAGGATCGTAAGGCCCCGGGGAATTTTCTCCGTCGCACCTCGCAGCCCCGCTTCACCAATGTAGTCGCTAAGCAGGGCGAGCGCCACAGCACCCCACGACACTTTCGCGAGGAGGTTAAAGTCTCCTCACCCGATTGCCACGCTGCCGTTGCCGACCGTTTGATTGAGTTTCTTCGTGATGCCTTCGATACGCTCGGCGGCGGAATTAAAGGCCCCCACCACCGCATCGGATGCAGCCTTGGCGCGATCAGCAGCGACGAGGCGCGCATCCTGCAAGGCGGCGATGTCCTCCTCCAGGCGGCGCATCTTCTGGTTCGCTTCAACCAGCTCGTCAGCAACCATCAGCGTCGCCATCACAGTAAGACGGGTATCGCCAATTTCGCCGAACTTACGGCGCAGATCGATGATGCGTTGGTCGACTTCCTTGGCGAGCGCCTGCAAGTGATCTTCCTGTCCATCCTCGCAAGCGAGGCGGAATTGACGGCCGGCAATGGTGGTGACGACCTGGGCCATGAGTTCACTCGTTCAAGTCCAGCACCGACTGGATTGATGCGATCGCGGTATCCAGACGCTCGGCAATCTCGCGGTTTGTTGTCTCCAGCCGCCGCGAGCGAGCGGTTTCACCGTCAAGCGCTGCTGCAAGTTGGGTGCGGTCGATACCAAGAGCCTGCACCTGGGCGGCAAGACCTTCTTCATTGTGGTCCGCCTCCTTTCGCCGTTCGACCGCGGCATCGAGCGCGTCGAGTGCGAGCGCCAAACGCCTGACCGCAGTATCGATTGAGCTTTGCTCCGTCATGCCCTAATCCGCACCAAAAAGTCTTGCGGCAGCAGATATTTAGGCAAAGAACTTTACGTGCTGCGCGACGGTACAGTCAACGCTTGGCGGACGATGTGCCCAGCTGTTTTCGTCACCCTGTGCATGGCGGATGAGCGCGGCGGCGGTCACATTGACTCAAGGGACTCACATGCTATCCACCCGCCAAAAGGCCCTTTCATGAGTGTAAAAGCCTCGCCGACGGCAGCCGCGGCGCCCGCAGAGCGCCGCGAGCAACTGGCCGTTGGCCCTGTCATTGCCCACGCCAGCATGGCCAACGCGATTCGCGCGCTGGCGATGGACGCGGTGGAACAGGCCAAGTCCGGTCATCCCGGCATGCCGATGGGCATGGCCGACGTGGCGACTGTGCTGTTCTCGCGCTTTTTGAAATTCGATCCGGCAGATGCAGCGTGGCCCGACCGCGACCGCTTCGTGTTATCGGCCGGCCACGGCTCGATGCTGATCTACGCCCTGCTCTATCTCACCGGGTTCGAAGCGATGACGCTTGATGAGATCAAGCGCTTCCGCCAACTAGGTTCGATAACTGCCGGTCACCCGGAAGTCGGCCACGCGCCCGGCGTCGAAACGACCACCGGCCCGCTTGGGCAAGGGCTCGCCAACGCGGTCGGCATGGCAATCGCTGAAAAGCATCTCGCCACGGTGTTCGGCGATGCCGTCGTCAACCACAAGACCTACGTGATCGCATCCGACGGCGATCTGATGGAAGGCATCAGTCAGGAAGCAATCGCGCTCGCTGGCCATCTCAAGCTCAACAAACTGATCGTCCTGTTCGACGACAATGGCATTTCGATCGACGGCGCGTTGTCGCTTGCTGACAGCGTTGATCAGCTGAAGCGCTTTGAGGCCGCCGGGTGGACCGCGTCGCGAATCGATGGACACGATCCGGCGGCAATCGGCGCAGCACTGGAAAAGGCGCAGACATCCGACAAGCCCGTTTTGATCGCCTGCAGGACCAAGATCGGCTTCGGTGCTCCGACCAAGCAAGGCTCGGAAAAATCGCACGGGTCTCCACTTGGCGCAGACGAAATCGCCGGTGCACGCAAAGCGCTTGGCTGGACATCCGCGCCATTCGAGGTGCCGGCGGATATTCTGAAGGCCTGGCGTTCGACAGGAGCGCGCTCAAAGGGCGCGCATGCGGATTGGAATAAACGGCTCGCCGCGCTCGACAGCAGCAAACGCATCGAGTTCGAGCGCCGCATGAAAGGCGATTTGCCAAAGCAAGCGCTCAAGGATGCAGTGCGCGCAGTCAAAGATAAACTTGCGGCGCAACCGAAGGAAATAGCCACCCGCACGGCCAGCGAATTCGCGCTTGAAAGTCTCATTCCGGTACTGCCCGAAATGATCGGTGGTTCGGCCGACCTTACCGGCTCCAACAACACGCGCATCAAAGGCATGAAGACGATCTCGGCTGCCGATTTCTCCGGCCGATTCATCCACTACGGCGTGCGCGAGCACGGCATGGCTGCAGCGATGAACGGCATGGCGCTGCACGGCGGCATTGTTCCGTATTCCGGAACGTTCTTGGTTTTCTCCGATTACTGCCGTCCGGCCATTCGGCTCGCCGCACTGATGGGCACACGTGTCGTGCACGTCATGACGCACGACTCTATCGGCCTTGGTGAAGATGGGCCGACACATCAGCCGATCGAACATCTCGCCGCACTCCGCGCGATTCCGAACCTGCTGGTGTTTCGTCCCTGCGATGCAGTGGAAACGGCCGAGTGCTGGCAGCTCGCACTCGAAGAGAGTGGCAGGCCGAGCATACTCGCTCTCACGCGCCAGAACCTGCCGCAGCTGCGCAACAGGCTCGACGACGACAACATTTGCGCTCGTGGTGCTTATGAAATCGCGGGTCCCGACGGTCGCTCAGACGTCTCGATCTTCGCCACCGGTTCGGAGGTTGCAATTGCGGTCGACGCCGCAAAGCTGCTAGCCGCGCGCAGCATTGCTGCGCGCGTGGTTTCGGTGCCCTGCTTCGAACTGTTCCTGGAACAGAAAGAGGCATACCGCCGCGCCATCATCGGCGACGCACGTGTCAAGATTGGCGTGGAAGCCGCCGTGCGTCAGGGTTGGGACGCTATCATCGGCTCCGACGGCATGTTTATCGGCATGACCTCGTTCGGAGCGAGCGCGCCGTACAAGGATTTGTACAAAAAGTTTGGAATTACCGCAGATGCGGTCGCCCATGCGGCGCTAACCAAACTTGGGAAGAACTAATTGATGACTACATGTGTCGTGGTACATCGTGCCGCGGCAGACCGAACGAGCCGGGAGCGACTTTTATGACAGTACGCGTTGCCATTAACGGATTCGGCCGTATCGGCCGCAACATCCTGCGCGCCATCGCCGAAGCCGATCGCAAGGACATCGAGGTTGTCGCCGTCAACGATCTCGGACCGGTGGAAACGAATGCCCACTTGCTGCGCTACGACAGCGTGCACGGCCGCTTCCCGGGCCAAGTGACTGTCAAGGGCGACACGATCAGCGTCGGCAATGGCGCCATTAAAGTCACCGCCGAGCGCGACCCGTCGAAGCTGCCCTGGAAGGATCTCGGCGTGGATATTGCGCTCGAATGCACCGGCTTGTTCACCGCGAAGGACAAGGCTTCGGCGCATCTGACTGCCGGTGCCAAACGCGTACTGATCTCCGCGCCCGCCGATGGTGCCGATCTCACCGTGGTCTTTGGCGTCAACCACGACAAGCTGACCAAGGAGCACAAGATTGTCTCCAACGGCTCCTGCACGACCAATTGTCTGGCGCCTGTCGCGAAGGTGCTCAACGACGTGGTCGGGATCGAGACCGGCTTCATGACCACGATCCATGCCTACACCGGCGATCAGCCGACTCTCGACACCATGCACAAGGATCTATACCGCGCGCGCGCAGCTGCGCTGTCGATGATCCCGACCTCCACTGGCGCCGCCAAGGCGATCGGCCTGGTGCTGCCGGAACTCAAAGGCAAGCTTGATGGCGTCGCCATTCGCGTGCCGACGCCAAACGTCTCGGTGATCGACCTCAAGATTGTCGCGAAGAAGCAGACGACAAAGGAAGAAGTCAACGACGCGATGAAGCGCGCCTCGGAGCAGCAACTCAAGGGTATCCTCGCTTACACGAACGATCCCAACGTCTCTATCGATTTCAACCACGACCCGCACTCGTCCACCTTCCACATGGATCAGACCAAGGTCATGAACGGCACGCTGGTGCGCGTTATGTCCTGGTATGACAATGAGTGGGGCTTCTCCAACCGCATGGCGGACACCGCCGTCGCGATGGCCAAATTGCTCTGACGACCGCGGCGGGGCTGCTGATGACTGCGTTTCGCACCCTCGACCACGTCGACGTGAAGGGCAAACGCATTTTGGTGCGCGTTGATCTTAACACGCCGGTAGAAAACGGCGTCGTCACGGATTCGACACGGATCGAGCGCGCAGCGCCTGCCATCACCGAGATCGCCGACAAGGGCGGCAAGGTGATCCTGCTGTCGCATTTCGGCCGTCCGAAGGGACGCGATCCAAAGCAATCGTTGAAGCCGGTCGCAGCCGAAGTCGCACGTATCATCAAGCGGCCGGTGAAATTCGTCGACGATTGCATTGGCGAGCCGGCCAAGCGCGCGGTCGCCGCCATGAAGCCCGGCGACATCCTTTGCCTCGAAAACACCCGCTTCCATCCGGGCGAAGAAAAGAACGATCCCGCGTTCGTCGATGCCCTCGCCAAGCTGGGCGACATTTGGGTCAATGATGCCTTCTCGGCCGCGCATCGCGCACATGCCTCGACCGAAGGCCTTGGTCACAAGCTGCCAGCCTATGCAGGGCGGACCATGCAGGCTGAGCTTGAAGCGCTCACCAAAGCGCTTGAACATCCGGAACGGCCGCTGGCAGCGATTGTCGGTGGCGCCAAGATTTCGACCAAGCTCGACTTGCTTGGTAATCTTCTCGATAGAGTGAACGCGCTGATCATCGGCGGTGCCATGGCCAACACGTTCCTGCTCGCGCAAGGAAAGAAAGTCGGCAAATCACTCGCGGAGGCCGACCTCGTTGCCACCGCACGCACAATCATGGGCAAGGCTAAAACCACGAAGCGCGAAATCTTGCTGCCTGTCGATGTGGTCGTCGCTGAGAAGTTCGCGGCCCATGCGCCTTCGCGCGTTGTCGACGTCGACAGCGTCGGCGTCAACGACATGATTCTCGACATCGGCCCGCGCAGCGTCGATCAGGTCGTCTCGTTGCTCGCACGGACAAAGACATTGGTGTGGAACGGTCCATTCGGCGCCTTCGAAATGGAACCATTTGACAATGGAACGGTCGAAGTTGCCGAGGCCGCTGCGGAACTGACCGAAGCTGGTGAGCTTGTCTCGATAGCGGGCGGTGGCGATACGGTGGCCGCGCTCAATATCGCGGGCGTTGCTGATCGCCTGACTTATGTCTCAGCCGCTGGCGGTGCCTTTCTGGAGTGGCTTGAAGGCAAGGCCTTGCCCGGCGTTGAGGTATTGAGAGTAAAATGACGGTGAACTTAGTTCGCCGTCATCCCGGGCGCAGCGCAGCACGAAGTGGTGCGCTGCAGACCCGGAATCGCAGGGGGCAAATTTTAAGGTCCCGGATCTGCGGTGCACCGCTTCGCGCTGCACCGCGTCCGGGACACGACTGGATGCGATGGAGGGAACCATGAAGCTCGATGAACTGAACAAAATTGCGCAAGCTATGGTAGCGCCCGGCAAGGGTATTCTGGCGGCAGATGAATCGTCCGGAACTATCAAGAAGCGCTTTGACGCCATCGGAGTCGAGTCGACCGAAGACAGTCGCCGCGACTACCGCGAGATGCTGTTCCGCTCTGCCGAAGGCATGAAGCATATTTCCGGCGTTATCCTCTACGACGAGACAATCTGGCAGAAGGCCATGGACGGCACGCCACTGGTCGAACTCATCAAGAAGGCGGGCTCGATCCCGGGGATCAAGGTGGACGAAGGCACCAAGCCATTGCCGAATTGCCCGGGCGAGGTCGTCACCATCGGTCTCGACAAACTCGCCGACCGGCTCCCGAAATACTACGAGCAAGGTGCGCGTTTTGCGAAGTGGCGCGCGGTAATCGACATCGGCGCGGGCATCCCGAGCTATGCGTGCATTCGGGTCAACGCGCATGCGCTCGCGCGCTACGCGGCGCTCTGCCAGGCTGCCCAGATCGTGCCGATTGTCGAACCTGAAGTTCTCATGGACGGCGATCACGACATCGATCGCTGTTATCAGGTGACCGAACTGGTGTTGAAAACCCAATTCGAGGAGCTTTATTTCCAGCGCGTTGCACTCGAAGGCATGGTGCTCAAGCCCAACATGGTGATCTCCGGCAAGAAGAATCGCAAACGCGCGGGCATCGAGGAAGTCGCCGAAAAAACCGTCAAAGTGCTCAAGCACTGCGTGCCAGGCGCCGTGCCGGGCATCGCATTCCTGTCCGGCGGGCAAAGCGACGAGGAGGCGACCGCCCATCTCGATGCCATGAACAAGATCGGAAATCTGCCGTGGAAGCTGACCTTCTCGTACGGCCGCGCTCTCCAGCACGCACCGCAGACGACCTGGAAAGGGAAAACAGAAAACGTGGCGGCCGCCCAGCGCGCTTTTTCGCACCGCGCAACGATGAACAGCCTTGCTGCGCTCGGTCAGTGGAAGGCCGATATGGAGAAAAAAGCGGCCTGACGTGCAAAAGGCCGCGTTGCGACGTGGCCCCTTGCTTTTATCCCGTTGCGTGCGGGATCAGTCGCAATTCGTTTTGTGAATTGTCGTTGAGCCAGTGACATCTTCCTTGTGCACAGTCTTGGAAGAGCAGTCACCCGAACCG
>Ga0075021_10001007_pt1 | contig 14467 bp, 9 predicted proteins | sample ColStrG_CSR_2012_FD_72749 | JGI IMG/M metagenome (GOLD analysis project Ga0075021, IMG submission 72749) | Freshwater sediment microbial communities in response to fracking from Pennsylvania, USA - Cold Stream Run_MetaG_CSR_2012 | ecosystem: Environmental > Aquatic > Freshwater > Creek >...
CAGGCGTCGTCGTGCCGGTTGTGCCAGACGCTGAGGTGGCCTCAGGCGTCGTCGTGCCGGTTGTGCCAGACGCTGAGGTGGCCTCAGGCGTCGTCGTGCCGGTTGTGCCAGACGCTGAGGTGGCCTCAGGCGTCGTCGTGCCACCTGTTGTACCAGACGCTGAAGTGGCCTCAGGTGTCGTGGCGCCAGCGGCACTGGTCGCTTCAGTTGTACCTCCAACACTACCTGGGGTAGGGGTAGCTCCGGAAGGTGTGCCGCAGGCAGCTAGCAGTGCTGCCACGCTGAATGCGGCCGCTGTGCGTAACCACAAGTTTCGTCGTTGCATATCTTTCTCCTCAACAAATATGTCCGGCAGGACTGGCTGCACGGCCCCGCCAATGCGCACACGCGCAAGTCTTTTATTACAGCACGCGTGCTATATACCAAATGGTATCTGGCAGCCACGCTGCTGCTACAACAACCAAGCCTAACCAGGACGCGTGCAAAAATCATCCGGTGACGACCTGTTGTTGAGTAGGAATCTACCGTCGAAGTTTGTCATCTCAATGCCGCGGTTATCCCTACTGCCCGAGTGCCATCCGACAAGCAGGCTAGCCAAATCATGACCGCGGTGTCAGGCGTTTTCCGACACGGCTCGTTACCAGGATAGATATGATGGTGACGTGCGAGTGGAGGTCATGTGATGATGATGAATTTCAATCTGTCTGAGAGTTATGGTTCGCAGCTGGAGCCATGCATGGGCATCAAACAGTCCTCGGCGACGGTGGTTGTGCCTCCGATAATGTCCGCTAAAGAACTGCAAGTAGCGCAGCATGGACGCAGCGGCATCAGACGTGCCAGAGTCCCAAGTTGAACCAGACGAGGAAGCCGCGACACCGGCTGATGACCAGGCGGACGCCAACGCTTTGGTCGAGAATATCAACAACGAAGATCATAACGATGCCGATGATGCCTCGGATAACGCTGAGGGCAGCGACAAGGACAACGTTGAGGGCGTGGACAACATCGACGACGACCAAGAATTGAAAGAGGACTTAAAAGGAGATTCCTTGGGTGGAACGACCCAACTGCCAGACACGGCGGTCGAGGATAACGACCAATTACCTCCGCGCTCAGGCTAGCAGCAACTTGCGTTATGTTGGAATGCCTGCTGCGCTCCAGGTGTTTCTCAGGAGGCAGGCAAGGGGGCATGCAAGGTAGTGGCTCGGGCGCTGCGTGTTGCAAAGGTGCGTGCCTTTCGGGTTGCCTCGGCTTGCCTCGGCTTGCCTCGGCTTGCCTCGGCTTGCCTCGGCTTGCCTCGGCTTGCAGTCAGCGCCGAAACGCCTACTTGTAACTGGATCGATTCTTAATCACGATCATCCCAACTCTTCACATCATCGGTGGGCTCATAGGTATGAGCGCCATGGTGCTGCAGAATATGCCAGGCGTCCGTGTTTCTTAGGCCTGCGCGCACAGTCACGAGTGTCACGCCGCGGCGCAACTGTGCTTCGTAAGGTTTGGCCTCGTCTTCGGACAGGCCCACAGAGTTCAATGCGCCGGTCAAACCACCAGCTGTGGCACCGATCCCAGCGCCGATCCCGGTGCCTGCCAGCACGCCGCCTACTACGACTGGGCCCAGTCCCGGAATTGTCAGGGATGCGAGTGTGGCGAGTAATCCAACCACGCCTCCGACCGCTGCACCAGTGATTATGCCCCCGGCGACGTTTTTGGCCCGCTCCTGGCCATGCGATAGTGCGCCAGATCGATTGAGCTGTGAGCGATCACGATCCCTGCGCACCAAACCGATCTGGGTATCGCTGTAGTTAGAGCGATACAACTCTTCTACAGCCCGGCTGGCTGCATTCCAATCATCAAAGAACGCGGCTACAACTGGCAGGTCCCTGGCAGGCTTCTGTCGAAGGGAGGTGCGAACTAAAGGCTTAAAAGGCCTCGACGCCTTACGTATCACCTGACGTTGACTGGCGTTGCCGCGCCGGATCTGGTCGCTCCCGTCGTTGTACTCTCCGCTGGTGCTGGCTGCAGCGGCACTGCCATAGCGCTGGACTGCGATCAGGTCTGGCGCATTCGCGTTTGCAAGGATGCGTGGGTCATCCTCTGACAGGATCTCATCGTCCGAGACTCCCGCACCACCCGTGCCGATATCGCTGGCGCCGGTTCCCATGCCAGTAATGTCGTTATCGGCTATCCCTGCGTCGGCGACATGCATGCGCGCATCTCGTGCACCGGGAATTGCCTCAACAGAGTCATCACTGCCGCGTGATAGCTTCAGGTAGTTCGGATGGCGGCTTACCCCAGACGAACCGATGGCATAGGCCTGCGATGTGTTCTGGGTGGGAGTGTTCAAGGTGCCTTCGGCTTGAGTTTTGTCGTCGCGCTGCTCTTTGTGAGCATCGCCCGCCGCATCGGTAATCTTGCCCCACGTCTTTATCGTTGACCGCTTGGTCATACTATCTCCTCATGCGCGCTTTGCACATTTGGTGCGCGTTTGAATCAGGTTCCGAGTCACACCGCTTTACCTCCAGTTGTCCAGGGTTGCCGTAATTCACATCAGCGTTGGCTTCCGTGGGTGTCCGGTTGCTTCAGTTGTCATGAGCGCAAGCTGTCATGAGCGCAAGCTGTCATGTGCGATCTTCACCTGTTGATACTGGCGCTCGCCCTTAGCACGAATCGCAGCTGATAGTGGACCGTCTTTGAGCACACGCGCATATGTTCCCTTAGGGTGAAAAAATAACGATCGATTCAGTCTTTCGCAATGTCATAGCGGTCTTGTGCCATTGTCATCGTTATCAGGTTTCTACCGATATCGCTACTCTGCTCGCCTGGACTGCCAGCACGTCACATATGGACAATACAGTAATACGCCCAGATACCCAACCAGCAAAGCGCTCGAACGGGTGTGAGATTTGGCGGTGCGCTGGCACGGACACGGCCGACGGACAAGGACTACGCTTCAAACCCCTCAAGATGTAGGATAAATCTCACGCCATTCCGAGTTGATGTCCTATAACAACCTGTGCGAGTCGTGTTAGTCTCTACCTAGTGGTGCCAAGCTGGCACCAGGACCGCGGCGCCGAACGGATAGATGATGGACAGATGGACTATTCGTCTGGGCATCAACTGCCGCTAGTGCCGCTAGTGCCGCTAGTGCCGCTAGTGCCGCTAGTGCCGCTAGTGCCGCTAGTGCCGCTAGTGCCGCTAGTGCCGCTAGTGCCGACAGTGTCGGCAGAGGACCGGAAATAAAGATAAAAACGACATCCCCACTTCGGTCCAATCCGCATAAGTCGCTGAAGCTCCTCTGGACCTCAGACAAGAATATGTTTATTCGATCAGGCCGGTCAGCGCGCAGGCATTGCACTCCAGCCCAGCCCAGCCCCTCGATGGCCCCTCAGAGGGCCACAAGTGGCCGTAAGCCACCCTTTGAGGGGTGGTCGAGAGGCCATTACGGGCCGCTCGGCCTGGCCCCTCGACACCCCCTGGCCCCTCGAAGGGATGTTTCGGACGTGCCCGCGCTGGTTGGCTGTCCGGCAAGGCATCTGAGCAACATGTGTGCCTGACAAATCCTGCCCATAAACGTCAATAGGATGCCAATCACACCCTGTGAAGCGCTGCCGCAATCGCAGTTGCAGTCGCGATTACCGCCGTCATTGACATGGCTACGTATATCGGGCGCGATCACGGATTCATCACTGGCCATAGGCACCATAGGCCAGGGGTGTACTGGCGGGGCCAGACAAGCTGTAGTTCGCTGGGCGTGCCATTCGTGCGCCACACTGGTCTTTGACTAGAATGGATGCTCACAACGCCCAGCAAATGATCTCCACCCAGGGAGCATGGCTATGATTCAAGTAATGATTGCAGACGACCACGCTGTGGTCCGTAAAGGCCTCAGCCAGATCATCGCAGAATCATCAGACATGACAGTGCTAGACGAAGCCTCAAATGGTCAGGAAGTCTTGGACAAAGTAGACAAGATCGTTCCGGATGTGCTCGTGCTCGACATCTCGATGCCCATTCGTAACGGGTTGGAAGTGTTGCAAGAAGTGCACTCGAAATACCCTGACTTGCCGATTCTTATCCTGAGCATGTATCCCGAGGATCAATACGCGCTTCGGGTGCTCAATGGTGGCGCCGCCGGGTATATGAATAAAGAGACGGCGCTCGAGCATTTGCCTATGGCCATTCGCAAGGTCTACAACGGCGGCAAATACATCAGCTCGACGCTGGCGGAGAAGCTGACCCTTGACTTAAACAGCGATCTGCACCGGCCGCCTCATGAGAAGCTGTCTGAGCGTGAATATCACGTGCTCAAGATGATCGGCGCTGGCCGGTCGGTGAGCGAGATCGCGGACGAATTGGCGCTGAGCACCAAGACCGTGAGCACCTATCGCAGCCGCGTTTTGGAGAAGCTAAATCTAAAGACCAACGCCGATCTCATTCGCTACACGCTGGAGAATGCACTCACTTGATATCGCTGCCCATATCGCTGCGGCAGCCATCGCCGGAGCGGCGGAGCATTGGCCGATCGAAAGCTAGCCTCGGGCTGGGATGAGGCTACTGTGTGGCGTTGACAAGTTTGCGAGGTGTCAAGAACTTGAGCGGTATCTGGGCTGCCGATACCGAACACGAAATTGGACGCGGTTCGAACCCATATTCAGGGCTCAATAAGCGCCCACGAACATGTGCGAACACATGTGTTCGCACATGAACATTCGTGCGGGTCATGTTGATGGCCGTGGGATGGTCTACATTGTCAAGCGATTTTTCATCACATACCGGATCAACTCGGCATTATTGTTCAAGCCGAGTTTTTGTAACATCCGGGCCCGATAGGTATTAATCGTCTTGACGCTTAGCGAGAGTGCAGTCGCAATATCGCCGGGCGACTTGCCACTGCCCAGCATCACCATCACTTCGTATTCACGGTCAGACAGCATCTCATGCGGTGACATCTTCACGTCACCGCTCAGCTCGAATGCGAAACGCTCGGCAAGTGAAGGACTGACATACCGACCCCCGTTTACGACTTTGCGGATGGCGTGGACGAGTTCGTCCAGCGCCGTTTCTTTGTTCATATAGCCGGCGGCACCTGCCCGTAACACGCGAATGCCATATTGCTCTTCTGGATACACACTGAGCACAAGCACCGGCATGTCGGGTGCAATGCGCCGGACTTCTTGAAGAACTTCCATGCCACTGCGATGGGGCATGGCGAGGTCGAGCACCAGCACATCCCAGGACTCTCGACGGACTAACTCCAGCACTTGCAGCCCTTCGCTGGCCTCGCCAGCGACACACATGCCCGCTTCGGCCATGATTTGCTTTAAGCCGCGACGCACAACCGCATGGTCATCGGCAATCAGGACCTTGATCTCATTTGGCGTTTGTGAGGTGGTCTTGCCTGTGCCATTTGTCCTTTCGTCTTTCATAATCACCTTTACCTCCTCCGGCCTCCTTGTTCCTCCATAAGGTGTCTGTGGCGCCATCCGTCCGCGTAAAGCATGAACTGCGAACACATCATAAACGCTCATGCAATCGCTATGATAGTCCGATTGCAATCACGCCGCCCTAGTCACCATGTTTTCTGTCTGTCCAGCGGGTCATCACGTCACGATTGCATCGCATCAGCAAAGGCATCATGTCCGTGCCGTCAGATGTGCTGCTCGTGTTGTCTAGATATCAAGTTATGTGCGTTTGTACCACGCACAGCGTGCATGCCTGTGATGGCTGCCGCTTCCCCACTGCCATGCCAGTTGTAGACACCGTGGCTATCGGGATCTCGCGTGTTGAGAGGGATGACCAGTGCTACAGAGGTGCCCCCATCCGGTTTGGTCTGAACCCGTAGCGTGCCTCCGATGCGAACAGCGCGTTCGCTCATGCCTAGTAAGCCATAGCCACGTTGACCTCGTCCAGCGATGGCGCTGCTGAGTCGATCATGGACCCCAGCCCCCTTTGCCTCGCTCGCTGCCCAAAGGCCAGCGCCATACGTAAAACCCACACCATTGTCCCGCACCCGCAAAAACAAACGGCGCGAATTGGTGCGCAAGGTGATGTGAACTTCGGTGGCACTGGCATGCTTGGCTACATTGGTCAGTGCCTCCTGCAAGATCCGGAACGCGCAGATTTCTATTTGCGTGTCGAGGCGGGCATTCGTATGGGCATCCGCACTAACATGCGATTTCTCCAGATGCACAACGATGCCAGCAAACGTTTGAAACTGCTCGAGCTGCCAGTCGATGGCCGCCTCAAGCCCAAGATCATCCAGAATTACCGGCCGCAGCTCGGCTGCGATTCGGCGCAGGGCCCGTAAGGTCATGTCCACTTGGCCGATGACAGCGCCGATCCGTTCGGCGGCTGCGTAATTACCTGGGCTGTTGCCGTATGAGGACCCGTTTCCATCCCGGTCCGGTAGATGCGGCGATGGAAGCGTTAACGCCTGCTTGGCCCGGCCCATCTCGATGCGGACGATGGTCAAGGCTTGGCCCAGCTCATCGTGCACCTCACGGGCGATGCGGGTGCGCTCATCTTCGACCGCGGCCAGTATCTGACCGGACAGATTACGAAGTTGCTCGTGCGACTCGGCCAAGCGTGCATTGGCCTGGTGCAACTCTGCTGTGCGCGCCTGGACGCGCTCTTCGAGAACCACGTTCATATGCAGCGAGTCTTCGTAGTAACGGGCGCGCTCCATGGCTTGCGCACATTGCGCTGCGTAGCTTAGTAGCAGCGTCTTCTCCTCGTCACTAAAGCGACGGGGTGTGGCAAAGTCGAAGCCGATCAGGCCGATCACCCGTACCCCAACTTTCATCGGCACGAACACCGATGCTCCATAACCGGCTTTGGCAAACTGACCGGTCGTATCCGGAAATTGCGCCGCTGCTGCATCCAGCGCCTCCAGCCAGATTGGCTCGCCACGTTTGATGGCGGTGTTGGGCAGGTTATCGGCGTCAATGGAAGTGTGCATCAGCGGCCGGATCAGCTCATCTGAGTAGCCCATCGTTCCCACAAGATCCACAGACGCATCGTCATCACTGACCAAGCCAACTGCGCCTGCTGCTGCACCCAGTACGCTTCGCGCCGCGTCAACAATGCTGTGCGCGATTTGGGTGCGGGTCAGGGGGGCCGAGAGCACATCGGTCAACTTTTGCAGGCGACCCAGATAGGCGGCGTTGCGCTCGGCTCGCTCGCGTGACTGCAATTCGGTGTCATATAGCCAGGCGCGCTCAAGTGCCAAAGCGCATTGCGCCGAGGCTGTCAGCAGTAGGTCTTTCTCCGCCAGCGCAAATGGCCCGGCCACATCAAAGCCAAGTGTCAGTGCCCCAAAAATATGCTCGTCGACTTGGATGGGCACAGCCGCTACCGCTTGCTGATCGGTTCGCAGAAAATCGCCCGCATGCTGAGGGTAAAAAACCACATATTCGGCTGCCGATTCGATCCAAATCGCTTGCCCGGTTCGGACGGCATCAGTGGTGGGTGTGCGGGCGCTCAGGGGCATAAACCGACTTTGACTAAGCACATCAACCGGCCAGCCGAAGGCCTCAATCACGTCCAGGGCCCGCCTGTCGTCAGTCACTAGCGACACATGGGCGGCCGTGGCGCCTGTGGCCGAGGCCGTTTCAACTAAGAAAGCCCGCAGCACATCCGTGCGGCCGATGGCTGACGACAGGGCCGCGGTCAGGTTTTGCAGGCTCTCCAAGTAATCCGCGTTTCGTTCGGCCTGACTGCGCGCGATGGCCTCGGATGTGTGCAGATGCGCGCGTTCCAGCGCTTGCGCTGCCTGGCTTGCAAACGCCATGCATAAGCGCTTCTCATCCGCGTGAAAGCGGTGTGGGGCGGTGAAGTGAACGGTCAGAACACCGACCACCCGGTCGCCAGCCCGATCGCCCACGGTCAGCGGCAATGCCGCAAGGGCCTGCGTGAGCGCCTGACGATCTCCTGCCATAGCATGCTGGTCAAGACGCGCGGCATATGGATACGCGGCGATATATGCCGCGTGATCCTCGATCCACTCGGGTTGACCCGTGTGTGCGACTTCTGCATACAGCCTGCTCAGCAATGTGGACGACTGGCGCGCTGAGCCAGATGTGGCTTGGTAGATGTCTAACGCCGTGCCTTCGGACGACAGCAGGCCGATGGAGGCGGTTATCGCACCCAATTGCCGGGTGACGCCGTTTGTGACGGTCTGCACCACATCTTCCACGGTTAGGGCAGATGCAAGGCTGCTCGTGAGTTGTTGCAGACAGCGCAGTTCAGCCGTATTACGCTCGGCCCTTTCACGGGCTTCGGCTTCCTGCGCAAACAACTCGGCTCGGCTGAGCGCCGTAGCGCACAACGGCGCAAAGGTCGTCAAGAGCTTGCGCTCATCATCACCGAGTGCGTTCGGCTGGTCAAACGCGACGGCCAATACGCCCAGTGGTTCACCGTTCAGCAGGACGGGTATGGCGGCCCGTGGCTGTCCATCCTCCAGGTTGTCTTGGGTCTCATCTAGCCACACTGGCTCGCCGCTGCGGAAGGCAAGGGCTACCGGCGCGCTGGCGCTGACGGACGTGTCGCCAAAGACAGTAGAAGGCGCAGGACCTTCAAGTCGACTCGCCCCAATTGGCGGGCTGATCATGAGCGCCGTGCCCCTTGAGTTTGGCGTTAGCAACAAGGCGGCCCGCGTTCCCAAACGGGCCGCAACCTCATGGGTGACAACGTACGCCACTTCTGCGACCGTGTTAGCTGTCGCTAAGGCATCAGCTAGCGGTTGAAGCCGCTCTAAGAAATGGGCGCTCGCCTCGGCCCGCCGGCGGAATTCCTTCTCCTGTCTGAACAACTGGGCCCGGCTTAACGCCTGTGTCGCCTGCGCCGCAAACGTTGTCAAAAGCATGCGATCCTCATCGCGGAACGGGCGTGGTATGTCGAATTCGAGCATCAACACACCAAGGACCCCACTGGACGTATCGTCGCGCAACAGTGGCACGACGGCACAAGCCTGGATGTTGGGCCGGACGATCATTTCTTGCATCCCAGGGTAGAGGGTGAGACAGGCATTTTGCGAATCAGCCCACACGGGCCGCCCGGATCGAGCCACATCGGCCGAGGCAACGGATGTTGAAAGCGGCACATGCGTCAGTGTGGCCAGCATTTGAGGCGAATAGCCACGGCCGCACATCAAGTCGAGTGCATCGCGAGCGTCGTTCAAGAGGCCAAGGTTGCCCCGTGTTGCTTCGAAGGCATGCAGGCATGCGTCGAGAATGGCTTCGCATACCTCGAGCGGTGTGAGGGCATCCGCCAACGCGGCGGTCAACGCTTGTTGGCGCAAAAGGTAGTCGGCCGTGCGCTCGGCCCGCCGCCGGATGTGCACCTCACGCTCAAACAGTCGCTGGTTATCTAGCGCTAGCGCGGTGCGGGGCGCAATCTCACTTGCGAGAGTGAGCGCATGTTGTCCAAAGTGGCGCGTTTGACCGTTAAGACCAAGCACCATGACGCCGATCAGTTCCCCGCGGACCATGAGCGGGGCAATCAAGGCCTCACCTACGGGGCCAGGCGGCGGATGAGCGTCTGACAACGCCCTTTTAGGGTCCTGCGACTCACGGGTGTGGCCCTGTTTGAGTTGTGGCGTCACGGGCGTCAGGGCTTGCACCAGGCTTGTCAGCGTGACCAGCGCGCCTAAGTTGGTCTGGGATGGCGCATCAGGTCCCAGCCTTAGCACCTCGGGCTTGCCCGTATGCAGACAAGCTGGCTGCAGACTAGGATCATCCAAATCAATGGCGACGCTGAGGTTCGCGTTTGTAGAAGTCAAGTCTGGCACAAGCTGATCGCCGGCCAGGGATTTTGGGGCCACATGATTCAGGCGCAGGATGCCTTTTGCCCTGCTGGCCAGCCGGTCCTGGGCGCTCTGAGTCGCAGTCTTTTGTAGTGGTGAGTCAAACAGCGCGACGGCACCCCAATCGGCTAGCGCTGGCAAAAGCACATCCATTAGCCCCGTCAGCAAATTCTGCTTGGTCGAGTTGACGAGCGCAGTGCTGACTTGGAGTAACAGGTGTTGGCTCTCTTGTGCGCGTGTGCGGTCGTGGATATCCGTGACGGTGCCGGTCCACTCGATGAGTGCCCCACGTGCGTCAAAGCGCGGCAACATCCGGCTGAGGACATGGCGGTATTCGCCGGTGGGTGCGTGCCAGAGCCGGTAGGTCGCGAGGAATGGGCTTTTGCTGAGCACGGCCTCGGCCCACGCTTTGCGGATGGGCATACGGTCCTGAGGGTGAAGCGGCGTCAGCCAGCCTGCGCCTCGGTAGTCGGGCCAAACCTGGCCGGTATAAATCTCCCACGGCGGCCGGGGTTGGTCCGGCCGAGGGACCTGAGGTTCGCCATTTGGGTAGAACAACCATTCGATGACGGAGGCATCCCGCACGAGCAAACGATAACGTTCTTCACTGTCGCCGAGTTTATGGAGCGCGTTATCCCGTTCGGCCTGCTGCCGTTGCAGGGCTGTGGCCATGTCGTCAAAGGTGCGTGCGAGCTCGCTTAGTTCACTTGTGCCATAGCGCAAACCGGTTCGCGCCGACAGGTCGCCTGATTGCAGCTGCTCAGAAGCGCGGGTGATGCGCTGTGCTGGCTGCACGATCATGATATCGCCGAGCAGCCATACGAGGATAAATGACAAGCCAGCGATGACACCAATGCCGGCCAGGTCGCGCCCAAGTTGATGGTCAGCTGCGGCGTTAATATCGGCAATCGATGTGTTGCTGTCTTGACTGACACTGATGGCATGCTGGCGCTGATCAAAACTAGATTTGATCACCAGCGCAGCGGCCGGGATGGCGACGAGCACGAATAGGAGGATGAGCCGCGCGCGCAGGCTGGAGAGGATTGCGGAGAAAAGTCGAAGGGGCAGCATAGCGACAAACCGATGCAAAAACTCGCGCTGGAACGCGTGCTGGCAAACGTGCCTAATCTGCGCTTACACTTTAACAAAATTAAACGAAACGCTTGTCGGCGCCATACGGAAAGTGTGTAGGTAATTTGCTGACAAATTGAGCCTGAACCGGTTACATGTGTGCAGACAAGCGGTCCCAAGTGGCCCTATTTACCGGATAAGCCCATTCATTTCAGACCCAGGCCTACGAATCTGCCGCAGGCGTCGGGACACATAGAAGGGCATGCCCTATGTCAGCCTGCGGCAGCCTGAGCAGCCGCCCATTGTCGTTATGTGATCTTTGGAACACTGGGAGGTCAAAAATCATGTCGACGGTGATGCATAAAAATAGCGTCCATGATCAAGGTGACATGGGTGACATAAACACCAACCCCGTGGAAAACGAAGTCGGGGCGTTACCTCCCCACAAGGTTAACGCCCCTTGCTGCAACGCCCACCCAGCGCTGCTGGCTAAACCGTCCTGGACCTACACGCTGCGCGTTGTGCCGCGCCGGATGAGGTGCACGATTGCCAGCAAAATGATTGCGCCGACGAGCGAGACCAGAAGTGAGCCAAGGCTGAAATCGCCTTGGTTGATGGTGCCCGTGCCGACCAGAGGCGAGATCAACCATCCCCCAATCAGTGCCCCGACGATGCCGACGACAATATTCAGAAGCGTGCCTTGTTGCCGGTCAGTGCCCATAATGAGACTGGCCAGCCAGCCAAGAATGCCTCCTACTATCAGCCACACGATCAGATTGATGATGCTCATAGGTTCCCACTCCCGATCTAACTTCACTACTGCGTCCGGTGAGCCGCCATTCGATCTTGGGTTGGCATCCGGACGCCAGTGACTAGTGCTTCATTTCAGCCTGCGCATTGGCGGCGGCCCGGCCTGCCTTGCGCGCTTGTTCCTGAACATAGGCTTGGCTCTGCTGCGCGACGTTTTCGGCCGTTTCGCGCACCTTATCCGCCGCGTCGCCTACGTTGGACTTCACCTTGTCCGTCGCGTCGTCGACTTTACTCTTGACATCCGACAATGTATCGTTCGCGCGCTCACGCAATTGAACCGCGTTCTCTTTCACCCGGCGTTGTGTCTGTTCGCCCGATTGCGGCGCGAGCCATAATGCGGCCACTGCACCCACCAAGCCGCCCAGCACGGCACCGACGACCATCCCCGATACAAATCCCCCGGTTTCGCCTCCACTACCCATTTTCTCGTTATTCATCGCTGTCGCTCCGTTCGTGTAGTTTTGAGCGGGCTGTCGGGCCGTCTCGGACATTTGCCGGCGGGCCACGCGTAACCCCCGCAGGTATGCTGCCTTCGCAGCATCCTGGGTGCGCTGGCGGGCATGAATCCATTGCCATCCCAGGTTGACCAGCACTTGTCCTAACCCTTGAAACAGCTGCTCGTTCACGACAAGACACAGCCTAACGATCCGCCCGCCGGAAGTCATCGGCTGGTGACGCATACACGCGTCAGATGAATGCTATTGCTATTGGTGCTTCTGTCTGACACGCATAACCGATTCATGCCGATGGAGACCACAGGGAGCGGGCGGTAGTGTCAAGGCCGTGACAAAATCACGTTCCGTCAGCGCGGGTAGCCCAGCCGGAGACCATACCCCAGTCTCGAACCCGACGAATCAACCCAGCCAGCCCAGCCAGTCCAGACTGACATGGCTGTGGGTGTTGGTGCGCACGACGTTTGAGGAATGGCAAAGACACAATGCTGCTCGGCTCGCGGCGGCGCTGGCGTACTACGCCACCTTCTCGTTGGCACCACTTATGGTCATCACGATTGCGGTCCTGGGTCTGGTGATCGGCGCAGAAGCGGCTCGTGGTCACGTCGTTGGCCAAATTGAGACGCTGGTCGGCCGGCCAAGTGCTGAACTGATCCAAAGCATGCTGGCCCGCATGAGCAACAACCAGACCAATTTTGCCGTTGCCCTGTTTGGCATCGTAACGCTTATTCTGGGTGCGACGGGTGTATTTGGCGAAATGCAAAGTTCACTCAATCTCGTCTGGGATGTATCACCCGAGCCTCGTTCAACGCCGCAAGCGATCAAGACCTTGATCATCAACCGCTTGATGTCCCTGGGCATGGTGTTTGGTATCGGTCTATTGCTCTTGGTGTCCCTGGTGATCAGCACGGCCCTGGCTGCAGCAAACAAATGGGCCTTTGGGCAAGCAGCAGCGGCCGCCGCCGTGGGTCAAGTGCTCAACTTTGCCCTTGGGTTGGCGTTTACCGCGCTCATGTTTGGGGCGATTTATAAGGTGTTGCCCGATCAAAAGATCCCCTGGCGTGACGTCGTCGTGGGCGCGGTGGTGACCGCCGTGTTGTTCTCGATTGGCCGCTTCTTGCTGAGCCTGTATCTTAGCCGCAGCACGGTTACGTCCGTGTATGGCGCGGCCGGTTCCTTGGTGGTCGTCTTACTATGGGTATATTACTCGGCCCAGATTTTCTTTTTGGGTGCGGAATTCACCCATATGTATTCGCGCTGGCGCTCGAGTGCATCAAGCCCGTCGGGCGCACCTGACGCTACACTACGCTTGAACACAAAAGCAAGGGCGCCGGCCACCCATGATGATGAGCATACAGACGCAGCATACGTTGGCGCCTCGATCACGTCAATCGCTCACCGGTCCGGCGCACTACGGGCCGTGTATCCGCATCGTCACATAGCGGCCCACATCCCCACCGCTGACCCGCGCACGTGCGTCACGCCTTCATTTGAGCGATTCGAGCGATTGCCGGCCGGCGGTCAGTGGGCCGACACGCCTGGGCGATTACCCGGACGCCTGAACCAACGCCCAGTCGCCGGGCCTGCTGCGGGAGAGCCGAGCCTGGATTCGCGCTTGAAGACCTGACGTGCGTGCGTTGTGCGAATCGGGACATGACGAGAAAGTCGCGCGCTGAACGGGTGGGGTGAAATGAATGAGCAGACGATGGCGTCCGCGACAATGCGGATAGTGGCAGCTCGATGCAACAAGGCATTCAGCACGGCCGCAGTGTTATCAAAGTCGCTTGGAAACTATCTCGATGTGCCTGAACGAAGGTGGCAACTATTCGGCCTTAGCGTATGTGCGCGTGATGCTGGGTTGCGCACACATGTGTCTGACTGCTGCGAACGTCGTGATGCGCGACTCCGCTATGCAAGCAGATTTTGTGCCGGTTATGTGCCGGGACGTTCGATCAATGTGCTGCTGTTTGCCAGAGCATCGTTCATGACTGAGCAGTCTATTCGCAACTGGACGCATGCGCCACCCTGTGCCGCCCGTGTGCGAAGTGCTACCGCATCGTGGCCGATGGAATGGCAGGCTAGGCGCGATCAGCAGGAGGAAGTCGGTATGAATACCTTTGAGCGTGAAAAGAGTGACTCAGATGCCGCACCGGAGGTCAATATTGATGCGAGTGAACGTATGCTGCATTTGGCCGGGGGGGCGGTATTGTTAGGGCTGTCCGTCATGCGTGCCAACCCCGTGGTCAAGCTATTTATGGCGGCGACGGGCGGCGTGCTGGTGTATCAAGGCCTGACTGGGTATAGCCCCATGTATCAGATGGCGGGCATCAAC
>Ga0075021_10001010_pt1 | contig 14456 bp, 12 predicted proteins | sample ColStrG_CSR_2012_FD_72749 | JGI IMG/M metagenome (GOLD analysis project Ga0075021, IMG submission 72749) | Freshwater sediment microbial communities in response to fracking from Pennsylvania, USA - Cold Stream Run_MetaG_CSR_2012 | ecosystem: Environmental > Aquatic > Freshwater > Creek >...
GGTTGCCGGGATCGACGCCGTCCAGGGAGACGAGCTTGGCCCAGATTGCTTTCGCGGGTGGATCCGGCGCACCAGTACTGATCCGTCGCACCCAGTACTGCCGCAGCACTCGCGTCGGCTCCTCCCGCGTCGACGGGCTCCCGGGGTTGGCGCGGTAGGCGATCGATTATCGGCCCGGGCACCCGGGCGTCAACGCCAGATGGCGAACCGAACCGTGGCGGCATTCACGATCGGCGCCCCGGCGATGAGGGAGACAAAAGGCTTGACGTGGTCCCGAGCGCCATCAGGGGCGATACCTAGGACCGCGCCGACGACCGGCGGAATTCGGAAGCCGAAGATGTTCAACACGCTGACAGTTCCCCTCTACACGACAGGGGGGCTGCGGCGGGACGTGCCACCGGACCCATCAGCGAACCAGCGCATTGAAACGCCCCGGCGACATCGAGCCGGCCGGGGCGTTTGGCCGTATCGTTTGCGCCGTCAGCTGACGGCCTGACCGACGATCACTGAGCGACGATCGGCATCCCGATGCAGGAGTGGGCAGCGTCGGCGCCGCCTCCCATCGCGGTCACGTAGGCACCGTGGTTCGCATACGCCGTGCTCGATGTCGAAATGACGACCACGGGGAAGGTGTAGTGGCCACCGTCACTCGAGTCGGCGGTACCGGTTCCCCCACTGACCGGGAACCCGCCGGTCCAGGAGTACGGCGATCCGACCCATCCGCCGATGTAGACGGACGAGATGTTGATGTACGTCCCATCGCTCGACAGCGTCGCAGAGATCGTCTCGTCGGGATTGTGGATGTTCTGGTAGCCAGTCGCGGTCAGCGACGCGCTGCACCCGAAGACGATGGTGAAGGTGTGTCCGTATCCGATCTGGAGGTCGTAGACCTTTGTCGTGATCTGGTTGCGCTGAACGCCACCGGGCGCCGCGGCCACTGGACCGGCCACAAGACCAAGGAGCAGGCCGACCATCATCAGGGATCCGAGGAATCGTTTCATCCGAACGCTCCAAACCATGGGGGCGGGGTTGGTTTCGCCACTGGCTCGACGCGGCCCCGGCGACCAGGGTGTGGGCCGCGCATCATCGCCTCCCGCATACTGGCACACTCGATGAAGCCTGTGGTGTCGCGCCAGTGCCTTAGGTCACCAATCACCAAGATCGGGTCAGACGGGCCCGCCTCATGACGAGGGATCGCGGGTCAAGGACCAGGTCCTGAGCCGCGCGAAGGCCACCGACCGAACGTGTGATCGACCCGGACCAGACGGAGTTGCCCACGGTGTCGAGGATGCTGGTGACCTGGCTGCCCAGGGCGAGATGAGCGGCCGGGTTCTCAAGCGACCGGCTGATCACAGGTGTCACGCATGACGCGACTCATGTGTCACCGATGTCGCGACTCATCACAGTGGCGCGCCGGACGGTGTCTGAGTTCACGACATAGGCGTCAGGTGATACGAGTCTGATGAGTCGCGACATGCGTGACAGTCGGTCGCATGTCGAAACATCGGGTAGCCGTCTCAAGGTCGTCTCCAAGCAGCTGTCCGTCACTGCCGCGGCAGCCTCGTACGGGATCAGCCGACAACAGCTCACGCATTTGGTCCGCCGCTACCGCGACGGTGGGCTCGAGGCCGTCGGGCCACGTTCCCGCCGACCCCTGTCCAACCCGGGCCACACGCCCGACGCGACCCGCCGCACCGCGAGCCGCGCGACGGGGTGCCGCAGTCGAGGCAGGTCGTGAGCAACACGAGACCGCCCTCCAGGTTCGCACGGAGGGCCGCCGGGCGGGATCTGACGCTGGTGACGCTCGAATGCACGCCCGTCGACATCGCGATGAGCGTGCACGAGCAGCGATGCGAGGTCTACTCGCTTGCAGTGCTACGCCTTCGGGACAAGCCTCGAAGATCTCGAGCCGCTACAGGACCGCGACTGCGTTCCGCAGTGCATCGCTCACGGCGTGTGCGATGCCTGGTGCCGCGAGGTTCCCCGTCCGGCGCCATGAGGTCGAGAGGAAGTAGCCGAGGGCGGTGTGGACAGCCACGAGGTACGGGATCATTAGGAGCCCGAGGCCGAGGGACGACACCGGGAGGTGCCAGAGTCCCCAGAGGGCGGACCCGTAGAGGGCCGACGCGCGGTCCGGCCCGGTCGCGGATCCGTGGAGGTAGGTGTCGAGGAGCCCGCGGAGGAGGACCTCCTCCATGACGAAGACGACGGGCAGGTAGGTCGCGACGGAGATCACCGCCGCGGCGACCGCCGCCGCTAGGTTCCCGTTGAGCCCGCCGGAGGCGATGCGATAGGCGACCATAACGCCCACCAGGATGGTGCCGGTGATGAGGGTCGTGCGGATGGTCCAATTCACAGCATCCCGGTCCATGGCTCGGATGGCGTAGACCGCGCCGACCGCGCCGACGATGGCAGCGAGCCCATAGGCCGCCAGGACCGGGTTGCCGGTCCTGAGGCCGCCCATGGCAACGACAGCCGGGGGGATCGCGATAGCGACGACCGCCGCGATCGAGCGCGGCGTGAGTGTCATCGGTGGTGTACCCCGGAGCCAGAGCGCCCGGAGTGGTCGGCGGACGACCAGTACCTGGAAGGCGACAGCGATCGGGATGCCCAGGAGCAGGTATCCCTCGGCGCTGAGCCCGAACGCGAATCCGAGGGTCATGTAGCCGCCGATCACGACTGTCGCCACGACCACTCGCCCAAGGCGGCCTTCCACCGTGGTCGCCGGGATCGACCGGCCCACCTTGGCGGCGAAGCCGTCGAACGGAGCGGTCATCGGAGCGCCGTCCCGGACCGGATCGAGGTCACGACGTCGAAGATCGCCTGGGTAGATGCGGGACTGTCTTCGCCCGAGATGATCGAGTTGTGGGTGGCCGACGCGATCACGATGTGCCGGGCGTTGGTCGACAGATCCATCATCGCGTCATGGGCACTCGCCCAGCCCGTCTGCGCCCCGGAGAGGGCCGTCACCACGATGAGCGGGCGCGCACCGATGCTCGAGAGCGCCTGCGCCTGGTCCAGCGTGGTCGGCAGGATGTTGACTTCGTCTCGCGCCGCGCGAGTGGCAGCGACGGTCGACTGGTCGGCCGGCAGCCCGAGCAGGGGCCCGACGAAGCCGATGCGGGCCAGCGACGGCCCCAGGCCGAAGGTGATGTGGAGGATCTGGTAGGTGAGCGGATAGGTAGGCAAGGCGGTGAACGCGTCGGCCGGCTGGGGGTCGAGCAGGACCATGCCCGCCACCTCATCGGGGTAGCGAGCCGCGAACAGGCGCACGTAGGGTCCGCCCGAGGAGTGCCCGACCAGGACGTATGGGCCAGGCACGCCGGCACGCTGGAGGAGGGTGTGGAGGTCGGTCGCCAGTGCGATCCCATCCTGGGGCCCGGAGGCCTCGTCGCTTCGGCCGTGACCCGCGCGGTCGTAGACGCAGACCGTGGTCGAGGCTGCGACGGCCGGCGCGATCCGCGACCAGGACGACGATGACTCGCCGAGACCGGACTGGAGGACGACCGCGGGGCCGCCCGAACCGCTGCATTCGATGTTGAGCCGGTGTCCCCCGACGTCGACCATCCGACCGGTGGACGCCGCTGCGGCCGAACCGGTGGCCGATCCCACGGTCGCGAGGCCGCCGCCGACCGCGACCAGGAGGAGCGTCGCGATCACTGGGACGACGAGCCAGCGCCCGCGGCCGCGAAGCTGGCGGCGGACCTGCGCGACCATCCAGATCGCCAGGATGGCCAGCGCAGGCGGCCAGGCCCAGCTCAGCAGGTCCACGGCAGCCGGACCCGGCTGGAACACGATCAGCGCGAGCCCGATCGAACCGAGGAATGTCGCCGGCACGGCCATCCAGGCCTGGGGCTGGGCGCTGTATCGGGTCGACAGCCAGGCCATGAGACCCCAGCCGAGCCCAAAGGCAAAGAGGATCGAGCCTGTGACGAGCGGCTCCGAGCCGCCCGACGCGAGACTGAGCAGGAGGGCACCCGCGAGGAGGGCGCCCGCAGCGAGCCCGGCGAGGATGGGGAGCACGGGGGAGTGGGTGCTCGTGCGCGTGACGACGTCCATGGGAGAGCCTCCGACGACGCTGGCGGGACCGGATGGCACGGCGATGACGGCCGTCCCTCGGGCGTGTCCGGCGGCGACATGACCAATCGCCCTGGGCGTCTCGCGCAGCGGGTACGTGGCATCGATCACCGGCGTGATCTTCCCGGCTTCGACGAGCTCCTTGAGCGCGACCAGGTCGGCTCGGTTCTGCGTCTTCACGGTCGGTTTGCCCTGCTGGCGCACGAACATGGACGCGACCGTCGCCCGGATGACGCGGCTCAGCTTCCCGCCGGTATGCCCTCCACCGTTGGAGAGCAGCGTCCCGGTCGGGGCGAGGGCGCGCCTGGTCTCCGACATGGAGCGGTCGCCCACGTTGTCGAGGATAAAGTCGTAGCGGGGACCGCCCTTGCGGAAGTCCTCCTTGATGTAGTCGACGACGTGGTCGGCCCCGATCGAGCGGACCAGGTCGACGTTCTTCGAGCTGGTCACCCCGGTCACCTCGGCGCCGAATGCCTTGGCGATCTGCACGGCGAACGTGCCCACGCCGCCCGATGCCCCATTGATGAGGACCTTCTGCCCGGGCTGGATCTTGCCGTCGTCGCGCAGGATCTGGAGCGCGGTGGTCGCGGACACCCCGACGGCCGCGGCCTGCTCGAAGGTCAGGTTGGCCGGCTTCAGCACGAAGTGATCCTGGCTGGCTGACGCGTACTCGGCGAAGGCGCCCGTGCACCACCCGAAGACCTCGTCGCCCGGTCGGAGGTCGGTCACGCTCGTGCCGACCGCCTCGACCGTGCCCGCGATGTCCGTCCCGGGGACCTGGACCTTGGGCCGTCGCAGGCCGGTGGCCATCCGCATGACGTACGGCGAGCCCGACATGACGATCACGTCACCGACGTGGACCGACGCCGCGTGGACGCGGACCAGGACCTCGCCGTCGCCGATCTTGGGCCGATCGATGTCCCGAAGCTCCAGGACGTCGGCGGAGCCGTATGTGTCTTGAACGATTGCCTGCATCGGTGGATCTCCTGCTACTTCGACTACGGGGCCGGCGGGACGGCCGGTCTGCCGTGGTCACAGGGACCCTAGGCGCGGCGTAGGAGACGGCCATCGGGGCCAGCCCATCGATCGCTCACAGGGTCTGCCCGGATGCGCCGCCGTCAGGGTTGACCCTGTTGCATCTCGATGCGCATGTGGGACGATGCCGGACTTCTAGGGAGAGGACATTGGTCAGCAGCGTTCCGATGCAGCAATCGACGACAACCTTCGACCGGGTTCGGGCCCTGCTCCTGGTCGCGACCGGCCTGCTCGGCGTCGGCATGCTCATCGGCAAAGCCCGGCTCGCGCCGCTCGCCATCGGGCCGGTGCTCGAGGTCCTCGTCGGCTGCTCGTTCGCCGCCTGCGGCATCTTCCTCTGGGCTCGCCGCCCGGCCAACCCCGTGGGGCCGCTGATGACGACCGTCGGCATGCTCTGGCTCTTCGGGCGGACACTTGCCCTCATCCCGCAACCCGTCACGTTCACCGCGGGAAGCTGGTTGTCCGACCTCTGGGCTGCCGCGTTCGCGGTCTTTCTGTTGTCGTTTCCCACCGGCCGCCTTAACGCTCGAGCAGACCTCGCGATCGTCGGAATCTTCCTGTTCGTGTCCGTGCCGCTCGAGTTCGTCTGGATGCTGTTCTGGGTGCCCGGGAATGGCCTGAATGCGTTGGCCATCGCGCCCGACGTGGCCGCCGCCCACGTCCTCGACACGCTGCAGCGGGTCCTGATTTCGCTTGCTGCCGTGCTCCTCGTGACCTCGCTCGGTCTGCGCTGGCTGCGATCGAGTGGCCCGGTTCGGCGCCAGATGGCGCCCGTCCTCGTCGGCGCCATCGCGATCCTGCTGCAGTCAGCGTCCTGGATCTACTTCTCGTCCGGGCAAACGTTCGAGCCGCTGGACGACCTGATCTTCGTGGCGCAGATCGCGATCCCGATCGCGATCCTGGTGGTGATCCTCCGGGCCCGGATAGCCCGCGGCGCCGTCGCAGACCTCGTCGTCGAGCTGGGGCAGAACCCGACGCCGGCCCGCCTCCGTGATGTCCTCGCCAATGCGCTCGGGGATCCCTCGCTGCAGGTGGCCTACTGGGCACCCGTCGCGAATCGGTTTGTGGATGCTGCGGGCGAGGTGAAGGAGCTGCCCCCCGAGGGCACGGGCCAGGCCGTCACGATGCTCGAGCGGAACGGTGTCCGGGAGGCCGCGATCATCCACGACCCGATCCTGCTCGAGGAGCCTGGCCTGATCGCCTCGGTTGCCAGCGCCATGCGGCTGGCGGTCGAGAACGACCGGCTGTCGGCCGAGGTCCAGGAGCAGTTCGCCGAGGTCCGGGCGTCGCGGGCACGGATCGTCGCCGCCGGCGACGCCGAGCGCCAGCGCGTCGAACGCGACCTCCACGACGGCGCGCAGCAGCGGCTCGTGGCGCTGACCCTCGCCCTGCGGCTCGCGCGGACACGCCTCGGCGAGGACGCCGATCCGTCGGTCAAGCTCAGCCTGGAGCAGGCGTCCGAGGAGGCGAAGGCCGCGCTCTCGGAGCTCCGCGAGCTTGCGCGCGGCATCCACCCCCAGATCCTGACCGAGGCTGGCCTTCACGCCGCGATCGAGTCTCTCGCCGGGCGGTCCCCGGCGACCGTCACAGTCGACATCGACCCGGGTGCCCGGTTCGACCCGTCCGTCGAGGCGATCGCTTACTTCGTCGTGTCGGAGTCACTCGCCAACATCGCCAAGCATGCCGATGCCGGCACCGTGCGTGTCCGAGCCGGCTGGCAGGATGGGGTGCTGACGGTCGAGGTCGCCGACGACGGGCGCGGCGGCGCTGACCCCCGAACAGGCACCGGCCTGCGCGGACTCATGGACCGCGTGTCGGCCGTCGACGGGACACTCGAGGTGGTCAGCCCGCCCGGCGGCGGAACGCGGATCGTGGCCCGGATCCCGACCGCGGCACCGACATCTGCCGACGGTTTCCGGGTTAGCCCTGTAGGTCCCGACGGGGGCGCAGAAGGATGATCGGGCGATGACGACCATCCTCATCATCGATGACAACGCGGCGTTCCGGGTCCAGGCCCGTGCCCTCCTCGCGGCCGACGGCTTCTCCGTGATCGGCGAGGCCGTCGACGGCTCGTCCGGCCTCGAGGCCGCGCGGACGCTCAGGCCCGATATCGTCCTGCTCGACATCGGCCTGCCCGACGTCGAGGGCTTCGAGGTCGCCAGCGAGCTCGCGCTCACCGGTCCGCCGCCCTTGGTCGTCCTGACCTCGAGCCGCGAGGCGAGCGAGTATGGCCCGCGACTGACGAACAGCCGGGTCCTCGGCTTCATCGCCAAGGACGAGCTGTCGGGCGCGGCGATCCGGGCGCTGGTGAGCCAGGCATGACGCTCCGCGTCGTGCTCGCCGACGACTCCGTCCTCCTGCGCGAAGGGATCGCCCGCCTGCTGGCCGAGGCCGGGATGACGGTGGTCGGCCAGGCCGGCGACGTCGACGGGCTCATGGCGGCCGTGCGCGAGCACAAGCCCGACGTCGCGATCGTCGACATCCGGATGCCGCCGACGCACACGGACGAGGGTCTCCGGGCCGCGCAGGCGATCCGCGCCGAGCACGGCACGAGTGTCGGGATCCTCGTCCTCTCGCAGTACGTCGAGACGACGTTCGCCCTGCGGCTCGTGGCGGACGGGGCAGGCGGTGTCGGCTACCTGTTGAAAGATCGCGTCGACGACCTCGACGACTTCGCGGACGCCATCCGGAGGGTCGCCCGTGGCGGCTCGGTGATCGACCCGGAGGTCATTGCCCAGCTCGTCGGCCGGCGGCGCGCCCGGGTTCCGCTCGACGACCTGTCCGAGCGAGAGCGCGAGGTGCTGGCGCTGATGGCCGAGGGCCGCTCGAACCAGGCGATCTGCGACCGGTTGTTCCTCGCTCCCAAGACGGTCGAGGCACACATCGCCAGCATCTTCTCGAAGCTCGAGCTCCTGCCCGCGCCCGACGATCATCGCCGGGTGCTCGCGGTGCTCGCGGTGCTCGCGCACCTTCGTGGGCCAGGTTGAGCGACCGGCGCGAGTCAGGCCGTCGCTGGCTCCAGGCTCGGGACGAGGATCCATCCAGCCGCCAGTCCCGCGTAGATCAACTGTTCGGTGGTAAGACCAGATCGCGCCCGTAGGTCAGCGAGGTGGCGCTTGACGGTCCCCGGCCGAATGCCGATATGCCGAGCTGCGTCGGTCACTGAGCCGCCGGCGCTGACATAGGCCGCCAATACGTCCCTCTGACGCTGGGTCGGCGGGGCGCAGGTCCCTGTCTCTCATGCCGGCGCCGGACCGCCGCGAGCCATTCGTCGCGGCTCTCAATCGGCATGCCGTTATTCGTCGGCCGGCGTCCGGCGGTTAGTTACGGCGCGATTGGGGGTAGCGGTGGGGATATCCGAATGCCCGGTTACTCGAGGTTTCGAAGCAGAACCCGTGGATTCGTGCGAGGAATTGGCCCGCCCGGAGGGATTCGAACCCCCGACCTACTGATCCGAAGTCAGTCGCTCTGATCCACTGAGCTACGGGCGGACGGCCGGATGATACCGCGGCTGGCTTCGACGCCCGTCGCAGCCCTCACACCCGTCTAGGCGGATCGGCGCCGGTCGTCCATGGCGGCGCACCCCATCAGCAACTCGCGTCGGCGAAGGTGGCTCATCTCGTACCACGATAGCGTGGCTCGGTTGATGGCGCTTGGGCTGATGTCCGCGCCGCGGGCGATGACCGAGGCACGGACCGCGGCGCTCACGAGGACCGCCGTGACCTTGGCGACGATGATCTCGGGCGAGTCGCCGGCCGCGCATGCCTTCGACTCGATCTCGCCGGCGCGGGCGATGGCCGCGAACACGAACTGGTCGGCGTATTCGGCCGACAGGAGGCTCGCGCCCGACAACAGGAGCAGGTGCGCCGCTTCAGTGGCACCGAGGCACTCGCCGGCGGGTGTCCGGAGGGGGATCTCACGACCGTCGAAGCCACACAACGGAAGTCCGAGTCGGAGGCGCTCGGCGATGAGCGGGAGGTCGCCGGTGGCATCGGTGGCGTCGGGGAGCATGTGGCGGCGTTCCTTCTGACTGCTCGACCCAGTCCGGATCGATCGTCTTCGACGGTAGACGGCGCCGATAGCGATGCGGTGCTCGGAACGATGAAGAACTCGCTACGCGAATCGGTGGGCGGGCGCGAATCCCAGCGAGCCTCAGGCCACGGCCAGGAGTTCCGAGAATGCCCCGACAAAGCCGATGACGGCGAGCCACACGACGACACGCCGGCCCCGATCTCGGCGGAGCAGGGCGTACGAGCCGACGCCCAGCACGATCGCCGTCACGACCTTGACGAGCAGGATGGCGGCCGGGCCGAACTCGCCGATCATCAGCGCCGCACCCGGGTTGAGCTCGACTCCGTGGCCGTTGGCAAGCTGGAACGCGAGGCCATCGGCGAGCTGCGAGAGGGCTGCGAGGAGAGCGAGTGTGATCGGCACACGTCGATTCTCCTCCCGCCCGATGGAACCGTCCTGAGAGCGCCCACCGTTCCATCCGATGCGGTCTACCAGACTGGATCCAGCTGCCGATCCAGCCACTCCCCGGGATCCTGCCGCGGCCGGATGACGACGGCACGACCGGCGCGCACGGCCACCTCGGACGGGATCGGGTGCGAGAGGAAGAACGGCATCGATTCGGTGAACCCGTAGGCGCCGACGTCGAGGACCGCAACCAGGTCGCCGACATCGGGCGGCGCCATGACCGCCCCTTGGCTGAAGACGTCGAGTCCCGAACACAACGGACCTGCGACGGTCACCGGGATCATCCGGCCGGAGCCGCTCCCACCGAACGCCCGGATCCGGTGCTCCTGCCCGACGAGGGCCGGCCGTAGCACGTGGTGAACGCCGCCGTCGAGGATGACCACGACGGACCCGTCGACGGTCTTCCGATCCACCACGCGAGTGAGGTATGCACCGGCCGGCCCGACGAGGAACCGGCCCGGCTCCAGCAGGAGGCGCGCTTCTCCCAGGATCGGGTCCGACACCCAGTCCGCGACGATCGCCGCGAGTCCGTGACCCAGGCCGACGAGATCGAGCGATTCCTCGTGCGGCTCGTAGGCGATGCCGAGCCCGCCGCCCGCGTCGATCAGCCGAAGCCGGATCCCCACGTGCATCGCCAATCGTCTGGCCGTGCGGACCGTGGCGGCGACGTGCTCGACGAGCGCCGACGCGTCGAGGACGTTCGACGCGCCGAACGCGTGAAGCCCGAGCAGGTCGAGATGGGCTGAGGTCACCGCCCGTTTCGCTGCCCCGACGAGGTCCGCGGCGTCCATCCCGAACTTGCCCGCGCCATCGTCGCCGACGAGCCGCACCCGTTCCAGCCGGGCGTGCTCGGTCACGGCGGCGCGGAGCAGCACCGGCTGGACGCGTCCGGCCTCGCGAGCGATCGACTCCAGCCGCGCCAGCTCCCCAGGCGACTCGACCGTGATCGCCCGGACTCCGGCCGAGACCCCCGCGCGCAGCTCGTCGTCGCGCTTGCCCGGGCCGGTCATGACGACCCGCTCCGCCGCGATGCCGGCCCGGAGGACGGTCGTGAGCTCCCCACCCGAGGCGACGTCCGCACCCGCCCCGAGCCGTCCCAGGTGCGCCACGACGCTCAGTGCCGGGTTCGCCTTGACCGCGTAGGCGAGATCGACTTCGGGCGGCAGGACGGCGGTCAGCGCGTCGAACTGGCGCTCGATCACGTCGAGGTCGTAGACGTACAACGGCGTCCCGAATCGCGTCGCGAGGTCGTCGGGTTCGAGCCCGGCCAGGCGGCCGGCCCGGAGGATCTCGTTCCGGGCCGGCGGCCGGCCCCGCCTTGGAGGTGGCTCCGCGAGGTCGAGGCTCATCGGAGAGCCTCCTCGAGCGCGACCCGCGCGGACGTGCCGGTATCGCGGTCCTTGACGAGCAGCGCCACCGACACGGACAGGCCATGGTCCGAGGCGAAGGCGCCACCGAGCGCTCGAGCGCCCGGGATCACCACGGCGCCGTCCGGCACGACGAGCGGTGCCTCGGCCGTGCCCTGGAGCAGCCGGTCACGGACGAGGTCGTAGATGCGCGATGTGCCGGTCAGTGTCACGCCCGCTCCGATGACCGCGCCGCGCCGGACCAGCACGCCTTCGAGCAACGCGCTTCCGGCACCGACGAATGCGTCGTCCTCGACGATGACCGGGCGGGCACCCGACGGCTCGAGGACGCCGCCGATGGTCACGCCCGCCGCGAGGTGGACGCGCGCACCGATCTGGGCGCACGACCCGACGAGGACGTGGGAATCGACCATCGTCCCGTCGCCGACCCATGCCCCGACATTGATATACGACGGCGGCATCACCACGACGCCGTCGCCGAGATGCGCACCACGCCGGACGGCCGTGCCCCCGGGCACGATCCGCCACGGACCGCCTGCCAGGTCGGCGCGTGGCGGGACCGCGGCGCGATCGCGGAAGAGCAACGGACCCGAGGCACTGTCCTCCGTGGTCCGGTCGGCGAAGCAGGCGAGGATCGCGGTCTTGACGTCCGCGCGGATGCGCCAGCCGCCAGGGCTGGCCGGGTCGGGCTCGGCTGCCCGGAGATAGCCTGCTTCGAGGTCGTCGAGGATCCTCGCCGGATCGATGGCGGTGGTTGCGCTCCTGCTCGTGCGGCCCCCGTCGTCGGGCGTGGAGGTGACCTCGGCGATCATGCGACCGCCTCCCTCGGCGTCGCGCGCGGCGCGAACCGGCCACCGGCCGCCTCGACCAGGCCAAGCCCGCGCAGCGTCGCGTCCATCGCGGCCACCCCTGCAGGCTCCAGGGGCAGCAGCGGCGCCCGCACCATGTCGGTCTCGAGCAGGCCCATCGACACCAGCGCGGCCTTGGCCGGGACCGGGTTCGGGCCGCCACGGAAGTTGGCAAGGAACAGCGGCAACCAGCGCTCGTGGGTGCGCCGCGCCGCCTCCCAGTCGCCCGACCGCGCCGCCGCGCACAGGGCCACCAACTCTCCGGGGATCTCGTTGGACGCGACCGACACGACACCGTCGCCGCCCATCGCCAGGATCGGCAGCGTCCAGGCATCGTCGCCGGCGAGGACCGCGACATCGCGCGGACGCTCGCGACAGATCCGGGCGATCTGCTCGAGGTTGCCGCTCGCCTCCTTGACCGCGACGACACGCGGGTGCTCGGCGAGCCGCAGGAACGTGTCGGCATCCACGTTCGTGCCCGTCCGCGACGGGACGTTGTAGACGACGATCGGCAGTCCGCCCTCGTCGGCGATCGCACGGAAATGCGCCTCGAGCATCCGGCTGTCCGGCCGGTTGTAGTACGGCGCGACGACCAGCGCGGCATCCGCGCCGAGGTCGGCCGCTCGCCGGGTCGCTCGGATGGTCGATGCGGTGTCGTTGGTACCGGTCCCGGCGATCACGCGGACCCGGTCACGGGACGGCCGTTCCGCGACGACCTCGACGGTCGCGGCGATGAGTCGTTCACGCTCGTCGGTGGTCAGAGTCGGGGACTCGCCGGTCGTCCCGCACGGGACGAGGCCGTCGATCCCGGCCAGGACCTGCCAGCGGGCGAGCCGCCGGAAGGCGGCCTCGTCGAGGTCACCGTCGATGGTGAATGGGGTGACGAGCGCCGTGAAGGCGCCGCGGAGCATCGGTCGGGTGGCGGGAGTGGAGGGGATCATCGGTCGGTCCTTTCAGGCTGCGATGGGTTGACGAGCGATGAGCTCGTCGACGATGGGGTCGACGGTGTGGATCCCGGCCTCGCGCGGAGCGCGCCCGAGCCAGTCGGCGGCGGCGAGGACGCCGGCCGCGTAGGCCGAGCGATCGCGGGCTGTCAGCCGGAGTTCGATCGTCTCGCCAACGGCATCGAACCCGACCAGGTGCATCCCGGGCGATGCGCCCGCGCGGATCGAGACCACCTCGAGGTCGCCCGGGCCGGTGAGTCGCGGATGCGCATCTGCGATGCGCCGCGCGAGGTCGGTGGCGGTGCCGGACGGCCGGTCGCGCTTGGAGCGGCGATGCCACTCCAGGAGATATGGATCGAACCCTTCGAGCGGCCCGAACAGGCCGACCGCCGCCTCGACGAGTCGGCCGAACAGCACGACCCCGAGGCTGAAGTTCGACGCCGCGACCGCCGCCGCACCATGCTCGCGCAGGAGGGCGTCGACGACCGCTCGGTTCGCGCTCCAGCCGGTCGTCGCGATGACGAACCGGCGGCAGCCGGCGTCGAGGGCGGCCGCCACGTTCGAGGCGACCGCGTCGCCACGTGATGCCTCGACGACGACGTCGGCGCCGCGGAGATCCTGTGGCCGATGCTGTCCGCCGACCGGGCGACCCAGAACCTGCGTGCCGTCAGCTCGATCGTGCGCGGCCGCCTCGATCGCTCGCCCGAGTGGGCCATCGCCGAGGATGAGGATGCTGTCCATGTCGTGGTCCCTTCCATCTGCTGGAGGGGCCGCCTGGTTTCGGAGGATCAGGACACGAAAAAGCCGCGGTCACCGTCGTGGTGCCGCGGCCCCTGGAGCCTCCGTTCCCTGGAGGCCCCGGTTCGTCGTGTCGGACGCGCCGTCTAGAGCCCCAGGGCCCGTGCCTCCCGGCAGGGCCGCCAGAGCTTCTTCTTGGACTCGTCCGAGAAGGTGTGGCGGTTCATGCTGCAAACCTTACGCAATTCGGCCGGATGATGCAAACATTCTTCGGCGCTACCAGCAAGGGCCCGTCCGGGGTGCTATACATGCGCCCGTGCTCCGTCATCGACGCCGCTCGCGCCGCAGGCGCTTCCTGGGCCCTCTTGGCGTCGGTGTCGTCGTTCTCGCCGGGATCGCGGCGATCGTGGCCGGGAACAGCGCCGCGCCCCCGAAGACAGTCGCGGGTGGCGTGGCAGGCGCCACCGATGTGATCCCGATCGGGTCCGCCGCGGCCGTACTCGCCCAGCCATGGACGACTCCTGTCGCGGCCTCGCCAGCGCCCCCGAAGGCACCCGCCGCGGCCGCGACGATCGACGGTCTCAGCGGCTATCGGTGGCCCCTGCCCAACGGCCGGCTGACGCTCCCGTTCGGTCCGACGCCGTGGGGCGGCTGGATCGTGGACGGCGTGAAGTTCCACGACGGCATCGACCTCGCGACGTTCTGCGGCGACAGGATCGTCGCGGCCCATGATGGCGTCGTGCTCGCGGCGGGTCGCCACTTCGACGACTACCTCGGCTGGATCGGCGACCTGTCGAAGTACTACGCTCGGCTGGACGCCAGGAAGCTCTGGGCCACGCTGCCGAATGTCATCGTCATCGATGACGGCAACGGGTACCGGAGCGTCTATGCCCATCTCGGCAGTGTCGTCGTCAAGAAGGGCCAGACCGTGAAGGGCGGCTCGCTTCTCGGGTACGAGGGGCGCACCGGGC
>Ga0075021_10001013_pt1 | contig 14428 bp, 9 predicted proteins | sample ColStrG_CSR_2012_FD_72749 | JGI IMG/M metagenome (GOLD analysis project Ga0075021, IMG submission 72749) | Freshwater sediment microbial communities in response to fracking from Pennsylvania, USA - Cold Stream Run_MetaG_CSR_2012 | ecosystem: Environmental > Aquatic > Freshwater > Creek >...
GGCCGCCGCCGTCCAGGTATTCCTTTAGACCGGGGATACCGGGCAGCTTTGGCTTGTTGTACGAGCCCTGTGCCATCACCACGAACCGCGCGCGGATGTCGTCGCCGCGGTTGGTGATCAGCCGCCAGCGCTTGCTCTGCTCGTCCCAGCGCATGGTATCGACCTGCGTCGAGAAGATCGCGCCGTCATAGAGGTCGAAGTGTTTGCCCATGGCCTGGCAGTGCGCGAAGATCTCGGCGCCGTCGGCGAACTTCTTGCTCGGCAGGAAGTCGAGTTCCTCGAGCATCGGGATGTAGCAGTAGGCGTCGTTGTCGCATTGGATGCCCGGGAAGCGGTTCCAGTACCACACTCCGCCGAAGTCCCCGGCCATGTCGATGACCCGAACATTCTGCACGCCAGCCTTTTTCAAGTAAGCGCCCGACAACAATCCGGCGAACCCGCCGCCGAGGACGGCCACCTCGATGTCCTCGACGATCGGGGCACGGTCGGCCACCGGGGTGTACGGGTCCACCTCGTAGAGGTCGGCCAGGTCACCGTCGAGTTCGAGGTACTGCGCGGCGCCCTCCTTGCGCAGGCGCTTCTCGCGCTCTTGGGCGTACTTGGCCCGCATCGCGTCTATGTCGACATCCTGCGCTACGTCGGTAGGCCCGCAAGGCGTTTCAGCGGTGGTCATCTATTTCAAAGCTCCTGTGGTTCGCCGGTGCCCATGTATTTCGACAGTTGATGGTGCAGGTTTACGGTGCTGCGTTCGCGGTACGGGTTGGGCTTGGTGCCGGGGAAGCCCAGCGATTTCATGCCCTGCTGCACGGCGGCCATGTTGGAGAAGTCCTGCGGCAAAACCGACCGCCACCGAGGATCGCCCACTGGGGTGTATTCCCAATCCGCCTCGGGCTCTTCGTTCTTCGGGTACAACTCGAACACCGACACCTCGAAAATGCACTTGTCGGGATTGTAACTGGGATGCGGCCGCGCCCCGTAACACAACGCACTGGTGAGGCCCTGCCCGATCTGAAAGTTCGGAAAGATCTGCCATGCGGTGCCGGCCTGACCGAGGATGTCGGCCGGTATCGTCGGCCAGGTCACGCCGCGGGCTTCGTCGTCGCGGCGCGCCGACGCCAGCCAATGCTCGAGAACTTTGTCGGCCGGTGTCCCCTCCGGCAATTCGTCAACCAACCGCCGAGCGGCGTTCACCAGTGTCTGGGTAGTCGTGGCGTTGGTCTCCTCCATCGTGTAGATCTGCATTTCAGCGGTCGATACACGCGGATCGGCGCCCGTGCCCAGGCGGATCTTGGACTTGGTCGCCTCCAGATCCTTTGGAGCGTCGTAGCCGATGTTGCTGTGCTTGCCTTGCGCCTTGGCCCAGCCCTTGAACTCGCCGAACTTGTTGAACTCCGGATGCGTCGTGAAGACGTGGTAGGTCTCGTTGAAAGCCTCCAGCGCGACTTTCCAGTTGCAATCACAGGACAGCCACTTGCGCCATTTGCAGCGCATGTTTTCCAGGCCGAACGGGTCGAGAATCTTCGCGGCGGGAAACAGGTAATCGGCGAGCGGCTCGCAGTCGGGGTCCATATTGATCCACAGCCAGCCGCCCCAGGTGTCGACTTTGACCGGCCGAAGGTGGGTGTTGTCGGGTGTCAGCGCTTGCTGCCAGTCCGGTTGTTCGCGAATGTGGGTACACGCCCCATCCAGACCGTAGGTCCAGCCGTGGAATCCGCAGACGAACGACTTGCGGGCGCGGCCGCGGGCGTTTTTCGCACCCTCGGGTGTGTCGATCAGCCGCCGGCCCCGATGCATGCAGACGTTGTGGTGGGCCCGAAATCCGTCTGCGTCGTTCTGGTCGGTGCGAACCACGACGATCGAGTCGTCGAGGATGTCGTAGGTCAGGTAGCTGCCCACCTCGGGCAGCTCCTCGACGCGGCCCACCTGCTGCCAGACTTTTCGCCACAGCTTGTCACGTTCGGCACGGGCATAGTCCTCGCTGATATAGGCGTCGACTCCGATCGTCATCGGCTTCGACAGTTCCTCGGCCGCTGCAGTATTCACGTCCTTGGCGAGGTCAGTCATCACATCCTCCTAATGGTCGCGCGGAAGGATTCGTCCTTCAGGAACAACGATGTGTTGTCGGTGCCGAGATGGCTCCATTTGAGGTCGAGCCCACCGTCGACGAGCAGCGTCTGCCCGGTGATGTAGCTCGACAACTCCGAGAGCAGAAAAAGGATGGCGCCGGCCTGCTCTTCGGGGCGCCCGCGCCTGCCCATCGCGATCGCCTGCCGGTCCCGGTCCGGGTCCTCGTCGACATAGGTCCGCGAGGCCGCGGTCTCGGTGACGCCCGGCGCCACGGCATTCACCCGGATTCCGGCCAGTGCCAGCTCCAGCGCCATCGTCCGGGTCATCGCCGTGATTGCGGCCTTGGCGGTCCCGTAGGCGACGTGAAACGGCGCGGTGTTCATGCCGCTGATCGACGAGATCGACACGATGGACCCGGGCAGCTGCTGCGCGACCAGTTCGGCCGCCACGGCCCTGCTCATAAAAAACGCAGTCTCGAGGTTGGCGGTGAAAATCTCGCGCCAGTCGCTGCGGTTCACCCGGGTCGACGGCATCCAGGTCGACGGCGCGGCGCCACCGGCGACGTTGACCAGGCCGTACAAGGCACCGTCGGTGCGCCGCGCTCGGTCGAGCACCGCGGCGACGCCCTCGTCGGTCGACGCGTCGGCCGCGACGGGCAGCACCGCCAAACCCTGTTGGGCCAGCGGCGCGATGTGCTCGTCGAGGTTTTCCTTCGACCGGCTCACGGCGATCACCGTGGCCCCCGCCCGAGCGGCCATCGCGGTTACGGTCGTGCCGATTCCGCCGCCGCCGGCGCCGGACACCACCACGATGCGACCGTCGAGTCTGAGGAGATCCTCCATAACCTGCTTTCGGCATACCTTCGCGTGTTGTCCGGACAAGATATGAGGTTCTGCCCGTCGGAGAATACTATTCCCATCGTCTTACGCAGCTGTCAAGGTCGAGCGCGCCTCTTTGGCGGCTATTGTCTGGACTAGCAGGACTTGATAGCGTCCAGCTCAAACGGGCGCTTCCGTCTGCATGGGAAGGATCACGGCGAGACCATGGGCCTCTCATCGCAGCGATCACGGTATGCCCCGTTTAATTCCCAGTCCCACCCGGTCGATGTCGCCGAGTCCTGGCGACTGGATCGGGTCACCGCTCCAAGTCGATTGTTCGGCGCCAATGGTCTGCGCACCGGCCCGGACGGTCGCGTTTACATCGCTCAGGTAACTGGCAGTCAGATCAGCGCGCTGGATCACCGCACCGGGGAAGTGGGAACCATTAGCCCCAAGGGTGCCGACATTGTGGCGCCCGACGACGTCGCGTTCGACGCGAGCGGCAACCTGTACGCCACCGAGGTGATGGACGGTCGGGTCAGCATGCTTGACACGGCCGGCCGAACCCGCGTGCTGCGCGACGATGTTCCGTCGGCCAACGGCATCACCATTCATCAGGGCCGGCTGTTCATCGGTGAATGCCGTGAGGGCGGCCGCCTGTTGGAATTCGACCTGGGCGGCGGCCCGCCACGAGTCCTGCTGGAGAATGTGCCGTCGCCGAACGCGATGGAGGTCGGCCCGGACGGGATGCTGTATTTCCCGGTGATGGGCGCGAACGAGATTTGGCGCATCGACCCCGACGGCAGCCCGGACAGCACTGTGCCGCACCGTATCGCCGGCGATCTCGGTGTGCCCGACTCGGTCAAATTCGACTCCGCGGGCTACATCGTGTCGACCCAGGTGGCCAGCGGACAGGTGCTGCGCATCGATCCTCGCAGCGGTGAAAAGCATTTACTCGCCCAGCTAAGTCCAGGGCTGGACAACTGCACCTTCGTCGGCGACCGGCTGCTGGTTTCCAACTTCACCGGCGCGATCACCGAGATATCGCCAGACGGCACAACGCGAGCGGTGTTGCCCGGCGGGCTCAACTGGCCGATGGATCTGACGGTGGGCCACGACGGGCAGCTCTACATCGCCGACGGCACCTATTTCTATGCCGCCCTGCCAGACGGGTCTTTGCAGACCGTCGGCATGTTGTTCAGTCCCGGCTATCCCGGATTCCTGCGCGGCGTTGCGTCGAGCGGCCCCGGCGAGTTCGTCGTAACGACGTCGGGTGGCCAGGTCACCCGCTACCGACCGGGTTCAAGCGAAAGCCACCTGCTGGCAGACGGTTTCGACCAGCTCTACGGTGTCGCCGTCGTTCCTGGCGGTGTCGTCTTTGCCGAATTGGGCACCGGACGGCTGCTGTCGTGGAGCTCGGGCGGCATCGAGGTGCTGGCCACCGACCTGCGTGAGCCGGTCGGTGTCGCGATCGACGCAGACGGAGCGTGCCTGGTAGCACAGGCCGACGCCGGAACTGTGGTCAAGGTCAACGGATCGAGGATCGAGACCGTCGTCGCCGACCTGCAACGCCCGCAGGGCATCTTGGTGCGCAACGGTGTGCTCTACATCGTCGACGCCGGCGCCAAAAAGCTGATCGCGTTTGACCTGAACACCCATGTTCAGCAGACCATCGCATCCGGGTTACCGGTCGGGCCGCCGCCGGGAGTAACCCCTAAACCGTTGATCGGAATGCCGCCTTTCTCGGGGCCGCAGGGCCCCTTCGCCGGAATCGCAGCTGCGGCCGACGGGACCCTCTACATCTCGGCCGACGGTGACGGCAGCGTCCTGGCGTTGCGCCGGTTGCAGGACAACCGCTGATGCCCCAAGCCATCTCCAGCGACCATCGCTACCTGCAAATCGCGCGCACGCTGCGCAAAGAGATCGTCGACGGGGTGTATCCGGTGGGCTCGCAGCTGCCGACCGAGCACCAGTTATGTGAGCGATTCGACGTCAGCCGCTACACCGTCCGCGAAGCACTCCGCCGGCTGCGCGAGGACAACCTCGTCGCGTCGCGGCCGCGAGCGGGCACGCATGTGGTTCCCCGGCCGGCGTCCAGTTCCTATGCCCAGGACGTGATGTCGATCGACGACTTGCTCGCTTTCGCCGCCGGCGCGCAGTTGACCATCGATTCCAACGCGATGGTGACAATCGACGTCGCACTCGCCGCTCGGACCGGACTTGAGCTTGGCACCCAGTGGCTCGCCGTGTGTGGTTACCGGCAGGCGGACGGCGCGTCGGTGCCCATGTGCCGAACGGAGTACTACATCAACCGCACCTTCGCGGCGGTGGGCAGGCTGCTACAGCGCCACACCGGGCCGATTTTCCCGTTGATCGAGGATCTGTTCGGCGTGAATATCGCCGAGTTGCACCAAGAGATCGCCGCGGTTCAGCTGTCGCCCGAGCTCGCCGCCGGCCTCGGAGTTGCGACGGGGACGGCGGCGTTACAGATGGAACGCACCTATAAGACCTCTGACGGCGAGGTCGCCCAGGTGACGATCAACACCCACCTGTCGTCGAACTTTCGCTACGCGATGACCATGCGCCGCGTGAACAATCAGGCGGGTTGAGGTGATCGCCCGGGCCCACCAAAGCGCGGCGCTTGCGGCGGAGGCATACCGGCGCGGGCTGTGGGTACACACGACACTCGCCGATTCACTACGCGCAGCGGCAGCGAGCTCGCCGCGGCGAACGGTGCTGGTGGACGGCGATACTCGGATGGACTGTGCCACGCTGCACAACCAGGCCACGGGGCTGGCGGCCGCCCTGCTGGAGCGCATGCCAAGGGGCAGCGTGGTGTCGTTCATGCTGCCCAACTGGCACGAAGCCGCGGTGATCTATCTGGCCGCGACGTTGGCGGGAATGGTCGCCAATCCGATCTTGCCGTCCATGCGGGATCGTGAACTGCAGTTCATCCTCGGCGACGCGGATAGCCGGATGATCTTTGTTCCGGCCCATTTTGGCCGCCACGATTACGTTGCGATGTTGGCGCGGGTGACCGCGCAGCTCGAATCACCGCCCGCCGTGGTGGTATTGCGCGGTGATGCCGCCCCGAACTTCATTCCGTTCGCGTCGCTGCTTGCAGGGCAGGCCGATACCGCGGAGCTGCCCGCGCTGGACCCCGACGCCGTGCGCATGATCCTCTACACCTCCGGGACGACTGGACGGCCGAAGGGCGTTCTGCACACGCATAACTCGATCCATGCGCTGATCTGCCAGATCCGCGATCACTGGCTCGTCGAGCCCGGCGACAGCAACCTGGTCGCCTCACCGATCGCTCACATCGGCGGCTCCATCTACGCGTTCGAATGCCCGCTGTTGCTGGGCACGACGGCGGTGCTGATGGACCATTGGAACAGCGACGACGCGGTCAAACTCATGCAGGCCGAACACTGCGCACACATGGCCGGGGCAACGCCGTTCCTGGAGCAGATCCTGGCCTCCGCGCAGCGCGCCGGGACCCGGCTGCCCGATCTGAAGGTGTTCATCTGCGGAGGTGCGTCCGTGTCGCCATCGCTGATCCGCAGGGCAGCAGCGTATTTCGAGTCGGCCGTCATCACTCGTGTTTACGGCTCGACGGAAGTACCGGTGACCACGATAGGGGCGCTGCAACACCGCGACCACGCCGCCGACACTGACGGCCAGGTGGGCCTGGCTGACATCAAGCTCATCGGCGGTGAAGGTGCCGGCGAGATCTACGCCCGCGGACCGCAGATGTTGGTCGGCTATCTGCATCCCGAGGATGACGCGGAATCTTTCGATGCCGAGGGCTACTTTCGCACCGGGGACCTCGCCCGCTGGGTCGACGATGAGTATCTGGTCGTGACCGGGCGGGCCAAGGACATCATCATCCGCAACGGCGAAAATATCGCACCCAAAGAGGTCGAGGACATCCTGACCGGCCACCCCGGTATTGGCGAGATAGCCATCGTCGGCCTGCCCGATGCGCGGACCGGGGAACGGGCATGTGCCGTCGTGGTGCCCGCGGCGACGCCCGGCCCTGACGTCGAAAGCTTACGCAGCTTCCTGCAAGAGTCAGGCGTAGCCAAGTTCAAAGCGCCTGAGCAAGTGGTTCTTTGGGACGCCCTCCCGAAGAACGACGCAGGAAAAATACTGAAGCACCAGATCAGGGCGGCGCTTATGAAGGAGGAGCAGTGAAAAAGGGGGCAATGCACGTCATGCAAGTAGCGATCGTAACCGGGGCAAGCGGCGGAATCGGCTTCGGTTGCGCGACGAAACTCGCCGAGATGGGCATGGCGGTGTTGGCGACCGGCCGAAGTGTGGACAAGCTCGCCGAGCTGGCCCAATCCGTGAGGGAGACAGGGGGCGACTCCGATCGGGTGCTGACGCACGCTGCCGATCTGCGCGACGACGAAGCGCCTGGACGCATCGTGGAGCTCGCCGTCGAAAAGTGGGGGCATGTCGACTTCCTGATCAACATCGCCGGGATTGGTAGCCCGAAGCCCGTGGGCGAGACCGACGACGAATTGCTGGACCATTTTCTGGATTTGATGCTGCGCGCGCCGTTCCGCCTGATTCGCGAGACACTGCCACATATGCCGGCCGGCTCGGCCATCATCAATGTCACGTCCACCTTCGCGGTGGTTGGCGGCCTGCGCGGGGGCGCCTACTCGGCGGCCAAGGGCGGGCTCACCGCACTGACGACGCATATCGCCTGCCAATACGGGGCGCAGGGGATACGCTGCAATGCGGTGGCTCCCGGCGTTATTCAGACTGCGATGACCGAACACCGCATGAAGGATGAGCGGTTCCGGCGGATGCAAATCGAGATGACTCCCCATCAGCGGCTGGGCACGGTTGACGACGTCGCGAGCACGGTGGCGTTCTTGTGTTCTCCTGGGGGCGCTTTCATCAACGGCCAGACGATTGTCGTCGATGGCGGTTGGAGCTCCACCAAATACCTCTCCGACTGGGCGCTTACCTCGGAGTGGCGGGCTCCTTAACCTCGACTGGTCAAGCGGTCTCGAAGTGCCGCCGGATACCCGCCAGCATCTCGATGTGCGCCTTCACGCCCTCGCCCACCGTGATCGCGGCCAGCGGCCGGGGCGCGGCGAATCGTATTCGTTCGGTGACACGGGTGCCGCCGTCGATCGGCTCAAAACTCACCGTTCCCCGTAGCCGCACCCCGGGGGATTGATCCGCCTCGGTGGTCACAGTGAGTCCGTTGGCGGGGACGTGCAGCCGCGCCCGGTAGGTGATCTTCATCGTGAACGGCCCCAACGGAATCCGATCTATCACGCGATAGCCCTGACGGTAGCCGTCCGGGGTTTCGTCGCGGGACTCCACGTGCACGGACACGATCAGCGGGTGCACGAGTTTGATGTTGTCCAGGTCGACGTAGAAGTCGCGGACCTGTTCCGGTGGCGCGGGCACCTCTTCGGTCAGTGCCCGCTCGGCGTGGGCGGTCCACCAGCTCATAGGTTCAACCTATCTCTTGAGCCCGCGAGCGTAACCCCACGGCGACTTTCGGCCGGATTTTTCGGCGTGGGGTTACGCTCGCGAGATGGGCAACGCGACTGCCAGCGCCGGCGTGGTCGAGCGATATCTGAAGTACCTGGCCGACCACGATTGGGATGGACTGGCCACCACCATCGCCGACGAAGGCCTGGTCCGAGAGGGCCCGTTCTGCGACGTCGTCGAAGGCAAGGCGCACTACGTTGCCTACCTTCGCAAGGTCCTCACCCAACTCAAGTGCCATCGACTCGACGTGCACCGGGTGTCGCACGTCGACACCCGGGTGTCATACGTGGAGCTGACCGAGGCTTTCGAGATTGATGGCGTCACGACCGCATGGCCCGAATGCATTCTGTTCGAACAGGGCGACGACGGGCTGATCTCTCACGTCAGCGTGTTCTTCAAGCAGCGCGGGGCCAACAGCGGATAGCGCGACTCTGGGTTAGTCGTTTTTCTGCTTGTTGAGTGGCGGCTGTTGGTCATTCGGATCATCCGGATCCGGCTCTCCAAACCATCGCGACGGCTGGTGCTGGCCGTACTCGTCATGCCAGTCCCACCACTCGTACGGCGCGGTCTGTGGGTAGCCCCGCGGCGAGTCCTCCGGTGCTCACGGCGGCGGGTGGACTTTGACGTGCCCCCATCCCGCCGTTGCTGCGTGTTGGTCGGTCATCGGTGAAATTTCCCAGATGGGAAATTTCGTGCGGGCGTCGGCTCGGACCGGTCGTCGGGTCGGGATGGACGCGATGTAAACCTGTACACCGCTCGCTCGGGTCGATCTCGCCACGGCTCGGATCGGTCGCCGGTCAGTACGGCTGGATCATTATCGGTGGTGGGGAGCCGTGTCTGTGGCTGGTGTTGAAGGGCAGATCATCTATGCTCCCAGCGGATCTGACGCAGGTTGTCCCATCGGAGCACAAATCGTTTGCTCATTGCCTCGCTCCTCCGATCCTGGGGTCGTGTTCGTTACCGCGGCAGTGTCTAGCCGGAGGCGAGCAGCGCGCTCAGGCCCCGGGCGATCATCGGCGCCACCGTTTCACCCGACCGGTTCGAAGCATCATCCGACCCGCTACTGCGCCTCCGGTAGTCGATGCCAGCGGCGATGATCGCGAACTTGAAGTACGCCAGCGACATGTAGAAGCCCCAGTGCGTCAACGGCTGCTCGGACACCACCGAGTAGTGGTGCGCAAGTTCGTCGGCCGACGGCAGCAGCGGCGACGTCCATGCCGCATCCCCGCCCATGATCAGATCCACCGACGGGTCACGGCAGACACACATCCAAGCGGCATCGCTGAGCGGATCGCCCAGCGTGGACAACTCCCAATCCACCACGGCACGAACGACTGTCGGATCCTCAGAATCCAGGATGCTGTTGTCGATGCTGTAGTCGCCATGCACGATCGAGGTACGGCTCTGTTCCGGGATCGACTGCGCCAGAGCGGAATGCAGGCGCTGCACGTCGGCGTCGCGGCCGTCGTCGGGCAGCCGTACGTGTCCCCACTGCGACCCCCACCGCCGAACCTGACGCTCCAGATACCCACTCGACCTGCCGAAGTCGCCCAGCCCGAGGGCATCCGGATCCACGGTATGCAGATCGACCAGAACCCGGACCAGCGCATCGACGCAGCCCTCGATGACACCCTCCCCGCCGAGCGCCTCAAGGTCACTGTGGCTGCGGACCACCCGCCCGGGCACGTACTCGATCACCTGGAACGGCGCACCGAGCACCGAATCGTCATCGCACATGGTGACCACCCGCGCCACCGGGACCGGGGTGTCGGCCAGCGCAGCCACCACCCGGTACTCGCGGGCCATGTCGTGAGCCGACGGCGTCAGCCCCTGCAGCGGCGGACGCCGCAGCACCCACTTCGACGCGTCGTCGCACACAAGAAACGTCAGGTTGGAGCGGCCACCGGCAATCAGCTCCGCCCGCAGCTCACCGGCACGGGGAATCCCGACCGCGCGCAGATGGCGATCGAGGGCAGCGAGGCCGAGCCCGTCCAGGGCGCCGCCTGAAGTCACCGACCCTGTGTAGCGCAAGCGGCTGTTAAAAAATAGGGCACTGGGTCGCCCGTTATTCGGTGTCGGTGAACGGCCTCCACGGCCCTCGCGCGCGCACACGCGCGATAGCTACGCTACTTACAAGGGTTCACTGTCGTGGGTTCCTACGCGAGTTGGGGTGGTGGAAGCGCGATCGTTTCCCTTGCAGCTTGTGTGGTTATTTCCTGGGTGTGGTCTTCGTCACCGGCCGAGACACGGTTACGCGGTTCCTTGCCGCACGCGCTTTCACGAAGGCCGGCGATATTGTCATGGTCCAGACTGCCGCCAATGCGCAACCCGCTGTCGCCGAGCACCGCCGCACCGCCGCACCGCCGACGGCGTAATGCGGGCCCATTCGATACACGTCCTCACCGCTGGTGCGGCCGGGATCGCGGGAATCACTGTCTTTCTGGACGCGGCCCTGTTCAGCGCCTTCGCTCTACCGTTAACCCGGTAGGCTTCCTAATAGTCAGACGGGTGCACTCGTGGTGGGTGAGGGAATCCGGGAGCACCACAATCCCCGTTGTCATCGGACGGCTCAGCTCGCGCCACATGTGGACAGTTCCGTAACACCCCAGGAGTATTAGGCGCGGTAGAGGTAGTTGAAGGGTGACTGAATGAAGATTCCCGGCGTTGCCAGCGTGGTCGCTGGCGTGACCGGTGGAGCCGCGCAGGTGGTGCGCGCAGGCGTGGCCAGTGCGGCAGGCGCGGCGGGAGCGGTGCAGCTATTGGCCAACCCGGTAGTGGAGCTGGCCAGCCCAGTGATGCAGTCGGTGGCCAACTCGACCGGCCGCGCGCTGGGGATCAGCAGTTCGTCCGACGGGTCGCGTGAAACCATCACGCCGCCGGTGCGTTGGCAGAGCGGGCAACGGGTGCATCTGGACCTGGATCCGTTGCTGCCGTTCCCCCGCTGGCATGAGTACGCGGCGGCGGTCGAGGAGCCGGTCCGCAGGATCCCGGGAGTGGCCAAGGCCCACATCGAGGGTTCGTTGGGTCGACTCGTGGTCGAATTTGAAGAAGACGCTGACAATGATGCCGTCTTGGAGCAGGTACGAGAAGAGGTTGCTTCGATAGCTGCCGACCTGGCCTCGACCGGACCTGGATCGGCACCTGATTCCGCGCCATTCGCCGACCCGGGTAACCCGTTGGCGATATTGGTGCCGATGACCGCCGCGGCCATGGACGTCGTTGCGATCGGCGCCGCGGTGACTGGCTGGTTCACCCGCCTGCCGATGGCGCCGAAAAGCGCGCGAGCGGCAGCGGCGCTGCTCAAATACCAACCGCAGGTGGTGTCGGTGCTGGAGTCGCGACTGGGTCGAGTCGGCACAGACCTGACGCTCAGCGCTACGACCGCGATAGCCTACGGGCTGACCCAATCACCGGGCACACCACTGCTTGATCTGGCGCAGCGTGGCCTCGAGGTTTCCGAGGCGGCGGCTTATCGGCAGAGATGGCGATCCCGCGAGCCCGAGCTCGCCTCGCCCAACCGCCCGCAGGCTCCGGTTGTGCCGGTCATCTCCTCCACCGCCGGTGCGCACGCGCCCCGGCACGACTCAATGGTCGCGGCGGCGGGCGAGGCTTCGCACGTGGTGGTCGATGGGGCTATTGACGGCGCGATCGATACCGGCAAGGGCGCGGTGGGGGGTCCGGTCGAGGAATACGCACGTCAGGCCGCCAGCGGGGTGTTGATCGCCGCGACTGGTGCGCTGCTGGCCGGGGGCGGAGCCACGGAGGCCGCGGAGGCGGTCCTTGCCGGTGCGCCGAAGGCCGCGCACTTGGGCCGGCAGGCGTTCGCCGCGGTGTTGGGCCGTGGCCTGGCAAATGCCGGGCAACTCGTCCTCGACCCTGGCGCTCTGCGCCGCCTGGACCGGGTGAAAGTGGTCGTTATCGACGGCGCCGCACTGCGCGGGGATCACCGCGCCGTCTTGCATTCGCGCGGAGACGCAGCCGGCTGGGACGACGACCGGGTTTATGAGGTCGCCGATGCACTGCTGCACGGCGAAGAGGCGCCCGAGCCCGATCCCGATGAGTTACCGGCTACCGGCGCGCGTCTGAGATGGGTTCCGTCGCAGGGCCCCTCGGCCACGCCGGCTCAGGGCCTGGAAATCGCCGACCTCATCGTCGACGGCGAATGCGTGGGCAATGTCGAGGTTGGTTGGGAAGTCGACCCCTACGCGATCCCGCTGTTTCAGACCGCGAATCGGACCGGGGCCCGGGTGGTGTTGCGCCACGTCGCCGGCACCGAGGACCTCACCGCCAGCGTCGGCGCGACGCATCCTCCCGGCACGCCGCTGCTGAAGGTGGTTCGCGAGCTGCGGGCGGATCGCGGGCCGGTGTTGCTGATCACCGCGCTGCACCGGGACTTCGCATCGACGGATACGTTGGCGGCCCTGGCGATCGCCGATGTCGGTGTCGCCCTTGATGACCCACGCGCGGCTACGGCGTGGACCGCGGACATCATCACCGGGACCGACCTGGCGGATGCGGTGCGGATCCTATCGGCGATTCCGGTGGCCCGGTCGGCCAGCGAGTCGGCGGTGCACCTTGCCCAGGGCGGCACCACGCTGGCCGGGCTGCTGCTGGTCACCGGCCAGGAGGGCACAGCCACCAATCCGGCCAGCTTCCGCCGCTGGCTCAACCCGGTGAACGCCGCCGCCGCCACGGCTTTGGTGTCGGGCACCTTTTCGGCCACCCGGGTGCTGCGATTGCCGGACCCCACCCCGCAGCCGCTGACCGCTTGGCATGCGCTGGACCCCGAGATCGTTTACTCGCGGTTGGCCGGTGGCGCCCGGCCATTGGCGGTCCAGTCCGGTAGGTCGTCGTGGCGGAGCCGTCTCGATGATCTGGCCTACACGCCGGTAGTTGAGCCGCTGCGCAGGCCGGCGCGAAACGCCGGACGGCTCGCGCTTGCCACGCGGGCCGAACTTTCCGATCCGCTGACGCCGATCCTAGCCGTCGGGGCGGCCGCGTCGGCGATCGTCGGCAGCAATATCGACGCGCTTCTGGTCGCGGGTGTGATGACCGCCAACGCGATAATAGGTGGGGCGCAACGGTTACGGGCCGAAGCGGCGGCTGCCGAGCTGTTCGCCGAGCAGGACCAGCTGGTGCGCCGGGTCGTCGTCCCCGCCGTGGCGAGGACACGACGGCGGCTGGACGCCGCCCAACACGCCACCCGCACCGCCACGGTGTCGGCGAAGTCGCTGCGGCCCGGCGACGTCATCGACCTGGCCGCACCGGAAGTGGTGCCGGCCGACGCACGACTGTTGGTGGCCGAGGATCTCGAGGTCGACGAGTCCTTGCTCACTGGTGAGTCGATGCCGGTGGACAAGCAGGTGGATCCCGTCGCCGTCAACGACGCCGATCGGGCCAGCATGCTGTTCGAGGGCAGCACCATCGTCGCAGGACACGCCCGCGCGATCGTGGTGGCCACCGGGGTGGGTACCGCTGCGCAGCGCGCGATTTCGGCGGTCGCCAACGTCGAGACGTCGGCCGGTGTGCAGGCCCGGCTGCATGAGCTGACCAGCAAGGTCCTTCCACTGACCCTGGCCGGTGGTGCGGCCGTGTCGGGTTTGGCGTTGCTGCGCCACGCCACGCTGCGCCAAGCCGTCGCAGACGGCGTCGCAATCGCGGTAGCCGCAGTGCCAGAGGGCCTGCCGTTGGTGGCCACGATGTCTCAACTTTCCGCCGCCCGGCGTCTGACCGAACGGGGAGCGTTGGTCCGGGCGCCGCGGACCATCGAAGCGCTGGGCCGGGTCGACACCGTGTGTTTCGACAAGACGGGAACTCTCACCGAGAACCGGTTGCGTGTCGTGTGTGCCGTGACGGGTGCGGCCAACCCGGATGCAGCCTTCCCGGCTAAGGACGATCCAGAGTCCGCCGCCGTGCTTCGGGCTGCCGCGTGGGCATCCTCGCAGCCGCAAGACGGGCAAGGGCATGCGCACGCCACCGACGAAGCTATCCTGACAGCGGCGAGTTCGCTCAATGGCCAAAGC
>Ga0075021_10001014_pt1 | contig 14425 bp, 14 predicted proteins | sample ColStrG_CSR_2012_FD_72749 | JGI IMG/M metagenome (GOLD analysis project Ga0075021, IMG submission 72749) | Freshwater sediment microbial communities in response to fracking from Pennsylvania, USA - Cold Stream Run_MetaG_CSR_2012 | ecosystem: Environmental > Aquatic > Freshwater > Creek >...
CCCCATTGATCATGCAGAGGCTTGTAGGCGGCATCCACCGGATGGCCCAGCTGCAGCACTACGGCGTGCAGCAGCCATTCCCAATTGCACAAGTGCGAGGTCACGAGCATGACGCACTTGCCGGCGTCCAAGTGCTCCCTCGCCATACGGACGTTGTTGATCTTGACGCGCTCGCGCATTTGATCCGCGCTGATCGTCACCGACTTGATGAGTTCAACCGCAACATCGCAAAAACTCTTCAGAAACTGCTTGTGAATCTTGCGCCGCTCGGCCGCCGATTTCTGCGGGAAGACCTTCCGGAGCTGATCGTGGATCACGCGGTGCCGATGGCGGACGACGTAATACGCCAGCACGTACAGGAAGGTCGACAAACCGTATAAGACCGGCATCGGCAGCCGGGATAGCCACTTCAACATATCGCTCACATCACGCAATGGTCCAAAGGCCGATCGCGATCGGCGAATCATGCAAACAATCCGGCGATTCGAGAAGCAATCGTCGGCGAAAAAACACGTTCCGCTCAATGATAGTGCATTGAGAGTCGTTTTTCGGATTATGTCGAATTGCCCAGGTCCCTGCGGGAGTCTCTAAAGATATGTCATTCCTAGCACTGCTGCGGCTCCTTCTTTTCGCCTCTGCAACCCTTGCGTGGTCCTCCCAAGCATGCGCACAGCACGAGCATGAACACTCCTCGAGTGAATTCGACATTTTTCTGTCCGCCGAGGCCTTGAGAGCCTCGGATCACGTACAGCGCGGCGATGACGATCCATGGTTCGCGGCCGACGTCGTCTTCGCACTGACGAAGCATCAATTTCGCATCTTCGGCGAATATTTCGTTTCAGCGGAAGAGCACGACCTGGAGCGCTTTCAAGTTGGCTACGAATTCGTGCCGGAGACGACGCTTTGGCTCGGACGATTTCACCAGCCCGGCAGTGCCTGGAACACCGAGCATCATCACGGCCGGTATTTGCAAACCGCAATCACGCGCCCGTCGATCGAGTTCTGGGAGGATCAGCACGGTTTGATACCGCAGCACATCACCGGGGCTCTGCTCGAGTCCAGAATTGCCGTCGGCCAAGAGGCCGCCATTCAGTTCTCGAGCGGAATCGGTGCCGGTCCGGCGTTGACCCCCGACGGCTATGAGCCCATCGATCTGGTCGACAACAACCCGGGACACCACCGGCTGTCGATCACGGCCCGGCTTGCCTACCTTCCCGAATACGTCGGTGCGACCAGCGCCGGGTTTCTGTTCGGGCATCACGAGTTAGACGTTCGGGATCCCAAGGTTGCGCAGGCATTGATAGCCGGCCGCGCAAATCTCGATGTATTTGGCGCGTATGCCGATTGGAACCGGGACCCCTGGCGGCTCATCGCCGCCGCCTATTATGTCCGCTTCGACCCGGCCCAGGCTTCGATGCGCGAAAGCTTCATTGCCGGCTACGCTCAAATCGAACACCAGCTGGCGTTCCGTCTGACTGCATTCGGCCGGACCGAAAACTCCGCGCGCATGCGTCAATCCCGATTCGTCGCGATGTTCGACGATCAAGACGGCGATTTCGACATCACGGTGCGGCGAAATGCGGCTGGACTTCGCTGGGACTTTGCCCGCCGTCAGGCATTGAGCATCGAGCTGTCGCGCGTCGATGCGCTGACCTATCGCGCAAATGAGATCCGCGCGCAATGGAGCGCCGCGGTCCCGTGAGCAGACTCGCGCATATAGTTCCGATCGTCCTGACGCTGCTGCTCGGCGCGGTGGCGCCCGCTCATGCCGACGAACGGCTGGTATTGGTGGTGAGCGCCAACAGCAAGATCGAACAGCTGGATTCTTTGGAGGTCAGGAAACTGTTCCTGGGCCTTACGGTCACTCACAACGGATACCGATTGCGGCCGCTGTTGAACGAGGCCGATCCGCATGTGAAGGAAGTCTTCCTGCAAAACGTCGTGTCCATGTCCGACATCACCTACGACCGGCATCTGCTTGGCCTTGCGTTGAAACAAGGCAGAACCCAACCCGTCGTCTTTCACGACATCCAATCCTTGATTGCATCTCTGGCATCGGACCCAAACGCCGTGAGTGTCGCATGGCTCAAGGACGTCGAGCATGACCCGCGCGTGAAAGTTCTGCGCATCCTGTGGCACGACTAAAGTCCATGATGCGCCTGAGAACACCCATTTCGAATCTGGTGGCCGGTTGGGTTGTCGCCGTGCACCTGATTTTGTTGCCGGCGCTGTACTTTGGCCTGGGCCACATCGTGCGCACGAGCCACGCTGACCTGTTCATCGAACACGCACGGACTTTTGCCCGGATCATCGCCGATGAATTCGAGGTTGGCGCCGCGTTGGAGACTCCCGCGCGCATTGCCGATTTGCTGGATCTCGCCATGATTCATGGCGACGGCAGTTATGCGGAACTCATTTATCAGGGACACAGCTACCGCAGTGAAATCGGTTCCCGCGACATCACGGCGCCCAAGGAGCCGGATCTCGGCTTCGATCATGGCGGCGATGTGACGTATTTCATCGTGTTGCCGATCGTCCATCGTGGCATGAACGCCGAATTGCGCCTGGGGTTCGACGAAAGGCCCACGCAGCAGCGGATCAAGCTTGCAATGGACCGGATGTTCTGGCTGCTCGCGACCTATTTGAGCATCGCCATCAGCATCGCCTTCATCCTAAGCTACCGCCTTTCCCGCCCCATTCAACGCTTGAAGCAAGTGTCCAGATCCATCGCATCGGGCCGGTACTCCCAGGCGCTTCAGGTCAACACCGCGATCCAGGAACTGCATGAGCTAGCTTCTGACCTGGATCATATGCGCCGCGAACTGGTCGGCGTGAACGAAAAACTGCAGGCGCAGATCAAGGAGCGTGAAAGCGCGGAATCGCAACGCGAACAACTGCAGCAGCAGTTGCGCCACCGGCAGCGGCTGGAAACGGTCGGCACCCTGGCCGGCGGCATTGCCCACGAGTTCAACAACCTGCTCGTGCCGATCATCTTGTTCACCGATACGGCGCTTCAGGAACTGCCCGCGGGCAGCGCCTCGAAGCCAGACCTCGAACGCGTGCTGACGTCGGCCAGACGGGCCAAGGACGTCGTAAAAAAGATATTGATGTTCAGCCGTGAACTCGGCAACGTGAATCTCAACCCCACGGATCTGCGGGGCGTGATCGCCGAGGCGATCACGTTGTTCGCCGCGCTGGCGCCGCCCAGTATCGAGATTCGCACCGAGATCGGCGATCATGTGCCCTTGGTAAAAGCCGACGCCACGCTCGCGGTGCAATTGACCATGAACCTGTGCACGAATGCCTATCAGGCCATGAGGGATACCGGCGGCATCTTGACCATTCGGCTCGAGGCCGCGGCAACCGGCGGCGTCGATCTGATCGTCAGCGATACGGGCCACGGCATGGATGTCCAGACGGTGGAGCGCATTTTCGAGCCGTTCTTCACGACCCGGTCGGTAGGCGAAGGCACTGGACTCGGTTTGTCCGTCGTTCACGGTATCGTCGAAAGCTTTGGGGCCAGCATCACGGTCGACACGAAACCGGGCGCCGGTTCGACCTTCACCATTTACTTTCCCACCGCGTGAGGCATTTATGAAAAGTGTATTGGTCATCGATGACGAATTGGACGTCCGGGACGCGATCCAGCGCGTCCTAACCCGGGCCGGCTATTCGGTACGCAATGTTGGAACGGCCGAGTTCGCATTCGCGGAATTGAAACAAATCCCGGCCGATCTCGTCATCACCGATATCATCATGCCGCAGTCGAACGGCATTGACGTGATCAACACCCTCCGGCAGCAGTTTCCCGGCACCCGAATCCTCGCGATTTCCGGCGGCGGGAACTTCGGCGTCAAGGCCTACCAGCCGGGCTCGATCACGACGACAGCCTACCTTGCTGCGGCGCAAAAGGCCGGTGCGCACCACATCCTGACCAAGCCGTTTGAATCCAAGGATCTGCTGCAGGCGGTTGAAAGCGCGATCGGCGCACACGCGGGCTGACCGCCCTACGGTATTTGCCTACTGGGCGCAGCCGCCCGCGCACCGTTAAATGGCGGCTATGCTACGGGCGGGCCACCTCGCGTCAATTGTCGGGATAATCTTGGCGTCACATGCCTGCGCCGCCTTCGCGGACGTATTCGCGTACACCGATGAGCGCGGCATCACTCACTTCAGCAATGTCCCGGCGGATGAGCGCTACAAACTTCTCATTGCCTCGCCGCCGGAAGAAATTCACCGCCTGAAGTCCTCAAAATCGGGTGATTGGCTCGCGAAATCGTCCGCGTACGATGCGTTGATCGAGACCGCCGCCCAAACGCACACGGTGCATTCTGCCCTGATTCGCGCGGTGATCGTCGTCGAATCCGGCTTCAATCCGCGGGCGGTCTCCAAGCGCGGGGCGGTTGGTCTGATGCAACTATTGCCGGAAACGGCACGCCGCTACGGGGTCTCCAACATCTACGATCCCGGTGAGAACATCCGCGCCGGCGCTCATTACCTCGCCGATCTGATGGTGCGCTTCGACAGCCATATGGATCTCGTCCTGGCGGCCTATAACGCCGGCGAAAGCGCCGTCGATCACTACGGCGGTCATATTCCACCTTTCAAGGAAACCCAGGCCTATGTGCCCAATGTGCTGCGTATCTATCGCGCCCTGAGGGCGCAACAACGGGTTTTGGAGCACGGCTAGCGCCTACAGGAAATCCCTACCAGGTACGCATTAAACCCCCACCATTCTAGAGCCCAGGCCCACTGTTGGTGCGGCGCCGGCTAGCTGACCATGACGACCAGGATTACCTAAGAGGTCGTACGATGGGTCGGTCTGAATCATCCGGACGACGCAATCAGCAGGCGGCAATCGCACGCGCAAAGCGCGAATGGGAGTGCATCGCAGATGCGCTTCCGCAGCTTTTGTGCCTGTTGAATCGTAGCGGCGAGATTCTCCGAACCAATCTCATCGTCGAACGCTGGTCCTTGGGCCAGGTGCGCGACGTGCTGGGATTGGGACTGCATCGACTGCTGCATCGCGACTGCACAGCCGAAGGCTGCCATCTGCGCGATTCGCTGATCGGGGCCTGGCAGGAACTGTTGCAGGTGGGGGCCAGCGAATTCGAGGTCGTGGATCCGACGCTCGGCAAGGCGGTCAAGGTTGAATTTAGGCAGATGCCCGACACGGCGGATGAGCGCGATCGAATGTCGAGCAGCCATGCGGTTTGCATCATTTCAGATGTCACGCAGCGGCGGCTGGCGCAGGAAGGACAGCGTGTGCTGAATCAAGAGCTCGAGACCCGGGTACAGGACCGGACGCGTGAATTGTCGAAGGCGGTGCGCGGGCTTCGGGCCGAGGTCGCCCGGCGCGAAACAGCGGAGAACTCACTGCGCAACTCGCGCAATGAACTCAGCTTGCTGTCCGAGCAGTTGATGAAGGCCCAGGAGAGCGAGCGCAAACGCATTGCGCAGGATCTGCACGATGCCGTCGGCCAGTCCTTGAGCGCGATCAAATACTCGCTGGAACGGGCGGTTTTGATGCTGGCAGCGCCGCAGCTCGGAAATCCGCTGAAAGTCATCAACAAGACGGTGGAGCACGTTCAAAACACGATCGATGAGGTGCGCACTATCTCGGAGAACCTAAGGCCGGCCTTGCTCGACGGACTCGGCGCGGTGTCGGCGATCCGCTGGCTGTGCCGCGAATGGAGCGAGGTATTCGCCGGCACCGAGGTGGAGATCAATTTGCACGTCACGGACGCCGATGTCCAGGAGCCCTTGGGCACGGCCTTGTTCAGGACAGTCCAAGAGTCGCTCAACAACGTTGCACGCCACGCACAAGCGTCGCGCGTCGCGATTTCCGTCATCAAGGAAACCGATTGCCTGCGCGCCGAGATTTGCGACAACGGCGTGGGCTTCGAACCGGACGGCGCGGCGATGCGGCGCGGTCATGGATTGAGCGGCATGCGCGAACGGGCCGCCAACACCGGCGGAGAGTTCTTTATTTCCTCCTATCCCGGCGGCGGCACGCAGTTGACCCTGCTGTGGCCGATCGCCCATCAAAAAACCCTTGGAGTAGTCGCCCTATGCGCCAGCTGATCCCACCCTCGAGGAACCGTCTCCACGGCTTTACGCTGCTGGAGCTGCTGGTCGTCATGGTCATCATCGGATTGCTCGCCGGATTCGTCGCTCCTCGCTATTTCGCGCAGGTGGGGAAGTCCCAGGTGAAGGCGGCCCGATCGCAGATCGATGCGCTGGACAAGGCGCTTGACCAGTATCGGATCGACATGGGCCGCTATCCGACCACGGAGGAAGGTCTGGATGCCCTGGTGGTTGCCCCCATCAACGAGCCTAACTGGGGCGGCCCGTATCTCAAAAAAGCCGTGCCATTGGATCCCTGGGGCCATCCGTACGTATACGCCAGCCCCGGCACGCACAACAACGACGTCGATCTGCTGTCTTATGGCAAGGACGGGCGCCCGGGCGGGACCGGCGAAAGCGCCGATCTGACGAACTGGTAGCACCGGCCGACACTATGGAATTTCGCGCAAAAGCATTGAACTCCGACAACGGCGTATCGGTGTTGCCAGTCACCGCCGTTGACGAGGCCGACGCACGCCGGCAACTGAGCGAGCGCGGATTGCATCTAATCACACTGGTTGAGAGCCGCTCATGGCATCGCTCGAAGTCCGCGAAGATTCCGCTCGTCAATTTCACGCAGGAGCTCGTGGCGCTGCTCGATGCCGGACTTTCCTTGACCGAATCGATCGACACACTTTCGGAAAAAGAGGCCGACCCCGGCATCAAACGCACGCTCATGCAGATTCGCAACCGATTGTTCGAAGGTCAAACCCTGTCCACCGCCTTGAATGAATTGCCCACCACTTTTCCGCCTCTTTACGTGGCCACCGTACGGGCGAGCGAGCGCACGGGTGCGATTCGCGAGGCGCTCGTGCGTTACGTCGCCTATCAGCAACAGGTCGACATCCTGCGCAAAAGCCTGGTTAACGCCTCGATTTATCCTGCGGTGCTCACCGTCGCCGGTACTCTCGTAACTGTCTTCCTGATGACCTACGTCGTTCCTAGATTCAGCGGCATCTACGAAGACCTCGGCAGTGACCTGCCGTTCGCGTCCCGAATGCTGATGCAGTGGGGCCAATTGCTTCAAATTCATGGTTTCGCGATATTCCTGGCGTTCGCGGCGAGCTGCATCACCGGTGGCTATGTATTGACGCGGCCGGCGACGCGGGCCGCGTTCGGCCGGCGAATCGCGCAGATTCCAGCGTTCGGTCAACAGCTTCGGGTCTACCAGCTGGCGCGGCTGTATCGCACGGTCGGGATGTTGCTGCGAGGTGGTACGCCCGCTGTAAGCGCCTTCGACATGTCCGCGGGTCTATTGAGCGCCGCGATGCGACCGTCATTGGCGGCGGCGACGCGGGCGGTCCGGGAAGGACAATCCATCGCGAACTCCCTGGAGCATCACGGTCTCACGACACATGTCGCGGCACGCATGCTCCGGGTCGGTGAACGCAGCGGCAACATGGGGGAAATGATGGAGCGTATCGCCGCCTTCTATGACGAAGAGCTTGGGCGTTGGGTCCAGTTCATGACCCGCCTCATCGAGCCGGTCTTGATGACCATCATCGGTCTGATCATCGGCGTGATCGTCGTACTCATGTATTTCCCAATTTTCGAACTCGCCGGAAGCATCCGATGAACGCAGCGCTCAATTCACTCCCGCCCGCAGAACTCGACGAAGCCCAGATCGCCGCGGCCATCGCGCAATCCGGCACCGGCGGACGCTCGGCCCTCGCCGTGCTCGAAGAGACAAGCAAGCTCGGACCGACGGATCTCGCGGCCGCTCTGGGCCGACTGTTCGACTATCGTTGCATCGGTGCGGCGGAACTCAACGCGCTCGAGCCCGTGTTCAATCTGCTCGCCGCGGCCGACGCCACGCGGCGCAACTGCGTCCTGGTCAACGGGAACGACGGTCTCATTGCCGTGATCTGCGATCCGTTCGACAGCGATCTGCGCGCCTGGCTCGAGGTCCGCATTTCGGCGCCAATGGAATGGGCGATTGCAGCGCGCTCCGACATCAAGGCATTTCTATCGCGGCACGAAGCCGGGCTTCGCGCCATCGATTCCGCGGTGGCCGCGGCGCAAACCGACACGGGCGCGAATCGCGAGATGGAAAACCTGTCGCTCGCCTCGATCAACATGGACGCCAGTCCGATCGTCAAACTCGTCCACTCGACGATATTTGATGCGCTGCGCACCGGCGCCAGCGACATCCACCTGGAGACCACCAACGCAGGTCTGGTCGTGCGCTACCGGGTCGACGGCGTACTCGTGAACGTCGCTACCGTCAGCGGCGCGGAGGTCCCCGAACAGGTCATTTCCCGCATCAAGGTGATGTCGGAACTCGACATTGCAGAGCGCCGCACGCCGCAGGACGGCCGCTTCAAAACCGGAGTGAACGGCCGCCCGATCGATTTTCGCGTGTCGATCATTCCCAGCGTGTTCGGCGAGGACGCGGTATTGCGAGTGTTGGACAAGCAGGCGTTGACCGATGAGCTGCGGGGACTTCGCCTGGATGCCCTTGGATTCAATGCGGGCACGATCGCCAAATTGCGGCGCTTGAGCGCGCAGCCTTACGGCATGCTGCTCGTGACGGGCCCAACGGGCAGCGGCAAGACAACGACGCTGTACGCTGCGATATCCGAAACACATACCGGCAGCGACAAATTCGTCACGATCGAGGATCCAGTCGAATACCAGTTGCCCGGCGTTCTGCAAATTCCCGTCAACGAAAAGAAAGGACTCACGTTCGCGCGCGGACTTCGATCGATTCTGCGGCATGACCCGGACAAGATCATGGTCGGCGAAATCCGCGATCCGGAGACCGCGCAAATCGCGATCCAGTCCGCGCTGACCGGCCACTTGGTGTTTACGACGGTTCACGCCAACAACGTCTTCGATGTCATGGGCCGCTTCGTGCACATGGGCGTGGATGCCTACAGCTTCGTATCGGCCTTGAGCGGCATTCTGGCACAACGTTTGATTCGCATCGTTTGCGAACAATGCGCGGAGACCGTTCGGCCTCCGCGCCAGCTCTTGGATGAATCCGGCGTTTCCGCCGTCTCCACCGCAAACTATAACTTTCGAGCCGGCCGCGGCTGTGTGCATTGCCGCGGCAGCGGCTACCGGGGACGAAAGGCGATCGGCGAGCTTCTCGTTCTCAACGACGAGATCCGCGAAGCATTCATCAGCCGCGTCCCCGTGCGTCAGCTGAAGGAACTCGCGGTCGCCTCCGGCGTACGATTCATCCGCGATGCGGCCCTGGATCTCGTCAAAAACGGCGAAACTACCCTCGAGGAGGTCAATCGTGTCACCACTTTGGCGTGATGAAATTGGGCTCTTCGTGGCCCCAACGCGAATCGTACTCGCGCGCATGAAACGCGGCATTCAACCGGTCAATGTCGCGGAACGCAACATCATCGTCGCGACCCGCGAAACCCATTCTTGGGAAGCGGCGATCGACGCCCTGGAAGTGTGTCTCGAAGATTCCGCGTGGCATGGCGCCAACGTCCGCATGATCATCGCCGATCATTGGGCCCGGTATTCCATCGTTCCATGGTCCGACGCATTGAGCGATGAGGCAGAGCGCGTGCAGCACGCGCGTCTTTGCATGGCCAATACCTTCGGCGATGTAGTCTCGCAATGGACCGTCACCGTCAGCGATGCCCCGCCGGGATCATCCCAGGTCGCCTGCGCGATCCCGACCGCCCTGCTCGACCGGATCCGGCCTGTGATCGAATCACACGATCTGAAGATCAAATCCGTGCAGCCCCAGCTGATTGCGGCGTTCAACGGCTGGCGCGACAAGCTGCCGCGCGGCGACGCCTGGTTTGTCGCGCTCGACGAAGGCTCACTCGCTGCAGCCCACTTCACTTCCACCGAATGGGATTGCGTGCGCTCGGTCCGCATCGGCACTGACTGGGAGATCGAACTCAAACGTCTGCAAACCTTCGGGCGTCTGGCACGCACCGGCAACGAGGAATCGCGCGTTTACGTCGATGCGCCGAAATGGATTCGCGACAGAGCAGGCAATGCAGACCCGGGATTCGAGTGGCTGGCGCAAACGTCCGGCGAGGCAGAATCCGAGGATCGCTTCCCATTGCTGCAACGGATCTACGCATGAGCGCGCAACCCTTGCGGCTCGATTTTCAATCGCGCCCGCGGTACGGCGGGAACAGGGGCGCCATCGTGCTGCTGATCGGCACCGCGATCGCTGTCGCCGCCGGGATCCAGTTTCATGCCCTTAGCATGAAGCGCGAAGGCCTGGAATTGAAGTTGGAGGCCTTGGAGTCCGCCCGCAATTTGAAGCTCGGTTCCGTTGCCGCCCTACCCTCCGAGGAATCGGTGCCGGTCGTCAATGTACTCGGCGCGCCCTGGGAGATCCTGTTGCAGGAATTGGAAGCGGCGAGCCACGATGAAGCCGGTGATGTTGCCGTCTTGGGCGTCGAGCCGGACCGCGAAAAGAGCCGGATTCGCATCGTCGCGGAAGCGCGAAATCTGCACACGGCGCTGGCGTACATCGAACGGCTGCAAAAAAGCCGATCGCTGCGCTTTCCAATCCTAGACAGCCACGAGATCCGCACTGAAGACCGCGACCAGCCGGTGAGATTCCAACTCTCGGCGGATTGGAAGACGACCATATGAGCGATATCGAACCATCCAACCCGGCGAACGACGCGCTGGTGCCCGCAGTGCCGGCGGCGCGCGTGCCGGCGCGACCGCCGTCTCCGGCGTTCAAAACAGCTGTCGCGCGCTCGGTCCCGCTCAACACGCTGCTGAAGCGCACCGGGCCGATGATTCTCTACCAAATGAACCGCATCGGCGGGATTGGCGCGGCGGGCGCGGCCGTTCTGCTGTTCGCAGTGATTTTCTTTTTTTCCGCGGTTCTTCCGCAACAAAAGCAATTGATCACGCTCGAGGATCAAATTCGACAGGCACATCACGTGAACAGCACCGCGGACTCCGCGCCGGTTCGGCTGAACCGTTTCATGAATTCGCTGCCAAAACGCAGCGAACTTCCGAAGATCCTGGGTCAGGTGTTTTCGCTCGCCGGAACCTCGAGCGTCACGCTGGACAAAGGCCGCTATGAGATGTCGCCGACGCGCTCCGGTCATCTCGCGCAATATCGCATGACATTCCCGATCAAGGGCCGCTATCCGGACATCCGAAAGTTCATCGACTCGGTCTTGACGACGGTCCCAAGTGCGGCACTGGAAGGCCTGCACATCGAGCGCAAGGCGGTCGGAGACGACAGCGTCGCCGCGGATCTGCGTTTCAGCGTTTTCGTGCGGAATGACTTATGAGCGTCGTTGCGTCTAAAAAAATGATCATTTACGCGGTGCTGGGCGCCGGATCGCTGGGTCTTGCAATATTCGGGCAGCCCTCCGAGGACACCACTGCGGCCATTTCGAAGCCGCAGACCGCATCGCGGGCGCCGCAATCATCCGCACCGGAATCGACGTTGACGGCCAATGCGGCTGCGTTTCTGACGCGTCTTGCGCATCGGACCGCGGATTCGAAGGCATCGGCAGATCTGTTTGCCACGCATTCCTGGTACGTGCCGCCGCCGCCTGCGCCGCCTGCGCCGCCTGCGCCGCCTGCCCCGCCACCCGTCCCGGTGGCACCGCCGCTGCCATTCACGTTCCTGGGAAGCTACGCCGCTCAGGGAGATGCGCCGACGTATTTCATATCCCGTGGCGATCGGATTTACGACCTCAAAGTGGGAGATTCGGTCGACAACGACTATTCGCTCAACGCAATGGAAGGTTCGAACTTGATATTCACTTACAAACCTCTGAAAGCACGTCAGAGTTTGCCGGCCGGAGGTGCACCATGAGGCATTATTTGAAACGGAATTACTTGAAACGCGTTTGCATGCTCGCCGCGGCGGTCCTGCTGACGGCGTCCTGCGCGAGCACCCGCCTGCATCATGAGGGCATGCAGCTCATCGAGAGCGGCAATTACGAAGAAGGCCTGACCAAGCTCGCGGAAGCGGCGCGTGCGGATCCTGCGAACCTGGACTACCGGCTGCAACTGAAAGCGCGCCACGATGACGCGGTATTGAAGCTGCTGGGCGAGGCGGACCGCGCGCGCGGCGCCGGCAAACTCGATGCGGCCGAACAGTATTACCGCCGCGTGCTCGTCATCGAAGCGGGCAACGATCGCGCCCAGCGCGGCCTCGACGCGGCGACCGGCGACCGGCGTCACGCCGCGATCGTGGCCAAAGCCGGCACGGCGCTCGAAGCCGGGGATTTCGACAAAGCGGAAAGCCTGATTCGCGCCGTGGTCGCCGAAGATCAAGGCTTTGCGCCGGCGAACGCGATGCAGGCAAAGATCGACACCGCCAAGGGCCCGATCAAGATCACGCCGCGATTGAAGGCGCGCGAGAACCGGCCCGTCACGCTGCAATTCCGCGATGCGAACACCAAGATGGTGTTCGAGGTCTTATCGCGCCAGACCGGCATCAATTTCGTCTTCGACAAGGATGTGAAGAGCGACGGCAAGACGACGATTTTCGTGCAGCAGGTCCCGGTCGAGCAGGCCGTGGAGCTGGTGCTCGGCCAGAACCAGCTGGCGCGCCAGGTGCTGTCGGAGAACATGGTGTTGATCTACCCGAACACCGCCGCGAAGCAAAAGGAATATCAGGACGAAATCGTCAAGACGTTCTATTTGACCAACACCGAGCCGAAAAAAGCTCAAGAACTGCTGAAGTCGGTTCTGAATGCCAAGACGTTGTTCGTCGACGACAAGGCGAACATGCTGGTCATGCGTGATACGCCCGAAGCCGTGCGCATGGCGGAAAAATTGATCGCCTCGCTCGATCTCGCCGAATCCGAAGTGATGCTGGAAGTGGAGGTGCTGGAAATCACCCGCAGCAACCTGCAGCAGCTGGGCATCAACTACCCCACCAGCATGACGGTTTCCTCGCCTACAGACCTTACGCTGGATTCGATCCAGCGCATTTCAAAAGGAGACTTCAAAGTAACCCCGTACTCGGTGAGCTTGGATGCGTTGAAGCAGGTGGGCCTCACCAACACGCTGGCGAGCCCGCGGATTCGTGCACGCAACCGGGAAAAGGCCAAGATCCTGATCGGATCGCGCGTGCCCGTGATCACCAACTCGGTCACGCCGACCTCCGGCGGCACCGCGGTAGTCACCGGCAATGTGCAATACCTCGATGTCGGCTTGACGCTCGAGGTCGAGCCCACCGTGCATCTGGACAACGAGGTGTCGATCAAGTTGAACCTCGAGGTCAGCTCGATCACCAAGCAGGTCACGACCGGCACCTCCGGAACGCTGGCGTACGAAATCGGCACCCGCAACACGCAGACGCTGTTGAGCCTGAAAGACGGCGAAACGCAGATCCTCGCGGGCTTGATCCAGGACAGCGATACGCGCAATTCCTCGCACATCCCCGGCCTCGGCGATATGCCCCTGCTCGGCCGGCTGTTCGGCTCGAACCGCAACGACAAGGAAAAATCGGAGATCGTCTTGTCGATCACGCCGCGCGTGATCCGCTCTTCGGCCCGGCCGTCGAGCGAAACGACCGAATTCTGGTACGGCACCGAGTCCAACATCCGCAGCGCGCCCTTGGGATCCCAGTCCGGCGGGCCGGCCGTGAGTGGTGACAGCGCGCCGGCAAGCAACGGCGGAGCAAAAGAAAGCGGCGCCGCACCGAGCACGGCTGATTACCTGTCAACACTGACCGCGCGCGCGAACCCCGCGCCCGCCATGGCCGAGGCCGCCGCGGTAGCCGCGCCGTCCGCGAGTGCCGAGGCAGCGGCCGCCCCCGCCGCAGCATCGGGGGCACCATCAACGGCGCCGCCAGTAACGCCGGCGCCCGCAACGGCGGGCACCGCAGCTGCCGCCACTGCGCCGGTGGCCGCGATCAAGGAACAGGCGAGCGCCACCGGCGCGGATGAGCGGCCGACGTTGAGCTGGTCCGGTGCGACCCAGGCGAAGGTGGGCCAGGAATTCAGCATCGTGTTGAATCTGTCGAGCCAGCAAGCCTTGACGCGGGTCAAAGCACAGGCGCATTTCGACGGCCGGACCCTGCAACTCCTCAGCGTCGATCCCGGCGCGGTCGTGCCGGCAAACCTCCCCGGCAGCTCAGCACCGCTGATCAACCAGCGCGCCGGCGTCGTGCAATTCCAGGTGCCATCGACCAAGGACTCACCGGTGAAGGGCGATGGCAGCTTGCTGACCCTGCATTTCAAGGCGCTCGCCGAGGCGCCGGCGGCGGCAATCTCGCTGCAATTCGCGGCGGCGAACGAATCCGGCACGAACGTGCTGGTGCATCTGCCCACGGCTTTCACCGTCGGCATCGAGAAGTAAGATCGCCATGCGGGCACGCGGCTTTACG
>Ga0075021_10001017_pt1 | contig 14415 bp, 12 predicted proteins | sample ColStrG_CSR_2012_FD_72749 | JGI IMG/M metagenome (GOLD analysis project Ga0075021, IMG submission 72749) | Freshwater sediment microbial communities in response to fracking from Pennsylvania, USA - Cold Stream Run_MetaG_CSR_2012 | ecosystem: Environmental > Aquatic > Freshwater > Creek >...
CGGGCGCGGCGGCGGGATCGCGCGCAGCGAGCAGGAGTTCGATCGCATCGTCAGCCGCGGCATCGAAGCCTCCCCGATCGGCCAGGTGCTGCTCGACCAGTCCGTGCTCGGCTGGGGCGAGTTCGAGCTGGAGGTCATGCGCGACCGCACCGACAACGTCGTGATCGTCTGCTCGATCGAGAACCTCGACCCGATGGGCGTCCACACCGGCGACAGCGTCTGCGTCGCGCCGCAGCAGACGCTGAGCGACAGCCTCTACCAGCGCCTGCGTGACCAGGCGATCACCGTGATCCGGGCGATCGGGGTGCAGACCGGCGGGTCGAATGTCCAGTTCGCGGTCAACCCGCAGACCGAGGAGATCATGGTGATCGAGATGAACCCGCGGGTGTCGCGCTCGAGCGCGCTGGCGAGCAAGGCCACCGGGTTCCCGATCGCGAAGATCGCCGCTCGGCTCGCGGTCGGCTACACGCTTCAGGAGATCCCCAACGACATCACGCGCGCGACGCCGGCAAGCTTCGAGCCCGCGATCGACTACTGCGTGGTCAAGTGGCCGCGGTTCGCCTTCGAGAAGTTCCCAGGTGCAGAGCCCGGCCTGACCACGCATATGAAATCCGTCGGAGAAGCGATGGCGATCGGCAGGACCTTCAAGCAGGCGTTCGTCAAGGCGCTGCAGTCACGTGAGCTGGACGCACGCCCGATCCCGCCCGCTGACGATCAGCAGCTGCTCGAGCTGACCGCCCGGCCGGGCGCCGAGCGCTTCGACCACCTGCTCGAGGCGTCGCGGCGCGGCGCGACCGTCGAGGAGCTTCACTGCCGCACCAAGATCGACCCGTGGTTCCTGCGGCAGCTGGCCGAGATCGCGATCGATGCCGAGGCCGGGTTCACGGGCGAGCCGACGTTCAAGGCGGTCGACACGTGTGCGGCCGAGTTCGCCGCGCGTACGCCGTACTTCTACTCGGCCTGGGAACGTCCGCCGCGCGAAGGCCCGCGCCACGAGGTCACCCGCGGCGCGCGTGAGAGTGTCGTGATCCTCGGCTCCGGGCCAAACCGCATCGGACAGGGGATCGAGTTCGACTACTGCTGCGTGCATGCCGCCCAGACCATCCGCGACTCGGGCCGCGACGCGGTCATGATCAACTGCAACCCGGAAACCGTGTCGACCGACTACGACACCTCGGACCGGCTGTACTTCGAGCCGCTGACGCTCGAGCACGTTCTCCGCGTGTGCGAGATCGAGCGGCCGACAGGGGTGGTGCTGCAGTTCGGCGGCCAGACTCCGCTGAAGCTCGCAAAGGGCCTGCACGACGCCGGCATCCCGATCCTCGGCACGGACATCGAGGCGATCGACGTCGCCGAGGACCGAGCCCGGTTCGGCGCGCTGCTCGACGAGCTCGGCTACAAGGCGCCGCCGTACGCGACCGCCGCGAGCCCGGCCGAGGCGATCGAACGGGCGGCGCAGGTCGGCTTCCCGTTGCTGGTCCGGCCGAGCTACGTGCTCGGCGGACGCGCGATGGAGATCGTCTACAGCGCCGAGGGGCTGCGTGACTACCTCGACCGCGTCGGCGTGAGCGACTCAGTCGACGGCGCTCGCAGCTCGATGATCTATCTCGATGCGTTCCTCGAGGACTCGATCGAACTCGACGTGGATGCGCTGTGTGACGGTGAGCAGGTGTGGATCGCCGGGGTGATGCAGCACGTCGAGGAGGCCGGGATCCACTCGGGCGACTCCGCCTGCGTGCTGCCGCCGCACGCGATCGGCGCGGACATGCTCGAGCTCATGCGCGAGCAGACCGAGGGAATCGCCCGGGCGCTCGGGGTGGTGGGGCTGCTGAACGTCCAGTTCGCGGTCCACGGCAAGGGTGGCCTGCACGTGATCGAGGCCAACCCGCGGGCTTCGCGAACGGTGCCGTTCGTCTCCAAGGCGATCGGCCTGCCGGTCGCCAAACTGGCCTGCCGGGTGGTTCTCGGCGAGCGCCTCGCGGGGATGGAGCTGCCGGCCGACACGACCAACGGCCACGTGTGCGTCAAGGAGGCGGTACTGCCGTTCGACCGGTTCGCGGGGTTCGACGCGATCCTCGGCCCCGAGATGCGGTCCACCGGGGAGGTGATGGGGATCGCCCGCGACTTCCCGACCGCGTTCGCGAAAGCGCAGGCCGCCGCGGGCGCGCAGCTGCCGACGCGCGGCACCGCGTTCATCACGGTCGCCGACGCCGACAAGCCGGCGGCCACGGGGATCGCGACCCAGCTGCACTCGCTCGGCTTCAAGATCGTCGCGACGCACGGCACCGCGCAGGCGTTGCACCGGATGGGGATCCCCGCGGAGGCGATCAACAAGATCGCGCAGGGTTCCCCACACGTGGTCGACTGGATCGTGCGCGGCGACGTCGACATCGTGATCAACACGCCGGTCGGCACGGGCGCACGGACCGATGGCTACGAGATCCGCAGCGCCGCGGTCGCGCGGCGGATCCCGTGCATCACGACGATGTCCGGCGGGATGGCGGCCGCCAGGGCAATCGCCGCCGCGATCGGACGCGGCGAACCTGACGTGATCTCGCTCCAGGAGATCTACCGCGCCGACCCAGCGCCGTGATCGGCCCGCGCGTGACGGCGCCATTCGGGCGCCGGCAGCTGCCGGTCACGGGCGCCCGGCGCCACGGGCCCTACACGGTTCTTTGTTGCGAGGACCACCGCGGGCCGCGTCCGGCGGCCGGTCAGTTCTACATGCTGTCCGCCGCCGAGCGCTGGGGTGGGGGGGATCGCGAACGGCCATTCCTACCGCGGGCGTTCAGCGTGATGCGCGCGCCGGCGACGGGCAACGAGCTGCAGTTCATGCTCCAGGACGTCGGACCCGGCACCGCGCGGCTGTGCGAGCTCGACGAGGGCGACTTCCTGCTGGCGCTCGGCCCGCTCGGCGCCGGCTTCCGCGCCCCGCGCGACGGGCGCAGGGCGCTGCTCGTCGGAGGCGGGATCGGGATCGCGCCGCTCGCGATCCTCCACGACCGGCTCACCGGATCCGATCCGGACGAGGCGGCGGGCGGGGGGCTGGCCGGCCCTCCGCCCGCCGCGCTGCTCGGCTTCCGCGACGCCGACCACGCCGCCGGGGCCGAACTGCTCGCAGGCGCTCGGGTCGCGACCGACGACGGCTCCGCCGGGCACCATGGGCCGGTAACCGAGTTGCTGGTGGCGGAGCTTCATCTGGACGGCCACGCCGAGGTGTACGCATGCGGTCCGCCGGCGATGCTCGAGGCGGTCCGGATCCTCTGCGCGGAGCGGGAGCTGCCGGCGCAGCTCGCGCTCGAGGCTGGTATGGCATGCGGGTTTGGCGCCTGCTTCGGTTGCGTCGTCGAGACGGTCGACGGATACGAGCGCGTGTGCCTCGACGGTCCCGTGTTCGACGGCTCGAGGCTGACCGTGGTGACATGACCGTCAGCTTCTGCGGGATCCGGCTGGCGCATCCGGTCATCAACGCGTCGGGGACGTTCGACGCGATCGCCGCGCGCCGGACATTCGGCGAGGCGCTGATCTCGGACTTCCCGTTCGCGGCGTTCGTGACCAAGACGGTGACGCTCGCTCCGCGGCGAGGCAACCCGCCACCACGTCTGTGGGAGACCGCAGCTGGCCTGATCAACTCGATCGGGCTGCCCAACAAGGGGCTCGAGCGGTTCGTGTGCGAGGATCTCCCCGAGCTCGAGGGGCTCCAAGTGCCGCTGATCGTCAACGTGATGGGTTTTTCGGCCGCGGAGGTCGGCGCGCTCGTGCAGGCAATCGGGGACCGGCAGGCGGTCGCCGCGCTCGAGCTCAACGTGTCCTGTCCGAACGTCAAGACCGGCCTAGTGATGGGCACTGAACCGCGGGAGATCGACGCGCTGCTCGAGCTCGTGCGGCCAGTGACCGACAAGCCGCTGATCGTCAAGCTGACGCCGAACGCCTCCGATGTGCCGGCGGTCGCCCGCGCGGCCCAGGCGGCGGGCGCCGACGCGCTGTCGCTGATCAACACGATCCGCGGGATGGCATTGCACCCGTTGACCGGCGCGCCCTGGCTCGGCGGGATCACCGGCGGGGTCTCAGGCCCGGCGGTGCGCGCGGCCGCCCTGGCGCAGGTGCACGCCGTGGCGGCCGCAGTGACGCTCCCGATCGTCGGCATGGGCGGCGTGCAGAGCGGCTGCGACGCAGCCGACCTGCTGCGTGCGGGGGCGACCGTGATCGCGGTGGGGACCGCGAGCTTCCAGGATCCGCTGGCCGGTCTGCGGATCGCCGCGGAGTTGTCCAGAACGTCCACATCGACGCCGGTCGGCGCCGATTTCTGACCCACAGAGCGTGCCCTTCTAGGAGCCGTGAGTGCGCACTACGTGGAAATCAAACATGCTGCAAACGCTGAGGATCGTCGCAACCTTCCTCGACATTGCTAAACCTCAGGTTGAGGTCAAGCCAAATTGGTGCTTCCGGCCTTGATCGTGACCTCGCAAGATGTATAGTCGCCGCCCATGCCGTTGGTGACCGATTCCCCCTCGAAGACCATCTCGGCGCCGGAGCGCTCCCTCATGCAGCGGATGGAGGCTCTACAGCGCGCCAACGACGTCCGGAGCGCCCGCGCGAAGCTCAAGCGCGATCTCAAGGCCGGACGCCAGCCGATCCACGAGCTGCTGCTGGACCCGCCCACATACCTCGAGACGGCGAAGGTCTTCGACCTGCTGCTTGCGGTTCCCAAGTACGGTCGCGTGAAGGTGAACAAGATCCTCACGATCTGCAGGATCTCGCCGAGCAAGACGATTGGCGGCATGTCTGAGCGCCAGCGCGGCGAGCTCGTGGCGCTGCTGAAGCGCCGCTAGCCGGGTGCCAGGACGAGGTCCCCGTGTCCGACGCCGCCGGAGGCCCGGCACCTGCCGCGCGTGCGGCGCGTCGAGCGCGGGTGTTTGTGATCACCGGGCCGTCCGGCGTCGGCAAGGGCACGCTGATCCGCCGGCTCCTGCAGCGCGTTCCCGAACTGTCACTGTCGGTGTCGGCGACGACCCGCGCGCCACGGCCGGGGGAGGTCGACGGCCGCAACTACCACTTCCTGACCAGGGAGGAGTTCGCGCGGCGCGTCGCCGCCGGCGAATTCGTCGAACACGCCGAGTACGCGGGTAACCGCTACGGGACGCTGCGCTCTGAGCTGGAAGCGCGGTTCGCACGGGGGGCCCCGGTCGTGCTCGAGATCGAGCTGCAGGGCGCGCGTCAGGTGCGTGGCTCGATGCCCGATGCCGTCGCCGTGTTCATCGCCCCGCCGGCGGTCGAGGAGCTGCGCGCGCGCCTGCTGGGTCGCCGGACCGACACCGAGGAGGAGGTGGCGCGCCGTCTGGAGACGGCCGACGCCGAGCTGGCCGCGCGAGCCGAGTTCGCCCACGTCGTCGTCAACGACGAACTCGAGCCGGCGCTCGACGAGCTGGAGCGAATCGTGCGCGCTGCGCTCTCTGCCCGGTAACCTTTCCCAGTGACGAGAACCGACCGAGGAACGTGATCCCTTGATCTCACCCAGAATCGACAAGCTGTTGGAGAACGTCGACTCCGACTACGCGAGCGTGATCGTGGCCGCCAAGCGCGCCCGGCAGATCAACTCCTACTACCACAACCTCGGCGAGGGCACCTTCGACGAATTCCCACCGCCGATGGTCGACACGCGCTCGAAGAACTACCTGACGATCGCGCTGGAGGAGATCGCGCAGGGCAAGCTCAAGTACCACTACAGGTAGGCGCGGGGCCGCTTGGGCAATGGCGCGGTTGCTGCTGGGGGTCACCGGCGGGATCGCCGCCTACAAGGCGATTGAGACGGTCCGTCTGGCAATCCGCGCCGGCCACTCGGTGCGGGTGATCCAGACTCCTACCAGCGAGCGGTTCGTCGGCCGTGCCTCGTTCGAGGGGATCACCGGCGCGCCCGTGCTCGTCAGCGAGTTCGAGCATGACCCGGCACGCGGCTCCTACCCCGGCGAGCCGCTCCCGGAGCGCGCGCCGATCAGCCACCTCGCGCTGGTCGACTCAGCCGACGTTTACCTGATCGCGCCCGCGAGTGCCAACACGGTCGCCAAGCTCGCGCACGGGCTTGCCGACAACCTCGTGACGGCCGCGGCGCTCGCGGCAGCATGCCCGGTGGCGGTCGCTCCGGCGATGAACGCCCGCATGTACCTCAGCGCGGCGAGCTCCGCCAACCTCGCGCTGCTCGAATCCCGCGGGGTCAGCGTGATCGGGCCCGAGTTCGGCGAGCTCGCCTCCCACGGCGAGCGGGGGATCGGGCGGCTGGCCGAGCCGCCGACGCTGCTCGCGGCGTGCGAGCGGCTGCTCGAGCCGCAGACTCTGGCCGGCAGGCGTGTGCTGGTGACCGCCGGAGGCACGCGTGAGCCGATCGACAGCGTCCGCTACGTCGGGAACCGCTCGTCGGGGCGGATGGGCCTTGCGCTCGCCGCTTCCGCGGCCCGCCGCGGCGCCGCTGTAACGGTGATCGCCGCCAACGTCTCGCTCCCGCTCCTTCCGGGAGCGCGGGTCGTGACGGTCGCCACCGCCGCCGAGATGTCGGACGCCTGCGCGGCCGAGTTCGGCGACTGCGACGCGCTGCTGATGGCGGCGGCGGTTGCCGACTTCAGGCCGGTGAGGCCGATGGACGGCAAGCTGGACAAGCAACTCGGACCGCCGTCGATCACGCTCGAGCCGACCGATGACGTGCTCGGGACCCTGGCGGGACGCCGCCGCCCCGACCAGGTGGTGGTGGGCTTCGCGGCCGAGCACGGCGAGGCCGCGGTCCAGCGGGCCGCGGACAAGCTCGCGCGCAAGCGGGTCGACGCGATCGTCGTCAACGACATCTCACGCGAGGGCATCGGCTTCGACGCCGACGAGAACGAGGTCACGATCCTGTCGAGGGACGGCCGCCGCGTCGACGTGCGCCGGGACCGTAAAGACGTGGTCGCAGGCGCCGTGTTGGACGAGGTCGGACGCCTCCTGGGCGAACGAGGGGAGCAGGATGGAGCCGCCACAGCGGTCGCCCGCGCCGTCGGCGCTTGAGGCGCTGTCGGACCTGGCCGGGCGGCTGCAGAGCAGCGTCGCGGCCATCGTCCAGGTCCCCGCCGAGGTGCTCGAGCACGTGGTCGTGGCGCTTCTGGCCGAAGGTCACGTCCTGATCGAGGACTACCCCGGGGTCGGCAAGACGACCCTGGCGCGTGCACTGGCGCGCTCGATCGACTGCCAGTTCGCGAGGATCCAGTGCACTTCGGATCTGCTCCCGACCGACGTCGTCGGCACCAACGTCTACGACCAGCGTGAGCGACGCTTCGAGTTCAGGCCGGGACCCGTGTTCGCCAACGTGGTTCTGGTCGACGAGATAAACCGCGCCTCGCCGAAGACGCAGTCGGGACTGCTCGAGTGCATGCAGGAGCGCCGCGTGACGATCGATGCGCACACGCACGAGCTGGCGAGGCCTTTCATCGTGCTGGCGACGCAGAACCCGATCGAGTACGAGGGGACCTATCCGCTGCCCGAGGCTCAGGTCGACCGGTTCATGGTCCGCGTGTCGGTCGGCTACCCGAACCGGCGGGCCGAGTCCGAGATGCTCGCCGAGCACGAATCCGGCGACCGCGTCGCCGCCATGGGACCCGTGGTCAGCGCGGCCGAACTGCTCGCTGCGCAGGACGCGGTTCGATCGGTCCACACCTCAAGCGCGCTGCGCGACTACGTCGTGGCGCTGATGTGGCGCACGCGTGAGGACCCTCGCGTCGAGCTCGGCGCCAGCCCGCGGGCAGGGTTGATGCTGCTGCAGGCAGCCAAGGCGCTGGCGATGATTCGAGGGCGCGACCATGCGCTGCCTGACGACGTTCAGGCGATGGCCGCCCCCGTGCTCGCGCACCGTCTGCTGATCGCCCCGGAGTCGCCCGGGGCGAGCGCCGCCGAGGTGATCGACGATGCGGTCTCGGGGACGCGCGCACTCTGAGCTGAACGCGCTGCCTGCCGCCGTCGTTTCACTGTGCGGCGGGTTGATCATCCTCGCGGCGATGACGTTCGGCGCGGCGCCCCTGCTGGTGCCCGGTGCGGGGTTTGTGCTGCTCGGCGCGCTGGTCCCACTATGGGTGCTGCTCGCCGCCCGCTCCGGCGGAGTGCGCAGGCGGTTCGGCGTGACCCGGGTGGTCGAGGACGAGCCGATCGAGCTGACATTGGTCGTGTCGCGCGGGCCGCTCGGGCTCCCGGGGGCTGAAGTGCTCGAGCCGATCGCAGGTGCCCGCGTGCCTGTCGGGCGGCCGCTTGCGCTGTTCGCCGGCGCCCGGCGTGTCGAGCTTCGGGTCGTGACGAAGCTCGGTCGTCGCGGGCGCCACACGTTCCCGCCGCCGTCGCTGACGGTCGCCGACGCGCTGGCGCTCGCGACCGTCAGAAAGGCGCCGAGCGCAGCCGGCGACGAAGTCCTCGTCCTTCCGCGCACCGAGCCGGTTCGCTGGCGGCGGACCGATCGCCCGACCCGGCTGCGTGGCCAGTCGGCCAGCTCCATCGCCGAGCCGACTGGCGCCGGCGAGCTCGACGGCCTGCGCCCCTACGTCCAGGGCTCGCCTGCCTCCAGAATCCACTGGCCGGCGCTCGCCCGCGGCGCCGGGCTGCTCGAGCGCCGGCTGACGAGCGAGCCGCAGGCGCGGCCGCTGGTCGTGCTGGACGCCCGCTCCGAGCACTCGAGCCGTGGCGAGGAACTGCTCGATCAGGCGGTCCGGGCCACCGGCTCGATCGCGCTCGAGCTGGCCCGCAGCGGCGGCTGCTCGGTGCTGCTCCCCGGAATGCGAGCCCCGACCACGCTGTCGCGCGAGCTCGCGGCGTGGCCGGCGCTGCATACGCGGCTCGCGCTCGTCACGGGCGCCTCCGGCCACGGCCTGGCGCTGCGAGCCGTCGGAATCAGAGGACCCCTCGTATACGTCTCGGCTCGCCTCCAGGACCCTTCGAGACTGCTGGCGGGCGCCGGCCTGTCGAGCGCGTTCGTGCTGGTGCTGCCGGCGGCGCTCGCGACGGGGTTCGCGCTGCCGGCGGCCTTCGAGGTGGCGGGGTGCGTCGGGCTTGAGTTGCCCGGCGCGTCCGCTCGGTCCCGGAGCGCGGCGTGAGTCGGATCCTCCACGACCGGGCCAGGCCGTGAGCAGCGGAGCGCAGGTCGCCGTGCTTGCCCCCGGGGGTTCCGTGCGCCCGGCCGCGAGCGCCGCCCCCGTGCACGGTCGCGTGGCGCTGACGCTCACCACGTTCGCCGCGCTCGGGCTCTACGGCGTCGCGCGCTGGGCCACCCTGCTGCGCTCCCCGCCGACCGGCCGCCTGGTTGCGCTAGTCGCCGTGGCGGTGGCGATCGCGATGCTCGGGGAAGCCGCACGGTCGCGCTCGAGGGTGGTGCAGATCGGCGCGGTCGCGGCCGTGTACGCCGGCATGCTGGCTGTGCTTCCGCTGTCCGGGCTCCCATGGCGGTGGACGACCCACCTCCAGCTCGCGCGGACGCTCGGCGCCGTCAGGACGGGCACATACGATCTGCACAACGTGCTCGTGCCGTACGGGTTCGAGAGCCTGTACACGCGCGACGTGATCGTGCTCGGCGCCGGTCTGCTGCTGCTCCTCGGCGGTCTGACGCTCGCCGCAATCCGTAGCGGGAGCGGCGAGGCGAGGTTGGTTGGCGCGGCGCTGCCGTTGGTCGTGCTCGCGGTCGTCCCGTCGGCGCTGTCCACCCCGCGGTTCGCCTATCTGCACGGGGCGGTGCTGTTCGCGCTGCTGGCCGCATTCGTGTTCTCGGAGCGCGTGGCTCCGGGCCGGGCGGTTCTCGCGAGTTGCGCGATCGCCATCGCGGCCCTCGGCGGGATGGCGATCGCGCCCGTGTTCGACCGCCATGCGGCGTGGCTGCAGGTCGACTCGCTCGCCGGCACGAACGGGCCGGCGCGGCCGGGGGAGCTGTTCGACTGGAGCCAGACCTACGGACCGCTCAGCTGGCCCCATCGAGGGACCGTGGTCCTCGACGTGCGCGCCCAGCAGCCATATGACTGGAAGGCGGAGAGCCTCGACATGTTCGACGGCCGTGGGTGGGCCCAGGCGAACGTCGGGCCGGGTCAGATGGAGGCACAGGCGACGCTCACGCCGGCGATCCTCACCCGCTGGCTACAGACGCTCGCGGTGTCGTTCCGTGGGATGACGAGCACGAACGTGATCGCCGGCGGATACGCGTTCGAACCGCTGATGACCGGCGCGGAGCAGACGCCGATCCAGAACCTGCAGGCGGGAGCGGTCCCGGGAACGTGGACGACCGCGACGCCCCTGAGGCCGGGCGACTCCTATCAGGTGCGCGCGTATACGCCGGCACCGAGTGGGGCTGCGCTTCGACGCGCGGGCGTCAACTACCCGCTGCCTGCTCTGCGGCCGGAGCTCGAGATGCTCGTGCCGACGACGCGCTCGCCGTCGGAGGGGTCCTCGCGTCTGCCCGCCCAGCCGGTGATGTTCATGCCCTATGGCTCGCGGCAGCCGATCGCCCGGTTCGGGGATCTCACAGCCCCGCAGGCGAGCTCGCTGCTGGCGCGCTCGCCCTATCGCTCCGTCTACGCGCTCGCGCAGGAGCTCAAGCGCCCCACGCACACCCCGTACGGCTTCGCAGAGGCGGTGAGGCGTTACCTGCACGAAGGCTACGTGTACGACACCTCGACTCCGGCTGGGCGCTACCCGATCGTGGACTTTCTGTTGCGCACGCGACGCGGTTACTGCCAGCAGTTCGCGGGTGCGATGGCGCTGCTGCTGCGCATGGGTGGCGTTCCGGCGCGAGTCGCCGTCGGATTCGCGACCGGTGTGCGCGTCAGGCACTCCGACGAGTACATCGTCACCGACCGCGACGCGCATTCGTGGGTGGAGGCGTGGTTCCCGGGCTACGGCTGGGTGCAGTTCGACCCGACGCCACCCACGCCCGCCGTTGGAAGGCCTTCCGCCGGCTCACGCGAGCCCGGGGCCCAGCAGTCGAGCCGGCGCGCGCTCGGCCAGCACACGATCAGGCGGCCCTCGGGCGCCTCGGCGCTCGCTGGGCGCAGCGGCGGCGCGGGCCGGGCGGGGCTTGGAGCAGGCGCCGCGCTGGCGCTGGCGCTGTTGCTGGCGGTTGCGCTCGTGGCGTGGGGGGCGTGGACGCTCGCCCATCTGCGGGCCGCGAGGCGTGGTGCTGAGGCGCTGCTGGCCGAGCTCGAGCGGGCGTTCGCGTTGTGCGGGCGCCCGATCGGCGGCGGCCTGACCCTCGAGGCGCTCGAACGCCGCGTGGCCGCCGACCCTGACGCGGCCGCCTACGTCCGCTCCATCAGGCTCGCGCGGTTCGCCCCGGGCGCGCCCGCTGTCAGCATCGCCGGACGGCGCGCGCTGCGCCGTCAGCTGCGAGACGGCCTCGGGCTGAGGGGCGCGCTGCGGGCGCTGGTGGCGTTGCCGCCGCTTCCGAGGAGCGGACGGACTCCGGCGGCGGTCGTACACTGACGGCGATGGACGATGTCTACGAGCTGTTCTGTCGCGGAACCGAGCTGCTCGAGGCGGGGCACTTCCATCAGGCGGTGATCCCACTCACGCGAGCGCGCGATCTCGCGCCTGACAAGTGCTCGATCCGCGAGGCGCTCGGGCGGGCGCTGTTCCGCGCGCAGCGCTACAGCGACGCCGCCGCCGAGTTCCGGGAGATCGTCGAGCGCGCCCCAACGAACGACTATGCGTTGTTCTGCCTCGGCCGCTGCCTGCAGATGCTCGGCCGTCATGCCGAGGCGCGCCAGCCGCTGGCGCTCGCGGCCTGCATGCAGCCAACCCGTCGCGACTACATCCGCTACCGCGACCAGGCGCGGGCTCGGGCGAGTTAGAACCTCATGCGGGCATGGGGGTGCGACCGCATCCGGACGTGCCAATCAATGTGAAGGCGGTTCCGGGTGCACCAACAGCCAGTCGAGTTCGGCTGATCGCGGCGACGGTGCTACCCTGAACCCACAGCTTTCGTAGGCACCGGGCTTCGCCCGGCGGTAGCACCGGAAGTGGGCGGCTCGCCCGCTTTTTTTGTTCGTGGGTTGCACAAGAGATGTCCGTAAACGAGCTTCAGAGCGAGATCGAGGCAAGACTCCAGGCGACTGCGCCTGAGGTCGAAGTGCTGCTTGCCGAGGTCGTGGCGGGTGGCACCCTGCGACTGTTCATCGACCACCCGGACGGCGTCACGCTGGCGCTGTGCGAGCGCGTCACCGGGCTGCTCGCCGACTACCGCGACCGCTACGCGCTGGAGGTGTCCTCCCCTGGGCAGGATCGACCGCTGACCAAGCCCCAGCACTACTCGCGCTTCCTCGGGCGGCGGGCGCGCCTGCGCCTGCGCGAGGCTGCGCCGAATGACACGGGCGCCACGCACAAGCGGCAGGCCACAGAACCCGCGGGCCGCAAGCCCGCGGGGAACATGAGCGTGACCGGCGAACTGGTGGGGGCTACCGACCGAGAGGTCACGATCGCCGCCGGCGACGGGGTCATCGCGATCCCGTACGAGCAGATCGCCCGCTCCAACCTCATCCCGGGAGACTGAACGATGTCGAAAGAGATCCTCGAGGCCGTTCGAGGCTTGGCAGCCGAGAAGAACATCTCCCACGAGAAGCTGATGGAGGCGCTGGAGGACGCGCTTCTATCGGCATACAAGAAGACGCCCGGGTCGGCTCGATACGCGAAGGTGGAGATGGACCGGGACAGCGGCGACTTCAAGGTGTGGGAGCTGAAGATCCCACCGGAGCTCGAGGAGAAGCTGCTGGTGGAGGCGACGACCGACCAGGCCCCGACGGTCGACCCTGAGACGGGTGAAATGCGACCGCCGCCCGAACCGGAGATCGACCTCGAGAAGCTCAAGGAATACGAGGACCAGATCGAGACCGCCGACGTGACGCCGCACGATTTCGGGCGAATCGCCGCCCAGACTGCCAAGCAGGTGATCCTCCAGCGGATCCGCGAGGCCGAGCGCGACATGATGTTCGAGGAGTACCGGGACCGTGTCGGCGAGCTGATCACCGGAATCGTGCAGCAGTCGGACTCCCGCTACACCCTGGTGGCGCTGCGCGAGCGGGTCGAGGCGCTGCTGCCGAAGTCCGAGCAGGTCGAGGGCGAGCGCTACGACCACTCGCAGCGGATCAAGGCCGTGATCAAGGACGTGTCCAACTCGACCAAGGGCCCGAGCATCATCGTGTCGAGACGTGACCCGGAGCTGATCAAGTCGCTGTTCGAGCTCGAGGTGCCGGAGATCGCGGACGGGCTCGTGGAGATAACCGGCGTGGCTCGCGAACCGGGCTACCGCTCGAAGATCGCGGTGATCTCCCATGTCGACGGCGTCGACCCGGTCGGCGCCTGCGTCGGCCCCCGCGGCTCGCGAGTGCGGATGGTCGTGTCCGAGCTGCGCGGCGAGAAGATCGACATCATCCCGTATAACGACGAGCCGGCCCGGTTCGTTGCCAAGGCGCTCTCGCCGGCGCGCGTACGTGAGGTGCTGGTCGACGACGACGCCAAGCAGGCGACCGTGATCGTGCCGGACGACCAGTTGTCGCTGGCGATCGGCCGGGAGGGCCAGAACGCCCGGCTGGCGGCGCGACTGACTGGTTGGCGGATCGACATCCGGTCCGAGACCGAATTCGCCGCCGAGGAGGCCGAACACGGCTACGAGGAGGAGGACGCGCAGGGTCGCTGTGCCGCGGTCCTGTCCAACGGCCGGCGCTGCCCCAACGCTGCGCTGCCGGGATCACGCTACTGTGGGATCGAGGCCCACCAGGCGCTGGCCCAGGGGGACGGCGAGGAGCCGGACGCCAGCTGACGGCCGGTTTCGGAGGCTGTCTGGAATCGCCAGCCGCGCGCGGTTGTTTTGGGAGCGCCGCTGATGGCCACCCCGCGCCGGCGGGCGCACGCTCGTACACTGAGAGGCGCGGATGAGCAAGAGCCAGGACCAGACGGGCACACCGAAGGCACCAGCGGCACGGGCGCCAGGCAGCGCCGCGCCGGCCTCCGGCGCCGCGACCGCGCGCAAGCCGACGGCGAAGGCGGCAAAGAAGGCGCAACCAGCCGACGCTTCGGCGTCGCAGGAGCCGGCACGCAAGGCCGGCGGGGCGACCAAGGCAAAGGCTTCAGCCACCCGGACGAGCGCCGCGCCGGCCGCCGCCGCGGCGTCCGCTTCCAAGCCGCAGCCCGCGGCCAGGCCGGCGGCCGCGCCCGCCCAGGCCGCCGCGACGCCTGAACCTGCCGTTGCCTCTGCGGCGGCGAGCGGACCGGCGACGCCGGCGAGCAGCCCCGGCGAGGAGCATCCACACAAGCGCCCCACCCGCGACTCGCTGCAGGGCGAGCGCGCTCCGGGCAGCGCGGGTGGTCGGCGACGGGTCGTGATCGACTCCCAGGCGTCGCGCCGGCAACCGCCCGGCGGCGGCCCTCCACAGAGCA
>Ga0075021_10001019_pt1 | contig 14387 bp, 11 predicted proteins | sample ColStrG_CSR_2012_FD_72749 | JGI IMG/M metagenome (GOLD analysis project Ga0075021, IMG submission 72749) | Freshwater sediment microbial communities in response to fracking from Pennsylvania, USA - Cold Stream Run_MetaG_CSR_2012 | ecosystem: Environmental > Aquatic > Freshwater > Creek >...
GCCCGACAGCGTCCCCACGTCCGCGTCGGCGGGCGGACAGCGGAGCGCGTCCATCGCGACCTCCAAGGTCGTGTCGAGGTTCCACGCGTCGAGCGCGTCGATCCGCTCCTGCACCCGGGCGAACTCGTCCGCGACCTCGTCGGTGTAGTTCATCGACAGATCGTTGAAGCGGTCGAGCAGTGCCCGCGTCTCGGCCACGCCCTCCTCGACGTTGCCACGCACGTCCTTGGCGGGGTCGAGCGCTGGCTCCTGCTCGAGCATTCCCACCGTCGAGGAGGGCGCGAGCGCCGCTGTCCCGTCGAACTCGGTGTCGAGCCCCGCCATGATCCGCAGCAGCGTCGACTTTCCGGCGCCGTTGTACCCGAGCACGCCGATCTTCGCGCCCGGCAAGAACGACAACGAGATGTCGCTCAGAACCTGTCTGTCGGGCGGGTAGCGCCTGGACAGCCTGTAGGTCGTGAAGATGTACTGCGCCGACACCGAGACGAGGGTAGAGCTTCTCAGTTTTCAGGCTGCCATCCGCTCACCACCCAGCGTCCCGACGCCAGCCGCGCAACCGCCGCGACGGTGACGTGCCAGGCCGGCGCCAGTCCGGCGTACGCGGCGCTCGCGCTCGCCAGTGTGCGCTCCCGTGTCACGACTACCCACTCACCGGACCCACCGAGCAGCGGCGCCACCGCCTCGACCGTGCCGCTGTTCTCGATTCCGGCAGCGCGCAGCTGGGCGTCGGCGCGGGTCTCGGCCGCCGCCAGCGACATCGCCGACCGCGCCTGCCCGACGCTCGCCAACGCCAGCCCCGTCAGTTGCCGCGCGATCGAGCCGGCCGTCCAGTTGATGTAGACCTCGGCGAAGTCCGCGACGGCCTGAGCCTGAGAAGGTTCGCCCCCCAGAGGTTCTTTCACCGGCCGGGTGGCAGTCCCCGCCGCCTGCCCCCGTCGCGAGGGGTGCGACGCCCTCGTCACGGTGGCGCGGGCGCCGGTGCGCGCTTGTGGCGTCAAGAGCCCGCAGCCGGAGACCATCGCGGCCAGCGCCGCCATCGCCAGCGCCACCAAGGCTGCTCTCACCCCTCGACCAGACTTCACAGCCCCACCGGATGGGGCCTGATTGCTCGGGGGCTTCACAGCCCCACTGGATGGCGCGCGACCGCTCGGGGGCCTCACAGCCCCACCGGATGGCGCGCGACGAAGCCGGCTGCATCCCGGACGAGCGGATGCCATCCGACTCCCGCCGTTCCGTCCCCCGATCCGCCCGCGTCCCACGTGTCCCACCTCAGGCCGGCCACGTACATGAAGACGTGACTCGAATTGGCATAGATCGTGATCCACCGACCCGGCCCGGCGGCGCCCAACGACTCCAGCCCAGTGGAGCTCGAGTCGTAGACGGCGGGCAGAATCCCGCCGCCGTACAGGAGGTGCTCGACGCTGCTCGAGCAGTCATAGGCGGGCGCGACCTCGCTCAGTGGCAGACCATGGGCGGCCCCGTAGACGTACGGGACACCGATGATCCGGTTGCCGGCCGCGATCACCCCCTTGACCGCCGGCGGAGCGTCGATCGGCGCCGCCGCGCGTCCGTCGGCGAGCAGCACGGCCCGGGAGCCTGGGCTGATCGGAACTCCCACGCCAGTTTCGGGTAGGCAACCGTCACCGATCGTCGTGCCACTGCCCGCGGCCGCGGTCGAGGAGCCATAGGGCGCGTCGACTGTCGGCGCGGCACCGATCAGCTGTCCGGAGCCGGTCGCCGGAGGGCGTTCGATCTTGACCAGTCCGGACCACCGTCCGCGCTCGTACGGGATCCCGAGCGAACCGGCGAGCTCCCACCACAGGTCGATCACGCGCGGGTGACCCTCGATCGGGCCGCCGCCGAGCCCGATATCGCGCTTGTACGCGATCACCGACCGAGCACCCCAGCTGATCCGAAGCGGCGTCATGTATGGCAGCCCGCCCATCGCCGTGGCAGTGGTGAACGTGCTGCCGCCCAGCTCCGCGTAACTGCCGGGCTGGGCCGTCAGGTCAGCACCGGAGGCGCCGATCGTCCCGCTGCTCGGATCACCCGGGCCGCCGTATTCGGTTGCGCCGACGACGACGCCGCTGCCGGCCGGCCCGAGCACGATCCCGGCGTGGCTTCCCGGCGCCGCCGCGTCGCAGGCGAGCGCGAGCGCCGAGGGAGCGAACACCGACACGACCGCCGCCGCCAGCAGGCCGACGAACGAGACCGCGACGAACAGGGCGATCGTAATCGCCGAACCGACAGTCGATATTCGAGTACAACTCACATAGACTAACTTAGACTCAATCTTGGCGATGGCAACAAGATGTGTCCAAATTGTTCAATTTGACACTGTTTTGTTACTGAGAGTTTCGAGGCGCTGTGACCGACAGATCCGCACACAAGAGGGCGCTGAATTGACCGGACCCATGCGAGGTCGCAGGCCGGGCACAGGTAACGTGTCCTGACGGTGGCGCGGATCCTTGATCTGGAAGAGTCGCTTCTGCTGCTGGAGCTGAGTGCGCCGTTCGACAAGCGGGCGGTACAGCTCGCGCGGCGCAGGCTGGCCAAGCGCTGGCATCCGGACATCGCGCCTCCTGGCCGTCAGCACGAGCACCAGCGGCATCTGCAGGCGATCAACGAAGCCGCCGACCAGCTCGAACGGCTCGCCGAGAGCTCGCGTGGCGGTCGTGTGACCGCCAATGCAGTCAAGGTCTCGGCGGCTGCCGCACGCCACGCTCGAGCCCAGGAGGGCGCGCGCGCGTATGCCGCCGAGCAGCGCGCGCGCGCCGCACAGGAGGAACGAGCCAAGCACGATCCGTTCGGCGCGAGGGTTCCCGACCACTCGGTCGTTCACCGGTACGCGCGCTGCCTCTCCTACCCGGAGTGGGGTGTCGGCACCGTAACCGGGATCTACTTTTCCGGGGATGGCGACGACGTCCAGCAATGGGCGCGGATGTCGTTCCAGGTGGGAGTACGGACAGTGCCCGCCGGCTCCCTTCAGTTCGTCGACTTCTCCAGGCCGGATCCGGCCGCGGACCGCGTCCAGCGGTTCATGACCGCCGCACAGCACGCGCTCGCCGAGGGCGACCCCGCTCTGGCCGCCAGCCGGCTGGTATATGCGCGCGACGCGGAACCGAACAACCCGACCGTGCTCCGGCTGTTGACGGTCGCCTTCTGGCAGGCCGGCAACCTGCCGGCGGCGGGGCGCGCGGTCCGTGACTGGGCCCGGGTCGAGACCGACCGCCCGACCCCCGAGCGGTTCGCTTCACGGATCTATGAGGATATGGGCGCCTACGACCTCGCCGCCGAGGCAGCGGCGCGTGCCGCCGACCGAGCGCCGGCGGACGCCTCTTCATGGGCCAGGCTCGGGCGACTCGCGCTCCGGTCGATGGACCGGGACGCGGCGATCACGGCGCTCGAACGTGCGCGACTCACCGGGCCGACGGTCGAGGCACTGCTGGACCTCGCCCTGGCGTATCACCTCGCCGGCGATGTTGGCCCCGAGGTTTCCGCCGCGGGCCAGGCGACCGACCTCGAGCCGGATTCGCAGGCGGCGTGGAGCGCCTATGCGCACGCGCTGGCGCGCACAGACCGGGCCGCCGAGTGTGTGAAGGCGTGCCAACGCGCGTTATCGCTCGGGGACGACAACGAGGTGTCGGAGCTGCTCGAGCGGATGCTGGCCGCCGCCCCCCGCCGGGTGGCGCAGCGCAGCGCCGCCTAGATTTCGATTGCCGACCCCGCGTGCCGGATGAACCCGGACCCACGCGGCCGTGGAGTCAATCCTCGAGGACGACTCGCAGGGCTCAGCCGCTGGACTCGGGAGTGACCGAGCCCTCGCGACCGCACACAGGGCAGGCCTCGGAGGCGCCGAGGATGCGCCCGCCGCACGCCGGGCACTCGTCGACGTTCTCGAGCACGCCGAGAAGCTCACCCACCCGGCAGACGAGCAGACGCTCCTCCTCGACCTCCACCCAGGCCCCCGCTGACGCGGGGAACACGACGTGGTCACCCGGCCTGACCGGCATCCGCACGCCAACGTGGTCCCACCAGTCGAGCCCGGGCCCGACCGCCAGCACGATCCCGTGTTGCGGCGGTGGCTCGTCGGTTCCGGGCGGCACCAGCAGACCCGAGCGGCGCACTCGGTCGGGGTCCAGCTCCTTGATCACCACCCGGTCGAACAGCGGTCTCAGCTGATGGCGCACGGCCAAATCGTAGGCGAGTTGCGGATAGGCTCCAAGGATCGGGGCGACCGCTGCCAAAACGATCGTGTTCTTCCCGGAGGGCGCATTCGGTCCGACGAACAACTGCGTCGGCATCGGCGACGTCCTGCGCCGGGGCGGACACCGGGTGGTGTTCGTGATCGAGGAGTCGTTCGCCGGCACGCTTGAACAGAAGGGGTTCGAGGAGCGCACGATGCGCCTGGCGCCGCCACCGACTGAGCCTGAAGCGCCCGGCCAGTTCTGGAAGGACTTCATCCGTAACACGGCACCCGCCTTCCGCGGCAGCACCCTCGAGCAGCTGAAGACGTTCATCGCGCCGACGTGGCGGGCGCTGATCGACGGCGCCGTGTTCGTCGACGATCGCCTCGCCGAGATCTTCGACGAGCTCGAGCCGGACGTGATCGTCGAGGACAACGTCGTCTCGTTTCCGGCGATTTCTGCCTGCGGGCGCCCATGGGTGCGAATCGTGTCGTGCAATCCACTCGAGCTCGAGGATCCGGGCCTCCCGCCGCGCTTCTCCGGGCTGGGCACCCAAGATTCCGCACCGTGGGCCGAGTTCCGTGCTGAATACGCGCGCCAGATCGGCGCGATGCAGGAGGAGTTCTCGGCGCATTGCGTGGAGCGCGGTGCACCGCCGCTGGCGCCACTGGAGATGATCCACGAATCGCCCTGGCTGAATCTCAGCCTGTATCCCGACGAGCTCGATTACCACCGCAGCGAGCCATTGCCGGCCACGTGGCACAACCTGCAGACGTGCGTACGCGCCACCGACGCGCCCTGGAGCCCGCCGGAGCCCGACGACCGGCGCCTGATCTACGTCAGTCTCGGCTCACTCGGCTCGGCTGACGTGGCCTTGATGCGCAGACTCGTCGAGGCGCTCTCCCGCACGCCGTACCGGTACATCGTGAGCACCGGACCACAGCACGACGAGTACCGGCTGGCCGACAATATGGAGGGCGCCGAGTTCCTCCCGCAGACCTCGATCCTGCCGCATGTCGACGCTGTGATCACGCATGGCGGCAACAACACGACCACCGAGTGCATGTGGTTCGGCAAGCCGATGGTCGTGCTGCCGATCTTCTGGGACCAGCACGACAACGCCCAACGGGTTCACGAGACGGGGTGCGGACTTCGCGTGCCGACCTACACGTTCACCGACGGACAGCTCGCCAGTGCACTTTCCCGCGTGCTCGACGACGAGACGATCCGGGCGCGCTGCGCGGCCGCCGGCGAACGCCTGCGCGTGCTGCCTGGAACCGTGCGCGCGGCGGAGTTGATCCTGCGGCTCGCGGACACCGGAGCGCCATTGCGCCGCAACTGATCTGATCGCCGGGTGCCGTGGGACCGATCTGATCCCGCCGGGACCGGCGCTCGGTTCTCTGAGGAGGACCGCATCGGCCGAAAATGTCCGCCAGGGCCCGTAGGGTTGGCCGCTGTGCGACTGATCGTTGCTCGCTGCGAGGTCCGCTACTCCGGCCGTCTGGATGCGCTGCTGCCGGAGGCAGTCAGGTTGATCATGATCAAGGCCGACGGCTCGGTGCTCGTCCATGCCGACGCGGGCGGCTACAAGCCGCTGAACTGGATGACGCCGCCGACGGTGATCGAGGAGCGGACGGGAGCGATCACGGTTCGAAGGCGCGCCGGTTCCAGCGAGGACCGCCTGGAGATCGAGCTGGCCGAGGTGCTATCCGATGTGGCCCACGAGATGGGTGCACCGGAGCCGGATTCGGGACTCGCGAAGGACGGGGTCGAGTCGCACCTGCAGGCGCTGCTGGCGGAAGCGCCCCACTGGTGCGGCGAGGGCATGCGGCTTGTGCGGCGCGAGTGGCCGACCGACATCGGGCCGGTGGACCTGATGTGCCGCGACGACGACGACGCGTGGGTGGCGGTGGAGGTCAAGCGCGTCGCCGGAATCGACGCGGTCGAACAGTTGAGCCGCTACCTCGAGCGGATCCGGACGCAGCCGGGATTCGGCCGTTGTCGCGGAGTGCTCGCCGCACAGGTGATCAAGCCTCAGGCGCGCGCGCTCGCCGGCGCGCGCGGGATCGAGTGCGTCGAGGTCGCCCTAGCGGTGCTGCGGGGCGAACGGGAACCCGAGCTGAGGCTGTTCGCCGCGTGACCCCCGAGAGCGCAGTCCTGACCGAGCGGCGCGATCGCGTGCTGGTGGTCACGATCAACCGCCCCGACCAGCGGAACGCGATCAACGCGGCGGTCGCCGACGGAATCGCGGCTGCGCTCGATCAGCTCGATTCGGATCCTGAGCTGAGCGTCGGCGTGCTAACCGGGACGGGAAAGGGCTTCTCCGCGGGGATGGACCTGAAGGCGTTCGTCGTCGGGGAGTCGTCCGATGGACGCGACCGCGGCTTTGCTGGGATCACCGAGCGCCCGGCGGAGAAGCCGCTGATCGCCGCGATCGAAGGGTTTGCGATGGCGGGCGGCCTTGAGATCGCGCTCGCATGCGACCTGATCGTCGCCTCACGCGGCGCGCGGCTGGCGCTGCCAGAGGCGAAGCGCTCCCTGGTTGCCTCCGCCGGAGGGCTGTTGAGGCTCCCGCGGGTCCTACCGCGAACGATCGCGAGCGAACTCGCGCTGACGGGCGAGCCGATCGAGGCCGAGCGAGCGTACGAGCTCGGAATGGTCAATCGGCTGGCTGAGCCGGGCGAGGCTCTGCAGGTCGCGCTCGAGCTGGCTGGGGCGATCGCGGCCAACGGCCCACTCGCGGTGAGGGCCACGAAGCGGATCCTTCAGGAGTCTCTCGACTGGGCGGAGCCGGAGTTCTTCGAGCGCCAGGAGGCGATCGCAGGGCCCGTGTATGCGTCGGACGACGCGCGGGAGGGCGCCACCGCGTTCGCCGAGAAGCGCTCGCCCGTGTGGAGGGGGCGCTGATCCGGCCCGAGAGGCGCTGATGGCGCTGAGCCACGCCGGCGCCCCTGATGAGCCGGCCCAGGCGTAGGAAAGCGCCTTTCAGCGCCGTGCGCGCCATTCCGGCGCGAGCACCGAATAGATGGCGAGGTCGTGGTGACGCTCGCCGACCAGCTCGGCGTCCCGCAGGACTCCCTCGAGACTGAGGCCCAGACGCTCGGCCACCGCGCGGCTGCGGGTGTTGGCGACGGCGGCCCGGAGCTCGAGGCGGTGCAGCTCCCAGGCGCCGAAGGCGTGGTCCACGTACGCCGCGACGGCGCGGGTCATGATCCCACGGCCCTGGTGCTCGGCGGCCAGCCAGTAGCCGACGCTGGTGCTTCGATGTGCCCACGAGATCCCGTGCACGCCAATGCAGCCGGCGATCGGACCGCCGACCGTGATCGCCGTGTGGATCCCGTCGTTGGCGGCGTGCTGGCGTTGGGTGGAGGCGATGAACGCGCCCGCGTTCGAGCGGGTTTCGTGCTCCGCCCACGGCAGCCACCGTGACAGGTGCGCGCGGTTGCGCTCGACCAAGGCGTACAGCTCGTCGGCGTCGCGCGGCTCGAACCGGCGCAGGGAGACGTTGCCGAACAGGACCCCTTCGAGCATGATTGTTCGCCAGTGTTGCGCGAAACGGCCCTCAGCGATGCCCACTTGTCAGCAATGCGGGTTTGACAGCCCGGCCGGGCTGAGGTTCTGCGGCTCCTGCGGAGCGCGGCTCGCCGAGGAGCTGACGCTACGCCAGACGCGCAAGGTGGTGACGGCGTTGTTCTGCGACGTGACCGGCTCGACGGCGCTGGGGGAGGAGCTCGATCCCGAGGTGCTCCGAGGCATCATCAACCGCTATTTCGAGGCGATTCGCGCAACGATCGAGCGGCACGGAGGCACCGTCGAGAAGTTCATCGGCGACGCGGTGATGGCGGTCTTCGGGATTCCCGTGGTGCGGGAGGACGACGCGCTGCGGGCGGTGCGGGCGGCGGCCGAGATTCGCGAGTGCCTGCCGGAGCTGGCGCAGGAGGTTGGCGTCAGCCTGCAATTCCGGACCGGGGTCAACACCGGTGAGGTGCTGATGAGCGAGGGCGAGAACTACGCGACCGGGGATGCGGTCAACGTCGCGGCGAGATTGGAGCAGGCGGCGGCGCCCGGCGAGATCGTGCTCGGCGCCGAGACGTTGCGGCTGGTGCGCGACGCCGTGAACGTGGAACCGCTCGAGCCGCTGCAGCTGAAGGGCAAGTCGGAGCCGGTGGCTGCATTCCGGCTGCTCGCGCTCGATCCGCTGGCGCCCGGGCTGCGCCGCCATCTCGAGACGCGGCTGGTCGGCCGCGAGCGCGAGCTGCGTGTGCTGAGGGAAGCTTGGGAGCGGGTGGTGAGCGAACGGGGTTGCCACCTATTCACGTTGCTCGGGGCGGCGGGGATCGGCAAGTCGCGGCTGGTGGCGGAGCTGTTCTCCTCGGTGAACGACGACGCGCTGGTGCTGCGCGGGCGCTGCCTGTCCTACGGCGAGGGGATCACGTTCTGGCCGCTCACCGAGGCGCTGTCTGCGGTCGGCGACCGCGCCGCCGGGGTGGTGGAGCAGTTGAGCGTCGGCGCCGCGGTGGTGGCGCAGGAGCTGTTCTGGGCGGTTCGGCGGTTTCTGGAGTCGCTGGCGGGCGAGCGCCCGGTCGTCTTGCACATCGACGATCTGCAGTGGGGCGAGCAGATGCTGTTCGACCTGCTCGACCACGTGGTGGATCTGTCTCGGGGCGCTCCGATCATGGTCCTGTGCACGGCGCGGCCGGAGCTGCTCGAGGAGCGCCCGAACTGGGGCGGGGGCAAGCTCAACGCGCAGGCGCTGCTGCTCGAGCCACTGCGCGCGGACGAATCGCTGGAGCTGCTGGAGTGGTTCGGTGGCGAGCTTGATCGGAACGCGAGGGAGCAGGTGGTCGTCGCCAGCGACGGAAACCCGCTGTTCTTGGAAGAGATGGTTTCGCTGGCGCGCGACAGCGGCGAGGTGACCGTCCCGGCGACGATCCAGGCGCTGCTGGCCGCCCGTTTGGACCGGCTGGGCGCAGACGAGCGGGCGCTGCTCGAGCGCGGGGCGGTCGAAGGCGAGGTGTTCCACCGGCTTGCGGTTCGTGCGCTCGCCGACGCCTCGCTTGCCGACCAGCTCGACAACCGCCTCGCCGGGCTCGTGCGGCGTGAGTTGATCCGGCCGCATCCCGCGACCTTCCCCGGCGACGAGGCGTTCCGCTTCCGGCATCTGCTGATCCGCGACGCCGCCTACGACGCGCTTCCGAAGACCGAGCGGGCGAGGCTGCATGAAGCGTTCGCCGACTGGCTCGAGCGGGCTGCGGGCGACCTGCCCGAGCTCGACGAGATCGCCGGTTGGCATCAGGAGCAGGCCGTCAGCTACCGCCGAGCACTTGGGCAACGGGCCGATCGGAAGCTGTCCGATCAAGCAGCGTCACACCTGTACCGCGCCGGCCTGCGAGCGGGCGAGCGCTGCGATTCAGCCGCCGCGACCAACCTACTCGAGCGCGCGCAAACGCTCGCCGGCGAAGGCGGTGGCCTGCACGCACAGATCGGTGTCGCACTCGCTGAACACCTGACCCAGATCGGTGATTTTCAAAGGGCTGACGCCGTGCTTGCGGCGGCCGAGCGAGAACCGGGCGTCGCGGCGCACGCCGCGCTCGCGCGGTTCGAGCTGGTCCTCAGCGCCGAGCCCGAAGCCACCGCCGAGATCGAGCCGCAGCTGCAGTCGATCGTCGAGGAGTTCGAGCGGCGCGCCGACGAACGCGGCCTTGCGAGGGCGTGGTATGCGCGATGCCAATGGGAGTGGCTCGGCAGCCGCGCCGCACCCGCGTCAGAGCACGCGCTGCGGGCCGCGGAGCACGCACGGCGCGCCGACGACGGCAGCCTTCATCAGCGCGCGCTCGGACTATATCTGGGGGCGTTGCATTATGGCGAGGCACACATCGACATCCTCCGACGAGAGCTCGTGATGATCGAACGCGGGCCGGTCGCGCCGTATCTCGCAACGCGAGTCGAGCTCGGGCGCGCAGCGTGTGCGGAGCTCGACGGCAACGTCGCGGCCGCGCGCGAGCTTGTCCAGCAAACGATCGACGCGACGTTCGCGCTCGGCCTGCCGGCGAATGCAGGCGGGCAGCACATGTCGTTCGGCCTGATCGCACTGGCGGGCGGCGAACCTGACAACGCGCGCGCGGACCTTCTGAAAGGCGATCAGATCCTCGCGGAGTTCGGCGAGCGTGCGGCACGCTCGACCATGCAGGCGACGCTCGCCGTAGTCGAGGAGGCGGCGGGTGACCGCGACGCGGCGCGCGCGGCGGTGGAGCTGGCCGAGTCGCTGAGCGCGCCGCAGGACGTCCTCAACTATGCCTTCACGCACACGGTCCGCGCGTTGCTCGCCGACGCCGACGGCGATCTCGACGCCGCAGAACGGTGGGCTGTGAGTGCAGTCCGCTACGCATATGCAACCGATTTCTACAGGAGCCGCGCGATGGCGAGGCTCGCCCTCAGCCGCGCGCTCGCCGCGACCGGACGCCGCGCGGAAGCGGGCAGGGAGGCCCAGACGGCTCTCGAGATCTACCTGCGCAAGGGCGATCGGCCTCGCACCGCGCAGGCGCGCGAGTGGCTCGCGGAGTGCTCGGTGGCGGCCGGCCAGGCCGCCGAGGCGAGGCCGAGCCGTCAGGGCGATCAGCAGCAGCCCAGCTCGAATTGAGGATCAGAACGGGAGCCGCGCGCGGCGCATGTCGACGCGCTGCCCGCGAAACGGAATCCCCTCCGCCTCCAAGCGCACCCTCTGCCGATCGCCCTGTGTCAAAGAGCCGTCGGCCCGCACGATCCGGTGCCAGGGCACCGACGCGTCGCCGCAGGCAGCGAGCACGGCGCCGGCGACCCGCGGCGCGCCGGGCGACACGTCGCCATATGTCCGGACGAACCCCTCGGGAGTGTCACGCACGCGATCGAGAATCGCGCGCGCACGAGCGCGGTTCACGCCCCTCGGCAGGCGCGGAGCGAGGCTCTCGGACATTCGTCCACTGTGTCACGGGAAATGCCATCGGTCGCGCGTCGAGCCCAAGCGACCCTCGTTCTTCGCACAGAGGTCCAGCGGGTGTGAGCTGATGCCGACGGAGGGGATCTTTCCAAATGTGATTCAGACCAAGCCCCCTGGATCGTTCGCCGCGGACGACGGTCGCGGCGTGCGGCATCGCATCGGCTCCTGGAAGAACCTGCTCGAGCGGCTCCCGATGGACCGACGCCCGGCGTTGGCGCTTGCCGCCGCGCTCGTGGCGCTCGCTTTCGGTCTGCGCTTTGCGGAGATGAGTCGCACCTCCTACACGCCGATCGGGAACGCCAGCTCCTATCTGGCCCTCGGTAAGCACCTGGCGAGCAGCGGAACCTACGGCACCGGCGCTGGCGCCGCGGGTGGCGCGCACGGGCCGACCGCATACCTCCCGCCCGCGTACCCGTACCTGATCGCCGCGGTCGACGAGATCTCGGGACAGAGGGGAGCGTCGGCCCCCGCCGTCCGTGCCCAGCGCATCGCGCAGGTGCTCCTCGGCACCGCGACGGCGGTGCTGGTGGGGCTGGTCGCCTATGAGCTGTTCGGGGTCACCGCAGCGTTGATCGCGCTCGCGATCGCGGCGGTCTACCCGGCGTTCATCGAGCTCTCGACCGTGCTCGTGGCCGAGAACCTGATGACGATGTTCACGCTCGCCGCGGTCTACAGTGCGCTGCGGGCGCTCCGCGACCACGGTCGTCTGGGATGGCTCGTGATCAGCGGCATCTGCGTCGGTCTCGCCACCCTGACGCAGATCAGCGCGATCGTGCTGGTGGTGCCGCTTGCCGTCGCGATGCGCCACCTCCCGGGCGTGGGCAAGCCGCGCAGCGTGGCGGGACCGGCGGCGTTCGTGGCGGTGACGCTGCTGACGTTGGTGCCGTGGCTGATCCGTGACCAGGTCGTGATGAATGGCTTCGTTCCCGTCTCCGACGAGGCGGGGATCACGCTGATCGGCACCTACAACAAGGCCTCGGCCCATTCGAAGCCGCCCTACACCTGGCATTACTACGCCGATCTGGCGCAGTTCCAAGCGCTCGCGACACGGGCGCATGCCATGACCGAGCCGCGGCTATCGTCCAGGCTGGTGGGGCTGGCCGGCGACTATGTCTCGGCGCATCCGACGGCCCCGCTGGCGGTCGCCTGGCACAACACGCTGCGAATGCTCGAGCTGGAGGGCGCGTTGGCGTGGCGTGCGTCGGCTGCGTCGGTCGGGATCGACGCAGGCGCGGCACGGGTCGGCGTCATCGGGTTCTGGCTGCTCGCGCTGCTGGCGCTGGTCGGCGCCTTCACCCCGATGGCGCGGCGTGCGCCCGCGTGGTTCTGGTCGATTCCGGTGCTGCTGGCCACTGTGGTGTTCGTCAACGGCGAGACCCCAAGGTTCCGTGAGCCGATCGACCCGTTCCTGATCCTGCTGGCGGCGTGCGCGCTGGCGAGGGCCGTAGATCCGCTCATCACGCACGTGAAGCAGATCAATGAGCCGCCGCACTACGACGTCGCCAAGCGCATCAAGCCGATCTGAGACCTGTTCGAGAGCCCAATCAAGCCGCGCTTCGCCCGCCGGCTCAGCGCTCGCCCGGCAGCCGCTTCGGGTGCTGAGAGACCGGCTGCGAGGTTTCGAGCGCGATCGTGACGATCCGGTTCTGCTCGGCCGCGTGGGCTACCGGATAGCCCTCACCCGATGCGGCTCGCTCAGGCCGCCCGACATAACCGAAGCGCAGATGGTCCGGAATCACCTGGCGAATCCGGGCCGACATGTGGGCGCGCGCGCCCATGTTGCGCGGCTCCTCCTGAACCCACACGACCTCGTTCAACTCCGGATAGCTGTTGATCATTCGCAGGATCTCCGCCTGAGGCCACGGGTACAGAAGCTCGATCCGGCCGATCGCCACGTCGCCGGCCGATGCCCGCGACTCGTGTCCCGAGAGGTCGTAGTAGATCTTGCCGCAGCACAGGATCAGCCTCGTCACGCGCTCCGGGTCCACGCTTTCGTCCGGGATCGTCGACATGAAGCTCCCCTGCGCGAGCTCCTTCACCGCGCTGCTCGCCTGCGGCAGCCGCAGCAGGCTCTTGGGGGTCATGATCACCAGCGGCCGCTGCTTGGCGATCCTCGCCTGACGGCGCAGCATATGGAAGTACTGCGCCGGCGTCGTCAGGTTCGCGATCCTGATGTTGCCCTCGGCGGCCAGCTGCAGGAACCGCTCGAGCCGCGCGGAGGAGTGCTCGGGCCCGGAGCCCTCGTATCCGTGGGGAAGCAGCATCGTCAGCCTCGAGGTCTGGCCCCACTTGGCCAGGCCCGAGATGATGAACTGGTCGATCATCACCTGAGCGCCGTTGACGAAGTCGCCGAACTGCGCCTCCCACAGCACGAGCGTTTCCGGCCCTTCCTGCGAGTAACCGTATTCGAAGCCCAGGCACGCCGTCTCGGACAGCGGGCTGTTGTGCAGCTCCATCGGCGCGAGCGCCCCCGGCAGGTGCTGGATGGAACAGTACTCGCGCCCGGTCTTCGGATCGTGCAACACGAGGTGGCGCTGGCTGAAGGTGCCGCGCTCGGCATCCTGCCCTGTCAGCCTGATCGGGATCCCCTCTGTCAGCAGCGACGCGAACGCGAGCGCTTCGGCGTGCGCCCAGTCAATCGTCGCCGACCCGTCGCCGGCCAGCGCCTCGTGGCGTCTGTCCAGCTGCGAGACGAGCTTCGGATGGACCGTGAAGCCATCGGGGATCGCTAGCAGATCCTCCCCGAGCACCCGCAGCTGCTCGAGCGGTACCGCGGTGTTGACCTCGGGCGAAGGCGTGCGGTCGAGCTGGTACTCGCCCGTCGCGTGCTCCAGCTCCTGGGCGTGCGCGATTCGCTCCTTGAGCCGCTGATGTTCGTCGGTCATTGCCGCCCATACGCGGTCGGTCATCTCGGTGGAGTCGTGCTCGGTCACCACCCCCTCGTCGATCAGGTGCCGCGCGTACAGCTCCCGCGCCGGCGGATGTACGCGAATCGCCTGGTACATCTCCGGCTGCGTGTAGGCCGGCTCGTCGGCCTCGTTGTGGCCGAAGCGCCGATAGCCGATCAGGTCGATCATCACGTCGTGGCCGAACTCCTGGCGGAACGCGAACGCCAGCCGAACGGCAGCGATGCACGCCTCGACAACGTCGGCGTTCACGTGGATGATCGGGACGTCGAAGCCCTTCGCGAGGTCCGAGGCCCAGGTCGTCGAGCGCGCATCCTC
>Ga0075021_10001020_pt1 | contig 14378 bp, 12 predicted proteins | sample ColStrG_CSR_2012_FD_72749 | JGI IMG/M metagenome (GOLD analysis project Ga0075021, IMG submission 72749) | Freshwater sediment microbial communities in response to fracking from Pennsylvania, USA - Cold Stream Run_MetaG_CSR_2012 | ecosystem: Environmental > Aquatic > Freshwater > Creek >...
CCGCAACGTCGTCCGCGCTAGCGGCCAGGCCGGCGATCAGTGGGTTGCTGTTGTCGCGGCGCCACACCATCGAGATCAGGCTCGGCTCGACGTCCCGTAGCTCGAACACGGCTAGGTCCGGCACGGCCATCTTCACGAGCTTCGCGTCGGCGTGGGGGATCGTGGTGACCGCGCGCGAGCTCGTCGTCATGATGCCGAGCATCTGCAGCGACGTCAGCGCGCGATCCTCGGTCAGTTGCGGCGGCGGACCGCCGCGGTGGTCGTCGAGGCTGTGGAAGCCCGCCCAGCCGCCCTGCACGTCGGGGTGGTAGCCGACGAACGTCTCGTCGAGCACCTCCGCCACGGAGACGGTGCCGTCGCGGACGGGCAGATCGGTGCCGCGCGCGACGATCGCGCGCGGCTCGCGACGGATCAGGTGGATCCGCACATCGGCTTCGGGCAGCGGCGCGTGGCAGATCGCGACGTCCGCGTCGGCGAGCCACGTCGACGTTCGCCCGCTCGGGAAGGGCAGATCCATGAACGACACCTGCGCCTCGGAGTGCCGACGCGCGAAGGCCGCGAACAGCTCCGGCGAGATCAGCTCGGGCGGCGGGCCGATGAAGCCGATCGTCAGCTCGCCGCGCTGCTGGCGGGCGAGCGCTTCGCCGGTGCGGACGGCGTCCAGCTCGGCCGCGAGGGCGACGCGCGCCTCGACCAGGAACGCCGTGCCGGCTGCCGTAAGCGCCACGCCGCGCGGGCTGCGCGCGAGCAGTTCCACGCCGAGCTCGTCCTCAAGGCCGGCGATCGCGTGCGACAGCGCCGGCTGCGCGAGCCCGAGACGCTTGGCAGCGCTCGTCAGCTGGCCCTCCTCCGCCACCGTCACGAGGTATTGGAGCTGTCTCCCCCTTGGTAGCACCGATCCTGACTCCGCTTTCGCATTGCATCACTGCGATGTCAACAGCCTATACGACGGCGCAGAATTCCTATTGGTCAAATCTATGTGAATGCACCAAACTGCCCGAGATGGTCCTATTCGGATCGGTGCTGACCTGGCTGAGCCTGACCGCCGGTTCGGTCGCGGTATGTCGAGCGGCGGCGAGCGGCGATGGGGTCCGGGCGGGCCTCGACGTACGCCGCGAGGGCGAAGGCAAGGAGCCAGATGCCCGGCCGCAGCTCGAATGTGAGCGGCGGGGACATCTTCCCTCGGTGTCCTCGCCCACCGCGACCGCCAGCGTGGTGCGGTCGCGGTGGGGTCACTGACGGGACTCAGTCGCTGCGGCGCTCGACGCGGCGATCGCGGATCTTCTGCCTGCCGACCGCGTCGCCGGCTGCAGTCGTCAGCCAGATGATCAACGTCGCCAGCACGTAGGTCTGCGCTCCGCTGATCGTCAGCCCGCTGATGATCAGGTCGACGATGATCAGCGACACGATCGTCGCCGCCAGCGCCAGCAGCCCGGCGAGCGCCACCGAGGGCTGGCGCACGAGCACTTTCAGCGCTATGACCTGGACGACGAGGTGGACGACCCAGAAGACCAGCGTCGCCTCCACCAGGGCGGTCGCGTCGATCGAGAACCTGCTGAGTACGGCGCTCGACAGCGCCAGCCCGGCGAAGATGCCGACGAGCGAGCTTGCGAAGCGGATCCCCCAGCGCGCGAGCATGTCCGAGAGCCTAGCGGGCGTGACGGCAGCGGCGCGCGGCGACTATTCCGACAGATCGAGCCTCTCGCTTCGCGTCGTCGCCACGAGCACATTCGGCTACGTGAAGCGGAAGGGGGGGGATTCGAACCCCCGAGACGGGGGTTACCCGCCTAACGGTTTTCAAGACCGCCGCATTCAACCGCTCTGCCACCCTTCCGTCCGCAACGCTACCGATTCGCCGCCCGCCGGCCGTCAACAGGGCAGCACTCCTCGACGGCGGCGACCGCGCCGCACGGCTTCACGCTCTCGCGGTGGCGGCAGCGCCGTTCACGCGGCGCGCACGGCAGTCTCTAAACTGGCCGCACCGATCCAGGGAGAGGTGGCCGAGAGGCTGAAGGCACTCGCCTGCTAAGCGAGTATGGGGGTTAAACTCCATCGCGGGTTCGAATCCCGCCCTCTCCGTGCAGGAGGTCGAACTGTCAAGGAAGGTCGAGGACGAGTTGGAGGGCGTCGTCGAGCGCCCGCTGCTCGTCGAGGCTGAGGTGGCCGACCGGCTCGCCCAGCGCGCGTGCATCGACGGCGCCAACCATCTCGCAGAGAACCTGCGTCGGCTGCCCGTCGAGTGTGATCTCAGGGTGGAAGCTTGCCGGGGATGCCGACAATGACGTCGGGCACACGACGATCGTTGAGAGCGCGAGCAGGGCGTCTGCTTGCACGATCACCGCGTAGCGGCGGCCCTGCTGTACGCGACCGCGCCTCCGGGGGAGCGTGATCGCGTGGACGTCACCACGGACCACGCATCTCCTCCATCAGGCTTGCGACCTCCTCGGCCTCGCGTACATAGCCTGGGTCGTCCATAAGCCGTCTGGCCTCCGCGGCGAGCCCGGCGCGTCGGCGCTCCCTCGTCGCGGTCTCCGCGATCGCCTGGCGGGCGGCCTCCGCACGACTGACGCCTCGATGGCGGGCGATCTCCTCAAGGGCACTGAGGCCGTCGCTTCCGAGTCGCAGGGAGAGTGGATGGCGTGCCGCGGCCACCCCGCCACTGTAGCGCGAAATGAGCTACATCCGGGGGCGGGACGGGACGGCACGGATGAGGGTCGCTTGGGCGAGGTGGCCAATCGGCGCGTAGACCCGCCGGCCAGCGCGTGGATTCGGTAAGGTTGCTGCGAAAAGCGAAGCAGCCTGCCACGACGGAGTCCGATGAGCGACGTGATCCGCTACGACGACGAGCCTGCTCGGCGCATCCGAGCGCTCAGCGCCACGGCCGAGATGAAGGCCCAACGCAAGCGGGTCATCGAGCTGCTCGCTCCACGCCTGGGGGAGCGGATCCTCGACGTGGGCTGCGGGCCGGGACATCTCGCGCACGAGCTCGCCGCGATCGTCGGATCGGGCAACGTACGCGGCGTCGATATCAGCCGCCAGATGCTCGAGCACGCCCGCGAGCTGGGGCTGGACGTCGCTCAAACGAGTGGTGCGACGCTCCCGTTCGAGGACGATGCATTCGACGCCGCTGTGGCGACGCAGGTGTACGAGTTCGTCGAGGACCTCCCGCTGGCGTTGGCGGAACTCCATCGTGTCCTCAGGCCGGGCGGTCGCGCGCTCGTCCTGGATACGGACTGGGCGTCGGTCGTCTGGCACGCCAGCGACCCCCGGCGCATGGAGCGTGTGCTCGACGGCTGGCGTCGACGCGTGGCCGACCCGCACCTGCCGCGCACGTTGGCTTCGCGTCTCGCGGAGGCGGGCTTCGCGGTCGAACATGAGGAGGTGTTCGTGATCTTCGACCCCGTCGGCGAGGCGGATTCCTACAGCGTGCACCAGATCGCGCACCTGGGTGCCAGCGCGATCGGAGTGCGCACGGAGGTGATCGAAGCATGGGCAAACGACCTGCGCGACCTCGCGCGCAGCGGGCGCTACTTCTTCAGCGTCAACCGCTACATCTTCGTCGCCGGCACCGAGCTTGAATAGCACTGCGTCGGCAAGATCGACTTCGCGACCTCGAGCACATCGCCCACGCGGCCCCATCGAACGTAGCGACCGGCCGCGACGCCCTCTCGATACGCTGCCGGCCGTGCCGGATCTGACGACATACGCGCTGGCGGACGGCGTGGCGACGATCACGCTCGACGACGGCAAGGTCAACGCACTGTCGATCGCGATGCTCGCCGAGCTGGCCGGCCGCTTCGACGAGGCCGAGGCGGCCGGGGCCGTCGTCGTGCTCAGCGGCAGCGCGCGGCTGTTCTCGGCCGGATTCGATCTGCGCTGCGAGCCGGAGCGCTGGCCGGAGATGCTGGCCGCCGGCGCGGGCATGGCCGAGCGGATGCTGTCGTTCCCGCGGCCCGTCGTCGTCGCGTGCACCGGCGCAGCCGTCGCGATGGGCGGCTTCCTGCTGTTGTCCGGCGACGTTCGCGTCGGCGCCCGCGGCGACTACAGCGTCGGCCTCAACGAGACCGCGATCGGGCTGACGATGCCGTGGTTCGGCATCGAGCTGGCGCGCCACCGGCTGACGGCGCCCTACTTCGACCGCTGTGCGGTCACCGGCGTGCTGCTCGAGCCGCAGGAGGCGCTGACGGCCGGCTTCCTCGACCGGCTCGTCGAGCCGGAGGAGCTGGGCGGCGCGGCGTTGGCGGCCGCCGGCGAACTGGCGGCGCTCGACGCCGGCGCCCACGCCGCCACCAAGCTACGCGTGCGCGAGCGGGTGCTGGCGGGCGTGCGTCACGGCATCGAGCGCATCTCGGACCCGGCGCGCGAGGTCTGACGGCGCGCCGCCGTCGGCGGCTACGGCAGGCGACATGCTCCACAGGTGCGCGACCGCGTGCGCGCGCCACGGGCGCCACTGCTCGGCCAGCCGCTCGACGCCGCGCGCGTCCTCCTCGACGCCCAGCGCGGCCAGCGAGCGGCGCACGCCGAGATCGCCAGGCGGGAACGCGTCGGGGTCGGCCAGCGCGCGCATCGCGATGTAGCCGGCCGTCCACGGCCCGATGCCGGGCAGCGCCAACAGCTGGCGCTCCAGCTCGCCGGCGTCGGCGCCGGGGTCGATCATGATCCGCCCGTCCGCGACGGATTCGGCGAGCAGCGCCAGCGTGCGCCGGCGCGAGCCCGGCATCGCGAACGCGCCGGGCGCGCTGCGCGCGAGCTCGGCCAGCGCGGCGGGGGAGGGGAAGCGGTGCGTGAGCTCCCCGTCCGCTTCGGCGAGCGGCTCGCCGCACGCTCGCACGAGCGCGCCGAGGACGGTGCGCGCGGCGGCGACCGACACCTGCTGGCCGACGACGGCGCGCACCGCCAGTTCGAAGCCGTCGACGGTGCCCGGCACGCGCATCCCCGGGTTGCTCTCGACGAGTCCGCGCAGCCGCGGGTCGGTCGCGAGCGTCTCGTCGATCGCGACCGGGTCGGCGTCGAGATTGAGCAGGTGCCGGCAGCGCGCGACGGCGGCGGTCAGGTCGCGCAGGTCCTCGAGCACGAACACGGCGCCGATCTCTCCCGCGCGCGCGCCCCGCGCGAGCTCGACGGTGCCGGAGCCGTGCGGCAGGCTCAGGGTGCGCCGGTAGCGCGAGCCGTCGTAGCTCTCGACGCCCGCAATCGCGCGGTGGCCGAGGAACTCGAACAGCCGCTCCGCGCACAGCGGGAGCCGGTGCGCGAGGCGCAGCGTGATCGCCTGCCGAGCGCCGTCGCGCGCGTGGGCCGGCGTCTGTTCGCGCGAGCGCCGCCGCAGCTCGCTCGGCGTGCGCGCGAAGATCGCGCTGATCGTGTCGTTGAACTGGCGCACGCTCGAGAAGCCGGCGGCGAACGCGACTCCGGTGACGGGCACGTCGGTGCTCTGCAGCAGCACGCGCGCCGTTTGCGCGCGCTGCGCGCGCGCGAGCGACAGCGCGCCGGTGCCGACCTCCGCGATCAGCACGCGATGCAGCTGGCGCTCGGAGTAGCCGAGACGGCCCGCGAGCCCGGCGACCCCCTCACGGTCGACGGTGCCGTCGAGGATCAGCCTGAGCGCGCGCGCCGCGACGTCGGCGCGGCCGAGCCACTCGGGCGAGCCCGGCGCGGCGTCCGGTCGGCAGCGCAAACACGCCCGGAAGCCCGCCTGCTGGGCGGCGGCGGCGCTGGGGTAGAAGCGCACGTTCTCGGCCTTCGGCGTTCGCGCCGGACAGCTCGGGCGGCAGTAGATGCGCGTCGAGGTGACGGCCGTGAAGAACCAGCCGTCGAAGCGTGCGTCGCGGCTGCTCACGGCGCGGTAGCAGCTGTCGAAGTCATCGAGCACAGGCCCATGCTGGCAGGCCGCGCGGTGTTCGGCTAGCGGGTTTCGGCCATCCACGTCCCGGCGCGCGAAGCGCTCAGGGCGTGGCTTTGATCTCGACCTGTTCTTCGCTGGCGACCGTGCTTTTCAGATTCAGCCCGGCCGCTTCGAGCGGGCCGCCGCCGACCGACGCCTGCAGCACTTCGGTCGGTCCGCCTTCGAAAGCTTCCGGTTTCTGTTTGGGGCCGACGGCGCTCCATTTGATCGTGTTGCTCAGCCACATGTGGTCTTCAGCGCCGGATGCCGCGATCGCCGCGCCGCGCAGCACCACCGGTGTGCCGAGCCCGGCCGTGGTGCCGCATTCGAACGTCGCGACGGGTGAGCTGCCGAGTACGCCGAGCGACAGCCCGATGCTCAGCAGCTGTTTCGAGCCGATGATCGGCTTCTTGATGAACCCGAGCTGCCCTTCGAGCGGGGCGGTGCGGATCTCGCCGGCGGGCGCCGCTTCGCTCTGGCAGGGGATCAGGCCCGGCAGTGTTTCGCAGCCGCTCAGCGTCAGCTGCGCCGTGAGGGTGTGCGTGCCGCCGAATTCGCCGCTGCCTCTCTGACTGTCGCAGGAGATCTGCAGGTGGGCCGTTTCGATCGTGCTCGCGCCGCCGGTCACGTGGAAGCCGTCCTTGTTCGCTTCGGGCGTCCATTCGAATTCGCCCAGCGAGCCTGCGCTGGTGGCATCGCAGCCGGATTCGGTGTAGCGACCATGGTGGACGCCGCCTTCGAGCGGCACGCGCTCGCAGCGCCCGAGTTCGGGAAGCTGTTCGGTCGTCAGGAAGCTCTGATCGGCACCGGCACGAGTGCCGCCTTCGCCGGCGGCAACGATCCGCACGTGGTAGCCGGCGTTCGGCGTCAGCCCGGCGGCGTGGGCGCTGACGGCGACGGCTGTTTTGCCCCCGCCGGGCAGCGCGGCGCACGCAACGCTCTGGCCGTAGGAGGCCGTGCGTCCGTACTCGAAGTGGCACTCACTGACGTTCGAGCCTTCGGGGTTGACACTCGCCGTCAGCGTCGCGGTCGTCGCTGCGACGCTCGTCGCGGGGCCGGTTTCGGCGACCGGCGGCGGCGGTCCCGGGGGCTGTGAGGCCGGTCCCGGTTCTGGGTCGGAGGACAGCAGCAGCGGCGGCCGCGGGCTCTGGCTGAATTCGAAGTCGTTGGCGAGGCTGCCGAGGCCGGGCGCTTCTTCGCGCACGTCGGGGCGCGGGTCGGGCCGTCCGTCGGTGGCGGGGTTCAGGCGCTGGCGGTTGAGGAAGTCGTCCTCGATGAACTTCAGATATGCGTCGTGGCTCAGCTGCTGGTGGTCGATGTAGCCGGTCTTCGCGTACGGGCTGATGACGATGCCCGGGACGCGCGGGCCATAGCCGTGCTGATCGATCGTCGGCGGCACGACGTGGTCGTAGAAGCCGCCCCAGTCATCCCACGACAGGAAGATCGCGGTGCTGCCCCAGCAGGGGCTGCGCATGATCGAGTTGACCAGCGTCGTGACGTACGCCTGGCCGACCGAGACCCGCGACGGTGGATGCTCGGAGACCTTGATGTTGGGGTCGATCCACGACACGCTGGGCAGGCCGCAGCTGCTCGTTTCGTGCACCGAGTTGTAGAAGTTGTCAAGCGACTGGATGTTGCCGAGCTGGCCGTCCTGTTTGACGTCGGTGAAGTCCGCCAGCGGATTCCAGATCCCCGGCGTCTTGGGGGTCTGCTGGACGGGTTTGCATTTGATCGCTTCGTCGGACTCGCAGTCGGGCTCGAGGCCTTCGTAGACGTAGTAGCGCCAGCTGACGTGCGCCTTCGCCAGCAGGTAGGTGAGGTCCGTCCACGCGTACGTCGCTTTGCCCGGAACGAGCGGGCCGCTCCAGTCGACGCCGGGGAAGACCGGTTCGAGCGTGTTGACGCAGTCGGCCGCTTCGGGGTCGCCGGTCGGGCAGTACGCGGACCAGCCGGAAACGGCGAACAGGTGCTCCGGCAGGCTCCACGAGTCGGTCGACTCGAACATGTTGTCCTGGAGCACGTAGTTCTTGGCGTAGGTCCAGTAGTTGGGGATCTCACGGGCGTCGTGATAACCCATCACCCCGCACGATTCGGGGGTTTCTTTTTCTTCCACTTTTTCGACTTCGGAGGCTTTGCAGACGCTGCAGGCCGGATTCGTCGACGTGCATTTCAGTCCGGTCTCGGCCTCCGCCACGAAGCCGTCCATTTTGCCGCCGTTGATGTCGGCGATCGCTGCGTTTTCGCCGTGCGGGCCGCCGAAGCTGCGGTCACGGGCGCTGTGGTAGGGAGCGATGCAGCCGCCTGTGGCCGGGTCGGGGACACAGACGCCGGCGGGAATGCCGTTCGCCCCGGGGTAGGTGCCGAAGTAGGAGTCGAACGAGCGGTTCTCCTGCATGATCATGACGACGTGCTTGATGTTGTGGATGCCTTCTTCGGGCGTCGCACGGGCCACGCCCGCGAAGGCGAAGCCGCTCAGCACCAGCACGGCGGCGGCCACCAGCAGAACTCGCGGGCGGCGGTGGAACGTCATCACGGCGGTGTTCGACGACATCGAGAACATGTGTGACCCCTCTTGCGCGAACGCGCCCCCTCGCAGCGTCGCTTGCATCCGTGCCAGCAGTCGCTGGGAGCCGCAGTGTACACGTCGCGACGCGTGTATTCACCTGCGGGCGCTCGCGTGTGCGGGCGCCCGCATCCGCGCGGCGCCGGGCGCTAGGGTGCGCGAAAGGCGCGAACGGAGGTGGCTATGGCTGAGATCGGCAGCGGCGCGGGCACGGTGGAGAGCCCGTGGAGACTGAGGACGCCGCCGGGCTCCTCGGAGTACGAGATGTACCGCGACGAGGACGCGGAGGTGCTCGTGTGCGTCGTCGGCAAGACGCGGCTCGGCTACCGGCTGCGCGCGATCGAGGACCTGCACGCGATGCTCGTGGCGCACGGAGACTGGATCGCGTTGGGCGCGGCCGACGAGCAGAAGGCGCCGGCCGAGGGCACCGTCGAGGCGTGGGCGCGCTCGCCGGCGAATCCCGTCGGCGGCTTCTACGGAACGAAGAAGGGCCTGCGCGGGCGCTTTGGCATGTACATGCCGCCGCTGCTCGAGGCGCTCGGACTGGCTGAGCTCGAGCACAACCCGCGCAACAACCGCATGCGCGCGCTGTGATCGGCGGCGAGCGGGCGGCGCAGGCCCCCGCCGTGCCGGCGCGCCGATCGACGGCGAGGCCGTCGTAGCGCTTCAGTCCGCGGGCGTGTCGGATGCGACCGCGAACACGATGTGGCGGCGCGCGAGCGTCAGGTAGGCGTGCAGTTCGATCGGGCCGCCCTCGAGCGGCGCGACGGTCACGTCGGTCAGCGTGATGAAGTCGCGCTCGGACGCGTTGAGCACGTCTGAGACGCGGCTGCGATAGCCGTCGCGGGCGAGCGTCAGCAGGCCCTCGATACGGTGGCGCTCGGTCTCGATCCGGATGCGCTCCTGGCGGTGCTCGAGACCTGGCACCTCGGCCTCGGCAAACGTGTCGTCGTCGCTCATGCGTGCATTATCGGGCCTCGCGCCGCCGCCGGTCGCGGCGGGCGCCGGGCGGCCTCTGCCGCGCGGCGAATCGACGCCGCCGGGCGGCGCGTCAGCGGCTGACGATGAACGTGCGGATCACGGTCGTGCGCCGCCCCGTCGGTCCGGCCGCGACGACCCTCACGCGGGCCGTCATCGTGCTGGAGCGCCCCAGCTGGCGGCGCAGGCTGCGCAGCCCGCGAGGGCCGACGCGCAGGCGCACGTGGCCGGCGAGCGCGGGGGACAGCCCGCGCGCCGCCGCGATCAGCGCCACCGCACGGCGACGGCCGCGGACGCGCCCGGACAGCGTCGCCGAGGCGAGGACCTTGCAGCCGCGCGTGCAACTGACGGTGAGCGCGAGCGCTCTGCGCGCGAGCACGCCGCCGCTGCGTGCCAGCGTCACGCTCAGCACCGGCGCCACGTCCAGCGGCGGCGGCCAGGTACCCGGCGCGAGGCAGCCGACGGCGCCCGGCGCGGGCGAGTCGAAGCGCTCGATGCGGTTGTTGTTCGTGTCGGCGACGTAGACCGAGCCGGCACAGTCGACGGCGATCGCGCCGGGCTGGGAGAAGTATCCGTAGCCGATCCCGCGCTGCCCCCACTTCGCGACGAAGCGTCCTTCGCCGTCGAACACCTCGACGCGGTTGTTTTCGCGGTCGAGCACGTACACGTCGCCATTGCCCGCCAGCGCGACGCCGTCGGGGGAGTGAAAGCTCCCGTCACCGCTGCCGCGCGAGCCCCACTGCGCGATCACGGTGCCGTCGGGCGCGAGCTTGACGACGCGGTCGTTGGCGGTATCGGCGACGTAGGCGGTGCCGTTCGCTGTCACCGCGACCGCCGCCGGCTGGGCGAATTCGCCGGTTCCCGAGCCGGCAGCGCCGTCGCCGCCGCCCGCGCCCCAGCGCGCGCGCAGCGTGCCTTCTGGTCCGTAGACCAGCACTCGATTGTGCGCGGTGTCCGCCACGAATGTCTCCTGTGCGCCGGCCGCGTAGGCGACGGAGCCGGCGCCGCTCAACTGCGCGCCGCCGATCGCACCGACGCCGCCGAGTTCGTCCAGGAACGTGCCGTCGCCCCACAGCCGCGCGATCCTCGTGTTGGCGCGATCGGCGACCAGCACCGTGCCGCGCGGGTCGACGGCGATCCCGGCGGGCGTGTTGAACGACGCCGCGTGGCCGCCGGCCGCGGTCCATTGCCCGGCGTAGGCCTCGCTCACCGGTTCGAACAGCTCGATGCGGTTGCCGACCGTGTCCGACGCCAGCAGGCGCCCGGTGGGGTCGGTCGCGAGCCCGTCCGGCGCGGTCAGCTCGCCGGGTCCGCGCGCGGATGTGCCGAACGTGCGCAGGTAGGCGCCGTTGGGATCGAACACCTCGATGCGGTCGTTGGCGGTGTCGGCCACGTAGGTGTCGCCGGCGGGGTCGCTGGCGAGCGCGCGCGGAAAGGCGAGCTGGCCGGGCCTCGAGCCGAAGCCGCCCCAGCTGCCGGCGAAGCCGAGCTGTGGCGTCAGCTTGACGACGCGGTGGTTGATGTCGTCGGCGATGTACACGTCGCCGGCGGCGTCGAGCGCGACGCCGTAGGGGAAGCCGAGCTGGCCCGGTTCGGTGCCCTGCGAGCCGGCCGTCGCAATGAAGGCGCCGCTCGGGTCGAACACCTCGACGCGGTGGTTGTCGTCGTCGCTGACGATCACCTCGCGTTCGTTCGCGGCGACGCCACGCGGATATGAGAACTGGCCGGGGCCGCTGCCGTAGCTGCCCCACGCGATCGCTTCGCCGCCGGACAGGTTGAAGCGCTGCACGCGGTCGTTGCCGCTGTCGGCGACGTAGACGTAGCCGCCGGCGACGGCGATGCCTCCGCCGGGGGGCTGCGTGTAGTCCTGCGAGGAGCCGAAGTTGAACTGCCCGACTTCGCTGCCGCTGTGCCCCCACGCGGTCAGGAAGACGCCGCTTGAGTCGAACTTCTCGATCCGGTTGTGGCTCGAGTCGACCACGTAGACGTCGCCGGCGGAGTCCGTCGCGATGCCGCCGATCGGGCCGAACTGGCCGTGCCCGCCGCCGTATGAGCCCCACTCGGTCTCGAACGTGCCGGCCGCGCTGAACTTCTGCACGACGTAGCCCAGCTGATCGGCGACGTACACGTTGCCCTGCGAGTCGAGCGCGACCGCCTCGGGGAAGCGCAGCACCCCTTCGGCGCGCTGGCCGATGATGTGCACGGCGCCGTACGGGCATGCGCCGGAGCCGGAGCCGGGGCACGCTTCGGCCGCGGCGAGCGCCGCCGTCAGCGCCGCCCACGCGAGCGCCAGCGCGAGCGAGCTGAGCGCGGCGGCGGCGAGGCGGGGGGCGCGTGTCGTGCGGCGAGATGCGGTTCGGGCCATCGTCGGATGAGAACACACCGCGTGCGGCCGCGTCGCGGTAGTGCGGGGCGCCGGTGCGCTCAGAGCATGCGCTCGGGCGCGCGCGCCGACAGGCCGGCGCGGGTGGCGGCCGGCGTGGCGATGCGCCCCGGCGAGCCGGACGGGCGGTTGCGCTCGTCGCGCACGATGTACAGCGGCCGGTGCTTGACCTCGTCGTAGATGCGTCCGACGTACTCGCCGATCACGCCGAGCGCGATCAGCTGAATGCCGCCGAGCAGCAGGATCGCGATCGTGATCGAGCTGAAGCCCGGCAGATAGGAGTCGAAGATCCGCAGCACGATCACGACGGGGATCGCGATGAAGGCGAGCCCGGCAGAGAACAGGCCCGCATACGTCGCCAGCTGCAGCGGCAGATGCGAGAACGAGGTGATCGCGTCGAGCGAGAAGCGCAGCATCTTGCGCAGCGTGTACTTCGTCTCGCCGGCATGTCTCGCGTCGCGCTGGTAGGAGACGGCGGTCTGGTTGAAGCCGACCCAGACGGTCATCCCGCGCAGGAAACGCGAGCGCTCGGTCATCGCCAGCAGCGCGTCGAGCGCGCGGCGGTCGAGCAGCCGGAAGTCGCCGGAGTTGGGCTCGAGGTTGACCTGTGCGAGCTTGTCAAACAGCTTGTAGAACCACGACGCGCTGGCCAGCTTGAACGCGGTCTCGCCCTCGCGCTGATCGCGCACCGCGTAGACGACGTCCGCGCCGTGGCTCCACTGGGCGACCATGTCGGGGATCAGCTCCGGCGGATCCTGCAGGTCGGCGTCGATCATCGCCACCGCGTCGCCCACCGCGTGCTCGAGCCCGGCCGTCAGCGCGGCCTGGTGGCCGAAGTTGCGCGACAGGTGGACGACGCGAACGCGCGGGTCGGCGGCGGCGGCGCGGTCGAGCAGCTCGGCCGTCCCGTCGGAGCTGCCGTCGTTGACGAGCACCAGCTCGAACTCGAAGTCGGCGATCGCGGCGATCGTGCGCGCGATGAACTCGTCGATCAGCAGCTCCTCGTCGTAGACGGGCGCGACGACGCTGAGCAGTGTGGGTGTGCGAAGTGGTGTGTCGGACATGTATTCGCCTTCCGGCGTGCTCGCGCGGGCGAGCGCCCGCCGAGGATCTTCCTGCACGAAGCTGAGCCAATCCACAATTTATCGTTCATCCTGTCTATGGATGGCATCACAACGACAACAGCCAGGCGAGGAGCCGGCCGGCGCGGCCGGTCCGCTGGCGCGGCTGCGCTCGCCGGTGCTGGTGCAGTTCGTCAAGTTCGGCATCGTCGGCGTGTCCAACACGCTGCTCACGTTCATCGTCTACACCGTGCTGCTGAAGGGGTTCGGCGTCTGGTACCTGGCGGCGTCGGCGATCGGCTTCGCCGTGGGCGCGACGAACGGCTTCCTGCTGAACCGGCGCTGGACGTTTCGCGAGCACGTCGGCGACAACCTCACGCCGGTGCGCTGGGCGATCGTGCAGGGCTGTGGCCTGGGGATCAACGAGCTGCTGCTCTACCTGTTCGTCCACGACGCGCGCATGGACAAGCTGATCGCGCAGGCGTGCGCGACGGTCGTCGTCACGCTCAGCACGTTCTTCGCCAACCGCGCATGGACGTTCCGCGTGCACGCGCCGGTCGCCGTCGTCGACGCCGAGCGGTGAGCCGCGAGCGGCGCTAGCGGAAGACGGCCAGCAGCGACAGACCGGCCGGGATCCGCCCGCCGCGGCGGATCATCGCGGCCTCGATCGCGAGCGGGCGCTCGAGCGTCCAGTTGACCGGTTCCGGCGGCACCCACAGATCGAGGCTCGACTCGGTCGTCTTGGTGCTGAAGCGATCGAGCACGCGCAGCACGATCGCGACCGGCAGCAGCAGCGAGTTGAAGTAGGTGGTGCGCACCTGCTCCCAGCCGGCCTGCTCGGCGACACGCTGCAGCGAGCGGCGCGTGTAGCGGCGGTGGTGGTGGTTGATCTCATCGTGTCCGCTCCACAGCCACTGGTAGGCGGGCACGGTCACGAGCAGCGCGCCGCCCGGCTTGACCGTGCGGCGAAGCTCGCGCAGCGCGCCGAGGTCGTCCTCGAGGTGCTCGATCACGTCGAGGCTGACGGCCAGCTCGAAGCTGTCGTCGGCGAACGGCATCTCGAGCACCGACCCGGATACGACCTCGCCGGCGTGGCGCTCGCGTGCCAGCGCCACGCTGGTCTCCGACAGCTCCACGCCGGTGACCGCGCCGTAGCGCTGCAGCTCGACCATGTTGCGCCCGCTGCCGCAGCCCGCGTCGAGGATCTGCGCCCCGGGGGTGAGGTGCAGCGCGGCGATCACGCCTTCGAGCACCGTGCGACGCCCGCGGTACCACCAGTGGCGGTCCTCCGCCTGGTGGGTCTGCAGCTCGTAGTCCCTGTCCATGCGGGGAGCATCCTTTCCTAAAGGCCCACCTCCGCGCGGTGCGCCCTCCCTGCGAGCTGCGATCAGCCGCCCGGTGGACCCGCGCGAATCGCGTATTGCAGCGCGTCGCCGGCCCCGCGCCAGACGGCGAGCGCGCTGTCGTCGGCGGGGTCGATCGCGACGCTCGCGTCGTCGTTCGGGCCAGGTG
>Ga0075021_10001021_pt1 | contig 14372 bp, 6 predicted proteins | sample ColStrG_CSR_2012_FD_72749 | JGI IMG/M metagenome (GOLD analysis project Ga0075021, IMG submission 72749) | Freshwater sediment microbial communities in response to fracking from Pennsylvania, USA - Cold Stream Run_MetaG_CSR_2012 | ecosystem: Environmental > Aquatic > Freshwater > Creek >...
GTGATCTTGATGGTCAGCACCTGGCCGCGTGTCCCCAGCGGACCGATGACCTTCCCGTTCACGCGCACTTCAATGCCGCCCGCATTGCCCACCTTCATGGTGGCGCGATCGAGGCCCGTGAGCGTCTTCGATTCGCTCGGCTGCAGCGTACCGGCGAAGATCTCTTTGCCGCCGCTGCTGATCGAGAGCCAGGTCCTTTCGGTGGCCGAGAGCTTCAACACCACACCGCCGGCTTCGTCGGTTGGAGTTGCAGTTGCTGTAGTTGCGTTTGCAGTTGCAATGGATGTCTCAGGCGAAGCTTCAGGCTGAATCGCCGGGGCGATCGCCGAGACGGGCACCACAGGCGCCGTTTGCGATACCGGAGCGGCCGTCCTCACCCTCTGGGGGATGCGCTTCCACCAGGCGTAGAATCCCGAACAACCCAGCAACACCACGACCAAGCCTGCTACCGACCAGCCCAGGGAAACATCCGGAACGTAGCGCCGGTTGCTCGCTTGGACCAGTTGGTCGGGCACCCGGATCTTGGGTCGCGGCCGAGGACTTTCTGGTTCGGCCATCGCATCCAACGCCGGCCGGATCAGTTTTTCATCCATCCCCAAAATTGCGGCATACTGCTTTGAAAAACTCTTATAAAAGAACAGCCCTGGAACGCCCGCTACGTTGTCCTCTTCAAGAGCGCGCACATAACCTTGGGTAACGCAGAGTTTCTCCGCGATTTCTGCAATCGACCGCCCCTGGCTCTCCCGCTCGCCGCGAAGCATGCTGCCGACAGAGGTCATTCTTTCAGCGTCCCTTTACCCCTAGTACTTCTGATACTCGCTGCCCGGACGTACTATCATACATAGCTCTGGCACTTTAGAGCAACTTAATTCATGTGATCCTGAAGATCGGGTGAAAATGACAAAACCTTTAGGGTATCCCGTGGAATCGATATCGGCTAAACCTGATCTGTCGCACGTCCGGTCCGCTAGACGCCGCATATCAAACGGGACCGATCCTCTTTATACACCAGTTTGTACACCAGAACTAAAACGCTCGAAAATCCACGACCCGACCTAGCTATCTAGGAAAGGCTCGTCGGGAAGCTTTCCTTCCAATCATCGTTCTTCAAAGATCGATCAAACTTTATCAGGCGTGGGACAGCCCGACAATTCGCCGCTGTGGAATCTAAGGTCTGCTTCCAATTCCAGTTGCGGCATTCGAGATCCCCGCCGGCGTCTTCGGGCAAATGGTTGTCGCCCAGTATATACTCGCATCAAGGAGCATCCTTGTGAAACAATCGGCACGATTTCTCATTCTCTTTGGAGTTCTTCTGACAGCCTTACCGACGGCAGTCAATGCCCACTTCAAACTTCTGGAACCCGCCTCGTGGCTCGTCGAAGATCCGCGCGGCGATCCGCAAAAAGCAGGCCCGTGTGGCGGCAATAATGTCGACTGGGGCAAGCCTAGCTATGTCGTCGCCAAAGCTACCGGCGGCGAAAAACTTCACATCAAGGTTCAGGAAACCGTCTACCATCCGGGCCACTATCGAGTAGCGCTGGCGGTGAACTCGCGCACTGAGCTGCCGCTCGACCCGGAAGCCACAACCACCCCGACGGATAAAGGTCCGCGGTCCGTTTCAGCTAAAATCCAAGACCCGCCTCAGGTGCCGGTGCTCGCCGATGGCCTGTGGGTACATACGGCCAAAGGGGACGGCCTCTGGGAAACGGACATTGTGCTGCCCAATATCAATTGCAAGAAGTGCACGCTCCAGATCGTGCAGTTCATGGCCGAACACGGCGTCAATAATCCTGGCAATTTCACGTATCACCACTGCGCGGAACTGCAGATTACAGCGACGCCGTCGAAGCCAATCGACAAACAGTGGCCGGTCGAGCGTTGATGTAGCAGGACATCCTGGACTCTGCAACAGCTATACCTCGGCGCGCTCAAACAAAGCATTGCATTGCGCGCTGAAACCTGTTGATCAGATTACAACCGCGGCCGAATCGATAAATAGCAGGCTGCTGGCACGGCCACGCCTGGCGACAACGATTCGCAGTAGCGGGAGCCTAATGTCCTGGCGTTCACCAGTCAAGGTCCGGCTCTGCTGGTCCTGGCTAACCATGCGCCGAAGCAAGTTGCGCGTGGAAGAAGGCAGACACAATGGGGCCGAGGCCTCGTTACCCGCAGCTACCGCATCAATCGTGCCTTCATGGGGCAAACATATTACGCGCCATGCAGCGAAGTACCCGCCACTAACCGGGTTTAGTTACGAATCTGTACTCGCTGCATGTCCCTGCACCGGAGCTTTAGGGCCACACGCGAGAGAACGCCAAAGGTTTTCTTCGATGATACTACGAGCGGACTCGAGCGCAGCTAAGTTCGCCAACTCTCTGGTGGGGAACGTGACCGTTGCAACGTAAGGCGTCTCTACCGTCTTGGAACCAACTACCTGAATGAGTGTGAAGTCGGCTATCCATCCGCCTTGTTTAATTTCTAGCGGCCGCAAGTCAATTCCAATCCCCTTGTAGGAACTTGCCCTGATTTCCGCGTCCATGGTGTAGCTTGCCATGCCCAACGCGACGATTTCAAGATGATAGGGTGCCAATCTCAGTTGGCTAGGGTGTATCGTCCGATCCTTCCGGTCCACCCGAGCGGTCTATCGTCTGGAAGTGCCGGCCGTGGTTTTCGTCGCAGTCCACTTCCGCTCCTCACACCAACTGAGGAAGTGGCGGCTGGTCAGTTCCGGACCGTTGTCGCAGTGTCTGCCTCATTGCAGTTACTGCATCCGTTCTCAGTTGACCTTTGGGACGCTCGGATTGTGGATGTTTCAGAAGGCGGTCTGCGGACTCACACGCCCAGACAATTGACGCCAGGGTCGCTCATGAGAGTGAAAATGCGGTTTTCCCTAGCCTGTGGAGACGTCTGTTATCATGTTCCGGCAGAGCGCGGATTTTACGCTGGAGGCAGGCTTCACGACTATTTTGCACGATGACCGCATGGATGGGTCTGTGACCATCTCCGGCGCAGGCGGCAGATGGTCCTGCTCATAGACAACTGTCGGGAAAACTCGCGCCAGCGGCTTGACATCGATCGAGGAACCTCGGACAACGCGATGTACCATTCGACGGTATAGTACTAATCGCCGTTTATGCTGCACATATTGTTACACGGATTTCGCGTATACTTCTGCTTATGCCAACACCCCGCTCGCAGGATTTGTACACCTAGTGAGAACGCCTGGCACTGGTGTCAGCCAGCGAGTTGCCGGCGCCTGTTTGGTTTCCCTAGGAATACTGTTCTCGGGCACAGCGTGGGCCCAACAAGCGTTCGTAACCGAATATCAGCTCTCGGCAGTTTTCCCTGACGTGCAGCAAATCACTGCGGGTGCAGACGGAAATATGTGGTTTACAGAGAGCGGAGCCAATATGATTGGTCGCATCAGTCTGAACGGCCCGGCTGTCGAGTTTTCCGTGCCGACGCCGAACGCGGGATTAGGACCGATCACTCAAGGCCCAGACGGCAATGTTTGGTTTGGTGAGATCGGTAAGATAGGCAAGATCACTCCAGCCGGGAATATCACTGAGTACGCGGTGCCTGCCTCTGGTCCGTACGGTCTTGCGTCGGGACCGGACGGAAACGTATGGTTTACCGGCCGCTCCTCTGTCGGTACGGTCGGCAAGATCGCTCCCGATGGAACGATTACTGAATATTCTTTACCTAATAATTGCTGTATCCCTGCCAGCATTACGGCGGGCCCTGACGGAAATCTCTGGTTTACAGAAGAAGGCGGATGTTATCTCGGGAAAATCGGAAAAATCACACCGGCCGGAGCAATTATTGAGTTTGACATACCTTCCGCGCAGACTGGTTGCCTGTCTCTTGGAAGTATTCGACCCGGGCCAGACGGTAATCTGTGGTTTGTTGACATCTCGCGGAATATCTGGCGAATTACGACCGAGGGGAAACTCACCGCGTATGCCGCCAATCCTGCAGCAGACTTGATTCAAGGTCCAGATGGCAGGCTTTGGTTTACCCAATTGGTGAACACCGATAGACTGGGCAGCATTACGGTGAATGGGATTGTCAGCGAACACTGGACTCGTACGGTCCCGCTCTACAATCTCGCACGAGGGCCGGACGGAAGTATTTGGGCTACTGAGTTCGCCGGCAACCGGCTCGCAAAGATTATTTTGCCCAGTTGCAGCTACACTCTAGACGCTTCGACGTTTCAGGTGCCTTTCTCGGGCGGAACCTTCCAAGTTAATATCCAAACGGCCCCCTCGTGTCCTTGGAGTGCTATTCAATTTCCGCTCTGGATTTCCCTGTCCAATGCCTCTGGGACAGGGCCAGCCAACATAACGTTGACAGTAGCACCAACTTCGGTGTTTTCGCGCACCGCCACATTCCCTCTCGCCGGTGTTGTAGTGACTGTGTCGGAAGCCGGCAATAACCCTTGTACGGGTTCGGTGTCAATCTATCCCGGCGGGCGATCGTTCCCATCTTCTGGAGGGACCGGATCCATTGCCGTTACTTCGACACTTTCGGCAGGTTGCATTTTTACTACAAATTCCAACTCGGAGTGGGTGAAAATCACCTCTGTCGATAGCACGACGGTGACCTACAGCGTGGCGCCGAATCTAACAAACTTTTACCGCACCGGCTATATTTCTGCGGCAGGGGTAACGATTATTGAACAGGAGGCGGCCTCGCTACCGGCGGGTCTCAACTTCGCCGGCTCCATATCGCATATCGCAGCCCAGGAGAACTGGACTACCACATTTACGCTCGTTAACAAGAGCCCAGCATATTCCTACGCCAAACTTAACTTCTTCGGCGATCCGGGGAGTCCGCTCACCCTGCCGTTGAATTTTCCACCACTACCTTCGTCGGGTCCACTGCTGGCGGCATCGCCCGAACGGTCGCTTCCGCCAAATGCTTCGATGATTATTGAGACCGGGGGGCCATATACTCCTCCGGTGCAGATAGGCTCCGCGCAATTGTCCGCCACGGGTAACATCGACGGATTCGCCATCTTCCACCACGAGGTAACTAAGCAAGAAGCGGTGTTGCCGCTAGAAGTGCGCAACGCGAGTTCGTATGTGTTGGCCTTTGATAACACCAGCGGCATAGTGTTGGGTGTGGCGCTGCAAAATATCTCGGCCCAGACCGCCAACATTCCAGTGATAATTCGCGACGATACTGGCATGCAGATCAGTACCCCCGGAACCGTTATCTCACTGGCGGGCCACGGCCACACGTCCTTCGTATTGTCAGATCCGGTTAATGGATTCCCGATTACCGACAACAAACGCGGCACCATCGAGTTCGATACACCCGCCGGCGGCCAGATCAACGCATTAGGTATTCGATTCACTCCGCCGAACAACGCGCTCACCACCATCCCTCCGCTGGCAAATGTGGGCACCAGCGGCGGGAGCATCGCGCACATAGCTTCCGGCGGTGACGGCTGGCAAACTACATTTGTTCTGGTCAATGTGGGTAGCAGCGCGGCACAAGCCACCCTCAGTTTCTTCGCCGATATCACCGGCGCTCCTCTGTCCTTGCCACTTTCATTTCCGCAGTCCGGCATCGGTACGACCACATTGGCTCCTTCTGTCACTCAAACGCTGGCGGCAGGGGCAACTCTTATAGTGCAAAGTTCGGGAGCAGTGAACCTGCTCACCGGATCGGCCCAACTCAGCACCACGGGAAACGTCAGCGGGTTTGTGATCTTCCGCCATAACGACCAGGAGGCCGTAGTGGCCATGGAGAGCCGTAACGCCAACGCCTACCTGCTGGCGTTCGATAATACTGCCGATCTCGCCACCGCTGTCGCCATCAACAGCCTCTCGGGGCAGACGGTGAATATCCCGGTGACCGTTCGCGACAGCACGGGAACGCAAATTGCGACCGACATCATTTCCTTGGCCCCTAATGGGCACTATGCATTTACCATGGTGTTTGATAGATATTCGAACACCGCCGGTATCCGCGGCACTATCGAGTTCGGTAAACCCGCGAATGGTCAGATCGGCGTGTTGGGTATCCGCATTCCTGCCATCGCGCATACGTTTACTACGCTGCCTGCACTGGCGAAGTAGCTCGCGTCCTAACGACCAGCCCATGGAACGCGAGTACCATTCGACGTTATAGTACTAATTCCCGTTTATGCTGCACATACTGTCACACCGATTTCACGTATACTTCTGCGTATGCCAATATCCCGCCGCGCTGGGTTGTATATCCAGTGAGGACACGTCTCACTGGTATCAGCCATCCAGTTCCCCGCGCCAGTTTATTTTGCCTTGGGATACTATTCCTTGCGACAACATGGGCGCAACAACCCAGCGTCACAGAATATCAGATCCCGACACATCAGGTTCCGACAGGCATCCCTCTGCTGCAACAGATAACCGCCGGTCCAGATGGAAACATGTGGTTCACAGAGAATGCAGCGAATCTGATCGGAAAGATCGCGCCGGATGGTACTGTGACTGAGTACCCGGTCCCTACAGCCAGTGCCGGACTCCTAGGCATAACCGGGGGGCCAGACGGCAATGTCTGGTTTACTGAGTCTGGCGCCGGCAAAATCGGCCGAATCGCACCAGACGGGACGATCACAGAGTTTGCTGTGCAGGGATTTCTCCCTGGGCCTTACGCGATTACTACGGGACCAGACGGAAATGTATGGTTTACCCAGGTTCGCCCTCCTGGTTCAATCGGCAAGATAACGCCGGCTGGAGTGATCACCCAAACAACGGTGACTTATATCCCGAGCGGGATCACCACGGGTCCTGACGGAAACCTTTGGTTCACAGAAAGCAACGCTTGTTTCGCGAAGATCGGCAAAATTACGCCGGACGGAACGCTTACGGAATTTGACCTACCCTTCCCACGGACTGTTTGCGTCTCGCCCGGCACAATTATCCAAGGGCAAGATGGCAATCTATGGTTTACCGATTCTTATAGAAAAATCGGCCAGATTACGATTAACGGGATAATCACAGAGTACCCGGCTACTGCTCCCGTGGACATGGTTCAAGGTCCTGACGGCAATTTGTGGTTCACGGAAGTCCGAAATATTTCAGATAGAATCGGCAGCATTACGATGAACGGCGTTGTGAACGAACACCTGATCCCTCCGACGTCGTCCCCGATCGCCTATCTAGCGAGAGGGCCGGATGGAAACTTATGGGCTTCGGAGCCATCCGGCAACCGGGTCGCAAAGATCACGCTGCTTGGTTGCAGCTATGGCCTGGATGCTTCGACATTTCAGCCCACGCTGGCGGGAGGCACTTTCAACATTGCCGTTCAAACGGGCCCGTCGTGCCCTTGGGTTAGCGGTGGACTTCCAGACTGGATCACCGTGTCGGTTCCTTCCGGTACAGGCCCGGCCAATGTTACATTGACGGTCGCACCGAACACTATGATCTCGCGTAGTTCAACTTTCTCGGTCGCTGGCATAGTGGTCACAGTGGCGCAGGGTGGCGGCACTGTTTGTCCGTCATCGATCTATCCCGGGGGGCAATCGTTCCCAGCTTCAGGGGGAACCGGATCCATTACTGTGAACATCCCGATAAATTGTCAATTCTCGGCATTTAACAGCAGCTCTTGGGCGAATTTCAGAATCGTAGATAATTCAACAGTGACCTATACGGTGGCGCCAAATATACAAAATGCGGCCCGCGGGACGACTCTTTTCGTCGCTGGGCACTTTTTTACGCTCGAACAGCAGGCAGCCGCCATTCCCCGTGTGAACTTTGTGGGCTCCATATCGCATATCGCAGCAGAGGAAAACTGGACCACCACATTCACGCTCGTCAACAAAAGCGCAGCATTTTCGAACCTCAGGCTTAGTCTGTTCGGTGATCCGGGGAGTTTGCTCCCCCTGCCGTTGAATTTCCCACCGCAATCGTCGTCCGGTCCACTGGTAGCGGCATCGCTGGACCGGGGTCTTTCCCCCAACGCCTCGATGATCATCGAGTCCGCGGGTCCCCATACTCCTCCGGTGCAGATAGGCTCGGCGCAATTGGCCGCCACGGATAAAATCGACGGGTTCGCCATTTTCCACCACGAAGTAACCAAGCAAGAAGCGGTGCTGCCGCTGGAAGTCCGCAACGCGAGTTCGTATGTGTTGGCGTTTGATAACACAAATAGCATCGTGTTGGGCGTGGCGCTGCAAAATGTCTCAGCACAGACCGCCAACGTTCCGGTGATAATTCGCGACGATGCTGGCGTGCAGATCGGTAACCCCGGAACCGTTATCTCACTGGCGGGCAACGGACACACGTCCTTCGTATTGTCCGATCCGGTTAACGGATTCCCGGTTACCGCCAACATACGCGGCACCATTGAATTCGATACGCCCGCCGGCGGGCAGATCAGCGTGCTGGGTATCCGTTTCACGCCGCCGAACAATGCGCTGACTACCATCCCTCCGCTGGCAAATGTGGGCACCAGTGGTGGGAGCATCGCGCACATAGCTTCCGGCGGCGACGGCTGGCAAACTACGTTTGTGCTGGTCAATGTGGGCAGCAGCGCGGCGCAAGCCAACCTCAGTTTCTTCGCCGATATCACCGGCGCTCCTCTGTCCTTGCCGCTCTCGTTTCCGCAGTATGGCAGCGGCACCGCCACGGTGGCTCCTTCCGTCAATCAAACATTGGCGGCCGGGGCCACGCTCATAGTGCAAAGTTCGGGAGCAGTGAATCTGCTCACCGGATCGGCCCAACTCAGTACGACGGGGAACGTCAGCGGGTTTGTGATCTTCCGCCATAACGACCAGGAGGCGGTGGTGGCGCTGGAGAGCCGTAACGCCAACGCCTACGTCCTGGCGTTCGACAATACCGCTGATCTGGCCACCGCTGTCGCGATCAACAGCCTCTCAACACAAACGGTAAATATCCCGGTGACGGTTCGCGACGGCGCGGGAACCCAAATTGCTACCGACATGATTTCCTTGGCGGCTAACGGGCACTATGCCTTCACCATGGTAGTTGACAAATATTCGGCCACCGCGGGTATCCGCGGCACCATCGAGTTCGGTAAACCCGCGAATGGGCAGATCGGCGTGTTAGGTATCCGCATTCCCGCCATAGCGCATACTTTTACTACACTGCCGGCGCTCGCGAAATAGCTCGCGCGTAACCACCTTCCCACGTCCCGCATTGACACCCCTCGCGCACCGCTACCACAGATAGGGACCGAACTGTCTCGCGACGTTGTTCTGAACCCAGTTCACGTACCGCTTTGATAGGCGAACAGCCTAACCCTTGGGAGCTTCTACACCCCTCTGGGATGAAGCAGCGATGAACCGGCATCGACCTGCCAAACCGGAGCGTCGATGTGAACTCTTGACTCCGATCAGCCTGTTGGCTCCTTGATAAAGCCGGCCCGCTGGGCCTCGCCCGACCCACAGTGTTGAACTACGTTACTTCGCTAGTTCCTGCAACCCCAGATGCGACGCCAGGACTGGATCTAGCTTCTGCCCATTCCCGAGCGTCCGCCCGCGAGCCATATAAGCTCGCGCGAAATTCGCTCTGGGAGCCAGTGCGATGATCTGTTTCTCTGCCGCTTCCCTTCCCATCGCTTCATTCCCACCACTTTGCGTCGACCGCCATAACGGACTATCTGGACGTATTCTCATGTCTACCAAATAGCACGCGATCCTGATAATCCGGTGAGTTTAGACACGCATCGGACTCAGGGGAAGGTAGTTCCAAGACATCGAATTGAGGCGAATCGCACTCGGTTCCCTTGACATGAACCGGCCCTTTTTGCAATACTCGTATTTCGTCATCGATTCTCGATAATGAAGTCCAATAACAATGCGCAGCTCGACCACAAGGACCTCTACTCCGGCCTGATCCGCCTTCACGTCTTGCACCACGCCGTGGAAGAGCCGATTTTCGGCCTGGGGATGATCGAAGAACTGACACGCCACGGCTATCGAATTAGCCCTGGGACCCTGTATCCCCTGCTCCACGGCTTGGAACGAAAGGGCTACCTGCGTTCGTCCGAACAGCATAATGGCAAATCCAGGCGCAAAGTGTACCGCGCCACTCCGCTCGGCCGTAAAGCGCTGAAAGCGGCAACGAACAAGGTCCGCGAACTCTTTCACGAACTCATGGAAGGCGATTGACCGAGTGACTAAATACGCAGCAGCCCTGCTGGCCGGTTCGTGTCTTCTTGCCGCCGCACAAAATTCGCCTCCCGGCGTGCTGACCCTCGCGCAGGCCGTTGAGAGAGCCTCCAAGAATTACCCATCGATCCGTGTCTCGCAGGAGCAGATCAACGCCGCCGCCGCCGGCATCCGTTTGGCGCGCACCGCCTACCTGCCTAAGATTGACGGACTGGCCCAGATCAACCGCGCGACGCGAAACAACGTCTTCGGAATGCTGCTTCCACAAAGTGTGATTCCTTCTATCTCCGGACCGGTTCTTGGAACAAATAACCTGGGTTCGGCTTGGGGCAGCGCCATCGGAGGTTTGGTAAGTTGGGAACCGTTTGATTTTGGCCTTCGTCAGGCGAACGTGTCTGCCGCGGAATCGGCCAAAACCCAGTCCGAAGCCACTCTGAAACGCACCGAGTTCGAGATTGCCACCGCTGCCGCCGATTCCTATCTCACGTTGGCGGCGGCGCAACAAACTGTGCGGGCCGCGCAGGCCGGAGTGGACCGAGCCGAGACCCTTCTGCGAACCACCAATGCAGTGGTCAACGCGCAATTGCGGCCGGGAGCGGATTCCTCCCGCGCCGAAGCAGAGCTAGCCGCAGCCCGCACCCAGTTGATTCAAGCGCGACAGGCCGTCGAAGTGGCGCGAGCGACCTTGGCGCAATTCGTCTCTGAAGACCCCACTCAAATTGCCGTCACTTCAGACGGACTTCTGCGTTTGCCGCCCGATGCCCCACTCCCCGCCGCGAATTTCAATGTGAATCCCATCGCCGCCGAACAGAACGCCACTATAGAGCAGGCAAAAGCGCAGCTCCGGGCGTTGGAACGGTCCTATTTTCCGAAATTCTCTCTGCAAGCCGCTGCCTACACGCGTGGCACCGGCGACGAACTCGAGGGCGCTCGATTGGGAGGTTTGAATGGCCTGGCTCCTAACATTCAGAATTACGCGATCGGCTTCAGTGTGACCTTCCCGGTGATGGATCTCGCGGCGATTCACGCACGCGAGGCCGCCCAGTCGGCCACCATTCGCGCTCAAGCCGCGCGGTCCGATCAGATAGTGACGGAACTCCGCGCGCGCTGGAACGTCGCGCTCGCCCAACTTCGGGGCGCCCGGGACGTTGCAATGAACACACCCGTACAGATTTCCGCAGCGCGTGCCGCCTCACAGCAGGCCGCGGCTCGTTACGAATCCGGCCTTGGCGCCATTGACCAAGTCGCTGAAGCGCAACGGCTGCTCACACAAGCCGAAATAGACGACGCTCTTGCGCACCTCGGCGTGTGGCGAGCGCTGCTCGGACTGGCGACCGCCGCCGGAGACCTGCAACCTTTCGTAAGCGAGGCCAGTAAGTGAACTAATGCGCCTCGTACTAGCTGCTCTTTCACGGCCCATCACGGTTATCGTCGCGCTGATCGCGGTCGCATTGTGCGCGGTCCTTGCGCTCCAACGCATGCCCGTCGATATTTTTCCCCAAGTCGGCGATCCGGCGATCTATGTAGCCCAGCCCTACGGCGGAATGGACCCCGCCCAGATGGAAGGCTACGTCACCTATTACTACGAGTATCATTTCCTTTACATAACGGGAATCGATCGCGTCGAAAGCAAAAGCATACAGGGCGCCGCTTTGATGAAGCTGACGTTTCATCAGGGCACCGACATGAATCAGGCGATGTCGGAAACCATCGGCTACGTGAACCGCGCCCGCGCGTTCATGCCGCCGGGCACGGTCCCCCCGTTTGTGACGCGCTTTGACGCAGGCAGTGTCGCCGTCGGTCAGTTGATCTTTGACAGTTCGGCGCACACCCAAGGCGAGTTGCAGGATTACGCCCTCAATCGCGTTCGCCCGCTATTCGCAACCCTTCCCGGCGTCTCCGCCCCGCCGCCTTTCGGAGGGAACCAGCGGACCATTGTAATTACTCTCGATCCCGACAAGCTGCACCAATATCAAATCTCGCCCGACTTCGCCATCGCCGCCATCAACAAATCCAGTTTGGTTATGCCGTCCGGCAACACCTGGGCGGGAAAAGTGAATCGCATCGCGAGAACCAACGCCGCGCTCGGCGAAAATCTCTCGGAGTTGTTGAGCACTCCAATCCGCCCCGCATCTGGCACTACCGTATATCTGCGTGACATCGGGACTATCGAGAATGGCACCGATCTGGTCACGGCCTACGCGCACGTCAACGGCAAGCGAACCGTGTACATACCAGTCACCAAACGCGCTGACGCCTCCACGCTCACTGTCATCAATGAAGTGAAAGCTGCGATCCCCAGCTTCAAGAAGGTGGTTCCCGACGACGTTGACGTTCGCCTTGAGTTCGACCAATCGACCTATGTAGCCACTTCCGTACGCAGCCTTGTGAGCGAAGGTCTGCTGGGTGCTATCCTAACCGGCTTGATTGTTCTGATCTTCCTGCGTGACTGGCGCGGCGCCCTGATCGTGGTCCTGAACATTCCGTTCGCGCTGCTGGGGGCAGTGATCCTGCTGTGGGCAACCGGCCAGACCATCAACATTATGACACTGGGCGGGCTCGCGCTGGCAGTCGGCGTCCTGGTTGACGAATCGACCGTTTCCGTCGAAAACATCCATACACAAATGCGGCCTGGTATGTCACGCGCTCGCGCCGTTCTCGATGCCTCCAGCCAAACGGCCATCGCGCGCCTTCTTTCGATGCTGTGCATCCTCGCCGTATTCGTACCGTCATTCTTTATGGCCGGAGTAGCCCGCCAGCTTTTCGTTCCGCTCTCGCTTGCGGTTGGCTTCGCAATGATCGCGTCCTATTTGCTTTCGAGCACTCTAGTCCCGGTATTCTCCATGTGGCTAGTGCAGCGGTCGCAGGCCGGCAAGGAGCGCCACGGCTTGTTCAACGCCTTTCGTTCCGGCTATGAGCGCTACTTGAATCTGATTTTGCGCTTTCGGTGGCCGGTAGTCATCCTCTACCTTGTCGCGGCCGCCGGGCTCGTCTACATCTTGCTTCCGCGGATCGGCACGGAAATCTTCCCGGATACCGACGCCCGCCTTCTCCGCGTTCGTCTCCGCGCTCCCATAGGGACGCGCGTCGAAGAGACCGAACGAATTACGCTGCACGCTCTCGACGTCATTCAGCGCGAAGTTGGCCCCGATAAACTCGAAATCACCAGCGATTTCGTAGGCGTGGTCCCCTCCAGCTACCCCGTCGACCTGATTCATCTGTTCACCAGCGGTCCCCAGGAAGCCATCATTCAGTTCGCGCTCAAGCCCGACGCACCGCACGGCGAGGGCCTTCGCGAACGCCTGCGTAACGGCCTCGCCAAGGAACTCCCTGGCACTCAGGTCTCCTTCGAAGCCGGCGACATAGTCAGTCAGGTAATGAGCTTTGGCTCCCCCACGCCAATCGAAGTGACGGTGCTCGGCGGCAATCTCCAGACGGACTATACGTTCGCTCAGAAGATCCAGATCCAGATGGCGGCGCTCCCGTTCTTGCGCGATCTCCAGATTGCGCAGGACGTGAACTACCCCACCCTCGATATCGACATCAACCGCGAGCGCGCCGGTCAATTTGGACTCACCATGGCGGACGTGACCCGCTCCGTCGTGCCTGCCACCTCATCCTCGCGCTTCACTCAGCCCAACTATTGGCGCGACCCGAACTCAGGCAACGCATTCCAAATCCAGGTTGAACTTCCGCAGAACCGTCTGCAAAGCGCCGACGAGTTGGGCGCACTTCCCGTAATGCAGGAAGGCCGTCCCGATTTGCGCCTGGACGATATCGCGACCCTGAAGCCTGGAACTATGCCCGGACTCATCGAGCGCAACAACGGCCAGCGCGTCATCAGCCTGACCGCCAATTTGCACGGCATGACTCTGGGCGACGCCGAGCCGAAACTTGCCGCCGCCGTTGCGCGCGCCGGAACCCCGCCGAGAGGCGTCACCGTAGGTTTCCGCGGCGAACTGCCGGCATTGGATCAAACCACCTCGGGACTGCAAACCGGCCTTTTGCTTGCCATCCTCGTGATCTTTCTCCTGCTCGCAGCGAATTTCCAATCGATCCGCCTCGCGTTCGCCGTCCTGCTGACCGTTCCGGCGGTTTTGTGCGGCGTCCTTCTGATCCTTCGTCTGACCGGCACGACCCTCAATCTCCAGTCCTTCATGGGCGCGATCATGGCCGTCGGTATCGCGGTTGCGAATTCGATTTTATTAGTCAGCTTCGCCGAGCGATCGCGAATTGCCGGCGCGTCTCC
>Ga0075021_10001023_pt1 | contig 14368 bp, 15 predicted proteins | sample ColStrG_CSR_2012_FD_72749 | JGI IMG/M metagenome (GOLD analysis project Ga0075021, IMG submission 72749) | Freshwater sediment microbial communities in response to fracking from Pennsylvania, USA - Cold Stream Run_MetaG_CSR_2012 | ecosystem: Environmental > Aquatic > Freshwater > Creek >...
GCCATGTCGTTGGCGTGTTCCTGGGCAAGTGCTTGCATCGTTGCACAACTTGCGTGAGCCGATGCTGGCGTAAGCAGCATCAAGGGCAAAGCGGCTAAAATGAGTCTCATGGCGGCAACCCCAGGTGATGCCCGCTTTACCCCAGGAGCGGACATTGATTGGCGACACTCGAATGTCTGCTTTGTGCCAATAGCGGACATCGCCAGCCTATTCGGTCACCTCGTCGGCGCATGCGAGAAGGTGCGGCGGAATTTCCAAATCCAACGAAGCGGAGTGTTATTTCGGCCCATTGGCGACACACGCCTGGAAATACTCACGTTGGGCTTCCTTGATTCCCTGTGCCTTGGTACCGGGCCTTGGCGTCGGATGGGCTGCAATAGCCGCGTTTCTACACACTCGCGCAAGTTCGGCAGTAATCGGAGAGGACCGGGCGTAGGCCGCATATTCTGGCACAGCCACAAATATAAACCCGATCAAAATCGCAACTAATTTTGACATCTGTCGGCTCCTACAGGTCCATCGCACCACACTAGAACAAAAAAACAGCCTGATCGAGCGGCGTGCCCGCTTTGGGTCATAAGCGGACATTCCGCGATGGCCGTGTCACGTCCGCTTTTCTCCCAAAAGCCGACATTGGGCGACGGACGCTTTTGTCCATTTGGGCCAACCTAAATCAATCTTTCGTCGAGTTATCTGCGATTTGGTGGCGACATTTCAATCGTGTGGGCGTTAAATTCAGATACATGACCAGGCGTCTCGCGGACGTAATGATCGAAGTGTTGGACGAGCTGGGCGCAGATGAAGCGCATCCATTACACGCGTCGGTATTTAAGCCGATTATCGAAAGGCGCTGGAGTAGCCCAGGAAACAATCGCGATTCAGCGAAAGATTTTCGTCAAACAATCAATACAGAACTCCGGCGTTTTGGCCCGAGATCGACCGAATGGACGCCAAAGTTATTTAGAATGCATGGCGGCGGCTACTGGTCCGTCCGAAATGATGCTCCGCGCGCCTTTGAACAACAATGGCGTAAAGAAGTCGAAGAACTTTGTATTTCGATCCACACTTAGCTCGAGGAGTGGCAGACATGACCGCATGTCCGCGCGATGTCCGCTTTACCCCCGAAAGCAGACATTCGCGGCCACAGTTGGAATGTCCGCTAAGTGCCAGAAGCGGACATCGACGACCTTATTCAATCACCTCGTCGGCGCGTCCGATTAGCGTATTGGGAATGGTGAGGCCGAGCGTTTTGGCTGTCTTGAGGTTGATGACCAGTTCCAGGTTGGTCGGCAGCACGACGGGCAGCTCAGCCGGCTTGGTGCCTTTGAGAATTCTGGCGACGTAGAGGCCGGACTGGCGCCATGCCTTGGGAAAGCTCGCGCCGTAGCTCATAAGGCCGCCGGCCACGATCATCTCGCGCAAGGGATAGATCGTTGGAACTCTGTAACGCGCCGCGAGCGCGACGAGTTGTCCGCGCTGGCTGAACAAGAACGGATCGACGTTGATAAACAGCGCGCCCACTTTCCGGTCAACAGCGGCGGCGAATGCGGTTTCGATCTCTCGCTCGCTGCTGGCCCGCAATACCTCAAGGCGGCGCCCCAGCGCATCCGCTGCCGCCTGCAGATCTTTCGTGTCGGGCTCGGCATTGGGATTATTGGGATTGACCAATAGCGCGAGCACCGCATCCTTCTGCCCGGCTTCGCTCACCAGTTCCAGACGCTTGGCGCCGAGCACGTTCATGAAATTGCTTATGCCGGTGACATTGCCGACGGGTCGATTGAGGCTTGCGACTAGACCGGCTTTGACCGGGTCCTCGCCGACGACGAACACGATCGGTATCGTGCCGGTCGCCGCCTTCGCCGCCAAGGCGCCGGGCAAGGTATGGGTGGCGATGAAAGTTGGCTTGCGACCGACCAGATCGATGGCCAAACTGGGTAGCCGATCGAACTGACCGTGCGCCCAGCGATACTCGAAGGCCACGTTCTTACCCTCGACGAAGCCGCCTTCGCTCAAGCCTTGGCGAAACGCAGCCGCGAACGGCTCGAACGTTTCAACTGTCGCGCCACTAAGAAACCCGATTACCGGCATCGCAGATTGCTGCGCGCGCACTGCCAGCGGCCAGGTTGCCGCCGCACCACCGAGAAGCGTTATGAATTCGCGCCGCTTCATGCTCGGCCCCAGAGCTGAGAAGAGCATCGTAGCTGCTTAAATCGGGATTTTGGAGGGGCGCCCTGATGTCCGCTTTTCTCTAAATGATGTCCACTTTACCCCCGACTCCTGAGATCTTCGGCAGCGTCAGTCAGATTTCGGCCGATACCACGACCGATCAGCGCAGGGGCCAGAGCTACTACACCATCAGAATCGCCATGCCGCCCGAACAAGTGGCGCGTCTCGGCGAGGTTAAGCTTGTGCCAGGAATGCCGGTCGAGGCTTTTGTGAAGACCGGCGACCGTACGGTGATGTCCTATCTAGTGAAACCGCTCTCAGATCAGATCAACCGCGCATTTCGTGAGTGAGTGGACGCGCGCGAAAATCGTGACGAGTCTATTAACACTAGCGGCTCAGATTTCGTCGTCCCTATGTTGAACGAGCCGCAACCCCCAGCAGCCTCAGCATCAGCGCTTTCTGTACGTGTAGCCGGTTCTCCGCCTCGTCGATCGCCACGCAACTCGGGGCGTCCAGGACCGCATCGGTCGCCTCGACATTGCGGCGCACCGGCAGGCAATGGCTGAAGATCGCCTTGTTGGTCATGGCCATCTTTCCCTCGTCGACGATGAAGCCCACGTAAGCCCTCGACAGGTTCCATTCCCTCTCCGGGTCCCCGTAGTACGGCAGCGCTCCCCAGCTATTCGCGTAGACCACGTCCGCGCCCTCGTAGCCGTCGCGGATCTCGTGAGTCACAGAAAGGCTGCCGCCGCTCGCCGCGGCGTTCTCCTGCGCCGCCTTCATGAAGCGCTCGTCGAGCACGTACTCGGGACTTGGACAAAGCAGGCTGACGTTCATCCCGTACTTCGTGGCGATCATCACCACCGAGTTGGCCACCGCTGTGCTGAGAGGCTGCGGGTTCCATGTCCAGGTGAGGCACAGCTTCTTTCCCTTCAGCTGGCCCATCCTCTCCTGGAGCGTCATCGCCAGCGCAAGCTCCTGGCAGGGGTGAATGATCGTCTCCATGTTGATGACCGGAACTTTCGCATGCCGGGCGAGCGCCTTGATCAGCGGGTCTTCACGGTCGTACTGCCAGTTCTTGAAGCCGGGGAATGCGCGCATCGCGATGAGGTCGCAGTAGCGCGACAGCACTTCGGCGACCTCGACGATATGCTCCTCGGCCTTGCCGTCCATTATCTTTCCGGAATCGAACTCGATCCCCCACACGCCGTTGCCCGGCTCCAGGACGATCGCCGTGGCGCCCAGCTGGGCGGCGCCGATCTGGAACGAGGCGCGCGTGCGCAGCGAGCGGTTCAGGAACAGCAGTGCGAGGGTCCTGCCCTGCAGCAGCGGCCGCACGGGATCGGACCTGAGGCCCGCCGCCTGATCGAGAAGCGCTTGCAATTCCCCGACAGTCCAGTCTTGAGTGCTGGTGAAGTGTCGCATGGGCCCCTTCTGCTTCTAAGCTTTTCGTAGTGTACTACGCGCCCTAGCGGCCGTCGCGCCGGTGTGCCCGAGGAGCCCGAGCCTCAGGACACCCAATGGTAGCAATCCGCGCTGGTGCTCGGGCCGGCTGGTGTCCGCTTTGGTCAAAAGCAGACATCTCATGCTGTCCAAAGCATGTCCGCTTTACCCCCAAAAGCGGACATTGATCGGCACCTCGTTAATGTTTGCTAAGTGCCAATAGCGGACTCATGCAGCGCAGCAAATCATACAATCCCCGCCCAGCCGAAGCCGGGCGGGATCGTCTAGACAAAACTCAGTATGGCTTCAGCGGGGCTTGGCGGCCGCGACGTAGCCAGCGGTGACCTCGTCCTTGTGGGCGGCGAAGGCTGCCAGGACTTCGGACTTCTCGCGCTTTGGAACTTTGGCAAAGTCCAGGGTCCGTCCGAGTTCTGCTGCGACCTCATCAAATTCTGCGGGGGAGATGCGGAGGTCCCGATGGGCCTCCTCAAGGCCGAGCGGAGTCTTGCCGGGCTTGGTGGCCGTGTACTGAAAGGGCCCACCCGAAATGTTGCAGACCCACAGCGTCCGCATGAATTTGAGGCCGGGCAGCCTTCCAAGGTCCTTGGTATGCCATTCGCGCAGCTGGGGGTTCTTGGACTTCTGGCCGACGATTGGGTTCTTCACGACGGCGTCGCTAAAGTGGTCCACCACCGCCGCGATGGCGAAGACGCCACCCAGCCGTTCGTACAGACTCTTCTCAGGCACGAGTTGCTTGTCCTGCGCATGCGCATTATCCGCAGCCGCCAATACAGTCACCGGGGCGGCGGCCAGCGCCAGCCCCGCGACCACGCTTCGTCTTGTGATAGAAGTCGAAACAGTCTGTGACATGGCCACCTCCTTGGCTCGGACAACAGAGGGCGACGAAGCCGAATGAGATGATTGCACACTCATTGGATTTCCTCCTGCTGTTTGCTTGATGCCGGTTGTGTGCGTTGGTCCGTACCGGGTGTCAGTGAGAGATTTGATGCAGTAGGGTGGCTGAGGTTCCCGAAAATCAATCGGCGCAGACGAGGCTGTCAGGTTTTGGTAGTTGCGATGTCCGTTTTGGGTCAAAAGCAGACATCGTGGCGTCACAGCTTGATGTCCGCTTTACCCCCCGAAAGCAGACATTGACGGCTAGTCGTTTGATGTCCGCTTTGTGCCAATAGCGGACAAACGTAGAAAAACAGACGGGTTAACCGCGTGAAGTATTACGGCAATGTCATCTAGATGAATGGCAGCGAACAACTGCACTCAGTCCTCCTTCACCTCAGGCGGCATACAGGTAGTCGCATGATCGTTAGGGCCGGTCCCAATCAACCAATGCCCCGAAGGAAGAATGACTATGAACAGGAAAATCGCGGCCGTTCTGCTTGCGGCCACTATGCTGACCACGCCTGCGTTCGCAGCCAGCGTCGCCAGCTCTACCAATATTCCCACGGCACAGACGGTGGCCCCCGACAAGGTCACCAAGACGTCTGATAAGGGCGTAAAGAAACACCGCGTTCATGCGCGCGCGTCGCATAGTCACAAGGTCCATCATGCTAAGCATGCGAAACATCAGGTGAAGCACGCCCATAAGATTTCAAAAAAGGGCCTGACGTCCGCTAGCGCGAAAGGCGACACGAAGGCGGTTGCAACTGTCCCCGTGAAAACTCCAGTCAAGAATTGAGCTTGGTTTGAAGAAACACAGCGTGGGCCAGCAGTCCACGCTGTGTCTCCTTGAAACGGTCCTGCGCGAAATTGCGCGATCAAAATCGCTTGATGACTGCGCAGGATTTGGCCGACTGGCCCGTTCTTTATCTAATCAACACACACAGGAGGGTTGCATGCGTAGGTTTCTAATCGCCTTGGCGATTTCGTTACTGCCCTCGTTTGCTCTCGCGCACGGCCACGGTGGCGGTGGGCACGGTGGCGGCGGCCACATGGGTGGCGGTGTCCATATGGGTGGTGGCTGGTCCGGCGGCCACATGGGCGGCGCCGGCTTGAGCAGCCGTGCTGCCGTCGGCGCAGTCCGCGTTGGCGGCTGGAACGGTGCTCGTTGGAACGGTGCAAGCTGGAACCGCGGTGCATTCCACCACGGCAGGTTCGTGCACCGCCACGGCCGAGTCTTCTTCGTCGGCGGCGGTCCGTGGTGGGTCGGCGGTTACGACACTTGCTGGCAGTGGGTCCCAACTCCGTGGGGACTGCGTCGCGTCTGGGCCTGTGATTACTTCTAACCGCAAGTCTCGGTGCCGCCCCTAGGTCGGGGCGGCACCGTGGAGCGCTATTGAGTGGCATCCACCGTGGTTGTCCGCTTTGGGTCATTGGCGTACATTTCCTGATGTCCGCTTTTCTCTAAATGATGTCCGCTTTACCCCCCGAAAGCTGACATTGAGCGGCACGAGTTGAATGTCCGCTAAATGCCAATAGCGGACATTTGCGTGAACTCAGCTAAGTAGATGAAAGTTAGGTCGGTACGAATTTCCGAGCTGCACGAGGAGAAATCCGTTACCCGCCCGCTCCAGGAATAAAGCACCTGATCTGCGTCCTGCTTTCATAGTCCTTGTAGGGCCATACCACTGCCAGCCCGAACTTGTTTGGTACGGTTACCAGCGCGTCGGGCGGCACCTCGATCCACTGGCCGCCAAGTCGCACTCGATATTTTCCATCTTTCGTATCCCAGTCCACATCCTCGACGCTCTGACCATCAGCGACTGAGCAGCAAGGCCCTCTCCGGCTTGCGAGGTTCTCGAACCACTCCTTGAGCGGCGAGTTTGCATATTTTCCATCGAGGTCGCGGGCGAGACCCAATCCGGTAAAAAACAGCAATGACAACGCCGCGCAGCAAATAATGCCGAGGTTGGCGAATGATGCAGCGAAATTCGTCATGCTACGGGAGTGAAAGAAGTCGAGGCTTCTGTCATATGCATCGTCCGATCTTTGATGCACGGGCGCCACCGAAGGCAAATTATTTGGTCCACGGCTCACGAAATCGAGTTGGACCGAGGTCCAATTTAGTTCCGCCAATGTCGGCTTTGGGTCATTAGCCCGCGATGTCCGGTTTGAGCCAAGAGCGGACATGGCACCTTGTTCACTACGTCGCCGCGCGCTTGACAATGCCACCCGCGCAGTCGCGAAGTATTGATGATCGTGAGAATTGGAAGGTTGTAAAGTCGGGGCCGCTCTCATTCCCCAAGGAGAGCGCGGCCCCGATCTCTAGTCCGTCCCCATCGGCACCCCGAGGTCGGGGCCGACATATTGCTACAATGAATTTGTGGCTCTTCGGTGCACGCAAAACGATCGCCGTCAAGAATTACTGTGGATTGTTGCGGTCAGGAGACAGATCAGACAGCAGGGTTGACCCAGTTGACAACCTTGCGACGCAAACGAGGAAATCACCACATCCAAAGCTGCCGCGCTGGAGTCATAGTTTTTCGCCAGATAGCCGAGCTTTCTTTTAAACGGGTTGAGGCCCCATCATCCAATGGAGCAAATGATGCGCGCGACCCTGCGCCTTGTTGCCCTGACGTTGTGTCTAATCGCCTTTGCCACCGAATTTGCCGATGCCCAGTACCAGCCGACGCCACCCCCGGCGCCTCCGCCTCAACGCGGCGATACCTTTAGGCCCAACGAGGTGGTGAGCGCGGGTAGCAGGTTCTTCGGCTCGATGTCGAGCGGACTGGCTAAAATTGTTGAAACAGCGTTCAGCCGCTGGGGCCAGCCCAATGGCTATGTTCTTGGACAGGAAGGCAGCGGCGCGTTCATAGGCGGCCTGCGCTACGGCGACGGCAATCTTTATACAAAGAATGCTGGCGACCGCCGGGTGTTCTGGCAAGGCCCTTCGGTCGGTTTCGATTACGGTGGTGACGGCGCCCGAACGATGATGCTGGTCTACAATCTCCCCGCGACCGACGCGATCTATCAGCGCTTCGCCGGCATCAGCGGCTCTGCATATTTCGTCGGCGGCTTTGGCATGACCGCGCTCGGCTCCGGCGACATCATTGTCGTGCCGATCCGCGCAGGTGTTGGTTTACGGCTCGGCGCGAATCTCGGCTACATCAAATTCACGCCGCAGGCGACGTGGAATCCGTTCTGATACGGCGCTCATAGGATGCCCGCTTTACTGTTCGGTCCGCCAGGTGCCTAGGATGTCCGCTTTGGGTCATAAGCGGACATTTGCAGTGCAAAAAGGCATGTCTGCTTTACCCCCGAAAGCGGACATTGATTGCGGGCGTCGGCATGCCCGCTAAGTGCCAATAGCGGACATTCGCGAAATTGATCTGCGCAAACATGATCAGGGGGTTGCGATAGCAGCAGGACTCCGCGACTTGTGACGTTTCACCCACCAGACAAGAAGCCCGCTGTGTTTGTTAAGTGCTTTTTTCTTGGCGACGTCGCCGTGCGCGTTGTCCAATCATCGACGACCTTATGAGTTTTTCGAGCGTGACATTCCCATCCGCATGGGCCATTGCCGGCATTTCGAATGAGCTTATTGATGTCTGTACCGGCTTACCGTTTCCGGTAATGACCCAACGATAACGGGCGGCGTGGATTGTGCAGGGTCTAGTCGTCAATTCGTATTTTAGAGGAAACGTATCGACCATATTCGCAATATGGATCCCAATTCTTACTGATCCACTACCCGCCAAATCGGCACGGGCGGAACTTAGAATTTCTGCAAAGCTGAAAATCTCCTTGCCGCCTGGGGCGTTCCGTTAAGCCACTGCGCGAGGTGTCGGCTCCGCCGTAGCGCGATACCAAATGCAATTCTTGTGACCCTCATCACAGCCGAACCGCGAGCGCAGTTCTAACTGTCATGAACACCAAATCTGGAGGCAGCCATGTCGATCGCCGTTGTCAAGTGGAACAGCGCTGCCATCGCGGGGCGCTTCGCCCGCATTGGCACGGAGACCAAACGGAAGCGAGCAGAGTATACGCAAGAGGTTTGCGGCCCCACGCTCACCGTCTGCGGGTTGGGATTCCTTCTTACATTGGCAACCCTGATTCCCGCTTGACGAGCCATCGGGTCGATGAGTTGCACATCGCTCTAAGCGTGAAGCGCAGGTTTTATTTTAAACGCCCCACCGCGCTTTGAAATGAGCTATCGCTTGATCAGTGGATACTTTGCGATAAAACGCGCGGCGTCAAAAAGCGTCGGCTCAAAACGCTAGCGCAAATGACACGCCACCCTCTGCCCCGGCTTCACCTCGCGCAAGACTGGCGATTCAACCCGGCACCGCTCAACAGCATAGGGGCAGCGGGTATGGAAATGGCAGCCCGCAGGCCGATTGATCGGACTCGGCACGTCGCCTTGCAGGACGCGCTTTTGCCGCTTGACACGCGGATCAGGTACCGGCACCGCCAGCAGAAGCTGTTCGGTGTAGGGGTGCAGAGGCTGCGTGAACAGCGTGCGCTTGTCGGTGTATTCGACGATGCGGCCGAGATACATGACCGCAATATGGTGGCTGATGTGCTCGACCACAGCGAGATTGTGCGAGATGAACAAATAGGCGAGCCCGAGGTCGCGCTGCAAATCCATCATCAAATTGAGTACCTGCGCTTGGATTGAGACGTCGAGTGCGGAAACCGGCTCGTCCCCGATGATCAGTTTTGGCTGCAGCGCGAGTGCGCGTGCGATCCCGATGCGCTGGCGCTGGCCGCCGGAGAACTGGTGCGGGTAACTGTTCATCTGCGCCTTGCGCAAGCCGACTCGCTCGAACAGCGCGGCGACTTGCTCCCTCACCGCTGCGCCGCTCGCCACCTTGTGCACGCGCAGTGGCTCGGCCACGATATCGCCCGCGGACATTCGCGGATCGAGCGAGGAAAACGGATCCTGGAAGATGATCTGCATCTGCCGGCGATATGGCCGCAGTTCGGCCTTGCTCAAGTGGGTGATGTCGCTGCCGTTAACCCGGATCGAGCCTGCGGTCGGTTCGATCAGCCGCAAAATGGTGCGGCCGACGGTCGATTTGCCGCAGCCGGACTCGCCGACTAGCCCAAGCGTCTCGCCCGCTTGGATCGTGAAGCTCACGCCGTCGACCGCGAACACAGTACCGCCTGCGTACTGCAATAGGCCCTTCCGGATCGGAAAATGCTTCTTGAGATCGCGGACCTCGAGCGCCACCTCAACCATCGCGGCCTCCGAACAATTCGGCGGAACGCCAGCAAGCGGCCCAATGGCGCGGCCGTTTCTCCTCATAGGCCGGATAGGTCTGGCGGCAGCGGTCCTCGGCAAAAGCACAGCGCGGCGCGAAGACGCAGCCCTCCGGTAGGTCGGTCAGAGCCGGCACCATGCCGGGGATTTCCTGCAGACGCCCGCCGGGGTCCTCTTGCTCGCCGCGCATTAAGGCTAACCGTGGGATCGAGGCCATCAGCCCATGCGTATAAGGGTGTTGGGGCCGGGCGAACAATTCCTCGACTTGCGCTTCTTCCACCTTGCGCCCGGCATACATGACGATAACGCGCTGCGCGGTCTCCGCCACCACGCCGAGATCGTGGGTGATCAGGATAACCGCGGTACCGAGCTTGCGCTGTAGGTCGAGTATAATGTCGATGATCTGGGCCTGAATGGTGACGTCGAGCGCGGTGGTCGGCTCGTCTGCGATCAGCACTTTGGGATTACAGGCGAGTGCCATGGCGATCATGGCGCGCTGGCGCATGCCGCCGGACAGTTGATGCGGATATTCCTTGGCACGTTGCTCCGGCTCCGGAATCCGCACTAGCTGCAGCATGCCAATCGATTTGTCCCAGGCCTGCCGCCGGCTGAGTGGTTCGTGTAGCAGCAGCACTTCCGCGATCTGACTGCCGATCGTGAGCACCGGATTGAGCGAGGTCATCGGCTCCTGGAAGATCATTGCGATGTCCTTGCCGCGCACGTCGCGCATTGCCTCTTCGCTGAGTGCGAGCAGGTCGATACCGTCGAGCCTAACCGTTCCGCCGGCGATACGACCGGGTGGATCGGGAACGAGACGCATTAGCGACAATGCGGTGATGCTTTTGCCGCAGCCGGATTCGCCGACGATCGCCAATGTCTCGCGCGGCGCCAGCGAAAAACTCACCCCGTCCACGGCCTTCACCACGCCGTGGCGCAAGTCGAAATATGTGCGCAATCCGTCGACAGTCAGCAGCGGTAGATTGTTAGAAATGCCGGCAGGCGCCGATTGGTCCGTCTCACGGTCGCTGGCGGTCATGGTCATAGCCGGCGGCAGGTCCGTTAGTTGCGCAGGCGTGGGTCGAGGATGTCGCGCAGAGCATCGCCGAAGAGATTGGTGCCGAACACCGCGAGGCTGATGGCGGCCCCCGGGAAAATCACCAACCAGGGCGCGGTGCGCATATATTCGGCGGCTGATTCCGATAGCATGCGGCCCCAGGACGGATGCGGCTCGGGCACGCCAAGTCCCAAGAACGAGAGCGAAGCTTCGGTGAGGATCGCCGCACCAAGTTGCGCGGTCGCGATCACGATCAGCGGTGCGAGCGTATTGGGCAGCACATGACGGACCGCGATACGGAACTCGCTCATGCCGACAGCGCGTGCGGCTTCCACGAATGGCTGTTCACGCAGGCTGAGTGTGTTGGACCGGATCACGCGCGCGGTATAGGGGATCAGTGGGATCGCAATGGCGACAATGGTATTGTCGAGCGCGGGGCCGAGTGCCGCCGCCATCACTAGCGCCAACACCAAGAGTGGAATTGCCTGCAGCACATCCACGATGCGCTGGATCATCAAATCGACCCAGCCGCCGATATAGCCCGAGGTCAGGCCGAGCACGACGCCCAGTGCGCAGCCGAGGGCGGTCGAACCAAGCCCGACCGCCAGCGAGATGCGCGCGCCGTAGATGATGCGGCTATAGATGTCGCGGCCCATCTGATCAGCGCCCAGCCAATGCGCTTGGCTTGGCGCCGCCAGCGACACGAGCGAATTGGTCTTGATTGGATCGTAACTTGTAATGAAATCCGCAAAGATCGCGGCGAAGACAAACACCAGCATGATCGCGGCGCCGACGACGCCGAGCGGATGCGTCATGGTGTGATCGCGGATCTTTGACCAGACACCGTCGGCGCGGACGGTGTCGGCGGGTCCCGGGACGATGTCGATACTTGCCATCTCCGCCTTCCTTCAAAAATATTTGATGCGTGGATCGAGCGCTGCGTAGAGCAGATCGACCAGGAAGTTGATCAGCACCGCCACCACGGCAATAAACATCACCAGATTCTGCACGATCGGATAGTCGCGCCAGCGGATCGCCTCGACTAGAAAGCGCGCGACCCCCGGAATATTAAACACGGTCTCGGTCACGATCAGCCCGCCCATTAGGAACGCGGCCTCGATGCCGATTACGGTCACGACCGGCAACATCGCGTTGCGCAGCGCGTGATGGTAATTGACGTTAAGCTCGGAGGCGCCTTTCGCCCGTGCGGTACGGATATAATCCTGACGCAGCACTTCCAGCATCGAGGAGCGTGTCAGCCGCATGACCAGCGCCGAGCTGCGAAAGCCCACCGCCGCAGCTGGCACGCTGTAAAGCCACAAGGTCGCCCAGAACCCCGACGGCGGATTAGTATAGATCGGAATCGTGCCGAGATATTTCACGAAGGCCATAAGAATCAGCAATCCCAGCCAGAAGGCCGGTACCGACAGCCCGCTGAGACTGATGACGCGCAGCACGTAATCGAGGCCGGAGTTCTGCTTGACCGCGCTAAGGACCCCGAGCGGAACGCCGAACAGGATCGCAAAGGTTAGCGCCAGACCGGCAAGCTTGGCGGTGATCGGGATACGCGGCGCGATTTCCTGGATCGCCGGCTTCTCGGAGACAAAGGAATAGCCAAGATCGCCGTGGACGAGGCCGCTCACCCACTGCACGTACTGCACGACGATTGGTTGATCGAGACCGAGCTCTTTTTCGAGCTTGGCCTTCTCGGCCACGTCGATCATCCCGGCCGCGTTGAACACGATGTCCGCGTTGTTGCCGGGCACGATCCGCAACAGCGTGAAGATGAGTACGGAAATCCCGAACAGTGTCAGGAGCATCAAAAAAAAGCGCCTGATCAGATAGCTCCCCACTATCGCCTCCCTCGTGTGCGGAGAAATGCGCGCTCAGGTCGCCCCCACCCAGCCGAGCGCGCCAGCTCGTTTTATTTATCCAGCCATAGGTCCTCGTAGCGGTAGCCGTTGTAGGCGCTATTGTTCATGATCGTCATGTTTTTGACGTATGGCTTCCAGCAGGTGCCCGAACGCGCGTGCATGAGGATCGGGCGCGCCACGTCTTCTTGCAGCTTCTTGTCGATCTCCCACACCATTTTTTTCCGCGTTTCAACGTTGGTTTCCACCGACTGCTTGTCAAACAACGCCTCCAGATCTTTGTTGCAGTAGTGCGTGTAGTTGCGCTCCGAATCGCAGCCGTAATTCTCGTAAAAGGCTTGGTCCGGATCGTCGATGCCATTGCCGGTTAGATTGAGACCGACGGAATAATCGTTGCGCGCGATTTTTGCGAACCATTGACTCGATTCGACGGGATCGAGCTCGGCGTCGATGTAGATGGGCTTGAGCTGGTCGATCAGTACCACCGCCGGGTCGCGATAGGTCGCGAGATTGCGCGTGGAGACTTTGATCTTGAGCCGCTTATCCGTTCCATAGCCGAACTTCTTCATGATCTCGCGAGCCTGCTCGCGATCCTTGTTCACATCGCCATAGCCGGAAATTGTCCTGAGCATTTCGGGCGGCATGCCCCAAACGCCTTCAGGCGGCGGCAGCAACGTGCCGCCGGCATCGGCCTGTCCCTGGTAGATGATGTCGATGAACGACTTGCGGTCGAGCGCCAGTGCCATCGCCTTGCGCAACTCGATGTTATTGAACGGCGGGTTCTCCCGATTGATGATCAAGTTGGTGCTGACGTTGATCGGCGCGATCTCGCAGATTGCGGTCGGATCCTGAGCCTTGATGTCCTTGATCAGCGCCGCGGTCATCTCAGTCGGGAAGGTCATGTCGACCTTGCCGGCAACGAAGGCAAGCACGGCGGTCGCACGGTTGCTGATGATGGGGAATTCAATGCCGTCGAGATACGGCATGCCTTTTTTCCAATAGTCCGGATTTTTGGCGAGGGTGATCGATTCGTTCTGTTTAAAGTCGACGAACTTGAACGGCCCGGTGCCGATCGGATGCGTGCGCATCTGCGCGGCCGGCACGTGACACGAATAGATCGGCGTATAGCCGGACGCCAGCATCGCCAGCAGCGACGGCTGTGGTCGCGCAAGATGCAGTGTCACTTCGAAGTCGCCATTGGTGGTGACCTCGGAAATATTTTTGAACAAGTCCTTGCGCGGGTTCTTACGGAATTTGTCCTGGCCCCTGCCCTGCAAGAGATCGAACGTGCATTTCACGTCCTTGGCGGTGAAGGGCTGGCCGTCGTGCCATTTCACACCTTCCCGCAATTTGAAAGTGAGATTCTTGTTGTCCGCGCTCCAGGCCCAACTCGTGGCAAGCTCGGGCACAATGGTGCCCATGCTGTTTTGCGGCTTGTGCTGATCATAGACGACCAGATTGTTGTAGATGCCCATCGCCGGGACGTTGACCGAAAAGGTCGCCTCTTCGTGAATGGACAGGCTCGGCGGGGTCTCGCGATGATAGATTCTCAAAATTCCGCCGTGTTTCGGCTCCGCTGCCTGCGCACTGCCAGTCGATGCGGCAGCAAGAATTGCCGCCGCAAAAATAAAAAACCTCACCATGTCATCCTCCCAAGGCGCCCCAACGACCGCGGGT
>Ga0075021_10001024_pt1 | contig 14367 bp, 10 predicted proteins | sample ColStrG_CSR_2012_FD_72749 | JGI IMG/M metagenome (GOLD analysis project Ga0075021, IMG submission 72749) | Freshwater sediment microbial communities in response to fracking from Pennsylvania, USA - Cold Stream Run_MetaG_CSR_2012 | ecosystem: Environmental > Aquatic > Freshwater > Creek >...
TACACGCACAAACCAGTTCCTTGAGTGCCTCAGGCCGCTTACGCATCTGGAGCATCCGCGCGAGATGATCCGCCAGTTCACGCCCAACTGGTTCGCGGCCACCATGGGTACGGGAATCCTGGCCCTGGCCCTGCCGCAACTTCCCGGCAACTCGGCCCTTCTCCACCGGGCGGGGGAGGTGCTGTGGATGGGGAACATCGGCCTGTTCGCTATCTTTTCGGTGCTGTACTCGGCGCGGTGGATCTTTTTCGGGCATGAGGCCAAGCGGATTTTCAGCCACAATGTGGTGTCCATGTTCATCGGCACCATCCCCATGGGCCTGTCGACCATCATCAACGGGCTCCTGTATTTCGGCCTGCCCAGGTGGGGGAGCGGCGTCGTGGGGCTCGCTCAGGCCCTGTGGTGGATGGATGTGGCCATGTCCCTGGTCTGCGGCGTGTTCATCCCCTACCTGATGTTCACCCGGCAGGAGCACGCCTTTGACCAGATGACGGCCGTGTGGCTGCTCCCGGTGGTGGCCGCGGAAGTGGCCGCGGTTACCGGCGGGATGCTGGCTCCGCAACTGGCGGATATCCAGGGGCAATTCGTCACCCTCGTGGCCAGCTTCGTGCTGTGGGCTTTTTCCGTGCCCGTGGCCTTCAGCATCCTCACCATCCTGCTTCTGCGCATGTCGCTGCACAGGCTGCCCCACGAGAGCATGGCCGCCTCCAGCTGGCTGGCGCTTGGGCCCATCGGAACCGGCGCCCTGGGGCTATTGATTCTCGGCAAGGATGCCCAGCCCATATTCGCGGCCTATGACATGGCATACGTGGGCACGGGGGCGGCGGCGTTCAGCGTGGTCGGCGGCACCATGCTGTGGGGGTTCGGTCTGTGGTGGCTGCTTTTGGCCACGCTGATAACCATCCGCTATTTCCGCGCGGGTATTCCCTTCAATCTCGGCTGGTGGGGGTACACATTCCCTCTCGGGGTCTACACCGTGGCGACGCTGCGGCTGGGAACGACCCTCGGCCTGGAGTTCTTCTCCCTGTTCGGGACGCTCCTGACGTGCGCACTGGCCGTCATGTGGCTGTTCGTGGCCACCCGGACGTTGCACGGGGCCTGGAAGGGGAAGCTGCTGGTCTCGCCGTGCATCGCCAAGGCCAATTGAGGACGCCCGGCAGGCCCTGGCCCGCATAAGCCCGTAAGCGTCAGGTCCCGTTCTTACCGTCAAGCATCCGGGCGCAGACTTCCTGCCACTGCCCCAGCCGGGCGCGGACGCTTGCGCACTCCTGGCTCTCGAACTGGAGCGGCCGCCGTGGGTGGTCCGGGTTGAAGCGCACCAGCTCGTGATCCAGGGAGTTGGCCACGTGCACCACCAGCGTGGGGTTTGGTTCCAGGCAGTTCAGCTTTTCCGGGAAATGATGCCAGCAGACGGCGGCCAGATGGGGGCTGTTGAATCCCCACAGGCCAAGCAGGTAGGCCCCCACCTCGGCGTGGGTTATTCCCAGTATCTCCCGCTCCGCCAGGTGCAGCGGACAGTTATCGGCGCGAACTTTGGCCAGCACCTCGTCGAACTCGCGGCGCATCTCGGTGGCCAGCACCAGCTTGCCGATGTCGTGGAGCATGCCCGCGATGAAGCTGTCCTCCCTGTCCGTTGAAGGCAGGTCCGCATTTTCCGCAATGGCCTTGGCGAACCCGGCCACCCGGATGCTGTGTTCCCAGAGTTTCTTGACGGAGAACGCGGGCTTTTCGTCCTGCTTGAGTGAGGTGAACAGGTGCGTGGTCAGCACCAGCACCCGGAGCGTTTCCCCTCCCAGGAGGTTCACCGCGTGGTGAATGCTGGAGACCCGCATGGGCAGCCCGAAAAAGGCCGAGTTCACCAGCCGCAGGATGGACGCGGACATGCCCACGTCCTGGCTGACGATGTCCCCCACCTGTTTGAGGGTGGTGTTCTCGTCCTGCAGGGTGGAAACAAGCTGGTTGTAAATGACGGGCAGTGTCGGCAGCGTCTCCAGCCTGGCGATGACCGACTTGAACCGGCCGCTGATGAGGATGTCGCGCAGCCCCAGTGCCTTGTCGATGGCCTGGATCAAGTCCATGGGGCGGCAGGGCTTGTTGAGATACTGGTGGGCCAGCTCCACCGTCTTGAGCACGCTCTCCTCGGTGGAATAGCCCGACAGGATGATGCGCATGCTTTCGGGGTAGAGCTGCTGGACTTCCTTCAAGAGTTGCGCCCCGTCGATGCCCGGCATGCGCATGTCGGTCACCACCACCTCGTGGGGGTTTCCGGCCAGGATGGACAAGGCTTCCTGCGCACCAAGGGCAAAGGAGAAATCCCACTTGGCGTGCATGGGGCGCAGACTCAGCCTCAGGCTCGTCAGGATGTTCTCCTCGTCATCGACAAACAGGATCTTGGGCTTTGTGGTCATGGGCTCGTGCCGGTCGCCTCGGGTTCGCCATTGATGGGAAGACGGATGAAGAAGGTCGTTCCTTTGCCTGGTTCCGACCGGTAGGTGAGGGCGCCTCCGTGCTTGTGCACCACGATGTCGTAGGCGATGGCCAGCCCCTGGCCCGTGCCCTTGCCCACCTCCTTGGTGGTGTAGAAGAGGTTGAAAATCTTGTCCCCGGCGGATTCGGGGATGCCCGGGCCGGTGTCCTGGATGCTGATCTCGGCGAAGTCGCCGTCCTTCCTGGTCTTGACGGAGATGAGCCCCTTGCCGCGCGTGCCCGCCACGGCATCTCCGATGGCGTGGGCCGCGTTGACCAGGATGTTCAGCAGCACCTGGTTGATCTCTCCGGGCAGGCAGAGGACTCCGGACAGCTCGGGATCGAAGTCGGTCACGGTGTCGGCCACGTATTTCCATTCGTTGCGGGTGATGACCAGGGTGTTTTCGATGGCGGAGGCGATGTTGACGTTCTTCTTCTCGTTGCCGCCGGAATACGAGAACCGCCGCATGGCCTGGACGATGGTGCTGATGCGCTCGATGCCTTCGAACACCAGGTCGATGGTCTTGGGCACCTCGGCCTTGATGAAGCCCGCATCGATCTCTTCCAGGAGGTCGCCCAGGATTCTGGCCCCGCTTTCGCCGACGGCTTCCGGCATGCGGCTCAGTTCCTCGACCTTGGCCATCAATGTGTCCAGGCCTTCGTAGGACGACTTGAGAAAGGTCACCGCATCGCCCACATACTGGGCGGGCGTGTTGATCTCGTGGGCAATGCCCGCCGCCAGCTGGCCGATGGCCTCCAGCTTGGCCGCGTTGGAGAGCTTGGCCTCCAGGAATTTGACGTCGGTGATGTCGTCGCCAAGCAGCAGGCAGCCCGAAATGGTGTCCTTCTCGTCCAGCAGGGGACTGGCCGTGATGGTCAGGAAACCGTCCGTGCCGTCGAGGCGTTCGTACCAGATGTTGTTGGCCTTGACCGGCTGGACGGACCGCATGCACTCTTCCACGCAGTGCAGGACGGCCTGCCAGTCCCAGGGAAGGGGCAGCGCCGTGAACGCCTGGCCCACCGCCCTTTCCGCCTGGAGCTGAAAGGATTGTTCGGCGGCCTTGCTCCAGCGGAACACCCTGCCCTGCCGGTTGATGCCGACCAGCATCACGGAGATGGAGTTCAGTATCTGGCTGATGTCGCGGTGCGCACGCATGCGTTGCGACATCTCGCTTTGGAGACTCTCGTTGGCCCGGGCCAGCTCCTCGGTGCGCTGGCGGATGCGCTCCTCCATCTGGCGGTTGGAGGTGCGCAGCTCCTCGGCCATGCTGTTGAAGGCCTTGGCCACCTGGGACAGTTCGTCACGGCCTTTCACCGGCAGGCGGTAGTCGAACCGGTACGCCCCGATGGCGTTGGAGGCCTTCACCAGGGCGTCCAGCTGCCGGGTGAGGTACGTTCCCAGGGCCAGGGAAAAGAGGGCCGACAGGATCATGCCCACTCCGGCGGTCATGAGCGCCTGGTCCTTGGCCACGGTGAGCATCCTGGCGATGCCCGTGTCGGCGAACCCGATCTCCACCCAGCCGTAGCGGACCCCGCCTTCGGCTATGTCCGCCCTGGCGTCGGCGATGCCGTCCTCCAGCCCGTTTCCCCCCTGCGGGACGGGGGGGCCTCCCTGGTCCAGGGCGCGCGTGTCGCCGTGCTCCATGAGCACCCCGTGGGCCGCGCTGGTCACGCGAACGTAGATCAGCGACTCGTCGCGGGCCAGGAGGGCCACCTGGCTTTTCAGGGTGGCCAGGTCCAGGGTGAGGACGGGGGACGTGCACATGGTGGCGAACAGCTGCGCGGTGGTCTCAGCGCGTTTGATGAGCTGTTCCTGGTTAGACCCCCTCAGAAAGGCCAGACTGCTCCATATGAGCAGGAACACGAGCAGGGCTTCGATGCAGGCCACGCCCAGGATGGTTTTCAGTCGAAAGCCCATGGGCTCCCTCCGGTGGCGGGCCGCTTGGCCAGGAAGTTCCGTAGCGCCATGCCGCTAGCGGATATGACCGATGCTGGAGATGTTCAGGTCCCGTATGTCGTTCCAGTCCTCGTCCTTGGCGGGTTCGAATCCCTTGAAGTTGGCATTGGCCAGAAGTTCCTGGCCCTGAGGCGTCTGGCTGAGCTCTTCCAGGCCATGCAGGAAGGCCTGCTTGGCGGCCTCGGGCACGCGGGGCAGGGCGGCCAGGGCGTGGGGCGTATACTGGGCGGTTCGCCAGAGAATCCGCAGGGCGTCCTTCACCTGGGGGTCCATGTTGTTGAACGTGCGCTCGATACCCCCTCCGGCGTCGAAATATCCCCTGGCCACGGCCAGATAGACGGAATCGTGGGAGGACACGTAGAACGGCTCCACCTGGATGCCCTGCTGCTTGAGGCTCGCCAGGGGAAGGATGGTGGCGGCGAAAGAGGCCGGGGCCGGGAAGGCGACCCGCAGGCCGTTTAATCCGGCGATGTTCTGGATGGGACTGTCCTTGGGAACGGCCAGGATGCCCTGGATCTTGACGCCCTTTTCCTTGGCCAGGGCCTGGTAGCCTGCTTTGTCGTGGAAGACGACGTAGTGGTATGGATTCATGTAGGCGAAGTCGTATTTGCCGTCCGCGAGGCGATCTTCAAAGGCCGGAATACTGTACGCTGTTTCAAATACGAAATCCATGCCGGTGATGCTGTTCAACTTGGTGAGGAGCGGCCCCCATATCTTGGCGAGCTCGGCTGATGATTGCTGCGGAACGATGCCGACGATATACCGCTCCGGCTCACAGTGCGCATTCGATGCTTGAAAAATCAGAATATAGAAAAGACATGTTATGAGTGTAACGATTTTGGTTGCTGCGCGCATGCGTCATCCCCTTGTTTGTTCATGAGGTGCGTGCGAATGCCTGCGTGATGCAGAGCCTGCCCGCCGGGGCGGCCGGTTCGGAATGTTTTAAAATCCTATTGGAAACATTCGCATGGATTCAAGGAAAAGCGCAAGCCCTGGAACTCGGAACCCGCCCGGGTTTTGATTGCGTCGCCGCATCCCGGCCTTGACATGCCGGATGCGGCGGCGATGAGCGCGGAATTTCTCCCAGGGTCAAGGCCGCCAGGATGTCCAGGTCCGTTCTTTGACATGGATCCGTCTAAATCATATTATAAATTGACTATAAGAGATGCTATTTGCTACGAAGAGAGCACTCAGGACAAGGAGGGATTCCGATGAAGACCTGTGGGTGGCTTTTGGCTTTGGTTTTGGCTCTGGGTGTTTCGCAGGGATGGGCCCAATCCAGCTATTCCGGCGAATTGATCTTCTACCAGGGTGACTTCCGCCAGCTCGACATCCTCGGAAGCGGTCCTGTCACCGGCAGCGTGTCCGGCGGCAATCTGGTCATCAGCTCGCAAGGCGGGAGCTTCTCATACCAGAACAGCTCCAATTCTCTGAACTGGTCCGTGAGCCTCGATAAAAACGCGGCATCGGCCATGGTTGCGGGTACGGGCGTGACCACCTACACCGGCGCGTTCACCTACGGCCAGCCTCAAGGCGCCCAGACCGTGATCGGTGCCGGTCAGGTAAACGGCAGCCTGGTGGGCGGCAACGTCACCCTCCAGACCTACAACGGCCGCCTGGGCGTGGGCGGGGTCAATCCCGCCAACACCACCACCAACGACTGGAACACCGCCAACTTCAACTGGAACATTTCCGTCCCCGCCGCCACGTTCAGACAGTGGCTGGGCATGTAACGAATACCCGCCCAGGCGAATCGAAAAGCCCCCGTCTCATCAGAGCGGGGGCTTTTTCATTGGTATCAAAGGCCGGACCGGCCTTCACGCGCCGACGGCTCCGTTTCAGGTGAAGCCCGAACCGGCCGTGCAGGCGAAGCAGTGGTCTCCAGTTGGAATCTCGCGCCCCGGGGGCTCGCCGCGCAGCTCCGTAATGTGCGATGCTCCGGCCGACACTATTCCCGCCGCCTGGTTGAAGTCGCAGTCGTACAGCGTACCGTCCCAGCCGACGTTGACCAGGGACCGGCACATGAGCCCTGAAACGACCTCGGGATTGAAGCGCTGCCTGAGCGTCTGCATGTAGCCGCCCAGATTGCCCGAGCGCTCGAGCCAGGAGCGGAAGCGCCCAAGCGGCATGTTGGCGAAGACGAACAGCGAATTGAACCGGATTCCCCTGCGGTCGAGAAGCTCCCGTTGGAAGAGCTTGCGCGCCGAGTCCTGTTCCGGGGGCATGAACGCGCCGGCCGGGTTGGAGACCAGGTGCAGTTCCGGCCCGCCTTTCGAGGCGTATCCGGCCGCGTTGAGCAGGCCCAGCATGCGCATGCTGGCCTCGAACACGCCCTCGCCGCGCATGGCCTCCACCTGGGACTGGTTGACCGCGGGCAAGGAGCCCACCAGGGTCCATCCGTCCGAGACGAGCGTGTCCAGAAGGGGCATGTTGCCTTCCAGGGCCAGCAGGTTGGTGCGGAACATCCGGTTGGGCGAAAGGGCAGCGAGCCCGTGCAACAACTGGCCGATGTCCGGCACCAGTTCCGGGGCTCCCCCGGTGACGTCCACGGTTTCGAAGGCCATGCGCCTGGCGCAGTCCACGACCTGGGCCATGGTTTCACGGGTCATCACTTCCCGCCTGGAAGGGCCCGCCTCCAGGTGGCAGTGGCGGCAGGACAGATTGCACAGATACCCCGTGTTCACCTGGAGGGTGTTCACGGATGTCTTGCGCAGTTCCAGTCCGTGTTCGCGCAGGTTCTTCTGGAAGGAGGGAAACGGCTGCGGCATGCGCCCTACATGGATATCTTTTCGGCGACCTTGCGCATCTGCACGCCGTGGACCAGCGCCGCTCCGCCTCTGATGGCGTTGGCCACGTGCACGGCTTCGGTCATCTCCGGCAGGTTGGAACCCTTTTCCAGGCAGGAGCGCGTGTATGCGTCGATGCAGTAGGGGCATTGCACCGCATGGGCCACGGCCAGGGCGATGAGGGCCTTTTCCCGGCCGGTGAGCGCGCCGTCGGCGAAGACGGTCTCGTAGTAGTCGAAGAATTTACGCGCCATTTCCGGTGCGTCCTTGCCGATTTCGGCGAACTTGGCCAAATCCTGGGGATCGTAATATCCATTCATGACGGCTCCATGCGCGCCCGGAGTGTTGATTGGGGTGCAAGACCCCGGCCGGACGCCAGCGGATTCCTTATAGCTTCCCGGAAGCGGCGTAGCAAGGGCAGGCGCCCGGCAAATGGAATACGTCATGATGAATTCCATGTTGAAACCCCGGAATGCTTCTTTTTCGTGAAACCCTCCCCCGACGCGATTGACCATATCCTGCTGTGGGGGTAGATAATGAGATCAATTACATGGCGATATATATCCCTGGGCCGGCGCGTGGGGACCATGTGAAACCAAGTCTACGCGCGGTACGGGAGGAGCAAGGGGCATCATGGCCGACGACGTGAACTATCCGATCATTCTGGGTGTCTATTCATTGCGCAAGGTGAGCGAGATCGGCTCGGGCGTGACCATGGTGGACCATGAAAACGTGACCTTCTGGTACGCCCGGCAGATGGGCGAGACGCGCACCGAGATACAGCCCCTGGCCACTTCCGGGCTCCCCTCCGGAATGGTCAAGCCCATGGCCGCCAAGGATTTCCTCAAGACCTACACGCCAGAACCCCTCTATTACAGCCAGCATCCCGTGGCCGTGGTGGACAGCCTGGCCGCCAAGATGTTCGACGGCGACGAATCCGTGGCCCTGGGCTCCCTGGATGACGGCGAACTGGCCGCGCTCAAGGTCATCATGGTGGACCCCCTCGTCTTTCCCGACCACGCCAAGGCCGATTACGACCAGGTCAACCAGGAACTGATGGCTCTCATCAAGAAAGTCCTGGGGGCCTTGCTCTGCCGCGACGCCGAGGCCCGGTTCGAACACTGCGTGCGGTTCAATTCCTACGGCGTGACCCTGCGAAAGGACGGCCATCTGGACGAGTCCCTCGGCTATTTCTCCAAGGCCATCGAACTGCACGGAAGCGACGAGAACGTCTATTTCAACATGGCCCGGGTCTATTTCGACAAGGGGAACATGGATGAATGCACCAAGGTTCTCGGACAGGCCCTGAATCTGAATCCGGAGTTCAAAGAGGCGGGCAAGTTCGCCCGCTACGTGGCCAAGATCGAATCGGCCTCGGCCTGACCGCCCAGGAAGTCCCTGGCGCCATGCCCCGCGCCATTCCCAAGTGCTCGTGTTCATGTTAGGGCTGTGTTCGCCGCCGTATCGGCTTGGCGTTTTCACCCTGACCTGCCAAGGCACGCCATGACCTCTCGCCTTTTCAAAACGGCCTTCCTCCTGGCCGCTGCCCTCATGTTCCTGCTCCTGGCCGGGGGCGCCTTTTCCCAGGACAAGAAGCGCATCCTGGTTCTGCATTCCTACCACAAGGGCCTTACCTGGACCGACAGCGAGGACGCCGGCATGATGTCCGTGCTGCGCCAGGCTCCTCAGGTGGAGGTGTTCACCGAATACATGGACACCAAGCGCATCCACGAGGCCAAGGACGACGCGCGCCTGGCCGCGTTCCTCAAGGACAAATACGCCCAGGTGGTGCTGGACGCGGTCATCGCTTCCGACGACGACGCCTTCCAGTTCATGCTGGACAAGCGGGGATCGTTGTTCCCCAAGGCCCCCGTGGTGTTCTGCGGCGTGAATTTCTTCGACGAGGGCATGCTTGCGGGCAAGCGGGACTTCTTCACCGGCGTGGTGGAGGCCTACGATGTGCGCAACACCCTGCGCACGGCTTTGGCCCTTCACCCGGGCACCTACCGCATCGTGGTGATCAACGACCGATCCGCCACGGGACTGGCCAACAAGAAGGTGCTTGGCGAGGTCATGCAGGAGTTCGAGAAAAAGGTCCAAGTGACCTACCTCGAAGACCTGGACATGAACGAGCTCCTGACCCGGGTCCGGTCCCTGGCCCAGGGCGACATCATCCTGCTGCTGACTTTCAACCGGGACCATTCCGGCAAGCCCTTCGACTACGACGAATCCATCGAAATGGTGGCCAGCCAGTCCCGGGTGCCCATCTACGGCGTGTGGGACTTCTACCTGGGCAAGGGCATCATCGGGGGCATGCTGACCAGCGGTTTCGACCAGGGCAGCGTGGCGGCCAGCATGGCGCTTGGCATCATCGGCGGCGGGAAGGTCCGGGACATCCCCGTGGTGAAAGAGAGCACCAACCGCTTCATGTTCGACTACGACCTGCTGCGCCGTTTCGGGGTGTCCACCAGCCTTCTTCCGGAAGACAGCCTGGTCATCAACCGCCCGGCCTCGTTCTATGAGGAGCACCAGGGCAAGGTGCTCGGGGTGAGCGCGGCCTTCATGGTCTTGCTCGGCATGCTGGTGGCCCTGTGGGTGAACATCCAGGGGCGCAAGAAGACCGAGGCCAGCCTGCGCGAATCCGAGGAGAAGTTCGAACGCATCTTCCGCCACAGCCCGGACTGGATCGCCATCCTGCGCATGCCCGACGGCCGGTACATGGACGTGAACGACGCCTTCGTGGCCATCACCGGGTTCAGCCGGGAAGAGGTCATCGGCAAGACGTCCATGGAGATCGGCATCTACGCCAATCCCGACGAGCGCTACGAACTGGACGAATCCTTCCTTCTCCAGGGGCGCACCAGCGTGCAGGAGGTGCAGTACCGCCTGAAATCGGGCGAAGTGATCACCGCGGAGCGTTCCGGTGAGCTGGTGGAAATAAGCGGTGAGAAGTGCGTGGTGTCCATCGTGCGCGACGTCACCAGCAAGCGGCAAGCGGAACTGGCCCTCCTGGAGACCCAGCGGCAGAAGAAGCTGCGCATGGACGCCGAGATCAAGATGCTCCAGGCCCAGATAAACCCGCACTTCCTGTTCAACGCCATCACCTCCATCATGCACTACATTCGCACGGATCCGGAGACCGCGTCCGACCTGCTGGTGAAGCTGGGGGACTTCTTCCGCAAGAACATCAAGCCCGGCGGCTCAAGCGTTCCCCTGGCCAAGGAGCTGGAGCACTGCGAGGACTACCTCTCCATCGAGCGCGCCCGGTTCGAGGAGCGGCTGCGGGTGACCTACGACATCGACCCGGCGGCCCTGGAATGCCCCGTGCCGCCGCTTATCCTCCAGCCCCTGGTGGAGAACGCCCTGCGCCACGGCATCATGCCCAAGGAAGACGGCGGCGAGATCATCATCGGCGCGCATCCCGAGAACGGGGCCATACGCATCTTCGTCAAGGACAACGGCGTAGGCATGGAACCCGCCGTGGCGGCGTCCCTGCTGGACGAGACCGCCGGAGCGCCCCCGCCCCTGGGCACGGGCCTGGCCCTGCGTAACGTCAACGCCCGCCTGGTGGCCATCCACGGCGCCCAGCACGGCCTGCGCATCGTCAGCACGCCCGGCGCGGGCACGACCATATCCTTCTCCATCCCCCGCCTATGAACCTGACCGTATTCATCATCGACGACGAAGGCCCGGTGCGGCGAGAACTCAAGCACCTGCTGGGGCGTCTGGAAGACGTGGAGGTGGTGGGGGAGTCGCCCAGCGGCCGGGCGGCCTTGCCGGACATCAAGGCCCTGGAGCCGGACCTGGTCTTCTTGGACATCCAGATGCCGGGGCTTTCCGGGGTGGAGCTGTCCTACCTCTTCGGAGACCTGCCCAAGAAACCCCTGCTGGTCTTTGTCACCGCCTACGAGGAGCACGCGGTCCGGGCCTTCGAACTGGACGCCCTGGATTACATCCTGAAGCCCTTCACCCTGGAAAGGCTGCGCAAGGCCGTGGACAAGGCCAGGCGGTACCTGCGTCTGGACGAGCCGGATCACGCACAGCAGGCTTACGCCGGAATGCTCGGACAGGCCGAGCGCCGCATCCCCCTGTATGACGGGGAGCGCATCGTCCCAACCCTGCCCAAGCACATCTTCTTCGTCACCAGCGATGACGGCAGGATCACCGTGCACGCGGTCCACGGCCGCTATACGGTCAAATCCACCATCTCCGAACTGGAGGCCCGCCTGGTCCCCCACGGGTTCTTCCGGGCGCACCGCAGCCACCTGGTCAACCTGAACCACGTGGCCGAAATCCTGCCTTGGACCGGCGGCAGCTTCAAGCTGATCATGAGCGACCGCGAGCGCTCGGAAATTCTTGTCAGCCGCTACAACGCCAAGGATCTCAAGGCGCATTTCGAATTGTAGGCCCCGTACGGCGTGGGGGGAGGGCGACCCGCCATCCATGTTCCGTCGCGCTCCATTCAGGCCGATAATCGCGCCATTGACTTTTGCGCGATACATTCAACATTCAGGAATAACACGTGAAAACCAGTTGGACTGGTTGCTGGCGCTCCGGTTTTCCTTTCAGGCCCCAAAACGAACCACTCGGCCCTGGAAACGAAGTGTTGGTAATTTATTTTCACCTGGGCACGAAGAAACCGTACATACTTGCGCAACCAGCCGCACCGCGTGCGTGCTTGATGGAAACGGGTGTCTCGACCGGGCGCCCTTCAACCTGGAGGACCGATATGTTTGAACTGTTCAAAGCCAAGGCCGAGGCCGTGAGCGCCGAGGTGCACCGCTTCGCCGCCAAGGGCGAGGCCCTGGATTTCATCAAGGAAACCTTCCGCAAGGAAGGCGTGGCCGACGCGCCCCAGGCGTATGGCGTCTGGACCGAATGCCCCTTCCTGGAAGGCGTGGACAAGGACGCGCTGGCCAAGGAGTTCCCCGGGCTCAAATTCAATGTCACCCGCGACCTGTCCGAACAGGCCAGGATCGGCGTCACCCAGATGAACTGGGGCCTGGCCAACACCGGCAGCGTCTGCCAGAACTCCTCCGACCCCAAGGAGCGCCTGGCTTCCATGCTGCCCTTCATCCACCTGGCCATCATCGGCACCGGCCAGATCCTGCCGGACATGCCCGCGCTCCTCGAAGCGGTTCATCCCAAGGATTGCGCCTATCTGGCCATCATATCCGGCCCCAGCCGCACCGCCGACATCGAACGCGTGCTCACCATCGGCGTGCATGGACCGGAACGCCTCATCGTAGTGTGCATCGACGATCTGGGAGGGAGCAACTAATGGCCAACACCGAATTCAAAGAGTCCGTGGACAAGGCGCTTCAGAACGCCAACCTGAGCGGCGCCCTGGGCCGTTTCTCCGAAGCCTACGCCACCGCCCGCGTGAAGGCCTACGAAGGTATCGACTTCGAGCAGCTGCGCGAGCGCATCGCAGCCATCAAGGGCTACGCCGCCGAGCACCAGAACGAGCTGGCCGAGCAGTTCACCAAGGCCGCCACCGCCCGCGGGGCCAAGGTCTTCCGGGCCAACTCGCCCAAAGAGGTCAAGGACTACATCGCCAATCTCTGCCGCGAGAAGGGCGTCAAGCGCATCGTGAAGTCCAAGTCCATGGCCACGGAAGAAATCCACCTGAACAAGCACCTGATCGAGCAGGGCATCCAGGTGAACGAAACGGACCTGGGCGAGTGGATCATCCAGCTGGCCGGGCAGACCCCCTCGCACATGGTCATGCCCGCCATCCACATGACCCGTGACGAGGTGGCCGACATCTTCAGCAAGGAGATCAACGAACGCCTCACCAACGACATTCCCAAGCTGGTCAAGGTGGCTCGCAAGGAGCTGCGCGAAAAGTTCCTCCAGGCCGACATGGGTATTTCCGGCGGCAACATGGCCATCGCCGAGACCGGCACCATCGCCCTCTTGACCAACGAGGGCAACGCCCGGTTGACCACCAGCCTGCCCAAGATCCATGTGGCCGTGGTGGGCTTGGAAAAGCTCATCCCCACCTGGGCCGACGCCGCTCCCATCCTGGTGGCCCTGCCCAAGAGCGCCACCAGCCAGCAGCTCACCAGCTATGTGAGCCTTATCACCGGCCCCACCCAGAACGACGACGGCTCCATGAAGGAGATGCACATCATCCTCATGGACAACAAGCGCTCCGAAATGGCCGCGGACCCCATCTTCAAGCAGGCCCTGCAGTGCATCCGCTGCGCCTCCTGCCTGAACGTCTGCCCGGTCTACCGCCTGGTTGGCGGCCACGTTTTCGGCAAGGTCTACACCGGCGGCATCGGCACCATCCTCACCGCCTGGTTCGACGAGCTGAAAAAATCCGAGGACATCCAGGGCCTGTGCATCCAGTGCGGCAACTGCAAACAGGTCTGCCCGGGCAAAATCGACATTCCCGCGCTGATCCTTGAGATCCGCCGCAGGCTGGTGAAAGAGCAGGGCCAGGGCGTGGTGCAGAAGGCCATCTTCACCGTGGTGAACAACCGCCCGCTGTTCCACGCCATGCTGCGCACCGCCTCCAAGACCCAGGGTCTGGTGGGGGCCAAGGAAGGCTTCATCCGCCACCTGCCCCTGTTTCTCTCGGGCCTGGCCGACTTCCGCAGCCTGCCCGCCATCGCCGACAAGCCCTTCCGCGATGTGTTCGACACCATCAAGCAGCCCGTACTGCAAAAAAAGGTGGCCTTCTACGCCGGATGCCTCATCGACTTCGCCTATCCCGGCATGGGCGAGAAGCTGGTGAGCATCATGAACAAGGCCGGCTACAACGTGACCTTCCCCAAGGGCCAGACCTGCTGCGGCGCGCCCGCCCGGTACAACGGCGCCTACGAGGTGGCCGCCGGAAACGCCTCCGACAACATCAAGGCCCTGCTGGAAGAGGACGTGGATTACGTGATCTCCGCCTGTCCCACCTGCACCGGCGCCCTCAAGCACGAGTTTATCGATGTCTATGAGAACCTGGGCAAGCGCGAGATGCTGCCCAAGGCCCGCCGCCTGGCCACCAAGACCGTGGACTTCTCCAGCTTCGTCAAGCAGCTGGTGGACGAAGGGAAGCTCAGCTTCAAGGAAGGCCAGTCCCTGGGCAGGATCACCTACCACGACTCCTGCCACCTGAAGCGCACCCTGCACGCCGAGAAGGAGCCCCGCGAGCTCCTG
>Ga0075021_10001025_pt1 | contig 14351 bp, 16 predicted proteins | sample ColStrG_CSR_2012_FD_72749 | JGI IMG/M metagenome (GOLD analysis project Ga0075021, IMG submission 72749) | Freshwater sediment microbial communities in response to fracking from Pennsylvania, USA - Cold Stream Run_MetaG_CSR_2012 | ecosystem: Environmental > Aquatic > Freshwater > Creek >...
ACGCGGGGGTGGGTGAGACACCAGAGGGAATATGCACCACTTAGCTCGTCCCAATGAAAACGGGTATACCCTTAAGGCATGAAGCGCCTGTTGATTGTTTTAGTGGCAATAGTAGTCTCCTATTTTGTTCTCAGGTCGTCATACCGTCCACAAGAGTTCCGTGCTCAATCACCGCCTGCTCAGCTCATTCCTGAGCCAAATGCTCAGCAACCATCGGTTCCGGCTGAGCCGGTGGCGCACGACACATGTGACGGCTCGGCGAATCAAGCAGCATACAGCAGGGTCATGAGAGCGCACGAATATAGGAATATAAGCCACGCAGCATACGGCGATTGGTCAGGAGGGGTGTGGAGGGCAACTGGGGATGACTGCACGACATTTTCAATTGTTACAACTGCCCAATGGAATAAAGAGCAACAGGCGAACTTCATCAACACAATGCTGGGCGATCTATGCACCTACGGATTCAAGACTATAAATATCAATGGCTTTCCTACTACTCTTCCGTGTGAAACGCAGAGCCCCACAAGAAAACGTAAGCCGCACCAGCATTAGAAGGAATGACGGGTGAGCATGTGCCGGGTGCCCCGTCCTTGGTTTTTTCAAGGGAGGGTGGCGATGCTGCCGGTAGCGCTTACGCGCGGGCAGCATGGGCGCGTTTGCGGCCTGACGAGGGTGAAGGAGCTAGATCCATCTTCGCGATACCTGAAAGCGCAACGGGCTGGCGGTCCGGGAACTCTGCGATTAGCGTGAGACTGCCCCCCATGGCCTCGACGTAGCTTCGCAATGTGGAAAGCAGGAGATCGCTGCGTTGTTCCAATCTAGAAACACCTTCCTGCCCAATGCCGAGAATATCTCCCACAGTGGTTTGCGTGCGGCTCAGAGCCTTCCGCAGTTCGCGCAGGGTCATTTCTTCAGCCAGGATTTCCGCCGCGCGGGTTTTGATTCTCCGGCGGCGCTCCGGGCTGATTCTCTTTCTGATTTGGTCCAGGTTATTCATGTTCTTTTCCCTTGCCTCTTCTGTTGCTTGATTTTGGCGGCATGCGCATCAAAACGCGAGTCCGCCTTCGCTATGAGCTGGCGGTAGAAGCGTTTTTCACTGCCACCGGATTTATCGCCGCCGCACAAAATGATGGCGCACCGGTTCGGATCGAAAGCGAAGGCAAAGCGCCAAACACCATCCGCCGCGTCAAATCTGATTTCCTTCATGTTCGCGTGGCGAGAGCCGTTGAGAGTATCCACACGAGGCCGTCCCAGCAGCGGCCCGAGGCTCTCCAGGACTTCGATGATGGCCTGAAGCTCGTCCTGCACATCTTCAGGAAGGGCTTCATACTCCGGCACGAAATCATCGTGAAACTCTACATCCCATTCCACTTCAAGAGTATGCCTCACAAAGCATATGTTGTCAAGGGTATGCTGAAGGTGTTGCGCGGGAACTTCTTTGAATTTTGTCATTCTGAGCGTAGCGAAGAATCCCCAGGGTGCTGGGAGTGAGTCGACACTCACAGGGTTTCAGCTGGAGACTCCGGCCAGAAAGCTGGGAAGACTACCGCAAGGTCGAGTCTACGGGGATTCTTCGCCACGCTCAAAATGACAATTTTGAGGGTTAATCACCGTTTCCCTAGACCATTTCCAGCGCCAGCGCCATCCCCATACCTCCGCTGACGCAGAGCGTGGCCAGACCGCGTTTGGCTTTGCGGCGCAGCATTTCATGCAGTAGCGTCACTGTGATGCGCGTGCCGGTGCAGCCGATGGGGTGACCTAGCGCGATCGACCCCCCGTTAACGTTCAGCTTGGCTGGATCGAAGTGCAGTTCGCGATCGCAGGCCAGAACCTGGGCGGCAAAGGCTTCGTTGAGTTCGAGCAAATCGAAGTCTTGCAGACGTAGCCCATGCTTCTGTTCCATTTTGCGGATAGCTGGCACGGGTCCAATACCCATAATCTTCGGATCAACACCGGCGGAGTTGACGCCCAAAATGCGTGCCAAGGGCTTCAGGTGGTGGCGCTTGACGAACGCTTCACCGGCTAAGACGACCGCTGCGGCACCATCGGTTATGCCAGAGGAGTTTCCTGCGGTGACAGTGCCAGTCTTCGAAAACACGGGCTCAAGCTTGGCAAGCTTTTCGCGAGTTGCGCCAGCAAAAGGATGCTCGTCAGCAACAATAATCTGCTGGCCTTTCTTGCCTTCGATCGTGACCGGGGCCAGCTCTGGCTTAAAGCGACCATCGGCAATCGCCTCAGCCGCTCTCTGTTGTGAAGTTAGCGCGAATTCATCTTGCTCCTCGCGAGAAATCTTATATTGCTCGGCGAGGACCTCGGCAGTTTCTCCCATCAACATCTGGGCCATCGGACAAAAAAAGCCATCTCGGTACATTCCATCGACCACTTCCCCATTCCCAAGGCGATAACCAAATCTGGCCCGTTCCAGAAAAAACGGCACGCGAGACATGGATTCCGTCCCCCCCGCCAAAATGCAATCGGCGTTGCCCAGCAGAATCTCCTGATATCCCAAGGCGATGGACTTCATTCCGGAAGCACAAGCTTTATTAATCGTGTAGGCAGGAACCTCCTGGGGAACGCCACTGCGGATGGAAATTTGGCGGGCCGGATTCGGCCCGCCGCTAGCCTGCCGCGCATTGCCGAAAATCGCTTCTTCTACTTGTTGCGGCTCAATCCCTGCGCGCTCCATGGCGGCCTTGGCGGCCACGACTCCGAGGTCGACCGCGCCGAGAGAGGCCAAACTTCCGCCGAATTTGCCAATAGGCGTACGCGTGGCGGAAAGTATAAAGACGTCAGGCATACATTCTCCAGAAGTAAGTAGTGTAGCGGAGAGTCTAGTTTTCGCGGACAAGAGTGTCCGCGCCACATGGCAAACCCGTAAACTAGTTCCATGGAATCGATCTACGGCATCAATGCGGTGAGCGAGGCGCTCAAGGCCCGCGGACGCGCGATCCAATACGTGGCAGTTGCTCGCGAGCGACACGATGCCCGTTTGCAAAAACTGATTGAAGAATGCAAGCACCTGGGCGTCAGCGTGCGACTGATGACCAAGCAGGATATTGAACGTTTGGCAGGCAGCGGCGGGCATCAGGGTGCGGTTGCTATCACCTCCGCCAAGCAGTATTGTGATGTAGAAGACTTGCTGTCCAAACGGCGCGGGCAACATGCGCTGCTGGTAGTTTTGGATGGCATCGAAGACCCCCACAATTTGGGAGCCATCATGCGAACCGCCGATGCCGCCGGCGCGGATGGCGTTGTTATTCCGGAACGCCGCGCCGTCGGCGTAACCTCAACCGTAGCCAAAGCTTCCGCGGGCGCCAGCGAACATTTGCCCGTCGCGAAGGTCACAAATATTGGTCGAGCTTTGGAAGAAATCAAAGCAGCAAATATTTGGACGGTCGGCTTGGACGAACGCGCGCCGCAATCCTACGAGTCGATTGACTTCAATATGGATTGCGCCCTGGTATTGGGTGCAGAAGGCAAAGGCGTGCATGACCTGGTCCGAAAGAAGTGTGATTTTCTGGTATCCATTCCAATGCTGGGCAAAGTTCCGTCGCTAAACGTTTCGGTTGCAGGCGGAGTTGTCCTGTACGAAATTGTGCGGCAGCGCCGCGCGGCAGCAGCGAAAATCGCATCCAAGTCGAAATGAAGCTCCCGCAAACATTAGGCGCGGTTTTGGGAACGCTACTCGCATTTCTAAACAGCGCGGCAGCTCTCGACCGCGAGGCTTTCACCTTCACCCGCTATGACCTCAACGTTCGCCTCGAGCCAGCGCAACACAGGCTCGGCGTGCGCGGCAAAATCACCCTACGCAACGATTCCGCGCAACCGCAGCGCATCGCCGCCTTGCAAATCTCTTCTACTCTGGACTGGCGATCAATTCGTGCCGCAGCGGAACCAAACTCGAAATCGTCAGAGAGCAAACCTCTGCAGTTCGTGACCCAGCCTTTCGCTTCCGATATCGACCACACCAGCGACTTGTCGGAAGCAATTGTCACCTTGCCGCGCGAGATTGCTCCAAAGGAATCCGTCACTCTGGAAGTTGGCTACGAAGGCGTCATCTTGATGGACGCAACGCGGCTCATTCGCATCGGCACACCGGTTGCGGTGGCGCGCCACAATGACTGGGACCAAATTGGAACATCCTTGACAGCTATTCGTGGCATTGGGTACGTGGCTTGGTACCCCGTCGCGATGGAAGCGCAGAGCCTCGTCGACGGAGACGCAATGTTCGTCGCGCTGGGAAAGTGGAAAGTTCGGCACGCGGAATCCACGATGGACATTTCGTTCGATGTCATCGCGAATCAGGACGAAAAGGAACCTAACGTTGTATGCAGCGGGAACATCGTCCACGTCGTAACGAAAGGCGGAACGAACGAGATTCCCGGAGACGTGTGCGTATTCGAATCGCTCAGCGCAGTGCCTAGTTTTGCGGTCGGCGCCTATGAAACCGAGGAGCGACCTGCGTTCCGCGTCCACCGTTCGACGGACAAAACCATTACTGATTTCATGTCTGCGGGAGACGACGCATCCGAGTTAGTGAATGCCTGGTTTGGCGCACCGAAGGAAAAAGCGGAAGTTGTTGAGCTTGTGGATCCGGGAGCCGCGCCATTTGAGGCAGGCCGATTGCTGCTCACTCCGATGGAACACACGGACACAGAGACGGCTCGAATGCTCATGGTCCACCAGCTGACGCGGGCGAGTTTTACCTCGCCGCACCCGTGGATCTCGGAAGGCGCTGCGTACTTTGCCCAAGCTCTGGCCCGGGAAAAGCAGAACGGACGCGAGGCTGCCCTAGACTACATGGCGCGGCACCGCGCCGCGATCTTGCAGGTCGAGAAAACGATCACAACCTCCGGCGGAGAGCCGCTCGTCAGCTCAACCAACGAAGTCTTCTACCGTAGCAAGGCCGCATTGGCCTGGTGGATGTTGCGGGACATGCTCGGCGACGCGACTCTAAAGAAAGCAATCCGGGTCTACGATGCTGCCGCGGACCACGACCCAACCTATTTTCAGCATGGGCTGGAAGAGCAATCCAAGCGTGACCTGACCTGGTTCTTTCACGATTGGGTCTACGCGGATGCGGGACTTCCCGACTTCAAAATCGATTCCGCCAACACCCGCCAAGGCACGGGGGCGAACTTCGTAACTGCCGTGACGGTTGACAATATCGGTGCTGCCGGAGCCGAGGTTCCCGTTACGATTCGCACCAACAACGGAGACTTCACGCAACGCCTGGAAGTTCGCGGAAGATCGAAAGCTGTGATTCGTATCGCGACCCCATCGGAGCCGATAGAGGTTGTCGTCAACGACGGGAGCGTTCCAGAATCGGATATGAGCAATAACCGCTTTACTATCTTGAAAGAAGAGGCGCCGAAGTAATTCGCACAACCGATGGAAACGGTGCAGTTCGAATCTTTATTGAAATTGTCATTCCGAACGCCTTTTAGGCGTGAGGAATCTGCTGTTGGTCGGGCAGGAGCAGATTCCCTTCTGCAAGCTCAGGGCAGGCTCTCGCCTATAAAATCGGCTCGGAATGACAATGCCGGGGCGCATTTACCAACCTGCACCACTACCCAACCGATAGCAGTTTCTCCGCCTCCGCGTCTCCGTGATAAAAAGGAGTGAGGTATGCGATGACTCCCTCTGAGCTTAAGAAATTGCTGTCCGAAGCGGAACAAGATCCCAAGCGCCTAGCGGCCGCCGTTTCAGGCGTTCCGGAAACTATCCTGCGAAGCAAGCCCGCTCCAGGGAAGTGGTGCATTCAGGAAATTGTCGGCCATCTGGCGGACAGCGAAGTTGTTTTTGCCTACCGGATCCGACAAGTCTTGGCCGACAAAGACCCAAAGTTCGCGCCCATCGATCAAGATGCGTGGGCGGAACACCTGGGATATATGGAAGCGTCCATTCCGGAACTGGTCGCGCAATTTGGCCTGGAGCGGCATCACAACCTGCGCTTGCTGCGACGTGTGAAGATCGAAGACCTGAGCAAGAGTGGGTTCCATCCGGAACGGAACAAGCAAGTAACGCTGGAAGAAATCATTCGCTATTGGGCCGGACACGGTCCAAATCATCTCGCACAGATTGAGCGGCTGAAAAGGTAGCTCCGTAACGGCGGCCTATGCGTTGGTGAACTTCACTAGCGCCTCCAGTTTAGCCAGAGCGGCTCCCGAGTCGACTGCTTCTTTCGCGGCCGGAAGCGCGAGCGCGAGCGAGTTGGCGCGGCCAGCTGCCACCAGTGCCGCCGCGGCATTTAAGAGAACTACATCTCTCCGGGCAGATTTCTCGCCCTGCAAAATGCTCTCAATGATCTTCGCGTTATCCATCGCGTCTCCACCCGCGATCTCGCTCCGCATTGCGCGGCCAAAGCCAAATTCTTCTGGAGTAACTTCATACGTGTGAACCTGCCCATCGCGAACTTCCGCAATTCGCGTGGAGGCGGTGACGGTGATCTCGTCCAATCCATCGTTGCCGTGCACAACTAAAGCGCGCCGCAGACCCAACCTGCTGAGAGCCTCAGCCAGCTTGTCCACCAGGTCGACCGAATAAACTCCAACAACCTGCGCGGACGCATGCGCCGGATTCGTGAGTGGCCCCAGCAAATTGAATACGGTGCGGAGCTTGAGCTCACGACGCGCGGTCTGGACAAACTTCATCGCGGAGTGCAAGGCGGGCGCAAACAGGAAAACCATCCCGACTTCTTGCAGGCATGCCGTCAGCCGATCCGGCGGCATAGTAATTTTCACACCAAGCGCTTCCATCGCGTCCGCCGAACCGCATCTTGAGCTCACACTTCGATTTCCATGCTTGGCAACGCGAACCCCAGCTCCTGCTGCTACAAACGCCGCAGCGGTGGAAATGTTGAAAGTTCCGCTAACGTCGCCGCCAGTGCCACACGTGTCTACGAGGCCGTTGTCGGGAAAAGCTAAATTCTGCAATGCGAAATCCGCGCCCGTATCCAGCACCGAAGCCGTGCCGCGAATGGCTCGAGCAAACCCAACAATCTCGTCGACTGTTTCGCCCTTCATACTCAAGGCAACAAGGAAGCCTGCAATCTGCGCATCGGTCACTTCGCCGCGCAGAATTTCCTGCATCACGGCTTGGGCCTGCGGTTCGGTAAGGGATTCACGCAATGCGACAACTCGATGCAGCGCGTCGGTGATAAGGGAGTTGCTAGCCATGCACACTCAGGCTAGCTCAGATAATGGTGAGATGGGAAGTTGGCTTATCGCTAATCAGATATCCGGATTAAGCCGTGAAATTACCCTTTTCTGTCATCTTGAGCGTAGCATTCGCGCGCGCAGCGCGGGAAAGCGGAGTCGAAAGACCTCTGCCTTGGAGGACAACTCACCTAAATCAGAGTCTCCCTAGTGGGTACTTCGAAACTAAGCAGGGCTAGTGACCACGCCTTCACCGTTGCTGTATTTCGGCAGCCCGCAGTTCACACACTGCTTGGCGAAAACGCCTTTGTTGTACCACCAGGTCCCTGCAAAACACTGGCCGCACCGCGGGCATCGCCAGAGATTGATGCGTGCTCCCACATAGAGCGTGTAAGCCATCCACAGAATCGCGAGCACGAACGCCGGGTTCGGCGTGTGCCAGTACCTCAAGCTCAGCCACCCGACACCGAATACGACGGGGACATACAGCACGAACAGCGCAAGCCAAAGACGCGCCCGCCGCTTATAGTTCCGCCAAGCTTGCTGGTAGTCGATTGCGTCGTCCATGGGCCCCTCAGTGGTACGCGGCTCGATTCTACGTCAGTGGTGGTAGCTCGCGGAATTCCCAACCTTGGTTCCGCACCATCCGCCAGAGCGACAACGACTCGCGAAAGAGCGATTTTCCCCTTCGTGCTTTACCACTTCACTGCCGTTCTATAGAATCAAGAGTCCGCTACGAGGCCTATCCCAGCAGTCGTTGACCTATTAATTCAGTAGCGAATCGAGCACGCGGAAATCATCATGAAAATTCACGAGTATCAGGGCAAGGCGATTTTGAAGACGTACGGCGTTGCCGTGCCGCAAGGCGAAATGGCGACCACCCGCGAAGAAGCTGTGGCGATAGCCCAGAAGCTCTTGGCGGGAGGTTCGAGCGGCGTTGTCGTAAAGGCGCAGATTCACGCTGGAGGCCGCGGCAAGGGCGGTGGTGTAAAGATCGCTAAGTCGGCGGAAGAAGCAGGCGAACTCGCCGGGAAGATTCTCGGCATGACGCTGGTCACGCATCAGACCGGGCCGGAAGGCCGTCTGGTGCGGAGCTTGCTCATTGAAGAGACTTTGCCGATTGACCGCGAACTCTATATCGGCATCCTCGTCGATCGCGCCGAAGGCAAGCCCGTTCTCATGGCATCGGCATCCGGCGGTATGGAAATTGAGCAAGTGGCCGAGGAGAATCCCAAAGCGATTCTCAAGGAATACATCGACGCGACAGGATTGGGCTCTTTCCAGGCCAGGAAAATTGCTTTTGCGCTGGGACTGCGGCCTGCACTGATTGGCGCGGCAGTCAAATTCATGCAGGGCCTTTACGCTGCATTTATCGAAACCGATGCCTCGATGATCGAAATTAATCCCATGATCACGACAAAGGACGACCGTCTCTTTGCGCTCGACGCAAAAATTACGTTTGACGACAACGCCCTGTTCCGTCACCCCGACCTCAAGGCGTTGCGCGACACTTCTGAAGAAGATCCGCTCGAAGTCGAAGCCTCGAAGTTCAGCTTGAATTACATCAAGTTGGAGGGGAACGTCGGTTGCATGGTCAACGGCGCCGGATTGGCCATGGCCACCATGGACATCATCAAGTATGCAGGCGGCCGGCCCGCCAATTTTCTGGACGTAGGCGGTGGCGCGAATGAGGAGCAGGTTGAGAATGCGTTCAAGATCCTGCTCAGTGACACGAGCGTGAAAGCCGTCTTGATCAACATTTTCGGCGGCATCTTGCGTGTCGACACGCTGGCGAAAGGCGTGGTAGAAGCTGCGCGAAAGACCAAGCTCAGTCTGCCCGTTGTGCTGCGGTTAGAAGGAACAAACGTAGAAGAAGGCAAGAAGCTTCTGATGGAATCTGGACTGAACTTCATCGTTGCGGAAACTATGAAGGACGCGGCCGAAAAGGTCGTCGCAGCAGCTGGCAAAGTGGCATAAGGATCGAATTCATATGGCAATTTTAGTCGACAAGAACACCCGAGTCTTAGTGCAAGGCCTGACCGGACGCGAAGGCACGTTTCACGCCAAGGCATGCGCCGAATACGGAACGCAGATCGTCGGCGGAGTTACGCCCGGCAAGGGCGGCACCATTCACGAAGGGTTCCCGGTATTCAACACGATGCAGGAAGCCGTCGCGAAGACGGGCGCCAACACGTCGATCATTTTCGTGCCGCCTCCGGGCGCCGCAGACGCCATCATGGAAGCAGCCGACGCGGACATCGACCTCATCGTTTGCATCACGGAAGGCATTCCGGCGCTCGATATGGTTCGCGCATGGGAATTCCTGCAGACACGGCGTTCACGTCTCATCGGCCCCAACTGCCCGGGAATTATTTCTCCCGGCAAATGCAAGCTCGGGATCATGCCGGCGCGCATTCACAAAGAGGGCTCCATCGGAATCGTCTCGCGGTCCGGAACGCTGACTTATGAGGCCGTACATCAGCTGACGACGCGCGGCATTGGACAGTCCACTGCGATCGGCATTGGCGGGGATCCCATCATCGGAACGACCTTCACCGACGCGCTCGAACTCTTCAACAAAGACCCGCAGACCGAAGCTGTCATCATGATCGGCGAAATCGGCGGCAACGCCGAAGAGACAGCTGCCGAGTATGTGAAGAAGCATATGAAGAAGCCCGTTGTTGCCTTTATCGCTGGCCAAACGGCTCCTCCGGGACGCCGTATGGGACATGCGGGCGCCATCATCTCCGGCGGCAAAGGAACAGCGGCGGAGAAGATGAAGGCCCTTGAAGCGGCAGGCATGAAGGTTGCAAAATCTCCGGCGGATATCGGCGAGACACTGGTCGCCGTGCTCGGGGTTAAGGCGTAGAGAAATTTGTAATTTGGCAATTTTGTAATTTTGTAAATTTGAGCGGAAAACAACATGGAAATGGACCTATGAAAACATTGCAACGCACTCTTACCATTGTGAAACCTGACGCGGTCAAGCGGAACGCCGTCGGCGACATCATCGAGCAATTTGAGAAACAGAGCTTCCGCATCCTCGCCATCAAGATGCTGGAAATTTCTAAACATCAAGCCGAGCAGTTCTACGCGGTCCATGCCAGTCGGCCGTTTTACGGCTCGCTGACGGACTTCATGTCCAGCGGCCCCATTGTGGTTCTGGCCCTGGAAAAAGAAAACGCCATCGCCGACCTCCGCAAGCTGATGGGCGCCACCAACCCCGCCCAGGCGGAAGAAGGAACGATCCGCAAGAAGTGGGCGACCAGCATTGAATTCAATGCGATTCATGGGTCGGATGCTGAGGACACGGCGCGGTTCGAACTGAGCTTTTTCTTTGCTGGATACGAGCTGGCGAAGTAAACGGGTATTCGGACACACGTCGGCGAGGGCGACCGGACTTTAATTTCCGGGCCAGCGGTTCGGTTGGGATTGTGGTTTCCTAAATAGGATCTTTCCTAAATAGGATCATGGGCCCTTGCCGCGAGGCAGCTATCCTGCAGCGCCACAGTTCTGTTGTTGCGGTTACGGGTTTCTTCTTCGCTGCCCAGACGTCGCAGTCGGCTGGCTAAGTCCTTATTCCGAAAGGACTTACAGAGGCAAGTCGCGCGTCTGGCTGGTTGTCGGTTTTCATTTGGCTTTCGCCGAGCATTACTGCAACGCGGCAAGAGCTTGGAAGCGTGACCGCAAGCGCTTGCAATCACCTGGAACAATTCTCAGAGAGGAACAGGTTCTAAGTCAAGAAATTTATTCCGGCAATTGGAAATAAATTACTTGACTTAAGGAGCCGATAACCCGACAGGAGTCTTCGACATGCCCATGATTCACGTGACGATGCTGGAAGGCCGCACGATTGAGCAGAAGCGCAAGCTCGCCGCGCGGCTTACCGATGCAATGGTAGAAGAAGCAGGAGCCAAGCGCGAAGCGATCACAGTCGCGTTTGTAGAAGTCTCGCGCGAGAGCTATGCTACGGGCGGGGTGCTGATGGCGGATAAGGGAAAGTAGGGGTTTCTTGGGCACCGGGACACTGGTCCGAAGACTGATTTGTGTAGAACTCAACGGCGTGCCCACGGACTTTCAAACTGATTTGCGACTGCCCCGTGCCTCACACACAACGCGGTTTTCTTAGTAAATGGATTTTTGCTTTACCAGATTTTCCACCAACGCGATTGGGAACGCTTATAGCGAATCAACGGAGTCGACTCCGCAAGTTCCAAGTCATTGATATAACCCTCGATCGTATAGCCGAACTGATCCTTCAGGGCCGCCTCGCCTAGCTCCAGTGGATGGAAGGAAAACGGATAGCTGTCTTTGTCTTCCCCTTCGTCAACAACAGGATGCTTCCCGGCCCAATAAGGCTCCTCAAAAGGCAGCCGCTCGCCGATGTCCTCGAGGACTCCGCTATCAGGAGAGAGGCTCAGGGAACGCACTAGCTTCCCGTTCGCCCAAATTGCATAGGCAAACCAGCCAACGACGCTGTGCATTGCATGTAGCGTGACCACCCCATTCCCACCGACGGCGATAAACCGAGGATCCAACTTTGAAGGGTATTCTGTGCAGAACTCCTTGGCGGCAATAATCGAAACGCCCTGGAAGCAGCCCATGTGCACTTCATTACCCGGCGGGCAGGTACGGGAAAGATCGCTCTCGCCGATCGGTTCGAGCTTCTCGCCCGGAAATAAAGTATCACCAAGCTTCTGGGTTGCCGCGTGATCGAGGGATGGCTTGGCGGCAAGCGCTTTACGCGCGTTAGAGTCCGCAAGTACAAGCATCCAGGTCTTCGCACCCATATATCCCCTCTACTCCAACGGGCTATACAACTGCCCCTCAATCCGATCCGCGATCTTAGGCAACGTCTTCTTCGCGTATTCGAGAAAATGGGGGGCGCTTTTATGTGCTTCTAGGGCGGCATCGTCTTTGTATTGCTCGTAGATGAAGAAGCGGCGTGGATCTGTGCGGTGGCGGTGGACTTGGTACATCAGGCATCCGGGTTCGGTGCGGGAGAGTTCCTGGAGCTTGCTGAAGAGTTCGGCCACGGGAGCTTCCTGTCCGGGTTTCGCCATCCAGATTACCGACAACACGACCATGTTCGAGCCGATCCTTTTCTGTTCTAAATTCGCAAACTGCTCTACTCAAGCCTTGTTCGGGCTACTCCTAATTTATGCAAATCTGCGAATTGCCCGCTTAAGTCAAAAACAACAGCAGGTCCCTCCACTTCGCAGTTGCTTCGCTTCGCGAAACAACTGCTTCGGTCGGGATGACAAACTGTTTATTTGCCCTTTACCGCGGACAAGAACTCATCCATGTAGATCGTCTGATCCCGATCTGGTCCGGTTGAAATCATGCCGATCTTGGCTCCCGTCTCTTTTTCCAGAAACGCAAGATAAGTCTTTGCCGCCTGCGGCAGCTTTTCGTAGCTCGTCGTTCCCAATGTGGACGTTTTCCATCCTGGCATCTTTGTGTAGATACATTCCAACCGATCGTATCCGCTGGACTGAGCGGGAGCGTCTGTCCAGGTCTTACCGTCGAGCTTATAGCCTGTGCAAACGGGAATCTCCGCCAGTTCGTCCAGTACATCCAGCTTGGTGACAACCAGCCAAGACGTGCCGTTGATCATGTTGGAGTAACGCAAGAGAGGAATATCCACCCAGCCGCAACGGCGCGGACGGCCGGTTACCGCGCCATATTCGTTGCCTCGGGCTCGCAACAGGTTGCCCAGTTCGCCATGATCCTCGGACGGAAATGGCCCTCCCCCGACCCGCGTGCAGTACGCCTTCGTGATGCCGATGACCGTGTCGATCGAAGTCGGAGGCACGCCCGTGCCGATGGTTGCGCCGCCAGAGGTCGCACTGGACGACGTCACGAACGGATACGTTCCGTGATCAATATCCAACATGCTTCCCTGTGCGCCTTCGAACACAACGGAGTGGCCTTCAGCGATCGCGTGATTCAGCAAAGCTGCCGTATCGCAGACGAAAGGCGCAATCTTTTCCGCTGCTTCCGCATATTCCTGATACATCTTGTGCGGGTCTAGCGGATCGGCATTGAAAAGCGCATGCGCAATCTGATTCTTTTCCGCGCAGGCGTTTTCGATATGTGTTTTGAGCAACTTCAGATCCAGCAAGTCGGCAACGCGCAGGCCGCGGCGACCCATCTTGTCTTCGTAGGTTGGGCCGATGCCGCGCGAAGTCGTCCCAATCTTGACGCGTCCCGGAGCATTCTCCGCGCCAAGCTCCATCATGCGGTGGTAGGGCAGAATCACGTGCGCGCGATTGCTGACGAAAAGGCTGCCGTCAACGGCAACACCGAGCTCGCGCAAAGTGGCCACTTCTTTGAGAAAGGCCATCGGGTCCAGTACCACGCCATTGCCAATCACGCTTCGGCGGCCCGGGCGCAGCACGCCGCAGGGGATCAACTGGAGAACAAACTTCTTGCCTTTGATAATGACGGTGTGGCCAGCGTTATGGCCGCCAGCGTAGCGGGCCACGATGGAAAAGCTCTCGGAAAGGACATCGACAATCTTGCCCTTACCTTCGTCGCCCCACTGAGCGCCGACGATCACTGCGGTTTTACCTCTGCTCAATTCGCAACTCCGTCAAGAAAATGGCGGCACAAAGCCGCCCAGCCATTCAAACACACGTAGCACACGCCAGATGTTCACCTAAGACTGAATGAGTTTTCGTCGGGCAGAGTGTACACGACATGATAGCTTGCTGGGCGATTGGGAGCAATTGGCAGGAGGCAAGGCATTCCTTCAGGGTTGGAACCCTGTAAACTGGCTTCTCATGCCCGAACTTCCTGAGGTCGAAACGATTGCGCGCGGCCTGGCGCAGCGCGTCACCGGAGCGCGCATCCAGTCGGTCTGGATCGGCTCGAAGCGGCAGCCCCTGAAGTCGCCCGCCGCCAAGATTGTCGCGACGCTGAGCAACAAGACGATTGCCCGCGTTCATCGCATGGGCAAGAACATTGTTTTTGATTTGGCAACGACGCCCGGCCCGATGACTCCGGCTGCGGATGCCCAATGGGTGGTTCATCTGGGCATGACGGGCCGCATGTTGGTGTGTGAGGCAGGGGCCGAAACCGTCAAGCACACGCACGCCGTCGTGACTCTGGCCGCCGGGAATGAGATTCGCTTTATTGACGCGCGTATGTTTGGGAAGCTCTCGGTCCATCCGCAAGGAGGCTTTGATC
>Ga0075021_10001026_pt1 | contig 14348 bp, 13 predicted proteins | sample ColStrG_CSR_2012_FD_72749 | JGI IMG/M metagenome (GOLD analysis project Ga0075021, IMG submission 72749) | Freshwater sediment microbial communities in response to fracking from Pennsylvania, USA - Cold Stream Run_MetaG_CSR_2012 | ecosystem: Environmental > Aquatic > Freshwater > Creek >...
GGAGGCGCGGTCGTGCTCAGGCAGCATCGCCCGTATCCGATCACGTCGCCGACCAGAGGCGCTGAACGCGTACTTCGACACTTCCGCAGTCATTAATTTGGTAGTCGCCGAGGACGGCTCGGACCTTGCGGACGAACTCTGGGACGCGGCGGAAGTGAGGATCTCAAGTCAGCTGCTCTATCCGGAGGCCAGGGCGGCCCTTGCCGCGACAGCTCGCGCAGGACGGATCGACCGACTCAGCCTGCATCAGGCCGTCGCCGATCTCGACGCGGCTACGGCCTCGATGGTGCTCGTCGGGGTCGATGGCGCGCTGGCCCGTCACGCGGGGCAGCTGGCGGAGGAACACGCTCTCCGTGGCTGCGATGCCGTGCACTTGGCGACGGCGCTGAGCAGCGTTGCGCGCGGGACGGTTGTTGTCAGCTGGGATCGCGACCTCGCGGCGGCTGCGCTCCGGTGCGGTTACGCGGTTGCTCCACGGCTGCAAGCCGCTGGATGAACGTCTGACTCCTTTGGCTCCGTGGAGCACCCAGAGGTGACGATGTCGTCAAGATAAGGAGCGTGTCCGCGAGTCGCACGAACGGCCGCCCCGTCCTGATCTGCTTTGACGGATCGGATTACGCTGCTGCCGCGATCGCCAAGGCAGGTGAGATGTTGCCCGCCCGCGCGGCCGTGGTGCTGACCGTGTGGGAACCACTCGCCTCATGGGCGCCCTACGACCCCGCGACGATCCTGAGCGCCCCGCTGTCGAAGCTCGCCGCCCATGAGCTCGATCTGGATGAGGTCGTGCGCGACGTGGCGCGGGAGCAGATGAAGCGCGGGACCGAACTGGCGACGAAGGCGAACTTCCAGGCCGAGGGGCGCCTGGAGAAGGGCAAGCCGTGGCGGGTCATCTGCCGGGTGGGCGACGAGCTCGACGCCGAGCCGATCGTGGTCGGCGCCCACGGGCTGGGGCGGATTGGGTCGGCCCTCCTCGGCAGCGTGTCGACCGCCGTCATCGTCCACGCAGGACGTCCGGTGCTCGTCGTTCCACCTCACGGACGCGATGAGCGGCCGGACGCCGGCTCTGGGCCCACGTATGCCAGCCGATAGTGTGGCCAGATAGCGACCGCCAGTGGGATCACGGCAGACGGGCTGACCGAGGTCGAGGCAAGGCGACGCCTCGGGGCGCGCGGGAGGCTCCCCCGCCGGCACTCGAGCCGCTCCTACGCCAGCATCCTGCGTGCCAACACGCTGACGATCCCCAATGGGATCCTCCTGGTCTTCGGCGTGCTGACGATGGTGTTCGCGTCGTGGCGCGACGCGTTGTTCCTCGGGATCCTCGTTTCCAACGTCGCGATCGGGTCCTTCCAGGAGATACGGTCCAAACGCGCACTCGACCGCCTCGCGGCGCTGGTCGCCCCGCACGCAACCGTGATTCGCGATGGAGTCGATCGACGGGTGGCGCTCGATGATGTGGTCGTCGGCGACCTCGTGCGCCTGGCCGCCGGCGATCAGGTGGTAGCGGACGGGACGATCGTCTCGGCCGACGGGCTGGCGCTGGATGAGTCGAATCTGACAGGGGAGTCCGAGCTGGCGCTACGCCGCACCGGAGAGGAGGTGTGGTCAGGCTCGTTCGCGGTCGAGGGCGGCGCGCTGTTTGAGGCGACCGCGGTCGGTGCGGACAGCCGCGCCGCGCGCCTGACCGCCACCGCGCGCACCTTTCGTCATCCGCGATCCCCGCTCGAGCGCGCCAACAACCGGTTGCTGCTGTGGCTGGTCGCCTTGTCCGTGCCGCTCGTGATCGGGCTGACGGCGTCGGTGTTCGCCCACTCCGAGACCTCCGCCGCGCGCGTGCAGGCGCTCACCGCCGGGATCGTCAACCTGGTCCCCGAGGGGCTGATCCTGCTGATCAGCCTCACCGCGGCGGTGTCGGCGTTCAAGATGGCGCAGCGTGGCGTGCTCGCGCAGCAGCTCAACGCGGTCGAGTCGCTCGCCTCGGTCGACACCGTCTGCACCGACAAGACCGGGACGTTGACCGAGCCGTCATTGCGCGTCGTGGCGCTCGTGCCCGCTGCCGGCCAGGATATGACGGCCCTCGCCGGGGAGCTGGCCGGCTACGCCGCCAGCTCCCCCTCGCGCAACCCGACACTGGAGGCGATCGCTGGCGCCGGGCTGGCGGTAGTCGCCCCGAGGCGGGTCGTCGCTCAGGTCCCCTTCTCCTCCCGGCGCCGCTGGAGCGCGCTCGACCTCGGCGACGAGCGTCTCGTCTTCGGCGCGCCCGAGCGCTTCGCCGGCGCAGATCCCGCGCTCGCCCAACGAGCCCGTGAGGAGGCGAGCGCGGGGCGTCGGGTGCTGGAACTGGCCCGCACCGACGCACCACTGCCCCTCAGCGACAGGGAGCCCGAGTTCCCCGCACACGTGCGAGCGCTCGGCTTGGTCGTCCTCGCCGAGCAGCTGCGCCCGAACGCGGCCGACACCGTCGCCTTCTTCAACGCCCAAGGGGTGGGCTTGAAGGTGCTCTCGGGCGACGCGCCCGCAACCGTCGGCGCGATCGCCCGCGACGTCGGCGTGCCGGGCACGGCGCCCGCTCTAGACGGGGAGGCGCTCCCGTCGGACCCCGCCGCGCTGCGAGACGCGGTTCTGTCTGCGCCCGCGGTCGGGCGGATCTCACCCGAGGGTAAGCGGGCGGTCATCGACGCACTCGCCGATGCGGGTCGGTACGTGGCGATGGTCGGCGATGGGGTCAACGACGTGCCAGCGCTCAAGCAGGCGCGGCTGGCGATCGCCCAGGGCTCAGGGACGCAGATGGCGCGCTCGGTCTCCGACCTGGTGCTTGTCTCGGACGACTTCGGCGCCGTGCCCCGGATGGTCGCCGAGGGCCGACAGATCCTGCGAAACATCCAGCGGGTGGCCCGGCTGTTCATCACCAAGGCGGTGTTCACCGCCGTACTCGGCCTCGCCGTCGCGGTCCCGACCGGCACCTTCCCGCTGCTACCACGCCAGTTCACGATCGCTTCCACGGTCACCATAGGAATCCCCGCCTTCCTTCTCGCTCTCGCGCCGAGCTCCGGGCCCTGGCATCCGGAACACTTCCTGCGATCGGTCGCCCGCTTCGCGATCCCCGCCGGCCTCCCGATCGGAATCGGGATCGCCTCCGGCTTTCTGCTCGCCCGCTATGGATTCGATCTCGATGTGACTCGCTCGCGGACGGTGGCAACGGGGATAGTCGTCGTCTGCGGGCTCGCGGTAGTGATGCGGCTCGAGACCGAGGGCGGCCGGCGCCGCCTCGCCGTGGCCGGCCTGTGCGCGCTGATGGCGCTGCTCTTCGCATTCGCGCTGATCATCCCCTTCCTGAGGCACTTCTACGAGCTCTCGACCCCCACCGGCCAAGCTGTGGCGGCGTGGGCGCTTGGAACCTTCATTGGCGTCGGAGGGATGCTGGGCGCCCTGCGGCTACTCCGAGTGTGAGCATCGGAGCTCGGCGCCCGAATCGTCGGCGCGTTTCTTCTGTGGCAAAGCGACCCCGTAACCGTCACGGCCCTCGCCGCATGACCGTGACACTCGGTCGATCGAGCGGCCGAACGAAGCACGGAGCCCTCTCCCAAGTAGTGCTACATTGTCGCACATGGAGATCGGTGTTCGAGATCTACGCAACCGGACCAGCCAGGTGATCGACGCCGTCCAAGCGGGAGAGCGAGTGACCCTGACCGTCCACGGCGAGCCTGTCGCGGACATCGTTCCCCATGGACGCCGCGCCCGCTGGCTCTCGGGCGAGCATCTCCGCGAGCAGCTGCGCGACCGCGCCGCCGATCCAGCCCTTACTCAAGATCTCGACGATCTCGCCGGCCGGACACTCGACGAGCTGTGACCGACTCCGGCTCCGGGCTGCTCGATACCTCAGTTTTCATCGCCCGTGAGAACAAGCGACCACTCGGCGAGCTGCCTGAACGTGTCGCCGTATCGGTTGTCACGATCGGCGAACTCCAGCTCGGCGCCCTCAGCGCCCCCGACGCCGAGAGCCGTGCGCGACGTGCCGACACGCTCGCGCTCGCGCGGATGGCGGACCCGATCCCGATCAGCGAGCCGGTCATGACCAGCTGGGCGCGCCTCGTCGCTGATTGCCGAGCCGCCGGAATCCATCGGATGGTCAAGCTCACAGATGCCTTGATCGCCGCGACGGCCATCGAACATGGCTTGGCTGTCGTGACGCAGGACGACGATTACGACCACATCGCCTCAGCGCACACGGCTCTCCGCGTGATCAAGGTCTGACGATCAGGCGTGTCGATGGCTGCTCAACTCGATCGGTGTCGACTCTGCGCCTGATGCGTACGCTTCGGCCCAGGGTGATCAGCCTGCGGTGCGATCGGCAGCGTGATCCAGACGTCGGCGCCTCCGGCCGGCGTGTTCGTCGCGTGCGCTTGTCCGTGGTGCGCTTCTGCGATGGTTCGCGCGATCGCAAGTCCCAGTCCCGCGCCGTCTTCGGTGCGCGCGGTGTCGGCGCGGGCGAAGCGATCCCACGCATGGGGTAGGAAGTCGGGTGGGAAGCCGGGGCCGTCGTCGATCACGTGCAGCGTGACGAACGCGCCGTTGGGGCGTGCGCTGAGGTGGACGTGCGTGTTCGTGTGGCGCAGGGCGTTGGCGAGGAGGTTGTCGATGGCTTGCGCGGCACGGTCCTGATCGGCGAGGACCTCGGCGTCGTCTGGCGCCTCGACGGTGATCTGCGTGCGCGCGGCGTTCGGGTGGCGGCGTGCACGGGCGGCGGCTTGATGTAGGAGCTCGCTGGCGGCGAGGCGGCTGGGGGCGATCGCGAGCTGGTGGTCGTCGGCGCGCGCGAGCAGCAGCAGGTCATCGGCCAGCTGGACGAGCCGATCCACCTCGTCGATCGCGGAGCTGATCGCGCTCTGCAGCGCCGCGCCGGTTGAACGTTCGCGGCCGATCAGCTCGAGCTCGGTGCGGAGCACGGCAAGCGGCGTGCGCAGCTCGTGGCTGGCGTCGGACACGAGTGTGCGTTCTCGCTGCACCGACGCGTGGATCCGGGTCAGCATCTCGTTCAAGGTCCGACCAAGGCGCCCGAGCTCGTCGTTGCCCCCAGCGGGAGGCAGTCGCTGATCGAGATCGGTGGCGGAGATGTTCGCGGCCTGGCGTCGCATCATCTCCACGGGGCGCAGCGCGGCACCAGTGAGCAGATACCCCGCAAGGGAAGCGAGCACGAGTGCGATCGGCCCGCCGACGAGCAACACGTCGCGGAGATCGCTCAACGCCAGGTTGCGCTCCTCCAGCGATTGCCCGACAACCATCACAAGCTTTTGGTCCTGCGCGCGGACTGGCTCGGCGAGCAGCCGAACGGGCTGGTCCCCGACGAGCCGCACATCGATCACAACGGTCGCGCCGCGGCGGGCCGCGGCGAGTGCCGCTGGGGCCAATAGTGGGCGTCCTGGTAGGCCTGGGGTGCGATCGAGTACGCGGCCGGAGGGGTCAATCAGTTGGGCCAGTCCGGCGCCGTTGGCGCGGCCCCCTTGTGGCCGGGCGTCTGAGAGGCCCGTGTCTGACTGCTGGGCGAGCGCGGCGATGTCAGCGGCGCGAGCGCGCAATGCGCGGTTGATCGCCTGATCGAGGTTCGTCGCCTGGCGTTGGTAGACGAACAGTCCCGTGGCGGTGAGCACGACGGCCATCACGGCAGCGAACGCCGCCGTCAGCCGCCAACGCACCGCGAGTGCTCTCATGGCACGGGGTCCTCGCGGAGCCGGTATCCGCTCCCGCGGATCGTCTCGAGGCTGTGCAATCGGAATGGTCGATCGATCCGATCGCGGAGCGCTCGCACGTGCTGGTCGACCACATTGGAACGGTTCTCGTAGTCGCCCTCCCAGGCGCTCTCGAGCAACTCGAAGCGGGACAGAACCACACCGGGGTGGCGCATGAAGACTTCCAGCAGCGAAAAGCACTTCGCAGGCAGGTCGATCGGCTGCCCGTCGCGCGTCACTTCCCGCGTCGCGGGATCCAGCCGCAGACCGGCGACCTCCAGCACGGTCGGCCGCGGGGCAGGCTCGCGGCGTGCCAGCGCGCGAAGCCGTGCCATCAATTCGGCGAGCGCGAACGGCTTGGTCATGTAGTCATCGGCGCCGCCGTCCAATCCGGCCACCCGGTCGGGAAGTCCCCCGCGAGCGGTCAGCATCAGCACCGGCGTCCACACACCGTCGGCTCGCAACCGTCGACAGGTCTCGATCCCGTCGATGCCGGGGAGCATCACGTCGAGAACGATCGCGTCATAGCGAGTGGCGCCGGCCATCCACAGCGCGTCCTCCCCGCGCACCGCGACATCCGCTGCGAGCCCCTCGCCCCGCAGCGCACGGCGCAGCAGCCCGGCCAGCTTGACCTTGTCCTCCACCACTAGGACGCGCACGTCATCAGCCTGTCAGGGGGAGATGAAGGGCTCCTCAGCGCCGGACAAGGATCCGGTCCCGGGATGGGACCGGACCGCTGCTGGGCGCTTCCGAAAAGCTCGGAAGCGCCCAGCGCACGTTGGCGGCATGCGCGAGTGTTAGGGGCAGGACGTCTACTCGTTGCCTTGGAACTGGTGGTCGGCGTTTGCGTTACCGGGCGGGTCGGCATGACCGCCAGGCCCGTCGTTGCCGGCCGCGGATTCCGATCCGGCGCCAGTCTCGGGGCTCTCCGCCCCGGGCGTGTCGCTCGCCGAGCCGGTGTCAGGCGTGCTCTGATCCCCGCTCTGCCCGGTGCCGCCACCGGCCGGGTCAACGGTCGTCGTGCTGGCCACTTGCGCGTCGTGCTGACCGGCGCGCCCGGCCGCTGTCGTTGCGGTGTCCGGGGTTGTCTGGTCGCCGGACTGGACGTTGTCGCTGTCGGGCATGGCGGTCGGCTCGGGAGCAGCTGATGACGGCGCCTGAGCATGTGCGATCACGGCTCCTCCCAAAGCGAGCGCCGCGAGCGCCGCCACCGCCACGACCGACTTACGAATCCGCTTGGTCATCGTGTTCCTTTCGTCGTAGTCTCCAAGCGCTCCGCAGGCTCACACCCCCAGATGTAATGACGATGAAATCCGCCGGATCGTCGCCGGCCGGGTCCGGGATCCGCGATCACTCCCGGGCTGGCGCGATCAGCAGGGACACGGTCGGGCCGGGCCCAGGGTCGCTGACCTGGAGGCGGGCGCCCTGGGAGTGGGCGAGCGATCGTGCGAGCGCCAGTCCGATGCCGTGCCCGTGCCCGGTGCCGCGCTGGAACGCTTCGTCGGCGTTGGGTCCGAAGCCCGGGCCTTGATCGTGAACCTCGACCGCGACCCCGTCGGCGGTGTCGCGGACCGTGACGCTGATCGCGCCGGCTCCGTGAGCGCGCGCGTTGCCGATCAGGACGTCGATGATCTCGGCGAGCACCGCGGGAGACATGGCGGCAAGCGGAGGAGCCGTCTCGACGGCGGTGCGAAGCGGTCGTCCGTCCGATGCCAGAGAGCCATGCCAGCGCGCCTCGACGTCGTGGATCGCGTCGTTGAGATCGACCGTCTGGTTTCCGGCCGGCGCGTGGCGCGCGAGGGCCAGCAGCGTTTCGATCGTGCTCTGCAGCCGGTCGACCTGGGCGAGAGCCGCTTTGCGTGAGGCCGGTGGGTCGGAGTGGCTGAGCGCCTCGCTCTCGAGCTCGATACGCAGCGCGGCGAGTGGGGTGCGGAGTTGGTGCGATGCGTCGGCGGTGAACGCACGCTCGCGCTCGATGAGCTCGCCGAGGCGCTGCGAGCTGCTGTTCAGTGCCGTCGCGACGTCGTCGATCTCCGGAATCGGTGTGGACGGTGCCCGGGCGGCGAAATCGCCTTCGCCAACTCGTCGCGCGGCGGCGGCGAGCGTTTCGAGCGGTCTTGCCAGTCGCCGGCCGAGCCACAGTGCCGCGATGATCGCGAGCGCCAGCACCCCTGCTGCGAGCCCGGCCAAGGCGAGCCACGCTCTGTGCGTTCGGGCGGCGACACTGGCCTGGTTGCGCTGGGCGCGCACAGCCCCCGTGATCCTCTCTCCCTTGAGGATCGGCACGGCGACCACGAGCTGCCCGTTGGGGGTGCTGCCAGTTGGTTCGTGCCCTCGGATCGCGTGCTGTGTGGAGCGGTCGGCGGCGCGCGGGCCGACGCCTGCGATCAGTGAGCCGCGCCGGTCGTAGATCCCGATCTCGCCGTTGAAGCGCGGAAGCTCAATCCGGTCTGGCCTGCCGCTGAGGTCGATCCCCCGGGTCGCCGCAATCGTGTCGCGTTGGAGCGTGAGCAGCGCTTCGTCGCGGTAGCTGCGCTCGAGTACCACTGCCAGCGGGAGCGCGAACATGGCTACGGCGGCCGCGGCAACGCCGGCGATCGCCAGCACGAGCCGACGTTTCATCTCAGCTCGAAGCGGTAGCCGACACCGCGGAGCGTCGTGATCGCGGTCGGACCGAGCTTCTTGCGTAACCCGAGGACGTGGGTGTCAAGGGTCTTGGTGGATCCGAGCCAGGTGGTCTCCCAGACTTCCTCCATGATCCGCTCGCGGGTGAGCGCCACTCCGGGGTGGGAGGCGAAGAGCGTGAGCAGGTCGAATTCCTTGGGCCGCAGGGCGAGCTCCTCGGCGTCGAGCCACGCGCGTCGGGCCGAGCGATCGATCCGCAGCGAACCGACGGCGAGCGGCTCGGCTAGTTCGGACGGGGACGTGGAGCGCCGGCGTAGATGCGAGCGAATGCGTGCGAGCAGCTCGGATAGCCGAAACGGTTTGACGAGGTAGTCGTCGGCGCCTGCGTCCAAGCCGGCGACGATGTCCAGCTCGAGGTCGCGTGCGGTCAGGATCAGGATCGCCAGATCGGGCCGCGCCGCGCGCAGACGACGGCAGACGTCAACGCCGTCGACGTCGGGCAGGCCGAGGTCGAGCACGACGAGGCCGACGGAGGGATCGGCTGCGCTGACGGCGCCGGTTCCGCGTCCGAGCCGGCGAACGGTGTAGCCCTGACTCTCGAGCACGCGAACGAGACCGGCCGCGATCGCGGCATCGTCTTCGACGAGGAGGATCGCGTCAGCGCTCATCAGCCGGACGGTATCGAGCACGCGCGTTTTGACCTGACGATGACCTGCGCGGACCCGCCGGTGACCCGACCCTGGCTAGCTTAGCCATCGATGAGTCCACGGCACAACGGAGGCCCAATGCGCACAGTCCCTGCTCTCCTCGCTTTGGGGGTCGCAGCGGTGATCGCCGGATGCGGGTCCTCGCAGAGCCCGACCTCGAGCCCCGCCACCAGCGCCGCGTCCACGGCGTCAGCCTCGTCGACGTCCGGGGCCGCAACGTCGCCCACGACGACCGGCGCCGGCGTCAACCCGAATGCGCCGGAGACACTTCCCCCTGGGGACATTCCGGACACGATCGCCTACGTTCCCTACGCGGTACCAGGACACCGGGTGACGTTCAGCACCCCCGAGGGGTGGGCGCGCAGGAGCACGCCTGACGGCGTGATCTTCACCGACAAGCTGAACGCGGTGCAGCTGATCGACACGCACGCATCGGGGACGATCACTGCGGCCTCGGTCAAACGCACCGAAGTCCCAAAGATCCGCGAACGCCTCAAGGGTTTCTCGCTGCAGTCAGTCAGCGTCGTCTCCCGGCCCGCGGGCCCGGCAATTCTGGTCAAGTATCTCGGCTACTCGACGCCCGATCCAGTGACGGGGAAGTTCGGTCTGCTCGCGTTCGAGCGCTACGTGTTCCTCCACAAGGGCCGTGAGGTGACCCTCGTTCTGTCCTCGCCGCTCGGCTCAGACAATGTCGACCCGTGGCGCAAGGTCACCACGTCGCTGAGGTTCACGGGATGAGCGCCGTGCTGGAGGCTCGCAGCCTCTACCGGTTCTTTCACGCCGGGGAGGACGAGACGCTTGCCCTGCAGGGAGTCTCGCTGGCTCTCGAGCCAGGGGACCTGGTCGCGGTGACCGGCCCATCCGGTTCGGGCAAGTCGACCCTGCTGGCCTGCTTGGCCGGCCTCGATGAGCCGGACGGGGGCAGCGTCACGGTTGTTGGTACACGGCTCTCCCGCCGTCCGGAGGAGGAGCGCGCACGGATCCGAGGAGCGCGGATCGGCATGCTGTTCCAGCAGGCCAACCTCGTCGGCCATCTCAGCGTCGCCGACAACGTCGCGCTGGCGCAACGGATCGGCGAAGGACGTGCCGGCAGTGAGTGGCGCAGCCAGGCGCTCGAGCGATGCGGCATCGACCACCGGGCGTCGGCCCGGCCCTCGCAGCTCTCCGGGGGCGAGCTGGCGCGCGCCGGGCTGGCCGTGGCGCTCGCCAACGACCCGCCGGTGATCCTCGCTGACGAACCTACCGGCGAGCTCGATTCGGTGACCGCGAACCGTGTCCTCGGCGTGCTGCGCGACCGCGCCGACGCGGGTTCGGCGGTGCTGATCGTTACGCACAGCAGCGAGGTCGCGGCCACCGCGGACCGTGAGGTTCGGCTCCTCGACGGAAGGATCGACCCGTGAACGATCGACGATTGCTAGTGCACTGCGAAGGCGTCACTCGCACTTACGGAACGGGGCAGGCGGCGACCGTCGCGCTCCAGGCGACCGACTGCGAGGTGAACCCCGGGCAGCGGATCGGACTCGTCGGCCCGTCCGGGTCGGGCAAGTCGACGCTTCTACATCTGATGGCGGGCCTTGATGATCCGAGCGCCGGAGAGGTTAGCTGGCCGGCGATCGGGCGGCGGGAGGATCTCCGGCCCGCTCGCGTGGCGGTGATCTTCCAGGGCCCCAGCCTGCTGCCGCCGCTGAGCGTGCTCGAGAACACCGCATTGCCGTTGGTGATCGGGGGCATGACCGACACCGACGCCCGGCGGGTCGCTCGAGACGCGCTGGGGACGCTCGGGCTCGACGAGCTCGCGGACAAGCTCCCGGAGGAGATCTCCGGTGGCCAGGCGCAGCGGGTCGCTGTTGCGCGCGCGCTCGCCGGACAGCCGAGCCTGATCCTCGCCGACGAACCCACCGGCCAGCTCGACAGCGTCAACGCCGCCGCGGTCGTCGACGTCCTTCTTGCCGCCAGCGCCCACGCCGGCGCCGCACTGGTGATCTCCACCCACGACCTTCAAGTCGCGGCCCGCCTTCCCGAGCGCTGGGAGATCCACAACGGCCAGCTCACCGACAACGCACGGGAACCGACATGGTCGCACTGAACTGGCTCCGCGGGCTGGTCACCCATCGGCCGGCCCGGATCTTCGCCACCGCGATCGGGGTGGCCGTCGGTGTGGCCCTGATCGCTTCGATCGGCGCTTTTCTGTCGGCGACGAACGCGAGGATGACGCAGCGCGCGATCGCGCGCGTAGCCGTCGACTGGCAGGTGCAGGTGCAGCCCGGGTCCGACGCCAATGGAGTGCTCAGACAGGTTCGCGGCTACCCACAGGTCAGGCAGGCGCTGACCGTGCGGTTCACCCAAGCCCCCGGCCTTACCGCGACCACCCACGGGACGACCCAGACGACCGGCGCCGCACAGGTGCTCGGGCTCGCCCCGGGCTATGCCTCTGCGTTCCCCGGAGAGCTGCGGCTGCTGTCGGGAACGCTCGGCGGCGTGCTGATCGCCCAGCAGACCGCCTCCAACCTGCACGTCGCGCCAGGCGACACAGTCACCGTCGCGAGGCCGGGATCCAAACCCGCCCACGTGACTGTCAGCGGGGTCGTCGACCTTCCCTACGCCGACTCGCTGTTCCAGAAGGTCGGCGCGCTCCCGGGCGCGCAGGCCACCGCCCCGCCGGACAACGTACTGATCCTCCCGCAGGCGGAGTTCGCGCGCGTCGAAGGCCCCGTGATCGCCGCCCGCCCCGAGCTGATCCACACCCAGATCCACGCGACGCTCTCACACGCGCTGCCGAGCAGCCCGAGCGCCGCGTTTGACCAGATCACCGCCCTAGCGCACAACCTTGAGAGCCGCTTGACTGGGGCCGGCGTCGTCGGCGACAACCTCGGCGCCGCGCTCGACACCGCCCGCCAGGACGCCCTTTACGCGCAGATCCTGTTCCTCTTCCTCGGCGTTCCGGGAGCGATCCTGGCCGGTCTCGTGACCGCCCTGATCGCCTCGGCGGGCGCCGGGCGCCGGCGCCGGGACGCGGCGCTGCTGCGCACGCGCGGAGCGTCGACTCGGACGCTGGTCCGGATCGCGCTCGCCGAGACGCTGTTCGCCGGGACCATCGGCGTCATCGTCGGCCTCGCCGCCGCGCTGCTGATCGGGCAGAGCAGCTTCGGCACCGCGTCGTTCGGCGCCGGCACCGTATCGGCGATCCTCTGGTCGGTCGGGGCAGCGACGGTCGGCCTCGCGATTGCCGCCTGGTCGATCGCGCTCCCGGCCCTGCGCGACGCACGAGCGCTGACCGTCGCCGGGCAGCGCCGCCAGATCGGACGGGTTGATCGCGGCCCGTTATGGGCGCGATTCGGGCTCGACTTCGTCGCACTGGCGATCGCCGGCTTCGTGTACTGGCAGGCGTCGCAGACTGGCTACCAGCTTGTGCTCGCGCCCGAAGGCGTGCCGCAGGTATCGGTCAACTGGTACGCGCTACTCGCCCCCGTGCTCGGATGGATCGGCTTCGGACTGCTCGCCTATCGGCTTGCCGATCTCGTCTTGGCCCGCGGCCGCAAGCCGCTGACCGGGGCGCTCCGGCCGCTCGCCGGCGAGCTCGCTCCGACCGTCTCCGCGACGATGAGCCGACAGCGGCAGATCCTCGCGCGCGCCGTCGCGCTCGTCGCGCTCACCGCCGCCTTCGCCGGATCGACATCAGTGTTCAACTCCACCTACCAGGCCCAAGCCGAGGTCGACGCGCGGCTGTCCAACGGCGCCGACGTGACCGTCACCGAATCGCCCGGCGCCCACGTCGGGCCACAGCAGGGCATCGCGCAGCTGCGGCGCATCCCCGGCGTGCGCTCCGTCGAGCCGCTGCAGCACCGCTTCGCCTACATCGGCGCGGACCTGCAGGACCTCTACGGCGTCCGGCCGCAAACGATCACCAGTCAAGGAAAGCTCCAGAATGGGTGGTTCGCCGGTGGCACGGCTGCAGGGCTGATGAAGATCCTCGCCACGCAGCCCGACGCGATCCTTGTAAGCGCCGAAACGGTCCACGACTACCAACTCCACCCCGGAGACACGATCCGGCTGCGGCTGCAGAACGGGCAGACCAAGCAGCTCACGACGATTCCGTTCCGCTACGAGGGCGTCGCCAAAGAGTTCCCCACCGCTCCCAAGGACTCGTTCTTCGTCGCGAACCAGAGCTACATCACCGCCCGAACCGGATCTGACGCGGTCGGCAGCTTCCTCGTACAAACCGACGGGACCAGTCCCGCGATCGTCCACAAACGCATCGCGCGCATCCTCGGATCAACCGCGCGGGTCACGGACATCATCAACCAGCGCCAAGTGGTCGGATCCAACCTGACAGCCGTTGAACTGTCCGGACTGACCCGCATCGAGCTGGGCTTCGCACTCGTGCTCGCGGCTGCGGCAAGCGGTCTCGCGCTCGGCCTCGGCTTTCAAGAGCGGCGACGCACGTTCGCGATCGCCACAGCGCTCGGCGCCCACACCCGGCAGCTCGGCGGGTTCGTGTGGGGCGAATCGATCTTCGTCACCGCCGGCGGCCTCCTCCTCGGCAGCCTTATCGCGACGGTGCTCTCAGTCACCCTGATCGACGTTCTGACGGGCGTGTTCGACCCCCCACCCGACTTCCTGTCAGTCCCATGGGCCTACCTGCTCGCGGTCGGCCTTGCCGTGGTGGTGACCGTACTCGCCGCCGGGCTCATCACCCTCCGAGCGCTACGCCAGCCCGCAATCGAAGAACTACGAGACCTCTGACACCGACAAGCGATCGCTCGAAGCCCACCAAACCACGCTCACGATGTGGCGACGGTTGACGTCTGGATCGGCGTGACCGTCATGGCTGCCGGGGCCGCAGCGATCACGATCTACCCAGCGATTCAGCCTGCGGGCTTGACGGTTCGCGGGTTTTCGGTTGAGCTGGTCGGAGCAGCCAACTTCACCAGGCGAGCGTGCCGGCTGGGCCCTTGAACGGCCCCGCGAGGTCGCCGGTGATCCACCCGCCGTAGAAGTCGCTTTCCTGGGCCTGAACGCGCTCGTGATCCAGCCAGGCAGCGTCCACGCGTCCGGGGTAGAAGGCCACGTGCTCACGCAACGCCTCGTAACCGGATGCTGGGTCGGGGTAGGTCCAGGCGACTGCCTTGAACCGCTGGCCGTGGACGACTGCGTCCAGGTAACGCGCTGGGCCCTTGAACTCGCACCAGGTCGAGGGTGCGTCGCTCTCGGCCAGGAGCTCATCTCGCACATCGGCCAGCGGGATGTAGATGGTGGGTGGGTGGGTGGTCTCGAGCACCCGGAGGGCGCGGGT
>Ga0075021_10001027_pt1 | contig 14347 bp, 12 predicted proteins | sample ColStrG_CSR_2012_FD_72749 | JGI IMG/M metagenome (GOLD analysis project Ga0075021, IMG submission 72749) | Freshwater sediment microbial communities in response to fracking from Pennsylvania, USA - Cold Stream Run_MetaG_CSR_2012 | ecosystem: Environmental > Aquatic > Freshwater > Creek >...
CTGTGACGCCTCTACAGCAAATATGTGATGAAAACTCCGGGCCAGCGCCGCGGAGAACAGGCCCACGCCCCCGTAGAGGTCAAGCGCCATCTCGCCGCCGGCGTTTGAAGTCACCACCGAAACCAGTTCGTCCACCAGATGGCGATTCACCTGGAAAAAAGCCCCGGCGCTGACGCGATAATCCGTCTCGCCCACCCGATAGCGAATGGCGCGCTCGCCCACTTGCGCCAGCGGCTTCATATCCGCCGGCGCCTCATCTTCCGGACGCCGCCGCGAAGGGAAACATGAAACTCCCGCAATCTCGGCCAGTTCGCGCTGCAAAGTCTCGGCCCAGCGTACAAGGTTTTTTGTGTCTAGCCCGCGTGAGCAGAATGCCCAAGCCAGCAAACGCTCATCCGCGGCGTCCGCGAAGAACTCAATCTCTTCCACCTGTGCTGGACAGTCGCATCCCCGCAGCTCAACCAGCCGCGCGATTGCCCGATTGATGAGTGGCGAACTGATCGGGCACTCTTGAACCGGAAGCAGTTCATGCGATCCAAATCGAAAATATCCGAGCGCGAACTCCGGCGCCGTCTTTACCTGAAGGCGCGTGCGATTCCGATAGTGCCACGGCGGAGAAGCATGCAGCTGGATCTCGCCGCGCAACTCGATCTTGGCGACACGTTGCAACGTCTCACGCAGAATCCCTTCTTTGAATTCCAGTTGGCGCCGATAGGGAATGTGCTGGTAGTGGCATCCGCCACACTGCTGAAAGTAAGGACAGCGGGCTGCGACGCGTTCGGCAGACGGTTCGACCAGCCGGGCAACTGCCCCCCGAGCGAAGCCCGCTTTGCCTGGTTCGATTTCGGCCTCGACCCGTTCCCCTGGCAAAACGAACGGCACAAACACTGCCATGCTGCGCCCATCGGCGCCCGCCGGAGTGCGAGCCAGTCCGTCTCCGCCGTAGATCAATTTCTCAATCGAAAGCAGCATTGGTCCCCAGTAGCGAGCGAGAGGTTGTTGTCCCCTCTGACTACGAGACTACCGCAAGTAACCGTAGAAGGCCTGTCGCACCATCTTTCTGAGAGACATGTGCGGATTCGGTCGGAAAAAGAGATTGAGTTGTAGCCGAATGTCAAAGATGTGCGGAGTTGTAAAAGACATGTAAAAATCCTCACTCGGTTGCCGAACTACCTTGCATCGATCTCCCGACGCTGCTATAGCTAGCGCGTCGTACGGGCCCAATAAGAATGGAAGGAGTCTCTTCAATGCGCCAAACAACCTCTCGAAAATTGCCGTTGCGTATCTTTCTCTTGACGGGGCTGGTCTTTCTGGTGGCGGCCGTCAGTAATGGAGCGCCTTATGATCCACACTCTGCCGCTGTAAGTCCCGCCAATGCGCCCGCTATCCAGATCACGCCCAATCAGGGGCATATTCATGATCTCGTGCGGATCACGGGGCAGGGCTTTGGTGCCAATGAGCAGGTGGGCTTTTATTGGGGTACCCATCCATTCTGGGCCGCGCAAACGGATGCTAACGGCAACTTCGTTGGTGCCCAACACCCGGTCCAGTGGTATGCCGCTTATACCAGTACCATTACGGCGACCGGGAGAAAGTCGGGGTTGCAGGCAACCACCACCTTCACCTTACTCAAGTAAGTGGATATGTCGTAGCGCGGCCCTCCCTTCGAAGCCGGGAAGTGGCTGCTTTACACACTCAATGCATATAGAACAAACTTAAACTGGGCACTCTACACTGCTCCAGCAGCCGCTTGCGCACATATTGCTTATGGAGTTGCTCAATCTGCGCCGCCGTCATTTTTCGGCGGTACGGCGCCAGATCCCGGTCTGCGTCCGCCCGCACGTTTACCAGATCCTCATCGGGAGTCGCTGCCATCAGCACCGCGAGCAGCTTCTCTTCAAGCACCGTCAGCCGCCGCTCCAGATCTTCCAGGCGCGGCAGCTTCGCGCTGCGCTCAATCTCCTCGGCGATCTCACGGAGCGTTCCCGCACCTTCGCGAGCGAGTCCTCCTGCGGCAAACCCCGGCCGCTCGGGCAGTCTCGCTTGTTCGAGCTTCTCGGCATTGCTGCGCAGAAAAGTTGCAATTGCGGCGATATCAAACCCTGGTTCTTTCGAAGTGGGCAAACTCGCCGCCCCTACCGTCGCCTCTTTCATGTCCTCCGCGGCGGCCAGCACGGCCTGCGAGCAGTACGCCAGGCTATTCACTTTTTTCGATTTCGACGGACGCTGATCGTACCTATCAAACGCCGCGTCGATCCCGCGGAGCACCGCCTCCAGCGGAATCCCCGCGCTCTTCCAGGTTTCAATCAGTGCCCAATCGAGCGTGGAAAGCAGCAGGATCGTCCCCCGCCGCCGCTGATAGTGCTCCTCGATTTCGGTGAAATAGTTGAAGTAGTTTTCCACGACAGATCAGCGGGACTTGGGATGCTTCGGTGAAGGCCATGGCTTGGCATCGCCGTCCGCACCTGCTGGCTTCGGCGTCTTTGCCACATTTGGCGCCGCTTCCCGCCGGAGGGGCTGATTCCGTTCCCAGATGATGCGCAGTCCTTCCAGCGTGAGAAGCTCGTCCACATCCTTAATGAAGCGCGAAGCCGTGCCAATCAGGGTTCCCAGTCCGCCCGTCGCCACCACGCGTGTCCCTTCGCCCAGTTCATCCACCAGTCGCTCCAGAATTCCATCCACCAGTCCGAGATAGCCGTAGTAAAGCCCCGACTGCAAACTGCCGACCGTATTCGACCCGATCACACGTGCCGGTTTCCGGATCTCCACCCGCGGCAGGCGTGCAGTGCGCTGAAACAGTGCGTCCGCTGAAATGCCAATCCCCGGGCAGATCACACCGCCCATGTACTCGCCCTTCTTCGAAACGCAGTCAAATGTTGTAGCTGTACCGAAGTCCACGATCACGCACGGCCCGCCGAATTTTTCGAACGCGGCCACCGCGTTCACAATTCGATCCGCGCCCACTTCCGCCGGATTGTCATACTGCACCGGCATCCCCGTCTTCACGCCCGGCTCGATGAACAGCGGCTTCACGCTGAAATAGCGCTCGCATACCTGCCGCAACACCGGATCGAGCGGCGGCACCACCGACGAAATCACGATGCCATGCACGCCGGAAACTTCCAGGTTGTCCATTGAAAACAGGTTGCGGAAGATGACTCCATACTCATCGACCGTGCGATTCAGGTGCGACCCCACGCGCCAGTTGGCCACCAGTCGCTCGTAGCGCACCGGTTCCGGCGCCGACGCATCCTCCCCCGGATGCACATGGACCACCCGCGCGAACACGCCCAAAACCGTATTTGTGTTTCCAACATCAATCACTAGCAGCATAATCAGGTCACGAAGACCCGGACGCCTACGTCCGGGCGGCGGCTCGAAGAGCCGCAGAATCATTCGCTCACAGGAGCCGAACCGTTCCGCTCACCACCGTCCGCAACCCCTCCGCCGTTCTCACCTGCAAGAACCCGCGCGCATCCAGCCCTTCGGTCACGCCCTCGATTCCGCCATTCTCCTCGATGCTCACCTTCCGCCCGCGCGCCGACGAGGAACCTTCCTCAAACCGCCGCAGAATCGACGCGCGTACGCGCGCATCGTTTACCAGCGCACGATATCCGCGGTCGAGCGATTTTAGCAAAGCGCCGCACAACTCGACCCGCGACCACTCCGTCCCCGTCTCAATCCGCAGAGAAGTCGCTGTCTCCCGCAGCTCCGCCGGAAACTTCGCCTGATTCACGTTGATCCCGATCCCCACCACTAGGTAGCGAACCCGAGTCGCTTCTGCATTCATCTCCGTCAGAATGCCGCAAAACTTCTTGCCGCCCAGAAGCAGATCGTTCGGCCACTTCAGATCAGGTTCCAGCTGGGGCGCGATCTCCAACACCGCAGCGCGCAACGCCAGCCCCACCGTCAGCGAGAAAATCAGCGCATCCGAAGGCGGCATTACCGGACGCAAAACCACCGAGCAATAAATCCCCGCCGACCGCGCCGAGTGCCAGGTGTGCGCTCCGCGGCCGCGTCCCGCCAATTGCTCTTCCGCCAGAAACACGCTGCCCTCGGGCGTGCCTTCGGCGGCCGATTGCATCGCCTCGCTGTTGGTCGAACCAACCTTGTAGTAGTGGTGAATCTGTTTCGCGAAGAGTGTGCCCTTCGCCAGCGGGGCCACCATTTCCGGTAGCAGCAAATCCGGAACGGCTCGGAGCCGATACCCTGTTGCCGGATGCCCGGCCACATCCACGCCCAGCCCGCGCAGTTGCTCGATCAGCCGCCACACTTCCGAACGGCTGATGCCGATCTCCTCGGCAATTTTCGTCCCGCTGACTACCACCATGGCGTGATCCATCAACAGGCGCACAATGCGGCCGAGGCGGCCATCGGTGCGGGTGGCAGCGCCAGCCACGGCACGGGATTTGAGTTGAGCCTTGATGCGGGAATTATAAACAGTTGCTGGTTTCTAGTTTCTGGTTTCTGGCCAGTTCCTTTTAAGCTGCGGAAGATCCCAACTAGCAACCAGAAACCAGCAACTAGAAACCGCCTCTACGCCGGCGTCACCCGCAAACTCATATCCACCGCGCCCGACGAATGCGTCAGCGCGCCCACGGAAATAAAATCCACGCCAGTCTCGGCGTAGGCGCGAATATTTTCCAGATTGATTCCGCCCGCGCACTCCACCGGAATCCGCCGCGACAGCTGCGAGCAGATCTGGACCGCTTTCCGCACATCTTCAACGCTCAAGTTGTCGAGCAGGACCGCCTCTGCCCCGTTCTTCAGGACCTGCTCCAGTTCCTCAAACGAGCGCACTTCGATTTCGATCGGCTGGCTGCCCCGCCGGTTGCGGATCGCCCGCTCCAGGGCTGGCGCAGCGCCCCCGGCGAGCGCAATGTGATTGTTCTTGATCAGCACGCCATCGGAAAGATCGAGCCGGTGATTCTGCCCCCCGCCGCAGCGCACTCCGTACTTGTCGATCACGCGCAAGCCGGGAATCGTCTTGCGGGTATCCAGAATCCGCACCCGAGTCCCTTCCACCGCGTCGACAAACGCCCGCGTCATCGTAGCCACCCCACTCATGCGCTGGAGAAAATTCAGGATCACGCGCTCGCACGACAGGATCACCCGAGCGTTGTGCCGGATCACCGCAATCTGCTGTCCCTTGTGCACCCGAATCCCGTCGAAAATCGACGGATGGCTCGTCACCTCGTAGTGCGAAGTCACCGCCCCGTCGAGCGATGCGTATACGTCCAGAATCCGCGGCACGCAGCCCAGTCCAGCCAGGATGCACTCCTGCTTGGCGAGGATCGTGGCCGACGCCCGCTGATTGGGATCGATGCACGCGTAGCTGGTCGCATCGCGCGTCGCCCGGTCTTCGTTCAGCGCGTTCTCAAGAATCGCCGTGATCCGTCGTGAATTCCAGTCCATGCTTGTGTGGGGACGGGCGCCCTCGCCCGTCCAAGCGGCGCGAAGCGCCGCAGCTTCGATGCCGTGAGTCCCCCGGACGAGGGCGTCCGGGCTACGTGGTTCCTGCCTCTCCCAGTTCCTTCAGCTTCGCCAGGATTTTCTCTTTCACGATCTTCAACTCTTCTACCTGCTGGCGCAGTCCCTCGACTACGTGCGGCGGAGCCTTCTTCAGGAACTGTTGGTCGCCTAGCCTGGTCTGCGCAGTGGCCAGTTGCTTCTCAGTTTTCTCCAGGTCTTTTTTCAATCGTTCGATTTCGGCTGCGACGTCGATTTTCCGTTCATACACCACGTGGACATCGAACCGCGCCGTGCTCCGCGCGCCCGCGATTTTTGCCAGCGAGGCCTCGACGAATACAACCCCCTCCACATTCCCCAGCCGCTCGACCGCCCCGCGATTCTCTTCAATCACCCGCCGGATCTCAGGCTCGTGGGCAAACACCTGGATCGGAACCTTCACCTTCGGCTCGACCTTCAACTCCGCCCGCAGATTCCGCAAGCTAACAATCAAATCCTGTAACACCGCCATCTGAGTCTCCGCCGCCAGATCAATCTGCGCGTCGTCCGCCGCCGGATACGGCGCCAGCGCAATCGACTTCAGCGGCGGCGCGCCCGCGTACACCGCATGCCAGATTTCCTCGGTAATAAACGGCATCACCGGATGCAGCAGCCGCAGCGCCCCGTCAAACAGATTCACCAGATTCGCGCAACCCGCCCGCGCCGTGTCCGCACTCTCCATCAGCCTAGGCTTAATCAGTTCAATGTACCAATCGCAGAACTCGCCCCAAAAAAAATCGTAGATGCGATTCGCCGCTTCATGAAACCGGTACGTCGCAATCGCGTCGTTGGTATCCCGAGTCGCCCGGTTGAACCGTGAAAGAATCCACCGATCCTCAAGAGTTTGAGCGAGAAACCCGGCAACACCGCAGCTCGTGGAGGGACGGGCGCCCCGCCCGTCCAGCACAGGCCGCAGGTCCGGCGCAATCCGATCCACATTCATGAACATGAACCGCGCCGCATTCCAGATCTTGTTCGCGAACGCCCGATACCCATCCGTTCGGCTCTCATTGAACGCAATATCGGTGCCCGGAGCCGCCATCGCTGCCAGCGTGAACCGCGTCGCGTCGGTCCCGAAGCGGTCGATAACTTCGAGCGGATCCAGCACATTCCCCTTCGTCTTCGACATTTTCTGCCGCTCGGCATCGCGCACCAGCGCGTGAATATAGACGTTGCGAAACGGGACGCTGTCGTTCTTCTTCTCTGCGCACCCGCTTGCCTTCTTGATCGCCGCATCCTGCTCGTGCCCCTCCATGAAGTGGCAGCCGAACATGATCATGCGCGCGACCCAGAAGAACAGGATCTCGTACGCCGTGATCAGCAGGGTCGTCGGATAGAACGCCGCCTGATCCCGCGTCTTCTCCGGCCAGCCCAAAGTCGTGAACGGAAGCAGGCCGGATGAGAACCAAGTGTCGAGCACGTCCGTGACTTGTTCCGGTTTTGGGCTGTTACACTTCGGGCATCGATCAGGCGCTTCACGCGCAACAGTCACTTCCCCACAACTGCCGCAGGTCCATGCCGGAATGCGGTGCCCCCACCACAACTGCCGCGACACGCACCAGTCGTGGATGTTGTACATCCAGTTCAAATAAATCTGTTTGTAGTTTTCTGGCGTGATCGTGATCTCGCCCGATTCGACCACCGCAATCGCCTTCTTCGCCAGCGGCCCAATCTTCACGAACCACTGCTCCGACAGACGCGGCTCGACCACCGTGCCGCACCGGTCGCACTTGCCCAGCGGCACCGTGTAATCCTTCTCGGCAACCAGGAAGCCCTGTTCCTTCAGATCCGTCAACACGGCCTCACGCGCCTCGTAACGGTCGAGGCCCTTATAGGTGCCTGCGTTCTCGTTCATGCGCGCGTGCAAGTCCATCACGTCGATCTGCGGCAGGTTGTGGCGCTTGCCCGCCTCGAAATCATTCGGATCATGCGCTGGAGTGATCTTCACCGCGCCCGTGCCAAACTCCGGCTTCGCAATCTCATCAAGAATGATGGGAATCTCCCGCTTCATCAATGGCAGGAGTACATGCTTGCCGTGCAGATGCGTGTAACGCTCATCGGCCGCATTCACCGCGACCGCCGTATCGCCCAGCATCGTCTCCGGACGCGTAGTTGCTACGGTGATAAAGTCGTTCGTTCCAGCCACGCGATAGCGAATCTCCCACAGCTTCCCCGCGACGTCTTCATGCTTCACTTCGAGATCGGAAATCGCCGTCTCGCATCGCGGACACCAGTTCACGATGTACTTCCCGCGATAAATTAGTCCCTGCTCATACAGCCGGACGAACACTTCGCGCACCGCGCGCGAAAGGTTCTCGTCCATGGTGAAGTACTCGCGTCCCCAATCGACCGAAGCGCCCAGCCGCTTCATTTGGTCGAGAATCGCGCCGCCGTACTCGCGCTTCCATTCCCAGACGCGCTCGACAAATTTCTCGCGGCCCATCTCGCGCCGCCTCTTGCCTTCTTTCGCCAGCTGGCGCTCGACCATCATTTGTGTCGCGATGCCCGCATGGTCCGTGCCCGGCAGCCACAAGGTGATAAACCCGCACATGCGATGCCAGCGCACGAGAATGTCCATCTGCGTCTGGTTCAGCATGTGGCCCATGTGCAGCCGCCCGGTTACATTCGGAGGCGGCAACAGCAAAGTGAACACTGGCCGGGTCTCGCCCGGCGCCGGCGTCTCCACATGAAACAGTTTTTCCTTGACCCAGTATTCCGCCCAGCGCGTTTCAATCGCGCCCGGCTCGTACGCTTTCGGCAATTCGTGAGGCATGTTGATCCTGTCCGCGCAGGGACGATGGCTCCTTCGGCTACGCTCAGGACAGGCTCTCGACCGTCCCAACCGAGCACAGCTCTTCAAATATTCCGGCAGAAGGAGGGAATCACTGATCTTACAGGCGCAAGAAAAGAAGGGTCAAACGTGGGTTGTGCCCTGCTTTGCGCAGTCCCACGTCACAAGGTGTTTCACCAGGAAGACCGGTCGACGACGCGCGCCCTCCTATCGATACACCCTCATCTTCCGAACATACTCTGCCACCGGAGCATCCAGCCACCGCCCCAGCGCCTTGCCCTGCGCCGCCGCTGCTCGAATCGTGGTGGCGGAAACATTCTGATGAACCCCATCCAGCAGGTGCAGAGTCACCCCCGGCAGCACCAGATCGCCCGTCGCCGGCTGCTTCTGAAACGGCTTGGTCACCGTCGCTGGAGGCCGCACCGCCTCCGGCAGCGACTCAGCCACATCCCGCAAAGAAAATCCTGGCCGGCTCGCTACGACAAACTCGCACTCTGCCAGCAGCGCCTTGGCGTCGCGCCACTTCGCGATGTCTTTGAAGGCGTCCATCCCGATCAAAAAGAACAGCCGGTCCGCCTTCTTCAAAGTCCGCTTCAACCGCCGGACGGTATCAATCGAGTAGTTGGCTGCCTGCGCAGCTCCTCCATGCTCACGCGCCTCCAGCAACGACGGCACCCACCGTTTGTCGCCCTGCGTCGCCAGCGCCACCATCGCGTACCGATGAACATACTCCGTGACCGCTTGTTTCTGTTTGTGCGGGGGCACATTCGCCGGTACAAACAGCACCTGCCGGAGTGAGAACCGCTCTGCCGCCGCCTGCGCCAGTGCCAAATGCCCGCGGTGGATGGGATCGAAGCTTCCCCCGAACAGTCCGATGTTCATCCCTCGCCTTTCTGTTCTGTGCCGCTAGTTTCGTGCTTCTCACCGGGGTGTTGCAAGTCTTTGTTCCTCGTAGGCCAAAATTTGCACGATTGATTCCGTCATGCCGGTATTTCGGCGTAAGGTGGGAATGCCCACTCGTCGCCTCAAACCCGGCTCCCACACTGGCCTTTCGGACATTGTGCCTTTGCTGGAACTGGTGAACAGGCGTAACTCGCTTGCGTGCGCCTTCGCGCATAGCATGAATTTATGCGAATGAAACTCCCTCTCATCCGCACGTTGGCAGTCGCGCCGGCCCGTGCGCCCATTTTGCGCTACGGCGTCGCACTCCTCAGCGCTGTCCTCGCGCTCATTCCCACCCTGTTCTTCACCGACATTGCCGAAAGCCGCCTCGTCGTCTTCGCTGTTGCCGTCATGGTTAGCGCCTGGTACGGCGGGTGGAAGCCTGGGCTCGCCGCCACTTCCTTCGCCCTCACCGTCAGCGCCTACTATTCCTTGATGGGAGAGCAGACTCCGAGCGAATACCGCAGAGCCCTCGCTCACCTGACCCTGTTCTTCGCGGTCGCTCTGCTGATCTGCTGGTTCAATGCCGCCCTCCGCGCTACCCAAGACAGCCTCCGCCGCTCCGAGAGCAACTTCCGTTCGCTCGTCATGAACGCCCCCTACGGCATCTGCCGCTGCAATGCCCTCGGCATTATCCTCGACGCCAATCCCGCGCTGGTCGCCATGTTTGGCTATTCCAGCGCCACCGAACTCACGGGCCGCCACCTCGGCAGCCTCTACGCCGACGCCCAGCAGTGGTTCCAAACGGCCGATTACTTTCACGCCGGAAAAGAATTCAACGACCTGACCACCGACTGCATCCGCAAAGACGGCGCTGCCATCGTCGCCCGCATCTCCGGCCGCGCCATCCTCAACGGTAGGACCAGCAGCACTTTCGAAATCTTCATGGAAGACGTCACCGAAACCCGCACGCTCGAACTGCAACTCCGCCAGGCCCAGAAAATGGAAGCCATAGGACGCCTCGCCGGCGGTATCGCCCACGACTTCAACAACCTCCTCATGGTCATCTCCGGATACTCCGAGTTCCTGCTCGAACGCCTCGGCCCCGATCCCCGCCTCCGTGGGCCAGCTCAAGAAATTTCCAACGCCACCCAGCGTGCCACCTCGCTCACCCGCCAGTTGCTCGCCTTCAGCCGCAAGCAGATGCTAGCCCCCAAGATCCTCGACCTCAATGAGGTCGTCACTGAAAACCTCAAGATGCTTACCCGCATGATCGGCGAAGACATCGACCTCGTCATGGTCCCCAGTCCCGCCATCGGCGCTGTCCGTGCCGATCCCGGACAGATCGATCAGGTCATCATGAATCTTGCCGTCAACGCCCGCGATGCCATGCCCGAGGGCGGCAAGCTCACCATCGAAACCGAAAACGTCGCGCTCGACGAAAATTTCGCCCGCACCCACACCCCGCTTGAGCCCGGCGACTACGTCATGCTCGCCATCAGTGACACCGGTGTCGGCATGGACATCGACACTCAATCCCGCATCTTCGAGCCCTTCTTCACCACTAAGGGTGCCAAGGGCACTGGCCTCGGTCTCTCCACCGTCTACGGCATCGTCAAACAGAGCGGCGGCTTCATTTTTGTCGACAGCCAGCCCCACCGCGGCACCTCCTTCCGCGCCTATTTCCCCCGCGTCGACGCTCGCGAAGAGCCCGCTACCCTTCAAGACATGCTCGGCCTGCCTCGCCCCGACCGCGGTCAGGAAACCGTTCTCCTCGTAGAAGACGAAGTGAATCTTCGCCGCCTGGCCCGCCAATATCTGGAAACGCAAGGCTACAAGATTCTCGAAGCCGAAGATGGCGCTGCCGCTCTGCAAATTGCCGATGGTTATCAGGGCGTCATCGACCTCCTGCTCACCGACGTCGTCATGCCCGGAATGAATGGCCGCGAATTGGCCCGCCACATCGCCGCCCAGCGTCCCGACGTTCGGGTCCTCTACATGTCGGGCTATACCGAAGATGCCATCGGTCAAAACGGCACGCTCGATGCCGGTATCAATCTGCTTCAGAAGCCCTTCAGCCTCCCCGCCCTCAAAGACAGGGTCCGGGAGGTTTTGGACTCCGAGCCAATTCCCCAGGAGGCCGGTACGCCCTATCCTTCCGGGATTAATTCGGACACGTTCGCCGGGCAAAAAATCCCCCCGTTCCGCGCTCGCCGTTTCAACCTTCATCTCCCGCTGCACTACCGCTTGCTCGGAGAGCAGGACTGGCGCCCGGGCACGACGGAAAATATCAGTCGCTCCGGTCTCCTGTTCCAGGCCCAGGAAATGCTTCAACCCAACGCTCAGCTCGAAATCAGCCTTGTCCTGCCCTCCGAAATCGCTGGCTTGGCCGCCACCGAAGTAATTTGCCGTGGTGAAATCGTCCGCTCCATCGGCCCGCAGAGTCCGGCATTGCCCGCTGCCCTGGCCGCCAAAATCCTCCAATACAATTTCCAGCACGGTACCCGTTTCCCCGAAGCGTAGTACCCGCCTAGTGGCGAGACGGGTGCCCTCGCCCGTCGCGCGGGACTACACGCATCGCGCATTTAGCGATCAGTGGGCCTTCCTGACCGACGTACTCCGTGTTCCTCCGTGACCTCCCTGGTTCAAGCCTTTCGCCGCGCCCGGGACAAATCGTTACCTTCGATACCCCAACCCGCTTGGACAACTCCGCCGAACACTGCTACATTGCGGCCAGTATGTCCCTGGTAGTCAAACTCGAAGACGATCTCGGTGAACGCAGCGAATGGGTCATCCTTCACGCCGTCATTCCCACCAACGGCGAAGGGTCGTTCCCCTTGCTCAGCGGCATCGACCCCTTCGGCAAAACCGTCTTCAATCACCTGCAAATGCGAGAATTTTTGCAGGAGTGGGAGAAAGTCAAAGATCGAGTCCGCGACGAATCTCAGGGAGAAGCTTGGGACAGAGTCAAACAAATGGCCGAATCCTGCCGCCACGACCGCGACCTCTATCTTCGCTTCGTTGGCAACTAGAACTGATCCTTCTTAAGAAATGTCGTCCTGAGCGCAGCAGAAACTTCACGAAGTGAAGTTGCTGCGAAGTCGAAGGACCCTAATCCCGTGTCGTCATCAATCGAACATCCGGGAACTTCTCCCCGTACTTTTCTACTTCTCCGGCAAATTTCCCCGCAAGAACCCCACCACATTCTCCCCCATGATCATCCGGATCTCCTGCTCCGAATACCCCGCCTCGAGCATCGCATCGGTAATCTGCGCCAATCCCGTCGTATCAAACGGCGTCGTCACCGCGCCATCGAAATCCGATCCCAGCGCCACATGCTCCGCCCCCACCATCTGCGACACATACCGCATGGCCTTCACAATGGCGCGCGCATCGGTCCCGCAATTCGCAGTGTCCCAATACCCGATTCCAATCAGCCCGCCCTTGGCCGCAATTGCCCGAATCTGATCGTCGCTCAGATTGCGGTTGTTGTTGCACGTTCCCTTGACCCCCGTGTGCGAAACCACCAGAGGCCGCCTCGCCATCGCCAGCACATCGTCAATCGTCGCACCGGAAGCGTGTGCCAGGTCCACGATCATGTGCTTCGCCTCCATTTGCCGCACCCACTCCCGTCCTTTCTCCGTCAGTCCCGTCTTGTGCACTCCCGCCGCCGATCCCCCAATGTCGTTGTCGAAAAAATGGCTGGGCGACATCATCCGATACCCCGCGCGATACAGCGCATCCAGATTCTCCAGCTTTCCATCGAGCGCATGCGCTCCCTCAATCGAAAGCAGCCCCGCCGTCAGATGGTGACTCGACCGCCGCCGCTCCAGATACCCCGCCAGATCCTCCGAACTCTCAATCACCACAAACCCGCCGCGCGACCCATTTGCCATCGCATGTAACCGTCGCGCCTGATACAAAGCCCGCTCCGTCAGGCTGTCCCAGGTCTGCGGCGGCCAGCGTTCCACGATCGCCAGCGTATGAATGTCGTCGTTCTTGTCTTCATTGCTCTCGATGTTCAATCCATGCGGGCTCTTGGTAGGCAGAGAAAACACCTGCAGCGCAACGTTTCCCTCCGCCAGCCGGGGAATATCCACGTGCCCGTAGCTGCTCCGTTCCAGCAGATCCCGCCCCCACAACAATGAGTCCGCATGCAAGTCGGCAATCGTAAGCTCCCGATGCAGGCGCACCGCCTGCTCCGACGCTGCGTACGGCGGCTTCTTCAACACCTTGTTCTGATCCTCATCGAGCAGCCGAGGCACCGCCAGAAAAAACGCCGCCGCCACGCACAGGATCACAACCGCAATCTGCAAAATCCGCCGCCCCAAGATTCCTCCATCGATCAGCTGTTTAGTTCAGATGGTCCCATCATCCTGTCACCCTGAGCGGAGCAGGAACTTCACGAAGTGAAGCTCCTGCGGAGTCGAAGGGCCCCTACGGTCTTCCCGTTCAGCGGGTGCCCCTACTCATCGCGCGCTTTGCAATGACTGGGCGCGGGTCGGCACCGGCCACCCTCACTTCGACAAACCGCCTAACGCCTCGCGAAACAAAACCTCAAAGCTCTGTGGTCCCGTGCCTCGACGCGCCGCCTCCAATGCCTTCTCCGCCGCTGCCCGCTGATACCCCAGATTCACCAGCGCCGAAATCACATCTTCTTCCACCGGATTGGCCTGCGCCGCGCTCACCTCGGCCGCTAACGACGGCGTGGGTAACTTGTCTCGCAGTTCCAGCACCATCCGCTCCGCCGTCTTCTTCCCGATCCCGGGAATTCGCGTCAGCCGCGCCACATCTCCGCCCCGGATCGCCCCTACCATCTCTTCGGCCGCCATCCCGCTCAGGATCGTGATCGCCAGTTTCGGTCCAATCCCGCTCACCGTCAGCAGCTTCTCGAAAAGTTTTTTCTCCGCCAGCCGCAAGAATCCATACAGGCTCAGCGCATCCTCGCGCACATGCGTGTGAATATGCAGCGCCACCTCTGCGCCCGCCGCCGGCAACTCCGAGAACGTAGGCACGCTGATTACCACGTCATATCCCACCCCGTGCGTCTCCACAATCGCCTGGTTCGGATGTTTCGAAAGCAAAGTCCCACGCAGATGCGCAATCATCGTCGCCATTGTACGGCACACATGTTATGGAGAGACGGGCGCCCCCGCCCGTCCACCC
>Ga0075021_10001031_pt1 | contig 14310 bp, 10 predicted proteins | sample ColStrG_CSR_2012_FD_72749 | JGI IMG/M metagenome (GOLD analysis project Ga0075021, IMG submission 72749) | Freshwater sediment microbial communities in response to fracking from Pennsylvania, USA - Cold Stream Run_MetaG_CSR_2012 | ecosystem: Environmental > Aquatic > Freshwater > Creek >...
CTGAAGATCCGCAGCGTGCCGGCATCCGAGGCGCGCGCGGCCGCGATCGAGGCCGCGGAGGCGCTCGGTGCCGCCGGCGCCGAGCAGCTGTTCTCCAAGTACTGCAGCACCTTCGACTCGACGGCCGACGGCAACATCGGGCCGATCGCCGACGCGCTTATCGACGTGACCAGCGCCCACCGCGTCGTGCACTGCCCGTCGTATCCGGCCACCCGGCGGACCGTGTACCTCGGCCATCTGTTCGTCGGCGACGACTTGCTCAGCGAGTCCCCGATGCGGGACCACCCGCTCAACCCGATGCGCGATCCGCAGCTTCGGCGCGTGCTTGCCGAGCAGACGCCGCGCGGCGTGGAGCTCTTGCGGTTGTCCACGGTCGAAGCGGGCGTGGATGCGGTCTCGGCACGGCTGGCCGAGATCGCCGGGTTCTGCGACGGCTCCCACCACGTGATCGCGGACGCCGTCCGGGACACGGACCTCGACACGATCGCGGAGGCCGCGGCGGGCGACCGGCTCGCCGCCGGCGGCGCCGCGTACGGCGCAGCCTTCGCCGTGGCCGCTCACGCGCGCGTCGGCCACACTCCGCCCGGCAATCGGCAGCGGCCGGCGCTGCCGTCCGGGCCGGCTGCGATCCTCGCTGGCAGCCTCTCGCGCGCGACCCGGGAGCAGGTGCGGGCGTTCGACGGGGCGACGCTGACCCTTCGCGTCGGCGACCTGGTCGACGGCGACGGCGACGGCGCGGTGCGTCGCGCGATCGATTTCGCTGGCCGCGGCCTCGCCGGCGGCCCGGTGCTGATCACGACCGACCACGATGTAGTCGAGGCTCCCGCGGGCGCCATCGGGCTGAGTCCCGCGGGAGTCTCGCGCCGGTTCGAGTTGGCCATGGGCCGCATCGGGCTCGCGCTCGTGCGGCTCGGCGTCCGCCGCCTCATCGTCGCCGGGGGCGAGACTTCGGGCGCGGTGGCCGCGGCGCTCACCCTGCGGTCGGCGCGGATCGGTCCTGACATCAGCGTCGGCGTCCCGTGGATCGTGGCCGAGGACCGTGAGCTTGCCCTCGCGTTCAAGTCGGGAAACTTCGGCGGTCGGTCGTTCTTCCGCGATGCACTGGATTTGGCAGGGCCATGAGCTTCGACGACGCTGCGCGGGCCCAGATGGTGCGGCTCGGTGCCGCGCTGTACGACCGGGGCCTGACCCCGGGCCGGACGGGGAACCTCAGCGTGCGGAGTGACGTCGAGATCATGATCACGCCGACGACAGCGTGCCTGGGCCGGCTCGACCCCGAGCGACTCGCAGTCACGTCGATCGACGGGGAGCACCGCGCGGGCGATCGGCCGTCGAAGGAGCTCGTCCTGCACCAGGCGCTCTACCGCCACCACCCCACATGCACCGCGGTGGCGCACCTGCACTCAACCCACGCAGTTGCCGTCTCGTGCCTACCGGGCCTCCGTTCCGAGGACGCGCTGCCGCCGATCACGCCCTACTTCGTCATGCGCGTCGGCAGGCTGCCGCTGATCGACTACGCGACGCCGGGAAGCGCCGTGCTCGAGGAGCAGGTCTCACGAGCGGCGGAACGCTCCCGCTCGGTGCTGCTGCGCAACCACGGATCGCTTGCCGCGGCACCGACGCTCGAGAGCGCGGTCGACGCGGTGGAGGAGATAGAGGAGACCGCGCGCCTGTACCTGCTCCTGGAGGGCCGCTCGCCGGTATACCTGGGTGCGGATGCCGTGGCCGAGCTGCACCGCCGCTTCCCCCCGACCGCGTAGGCGGCACCGGACGGCGCCGCCTACCGCCGCCAAGCCAGCCCGTTCCGTGTGTCCGTCCGTGCTTGCGACCTAGAAGTGAGGCTTCATGCCCAGAAGGCACGTCGTCGATGTCATAGCTGGGGATGGGATCGGTCAGGAGGTAGTCCCTGCCGCCATCTCGTGCATCGATCGCGTGGCGGCGATGAGCGAGTTTGAAGTCGAGTGGCGTCACCACGACTGGGGTTCGGAGAGGTACCTCCAGGACGGCGCGATGATGCCGTCCGAGGGGATCGAACAGCTGGGTACCGGAGACGCCATCTTTCTTGGTGCGGTTGGAATGCCCGGCATCCCCGACCATGTCACCCTATGGGGTCTCCTGATTCCGATTCGTCGCGCTTTCCACCAATACGTGAATCTGCGGCCGGTCAGGATGCTGCCGGGCGTCAGATCACCACTAAGGTCCGCGGCCGGCGTTGACGTCGTATCGTGCGCGAAAACGTGGAAGGTGAGTATTCGGAGATTGGAGGTCGCGCCTACGTCGGTCGACCCGAAGAGATCGCTACCCAGGTCGCGTTCTTCACTCGTAGCGGGGTGGAACGAGTGGCCGAATATGCCTTCTCGCTCGCGGAACAGAGGTCAGGGAGGGTGGTATCGGCCACCAAGTCGAACGGCATCATCCACTCGATGCCGTTCTGGGACGAGGTGGTCCGCGAAGTCGCCGAGCGTCACGCTTCGGTGCAGCTCGAGTCGGTCCACATCGATGCCCTCGCGGCGAGGGTAGTGCTCCGACCTGGCTCGCTCGATGTCGTAGTCGCCTCGAACCTCTTCGGAGACATTCTCTCTGATCTTGTCGCAGGGGTCGCGGGTTCTATCGGTATCGCGCCAAGCGGCAATCTCAACCCGACCCGCGAATTCCCGTCCATGTTCGAACCGGTTCATGGATCAGCGCCCGACATCGCCGGCTCAGGGTTAGCCAATCCGGTCGGACAGATTTGGGCTGGCGTGATGATGCTCGACCATCTGGGAGAGACCGCTGGCGCGGCGAGCCTGTTCGCCGCGATGGAAGGCACTCTGGGCTCGGGAGTCGCCACGCCTGACCTTGGTGGTAGGGCGAGTACATCCGACTTCACCGCAGCCGTGTTGGACCATCTGGTCTGACTCGTAGTATCAGACCGCACTCGACATCGAGATTTGGGCGGCGGTACCCGAGCGTCGGGGAGGAGGGCGTCCGCTGTTGATGCGGCCGCCGAAGGCAAAGGGCATAGTAGCGATGGATGGCGGACCCCCCCGAGGGGCGATGGGAATGGGAAGCGTGCCGGACGGGGAATTTGCCACGGGACCGGCACGACTCTCGCCCACGCTTGGGACGGTCGAGCTGATTCCGGTCGGGGAGGCTGCGACCAGGCGGGGAGGATCGGGAGTTGACCCACGCCCTGGCGCCGCGAGGTCCACGTGGCACGGATGTGCGCTTGGCCTCTTCACAGGTTGCGTTGCGCGGGTGCCGGCTGGGCCAACACGACTTGGCCACGTAGGCGCGGAACGTGACCCGGCCGGCTTGCCGGTCGTACCAGGAGCCGTCCTCGACCTTGCGCTCGGCCCGTTGGCCGGCTCGTAGTGCGGCGCGTTCGTTGGTGAAGGTGCCAGCGGAGCGGGTGGCGCCGGCGGGGTCGCGGTAGTAGCCGATGTGCCGGCGTTGCGCGTCCGAGGTCACCCGGACCCTGGTCCACGCCATCAGTCGCTCTCTGGCTGTGACCGCAAGGTGACCGCAGTCCATGCCACACAGGGGTGGACGACAGTGGATTGCCGTGGGACCGGCATTGGGGCTCTGACCTGGGCGTATGTCGATTCAGCCATGGATCTGAGCGTGGGAGTAGGAGTCGGCCTTCGTCTGTGGACTCGGCTCATAACCCAGAGGTCGCAGGTTCAAATCCTGCCCCCGCTACGAAGTAAGTGCTGGTCAGAGGCATGATCACCGATCTTGGTGGTCATGCCTCTGCCGTCTGTGACCGCAGATGACCGCTGAATGGGTCGCGTAACGGCTTCGCAGCCGCGAAAGGCAAGACCTCTGGGTCATTCGCCCAGTTCTTCGGAGTACAGAGTCACGCTCTTGGCGGGGTGCGCTCGCCCGGCGTCGGTTTGATCATGACCTGTGTCTATGTCGGCAGAGTGTCGGCGAGCCTGCCGACACTCGGCGGTCGCCGGGGTGGCCGGCGTGGCCGGCTGTGATGGACTCGGCGGTCGTTGGTGGACAGTCCCTTTGCCGCTTGCCGTCGAGTCCGGTGTGTGAACACTGGGTCGATTCCCGCTGTACGGTCCGTTCCGCAGACTGCGTCGTGAAGGGAGGGGTTCCCCGTGCTCGCGCGTCCGCACTCGCCTGCACAGGGATCCGGGCCTACGAAGCCCGAGCTATCGCTGACGATCCCGCGTGGCGGTCGTGCTGGGATCAGGCGTGGTCAAGCGGTCCGCCGCCGAACCTAATCTGGCACCGCAACCCAGCTGTCCGTCGGTAGAAATGCGTATGGAGTCTGCCCCAGGCCCGGTGACAGCGTGGAGTGACACCAAGATCGCGTGCCGTCGCCCGTCAGGGGGCCCGCGCCTCCGAGAGCGGAGCCCCGAGATGGTCCACGAACTGGAATCTGGAAGATGACCCGAACTGCCACAGATCGGGCGGCCGAGCTGCTCGCGACCTTCGCACGCCGCAGCGCCGCGCGCATGCAGTCAGAGTTCACGGAGCGGGTCGTGGAGCTGCATGACGTAGATCCGCTGCGGGTCATGGACGACGGGGCGAACAGGGTGCTTCGGATCCTGCGAAGCCAGCCGATCTCGGGTAAGCACCTCATCTACTGCATGGGGCCGGATGGGCCGTGGAGCTTGGCGAGAGTGACCCATGGAGCGCCCGGAAACCTCGTCATCCTGCCGGAGACTTTCGACGACTACGAGGACGCCATGAGGGCGGTATTTCGTGCCCGTCGCGCCCACTTCCTCGAGTCCCTCGCCCACACCGGCACCGAGGACCATTCGTCGCATCGAAACGAGGGATCATGAACGCGCCGGCGGATGTCTCTGGCAGTCAGACTGTGTTTGGCTACACGAACCGGCTCTCGGTCCTTCCAGGCGAGGAGGTGTCGCTTCACGTAAGCTGCGAAGGCCCCGTGACGTACCAGGCGTGCGTAGTCCAGCTGCACCACGGCTTCGACGGTTCCGCTGGTCCCGGCTTCCTGGAGACGGTAGTCCCCACCCGTGTGGACGGGGTCTACCCCGGCTACACGTATCGGTGCCAGCCCGGTTCGTATGTGGAGATCGACGACCCCTCGGGTCTCACCTCGAACCCCGACGGGTTCCTCATCCGTGCGGCGATCTTCCCCACGCTTCCGCGGAACGACCGGTCGGGGACGCTCGGTGCATACCGGATCAGTCAAAGCTCGGTCGCGTTCCAGGGCCAACACCAGAGTGTGCTCGGGACATGGGACTCGGCGACCAAGACAGGTTGGGCGCTCACGCTCGAGGACGGCTACCCGACCTTCATGTGGAGCGAAGGCGGGGAGCCGCGAACAGTCCGCGTTGCGACCGGGGTGACTTCGCACCACTGGTATGAGCTCGTGGTCGAGACGCCGGCAGGTCGGGGCTCCGTCAGCCTGACGTGCACTCCCATTCCCCACGGTATGAACCGCGTGGCCCCTGCTGCCGATGGTCTGCACCCGGAAGAAGTGAGGGCGGAGGCCACAGGCGCTTGGGCTGTGTCAGCCATGCCGCTCCGCATCGGGGCACTAGCCGCCCTCTCGGAGGAGCGACTCGTCGCTTCCGCGGCATTCAACGGCAAGATCGGGGGCGTAAGCATTCGACGACAGGCTGAGGGTTCCGCATGGATCGCTCGGTGGCACTTCGGTCGGAGCGGGCGCGCGGACGGTCTCCTGCTCAGCTCCGTGCTCGACGAGTCCCCCAACGGACTCCACGGACGCTGCTACAACGGCCCCGTCCGCGGCGTCACGGGTCCAACGTTCCAGGGGGTGGTGGAAGACTTCCGTACTGCGCCAGATCAGTTCGATGCGATTCACTTCCACGACGATGACATCGAGGACGCGAGGTGGCCCATCGCCATCACGTTCGATGTACCGGTCGATATGCAAAGCGGGGTGTACGCCTTCCGACTCACCGCAGACGGGGTGGATCACCACGTGCCGTTCTTCGTTGGCAAGGGGAGCCGCCGGAACGATGTGGCACTGTTGTTCCCAACGGGGACCTACCTCGCATACGCGAACGACCGAATCGCGTTCGAGGCTGACAGCATGGAGATGCTGCTCGGCCACACCCCGATCGTTCATGCCGAGGACCTCGTACTCCAGGACCACCTCGAGTTCGGCAGGTCCTGCTATGAGATTCACAACGATGGCTCGGGCGTGGTGTTCAGCAGCTTCAAGCGCCCCCTGATCACGATGCAGCCTCGGTACCGTGCTTCGTTCATGAGCGAGGGCACGTGGGGGCTCCCAGCGGATCTGTCGATCACTCACTGGTTGGAGACGGCGGGCTGTGATTTCGATGCGATCACAGATCAGGATCTGGACCGTGAGGGGTTTGAACTGATCTCCAACTACCGGGTCGTCATTACGGGCAGCCACCCCGAGTACATGACCCGCACAGAGCTCGACGCTCTCGAGGAGTTCACGGCGCGGGGCGGCCGGCTGATGTACCTCGGCGGGAACGGCTTCTACGCAACCACGTCTTATGACCCCGACTCGCCGCACGTCGTGGAGATCCGGCGCGCGGACGGTGGGACGCGGCCGCACCAGTCGCCATTCGCCGAACGACGGCATGTGACGTCCGGCGAGTCGGCGGGCCTGTGGCGCAACAAGGGGAAGGCTCCGGAGCGCCTCGTCGGCGTGGGCATGTCGGCGCAGGGCTTTGACCGGTGTACCTATTACGAGCGTCTCGAGGACAGCTTCGATGCCCGCGCTGCCTTCATCTTCGAGGGCGTGGGACCTGACGAGCGACTGGGCGACTTCGGCATCATCGGCGGTGGCGCTGCGGGTTCCGAGATCGACTTCTACAACCCAGTTTTGGGCACGCCACCGGGTACGTTGGTGCTCGCCACGTCGGGACCTCTCTCCGACACGTACCTTCTGGTCGCCGAGGAACTGTACGAGCAGCTGCCCGGCCTGGGTGGCACGGAGCAGCCGTCCGTGAGGTCGGATGTGGTCTACGGCGCTCTAGACAGTGGCGGGGGTTTCTTCTCAGTGGGATCCATCGCTTGGACCGGGTCGCTCGCGTACAATGCCTACGAGAACAACATCGCCCGGGTGACGACCAACGTTCTGCGACGGTTCCGAGATCCAGAGCCGCTGAAGTAGCCGCCGGAGGCGTCGCGGGACCCTCTGGACGGTGATGGTCCCGTGGAAGTCGGCACGAAGGGCTAAGTATGACCGGTGAACCCGATCCCGGCTCCGGTGCTCGGCCGAGCGGCTGGTGCTCTCTGGACGAGACCCGAGCCTTGGCTGACTGCGCCTACGCAGCGGGATCGGGTCGTGGTAGCGAGGCCGCAGTCGAGGTCCTCCAACTACTCAAGACGATCACCCACCACGACGCGGCCGCTGTGCTGGCCTGGGACCCCTACGAGCGGACTCACCGAGTTGTTGGGAACGTCGGGTACATGGAATCGACATTGACTGGACTCGGAGACTCGTACGCCCAGAGCGAGCCACATGAACGTATGCGTCGCGACCGCCTACCACTCCGCATCGACGATCTCCCCTACGACTACCGTGCCACGCAGATGTACCGGGAGGTGCTCGAACCTGCAGGGTTCGGAGATGGCATGACGTCGGTGCTTTTCGCCGGCGACGGGGGCTACTCCGGGATGATCCACCTGTCGGCGGAGCGGCGTGAGACCTTCGGGGTGCAGTATCGAGATCTGATCTCCGCGCTGGCATCGAGCCTCGGCGAGATGGCCAACCTTCGCCGGTATCGATCGACGCTGGCGACAGCAGGAGAGCGGTCCCGCGTCACGCTGTTCGATCACGCGGGCCGACTCTGGCCAGTCGATAGGTTTCCACCGGCCCTATGCGCAACGCAAGCAAACTTTCCACGGTTCGCGTCTCACTTCCTCGGGTCGGCGACGCCGTCGGCGTGCGGGGTCTGGCCCTCCAACGTTGGCTGGCTATCAGTCCAGGTCGAGCGGGTACGAGACCCTATGGTCGAAGCCGACGTCGCCCTAATGGTCATCGAAGCTCCGTGGGAGGCACCCTACGGGCTGTCCGCGCGGGAGCTCGACGTCCTGAATGGGATGGCCCAGGGTGCATCGAACCAACGGATCGCGTCCGAGAGATCCATCTCGATCAGGACCGTCACCACGCACGTCGAGCGCATCCTGGTCAAGCTCGGCCAGGAGTCGCGGGCCGGAGCGGCGTCCAAGGCATCTCGAGAGGGCCTCCTGCGCCTGGATCTCTGGGGTGGTCCGGCCTCGTAGCGCACGCTGGCTGCGCGAAGTCGTGACAAACCGCACCGTTTGCGCTCGTTCGAGTGAGACCACGGGCTGCCCTCGGTAGAAGTGCGTATCGAAAGTTAAGACAGGTGCTCCTACGTTGGTCACGTCCAGCCCCACCGGCGTAGGAGTGTCGACCATGCAGGACCATCCCGACGAGCGGCACCAACTCAGTCGCCGTTCACTGCTGCAGATCGCGGGCCTCGGTGCGCTCGCTGTGCCGGCTTCATCCCTGCTGGCCGCGTGTACCTCGTCCGGTCCGGCGACGACGCCTAGTTCGGGCATCCCGTCGGGGACACCCAAGCGCGGAGGTGTGATGCGGGCTGGTGTGACTGGCGGTGGTGCGACCGACACGCTGTACCCCGCGGCAGCTCTGACCGCGCCCAGCTACGCAGCGGGAGCGCTGATCTTTGACGCCCTCAGCGGTCTGGACCGCAACGCGCAGAACGAGTTGCGTCTCGCGCAAGAGATCACGCCGAACGCGGACGCCACAATGTGGACAATCAAGCTCAAAGAGGGGATCACCTTCCACAACGGGAAGCCAGCCACGGCCGAAGATCTCATCTTCACGTTTCAGCAGGTCTGTGACGCCAAATCCGGGTCGGTGAATGCGCCGATGCTGGCTCCGGTCGACGTCAAGAACATCAAGAAGTTGGATAATCTCACCGTTCAGGTGCCGTGCAAGACCCCCTTTAGCTCTCTCGGCGACATCATGTCCACATACAACTTCTTCAGCCTGCTGCCAGTGGGCTTTGACCCGAAGAATCCGATCGGTACCGGCCCCTACAAATTTGTCAGCCACACACCTGGGCAGAAGCTCGTAGTAAGTCGCAATGACGGCTACTGGGTGAAGGACCAGCCGTATTTCGACCGAGTCGAAATCACGAACTTCCCTGATGAAACGAGCCAGCTCAACGCACTCATAGCCAAGCAGGTCGATACGATCACCAGCCTTACGGCCGCATCGATTCCTCAGCTTCAGAGTGCCGGGCTGTACTCCATTTCCTCCAAAACTGGCGGCTGGACGCCAATTGTCATGCGAACCGACGTCGCCCCCTTCAACAACCCCGACGTCGTCCAAGCGATGAAGTTGCTAGTGGACCGCGAGCAGATGCTCAAGGTGATCTTCAACGGAGAAGGTCAGACCGCAAACGACTTGTTCGGGATCTACGACCCTGCTTTCAACAGTTCCATCCCTCAGCGAGCGCACGATCCGGAGAAGGCGAAGTCCCTGCTCAAGAAGGCCGGCGCTGAAAACCTGACCATCGACATCACGACCTCCGCGATCGCCATCGGGACAGTGCAGCTTGCCACCGTCTTCGCCCAGCAGGCATCCATGGTCGGTGCAACCGTCAATGTGAAGACGATCGATCCCAGCGCCTTCTTCGGCCCTGCCTGGCTGAGCCGGCCGCTCACCGTCGACTTCTGGGCCTACGCGCCCTACTTCGGGCAGGCCGTTCAGTCCAACTACCCGGGCATGTTCGACGAGACACACTTCGACAACAAGCAGTGGAACTCGTTGTACGAGAAGTCGATGAGAACGCCCGACGCGAGTGCGCGAACTGCGCTGGTGCACGAGATGCAGCAGATCGAGTGGGACAACATCGGCTACTGCATTCCGTACAACTACCCGCAGATCGATGGGTTCGGGGCCAACGTGCGAGGAGCTCAACCGTCGAAGGTCGGCTACCCCCTGAACTTCTTTGCCGACCTCAAGACCATGTACTTCGCCTGATCCGATGGACCGGGGCAGGGCCTGCTCGGATCCGCTGATCGCCAAGGAGCTCCAGTGACAACGCACATGTCGACACAGACCGTGACTCCAACGGCTTCGCGCAGGAGCCACCCGTTGCGGTCGATGCTGCTCAAGCGCAGCGCGCAAGGGGTCGTGACGCTCTTGGTCGTGTCCATGCTCGTGTTCTGGGCGACGCAGCTCCTGCCCGGCAACGCTGCCAATGCAGTTCTGGGAAAGAGCGCCACGCCTGCCACACTGGCCGCGCTCGAGGAGCACCTTGGGCTCAGCAAACCGGTCATCGTGCAGTACTGGTCTTGGCTCAGCGGCCTCCTCACCGGAAATCCGGGATCGAGTCTCATTAACGGCGATCCCGTCGGAGTCGTCGTGTCCGGGAGGATCTTGAACTCCGCGTTCTTGCTGGTGGTGGCTGGAGTCATCGGGACTGCGATCGCCGTGTCAGCGGGCATGTTGGCGGCGTCGCGCCGGGATCGGGCCTTCGACCACACGAGCTCGATCACTGCCCTGGTGGTGACCGCGCTGCCTGAGTTCGTCGTCGCGGTGGTGCTGATCCTGATCTTCTCGACCCAGGTGTTTAAGATCCTTCCGGCCACATCACCGATCAACCCTGGCTCGCCGCCATGGCAGCAGCCGACGCTGCTGGTCCTGCCGATCATCACACTCATTATTGTCATCGTCCCGTACATGTTCCGCATGGTCCGGGCCGTAACAATCGAAACGCTGGAGAGTGACTACGTTCAGACAGCGCGGCTCAAAGGACTCAGCGAGCCGGAGATTTTGTTGCGGCACGTACTGCCAAACATCGTTCCAGCCAGCGTGCAGGCCGTGGGTCTAACAATCCTGTACCTCGCCGGCGGGGTAGTGGTCGTTGAGGTTGTCTTCAACTACCCGGGTGTGGGTCAGGGCTTGGTCCAAGCTGTCGCGACCCGTGACATCCCAGTTATCCAGTTTCTGGTAATGCTGCTGGCGGCCTTCTATGTCGCGGTGAACATCGGGGCCGACTTCGCGACCCTAGTCGCCACCCCGAAGCGCAGGGTCACACGATGACCGTCGCAGTGTTGGAGGCACCAGTGGTCCACCACGCGCGACGCAGCGAGCTCGCATATCTGTTGGCCACAGCGGCCCGGTCCCGTCGGGGGGCCCTCGGCCTCGGGTTGACGCTGCTGGTTGTCGTCATCGCCATAATCGGGCCGTTCGTCGCCCCCCACAGTCCGACCGAGTTCGTGACGTCGCCGTTTGCCCCGCCGTCACCCGGCGTGCTCCTCGGTGGCGACTCGCTCGGGCGTGACGTGCTCAGCCGCGTGCTGTCTGGAGGCTGGCAACTTCTCCTCGTCGCAGCTGCGGCGACGGCACTGGGGGTGACCGTCGGCGCCGTCGCGGGAATAGCGGCGGCGTATCTCTCGGGATGGCGCGACAGCGCGATCATGCGCGTGTCCGACGTAATCCTTGCTTTCCCCCAGCTAGTCTTCGCGCTGCTCATGGTGTCGGTCGTAGGTCCGAACGTGGTCCTCCTTGTCCTGGCCGTCGGTTTCTCCCACGCTCCCCAGGTTGCGCGCGTACTCCGCGCGACGGCGTTGGATGTCTCGGAGCGGGACTTTGTGAAGGCGGTCCAGATCACCGGAGTGAAGCCCACGAAGGTCATGCGGTTGGAGATCCTGCCTAACCTTGTCTCACCCCTGATGGTGGAGATCGGGCTGCGGATGGCCTACTCCATCGTCATCATCGCGGGCCTGTCCTTCATCGGGTTCGGTCTGCAGCCACCCAGCCCGAACTGGGGTTCGATGATCAACGAGAACAGGATCGGCGTGACTCTGAACTCCTGGGGGACGACCGTCCCGTGCCTTCTCCTCGCCGTCCTATGCGTGGGCCTGAACACCTTCACGGACGCAGTTGCCCGGGCGGCGCTGGGTACCGATCGTGCCGACCGGCTGCTACTCACCGAGGCCCTCGGCGAGTCTGAGGGGGTTACTGCATGAGTGTCGACACGCCGTCCGCAGAGGTGCCGCGGCTCTTGGTCCGGGACCTGACGGTCGTGACCTCGCGATCGGGCGCCGAGGTGGTTCAGGCGGTAACACTTGAGATCGCATCAGGCCAAGTACTTGGCATCGTAGGCGAGTCGGGTTCGGGCAAGACGACACTGGGGCTGGCCCTGCTTGGATACGCGCGCCGCGGCCTTCGGATCGACCGCGGATCGATTGAGCTGGATGGAAAGGATCTCCTCAGCCTTCCCTCCGGAGAGCTCCGTTCGGCTCGTGGCTCGGTGGTCTCCTATGTTCCCCAGGATCCCGGAACTGCCCTCAACCCGTCTCGTCGTGTCGGGCCGCAGCTGCGTGAGGCCTTGACGATCCACGGGGTGAACCGTAGACAGGCGGCTGACCGGGTCACGGAGCTGCTGGCCGAGGTTGGGCTTGAGTCGGTTCCGGGGATTCTCTCGGCGTATCCCCACCAGTTGTCGGGCGGTCAGCAGCAGCGTGTCGTGATCGCAATGGCCTTTGCCTGTCGCCCGCGGTTGATTGTTCTTGACGAGCCAACGACAGGACTTGATGTCAACACCCAGCGGACAGTTCTGGACACCGTCCGTTCGCTCTGCGCGAGATACGGCGTAGCCGCAGCCTACGTCAGCCACGACGTCGCCGTAGTTCGCGAGATCTCGCAGAGAGTGGCCGTCGTCTACTCCGGACGTGTGGTCGAGATTGGGCCCACGGAAGAGTTGTTCACAAGTCCGCAGCACCCGTACACCAGAGGTCTACTTCAGGCCGTGCCGGCCGCGGATCAGAGCCTCGTTCTCACAGGCATGGAAGGGTTTCCCCCTCGACCTGGCCAACGTCCACCAGGATGCGCGTTCGCGCCCCGTTGCCCGGTTCGCATCGATCAGTGCATGACCGAGCGCCCGGCTCTCCTTCCAAGCGGGCGGGCCGAACACCTGGCTCGCTGCCACCTCGTCAGCAGTAGCCATTCGCTACTGCCCCTGCCCAAGCGTCGCGCCAGCCTCGGTCTCACGGCCAGCGCCACCGAGGCCAGCGTGATCTCGATCGTGGGGCTCACCGCGAAGTACGGCACCAATGTCGTTCTAAAGGGGGTCGACCTCCACGTCGCTCCGGGCGAGTGCCTGGCCGTCGTCGGGGAGTCGGGTTCGGGCAAGACAACGTTCGCACGATGCCTGAGCGGACTCCACCTCGACTGGTCAGGTTCGATCATGTTCGAGGATGCGGCGGTGCCGGCCGGCATCAAGAACAGGTCGAAAAGGGTTCTCCAAGACATCCAGTACATCTTCCAGAATCCGTACGCTTCGTTGAACCCGCGTCGCACGATCGGATCCCTCATTGCGCAACCGCTCGACCAGTTCGGGGCCCTCTCCAGGAATGAGAAGCAGCAGCGGACGCTCGCCTCCCTCGACGCTGTGTCCCTCCCCCCGGACTTCCTCGATCAGTACCCGGACCAGCTGTCTGGGGGTGAGCGCCAGCGAGTGGCCATCGCTCGCGCCCTGGTTGTTGAACCGCGGGTGCTCATCTGCGACGAGATCACCTCGGCTCTGGACGTCTCTGTACAAGCCTCCGTGGTCGAGACCCTCTCAACCCTTCAATCGGAGAAGCACCTGTCCTTGGTCTTCATCACGCACAACCTCCCTTTGGTGCGGAGCATCGCTCAGCGGGTCGTCGTCCTGGACCAGGGCGTGATAGTCGAAACGGGTCCGACCGAGTCGGTTCTGGACCACCCGCAGGCCGACTACACCAGGGTGTTGCTCTCAGCCGCGCCGGGTGAACCGGACGTGTGGTGAGTCAACCAGCCGAAGGTCTCGCCGAAACTACATGTAAGCGGCTGCATGACCTCCAGAGCATGAAAGCCGTGATCTGGAGATGATCGCCTATGAGCAACGATAAGAAGCAGTCGCATGGTGCTGGCGCGGAGTTGGTCCTTTGGGGCGATCAGCAGGGCCTGGGCCCTGGCCTCAGAGCCCTGCGAGGGTGAAAACCGACCCACACAGTCGCCACAGGGTGTCAATGTCCGTTGCGTTGCTCGGTTCGGGTGAGGGCTTCCAGGGCGTGGTCGTGGGTGTCGGACAGGGTGTGGAGGTATTTCTGGGTGGTTTGGATTTGGGAGTGGCCGAGGCGTTCCATGACGGTCTTCAGGTCGGCACCGCCGGCGAGGAGCCAGGAGGCGTGGGCGTGGCGCAGGTCGTGCACCCGAACGTGAAAGCCAAGTGCCGCGGCTTCGAGCGTTGGGAGCCAGTACCGCGTCCGGAAGGTGTTGCGACTCAGGGGGTTGCCGCCGCGCCCTTCGGCCGATGCGAACAGCAAGTCGTCGCGGCCGAGGTCGAGGCGCTGGATGTGCCGGCCCAGGAC
>Ga0075021_10001033_pt1 | contig 14275 bp, 12 predicted proteins | sample ColStrG_CSR_2012_FD_72749 | JGI IMG/M metagenome (GOLD analysis project Ga0075021, IMG submission 72749) | Freshwater sediment microbial communities in response to fracking from Pennsylvania, USA - Cold Stream Run_MetaG_CSR_2012 | ecosystem: Environmental > Aquatic > Freshwater > Creek >...
TCGTGCATCTCAGCGCCGTGCGGGGTGGCGATCTCCACGCCTCCGGAATGAGTCGCAACCTGAATCACCGGGCAGTTCTGCGTGAACCGCACTCCAAGTTCCCGGCACACCGCACACAACGCAACCACAACCTCACGCGGATTCACTAGGCCATCGCCAGGATAAAATCTCGCGCCCTCGAGACCTTGCGCGCGAACCAGCGGCCACGACGCAGCAACTTCCGCTAGCGTCACAGATGCGGAATCGATTCCTATCTTCGACTGGCGCGCCACGCGCTCTTCCAGCGCGGCCAACTCCGCCTCTGAATAGGCCAAATCAAGCGCGCCGCACTCCTGAAAATCGACGGCAAGACCGCAGGCTTCTCTCAATTCGCGAATGAAATTGGGGTAGATCCGGTGCGATTCCATGGCGAGTTGCGCCAGTTCGGAAGGCTCATCGATTTCGCCGCCGGGTGCCAGCATGCCTGCTCCGGCCCAGCTCGCTTCGCCGCCCATCGTCCCTTGGTCGAAAACACTGACGCGCCAGCCGCTCTGCGCCAGCCGCCAAGCCGAGGCAAGACCAATAATGCCGCCGCCCGCAACAGCGATGGAAGGCTTAAGACTCAAGCCGTTTCCCGGACAGCCTCCACTTCGCTGCTCGCTTGCTTCACCACATCAAGGAATGCCTTCGCCGCATGGCTCAGCGCGCGGCGCGCCGGATACACCAGCCTGATCTTGCGCTCCACGTTTAGTTCGTGTACGCGAATTTCCCGCAGCAACTCCTGCTTGAGTTCCTGCTCCACGCACATTCGGGGCAGAAACGCGACGCCTTCATTGTCCTGCACCAAGCGGCGGATCGTCTCCACCGTGGGCATCTCTACATCCATGTTTAACGGCACTTTATGCCGCTGGAACTCGCGAATCACGGTCTCGCGATACGGTGAAATCACGTTGTGCGCGATAAACGTTTCCATGTCGAGTTCCGCAATCGAAATATCGGTGCGTTTTGCGAAGCGGTGCTGCGGCGAAACAATCAACGTCAATCGGTCGGTGAAGATGATTTGCGAAAGCAAATGCTCATCGCCCGGGTCGTAACTGATCACGCCAAGTTCCAATTCGCCGTCCAGAAGCTGCGAAGGAATTTTGCTCGATTCCGAACGCCGCACTTGCACCTTGATCTTGGGAAACAGCCGCCGGTACTGCTCGATGTGCTGGATCAAATACAGCGTTGTCGACTCGTTGGCGCCGATCGCCAACCGCCCCGCGTAATTATCTTTCAGCTCGCGTAACGAGTTTTCCAGGTCTGCTTCAAGGTTCTGGAAGCGCTTCGCATACTCTAGTACTACCCGGCCAGCGTCCGTTAACAAAAGCTCGCGGCCCGAGCGGTCAATCAGTTTCTCTTTCAGGTCGCTTTCTAAACGCTGGATAGCAATGGAGATAGCGGGTTGCGTGCGCAGCAGTTTTTCACCGGCCCGGGAGAAACTCCGTTCCGTCGCGACCGTGAGAAACACTCTTAGAGGATATAGTTCCATAACGCTCACCGCTTTGAGCGTTTATGTCATCATTATAACTAATGCTAGACCAGAAAACTATAAATTTGCATAATCTTTGTTTGGGACCTAGGATGAAGAGGTGGAGGCGGTCCTTTTGAGCAGAGTTTACATTTTCGACACCACGTTGCGTGACGGAGAGCAGTCGCCAGGCTGCAGCATGACGATGCCCGAGAAGCTGAAGATGGCTGAGGCGTTGGTCGATTTGGGCGTGGACATTCTTGAAGCCGGGTTTCCCATCGCTTCCGACGGCGACTTTGAAGCCGTCGACGCGGTCAGCAAACGGTTCCCCTGGGTGCAAGTCGCGGCGCTGGCGCGGTCGTGTACCACCGACGTCGAGCGTGCCGCCCAAGCGCTCAAGCATGCCAAGCGGCCGCGCATCCACACTTTTATAGCAACCAGCGATATTCATCTCGTTCACAAGTTGCGCAAGAGCCGCCAGCAGGTGTTGGACGAAGCAGTGGCGGCGGTAACACTCGCGCGTAATTACACCGATGATGTCGAATTCTCCGCCGAAGACGCCACGCGCACCGACCCCGACTATTTAGAACAAGTCAGCCGCGCGGTGGTCGAAGCGGGCGCGCGTACCGTGAACTTGCCCGACACCGTCGGCTTTTCCGTTCCCGATGAATACGCCGAATTGATTGGCCGCATGGTGAAGGCTCTCGGCGATCGAGCCATCATAAGTGTACATTGCCACGATGACTTGGGCTTGGCGGTGGCGAATTCGCTCGCGGCGATCAAAGCCGGCGCACGGCAGATCGAATGCACGATCAACGGCATCGGCGAACGCGCCGGCAACGCGGCGCTGGAAGAGATCGTTACCATCATGAAGGTGCGCAACGACCGGATGCCGTTCGAGACCAAGATTCACAGCGAGAAGCTGTTTCCGGCGAGCCAATTGCTCACCCGTTTCATTTCGTTTGGTCCACAACCGAACAAAGCCATTGTGGGTGAGAACGCTTTTGCGCATGAAGCGGGCATTCATCAGGACGGCTATTTGAAGAATCCCGCCACCTATGAAATTGTGAGCCCGGCCAGCGTGGGCGTGCCTGAGAGCCGGTTGGTCCTTGGCAAGCACAGCGGACGGCATGCGCTTAAAGACCGTGCGCAAAGCCTTGGGCAGGATCTCTCCCGCGATGAGTTGGACGAAGTCTACAAGCAGTTCACGCGACTCGCCGACAATAAGAAAGGCTTGCGCAACGACGAGATCCTGGCGCTCATCAAGAGCGTGAAGGCGCAATCCGTGCCGGCGGGCGCCGCGAAATAATGAATTTGTCGATATTGACTCTGCCCGGCGACGGAATCGGCGTCGAGGTAACGCGCGAGGCGGTTAAGGTTCTAAAGCATGTGGCCGCCACAAAAGGCCATACGCTTTCCATGAGTGAGGGGTTGCTCGGCGGGATTGCCATTCATAAGACCGGCAATCCTCTGCCTGACGAAACCCGCGAACTGGCGTTGAAGGCCGACGCTACCTTGATGGGCGCGGTCGGCTTGCCGGAATTCGACAATGCGCCGCCCGAGAAGCGGCCGGAGCGCGGCTTGCTGGGTATCCGCCAGGCGTTGGGTGTGTATGCCAACTTGCGGCCGGTGCGCTCCTACAAGGCTCTGCTGGATTCGTCGCCGCTCAAGAATGAGCTGGTCGATGGCGCGGACATGATCATCGTCCGCGAATTGACCGGCGGTTTGTATTACGGTACACCGCGTGGCATTTCGGGCAGCGGACCGGAAGAGCGCGCCGTTAACACCATGGTCTACACGCGGGCGGAGATTGAGCGCGTAACCAAGATGGCGTTTGAGCTGGCACGCAAGCGCCGCAAGAAAGTCACCAGCGTCGACAAGTCGAACGTCCTTGAAAACTCGCAATTGTGGCGGCGCGTGGTGGTGGAAGTAGCGGCCTCCTATCCGGATGTGGCGCTCGATCACATCCTGGTGGACAACTGCGCCATGCAGCTTGTGCTCAATCCCAAACGCTTCGACATTGTACTCACCGAAAATCTCTTCGGCGATATTCTAAGTGACGAAGGCGCGGTTCTGGCGGGATCCATCGGCATGTTGCCTTCGGCGTCTATCGGCGGCAAGCGGCCATCGGGAGCCTGGGTGGGATTGTATGAGCCGGTGCATGGCTCAGCGCCCGATATCGCCGGACACAATAAGGCAAATCCGCTGGGCGCGATCGGGTCGGTGGGCGCGATGTTGGAATACAGCTTCGGCCTGGTGGCGGAAGCGCAGGCTGTTTACGCGGCCATGGAAGATGTGTTGAACAGCGGGCACGTCACAGCCGATTTGCGGCCGTCGGGCAAGCCCGCCACGACAAGCGAAGTGGGCGACGCCGTGTGCGAAGCTCTCTAAAGGATTTATGCAGCGCACAATCATAGAAAAAGTTTGGGACAACCACGTAGTGGCGGAGCGGGCCGGGACGCCCACTCTCCTCTATATTGACCTGCATCTGGTGCATGAAGTGACGTCGCCGCAGGCGTTCTCGGGCCTGCGCGAAAGAGGTCTCAAGGTCCGGCGGCCCGATTTGACCATCGGTACCACCGATCACAGCATTCCCACTCATGACCGCTCGCTGCCGATTATCGACAAGATCGCCGACGCGCAAATCACTCAGTTCGAAAACAACTGCCGCGATTTCGGCATTCCGTTTTATGGTCTGCACAGCAAGAAGCAGGGCATAGTCCATGTGATTGGCCCCGAGCAGGGGCTTACCCAACCGGGTATGACAGTGGTTTGCGGCGATAGCCACACGGCCACGCATGGCGCTTTCGGCGCGCTCGCTTTCGGTATCGGCACCAGCCAGGTAGAACATGTGCTCGCCAGCCAATGCTTGCTGCAAAGCCGTTCGCAAACCTACGCCGTGCGGGTTGAGGGCACGCTCAAGCCGGGAGTGGGCGCCAAAGACATCGTGCTCAATTTGATTTCGCGTATCGGCATCGGGGGCGGCAACGGCTGCGTGTTTGAGTACACAGGCTCGGCCATCCGCGCGCTTTCGATGGAAGAGCGCATGACCATCTGCAATATGTCGATTGAAGGCGGCGCGCGCGCTGGCTTAGTTGCTCCGGATGACACTACATATCAATATCTGGCGGGCCGCCCCGCTGCGCCCAAAGGCGCAGACTGGGACAAAGCGCTCAGCCTGTGGCGGCAGTTGCCGACCGATGCGGGCGCGACATACGACAAGAGCATCGATATCGACGCGAACTCGTTAGAACCCATGATTACGTTCGGCACCAATCCCGGAATGGGGATCGGTATCACGGCACTCGTGCCCGATCCGGCTTCGATCAATGACCCGGTCGAGCGCGACACGTTAGGCAAGGCACTGCGCTATATGGATCTGCCGGCGGGCAAAAGCTTGCTCGGCCATCCGATAAACGTGGTGTTCATTGGAAGCTGCACGAACTCGCGCATCTCCGATTTGCGCGCCGCCGCGCAGGTATTCAAGGGCCGCAAAGTGAATCCCAGTGTGCGCGTGATGGTGGTGCCGGGCTCGCAGCTTGTGAAGCAGCAGGCGCAAGCCGAAGGGCTCGACCGCATTTTCAAAGACGCCGGCGCCGATTGGCGCGAGGCGGGATGCTCCATGTGCATCGCGATGAACGGCGACCAACTCGCGCCCGGCGAATACAGCGTTTCCACCAGCAATCGGAATTTTGAAGGAAGGCAAGGAAAGGGCGGGCGCACATTCTTGGCAAGCCCGCTAACGGCGGCAGCCAGCGCGGTAATGGGCGTCGTCACCGACGTAAGGACGCTGCTGTAATAAGGATGGACTACTCTCGCAAACGCCCGCCCATGATTACGAAAAGAAAAAAGAGGGGACATTCCGCACGGTCGCAAGCCTTGCCCCTGAACGGACACTTTAGTGTTCCCCCTCTTTTTTCGTTGCCCTCCAGGCACTATTTTTCAACAGAGCGGTCCGTCCCCTTTTTTGTGCTCCCCGGTTAGCAGGAAAATCCCAATGGAAAAAGTAACTACATTCACCAGTCGGCTCGCGCCGCTCGCCATCGACAACATCGATACCGACCAAATCATCCCTGCCCGCTTTCTGAAAACGATTTCGAAAGTAGGTCTCGGCGACCAACTCTTCTACGATTGGCGTTATGACTCGGAGGGCAAGCCGAAAGCCGACTTCATCCTCAACAAACCTGAAGGCAAGGCGGCGCAGGTGTTGCTGGCCGGAGATAACTTTGGCTGCGGCAGTTCGCGCGAGCACGCGCCTTGGGCTTTGACGCAATATGGCTTCAAGGCGGTGATCAGCACGTCGTTCGCGGATATCTTCAAAGGCAACTCCGCGAAGAATTCGCTGTTGACGATCGTTGTTCCCGCCGCCGCCCACAAAGCCCTGTTTACGTCGTTGACGGCTAACCCGGCGGCAACCGTAACGGTGGATCTGGCACAACAAAAGCTGACACTGCCGGACGGTTCTTCGGTAACGTTTCCTGTGGACGAATTCGCCAAGCAATGCATGCTGAACGGCGTGGATGAACTGGGTTACATCTTGCACCAGGATGAGGCGATCAAGGCGTACGAAGCGAAGCGGACTTTGAGCGTGAACACCGAAGCGGCGGCGTAGGATGATTTCCGTCCGCCAGCTTCTGCGCTATCAACTCGATTTCACTACCTGGGCCGCGGAGCGCATGTTGAAAGCAGTCGCCGGACTCACCCCCGAAGAACTCAGTCAAGATTTCAAGACAGCTGACAAAAGCATTCTCGGCACGCTGACTCACATTTATCGAGCGGAGCGTGTTTGGTTGATGCGCCTGCAGGATAAGAAGGTTGATTTCCGAGTGGAAGGTGACGATACACTCGCCGCGCTTCAGAAAAATTGGCCGGAACTCCGCAGCGGCTGGGCCGACTGGGCGCGGGCCCTAAGCGAAGAAGCTGCTGCCGCCGATTTCAAGTATTCTGACCTCAAAGGCAATGCCTGGATGCAACCGGTTTGGACGATCGTGCTGCATGTGGTGAATCATTCCAGCCATCATCGCGGTCAGGCCATTGGGTTTATGCGCGCGCTGGGATATACGCCGCCAAATGTCGATCTGATCACGTTTTCGCGCGAGCGGATATGAAATTCCGGGTACGCATTGCCACTGCGGTGAAATTCCTAGCGGGCGGCGAGGAGCGTCGAAACAGGAACGAAAAATCCAGGCAGCAAAGGCGAATCGATAGGATCGCCCCCTTGGAAAAGACGAATGCCGCTTTTTCTCCGCACGAGCAACTCGCCGTTTTCCGGGTCGAGGAGCCATACTTCATTGCTGCCGGCAGCCAGATAATCGTGGACTCTGCGGTTCACATCCATGGCGTGCTCAGAAGGGGAGAGGACTTCCACGGCGATGTCGGGAGCGAACGGAACCGGGACCGTTTTCAGATCCAACTGCCGCCAGTGATCGTCAAGGAATATTGAGAGATCGGGTTTGCGGATCGTGTCTTCGCCTATGCGGCAATCGGTCTCGCTGATGGCCCCGCCAATCGGGTTCCGGTCGAAATAGTTCCGGACAAGTTGTTCTATTCTGCCTCGGACGTTGGCGTGCAATGGAGTGGGACTAGGCAAGAGAATCGGTTCTCCATCCACCAGCTCATATGTTTCGTTGCCGGCTGTGCTCATTTGGATGAACTCATCGACAGTCATCAGCTCTTTGGTGGCCATAGGCGACTCCTTTCTTGGATCTGCCCTCATGTTATCGCAGCGGAGCAATCCGCCAAAGCGAAAAGGAAAAGGAGGCGGCTTACTGAACGCATGAAAATTCCATAATATAGCGGCTGTCTTCACATAAAGTCACCGGGATTTAGTAAAAAGGAATATATGAAGACCATTGCACTATCGATTGTTTTGCTGTTCGGCGCTGTTGGGCTGGCTCCGCTTTCCGCGCAAGTCAAAGACGATTTGAAGACCGCCGGCGAGAAAACCGGGGACGCCGTGAAAGTGGGCGCCAAGGATACAGTCAAAGGCACCAAGAAAGCCGCCAAAGCCACCGGCAAGGGCGTCAAGAAGGGTACTCACAAAGTAGCGAAGGTTACCGCGGAGGGGGCTGAAAAAGTAGAAGGCAAGACCGCGCCGAAGCAGTAAAACCTAGGGGGAGGGTTGGCTGGGACGCAGGGACTCGAACCCCGATACGCAGATCCAGAATCTGCAGTCTTGCCATTAGACGACGTCCCAAGGGCTCACCCGAAATTATAACAAGTGATTTCGAGAATCCGGCTTTCGCCCCCCGCGTGTGAAAGCCGGATCTCCGTTCGCTTTTCCGGAAACAATTCCGGGAAGCGCTCGCCCCACTCGATCAGCGTCAAAGCCGGACGGTCGAAGAGTTCTTCCAATCCGAGCCGCCTGACCTGCTCGGCGGTATCCAACCTATATAGGTCCGCGTGATAGACCGTCACCGGATTGCCGTATTCGTGGATCAGGGTGAATGTTGGGCTTGACACGTCGTCCGCGGCGGCGGCCTCGCGCCCTTCGACAATCCCCTTCGCCAGCGTCGTCTTGCCGGCGCCTAAATCGCCGATCAACAACACCACGCCTTGTGGCGGCAACAATTCTTTGGCAAAGCGCCGGCCCAAGGCGCGCGTTTCCTCGTCCGAATGCGTCTCAAACCACTGGCCGGATTTCATTCATCGCCTCCGGCAGATAGTCGAGTAAATCGGTGGCAAGGGTCGATTCTTCGCCCCAGCGTGCGCCCGCCAGTTCTCCGGCCCGGCCATGCAGCCAGACGGCTGCGACAACTGCGGCTTTCCAATCTTGCGGATGCTGCGCGACCAGCCCCGCGATCATGCCGGTCAGAATATCGCCGGTGCCGCCTTTGGCCAACGCGGGCGAGCCGGTGGGATTCACCCAGGATTCGCCGTCAGGGAAGGCGATCACCGTTCGGTCGCCTTTGAGCACCACGGCGACTCCGTGCTCGTCGGCCAAGTCCTGGGCCACAGAAAGACGATCCGCCTGAACATCCTTCACGGACAGGCCTGTTAGCCGGGCCATTTCGCCGGGATGGGGCGTGAGAATTCTGACTTTGCTGGTTCGGGGGAGCCCGCCTGCCAGAGCGTTGAGGGCGTCGGCGTCAACCACTGCCGGGACGTCGGCCTGCTCATAGACCGTTTTTACGAAACGAACTTGGTCCTCGGCGGTGCCGAGGCCAGGGCCAAGAGCCAGCACCGTCATCTTCTTGAGTAGGCTGAGAATCTGGGCGTCGTCGGTGAGCGGCTCCGTCATGAGTTCCGGGCGGTGGGAGTTGCCGCCGGGCGACGCGACCGTTACCAAACCAGCCCCGCTACGGTACGAAGCCAATCCGGTCATCAGCGGGGCTCCGTTCTTACCGACCGAACCCCCAGCTACCAGGACATGACCGTACATACCCTTGTTGGAGTTACGGATTCTTCTGGAGAATAAATGGCGAATATCATCTGGCGTAGTCTGGTTCAGGCGGAAGTTTGGGTTCGTTGCGCACAAAGCCTCCGGCGTGCCGATGGGCACCACTACCAGCTTGCCCATGAACTCATAGCTGGGCGACAAGCATTGGCTTCGTTTCGCAGAGGTGAAGGTGACGGTGTAGTCTGCCCTCACGAATTCACCGATTGGGTTCGTTGCGTCAGACGGGAGGCCCGACGGAATATCCACCGCCACCACCTTCACTAAAGGGAAACGGTTGTTGATGAGCCGGATTGCGCGCAGCGCCGGGCCGTTAGCTGCGCCGGCGAGTCCCGTGCCTAAAACCGCATCGATGACCACTGTGGCAAAGTTGGCTTCGTTCGGTAGTTCGTTCAGAACCGGACAGCCGCACGCCTCGAGCATTTGCCGGTTCGCCTGCGCGTCGCCGCTGAGCAATTCAGGTTCGAAAAGTTCGATGACAGTCAACTGGCGGCACAAGGCGCGGGTAAAAAGCTGGCGGGCGATGGCAAATCCATCGCCGCCGTTGTTGCCCTTGCCGCAAAACACTACCACGCGCTGCTCGCTCAGAGGCGCAAATGTTTCACGTAGAACATCCACCACACGGCTGGCGGCGTTTTCCATCAGGATCAAACCGGGAATGCCCCGCTCAACGGTGAGCCGGTCAACCTCGCGCATTTCAGCGGCGGTGAGAATCTTCACGCTGTTTGTACCTCGCGCGCCAGAAGCAGGGTCATGTCGTCTTGCAGTTCCGGCGTGCCGGTCCAACTGCGCACAGCTTCCAGAATGATCTGCAGGATCTCGCGGTCTTCGCGTTGCGCATGCTTCTTCACTAAGTCAATGAGACGCTCTTCGCCGAACATTTCGCCATACGGGTTCTCAGGTTCGGTGATGCCGTCGGTATAGCAAACCAGCAAGTCGCCGGGCTTGAGCGTAAGAGTGCTTTCATCGTATTTCGCCCCGGCAAAGGCCCCCACCACAGTGCCATTTGAATCGAGCGGCAGCACTTCACCATCGCGATATAGCAGCGGCGAAAGGTGGCCGGCGTTGGTGTAGGTGAGCTTGCGCGAGCACTCGTCGAAAGTGGCGAAGAAGAAGGTGGCGTACTTTTCGGGCGAGGTGTTGGCGAAGATCTGCTTGTTGAGTTTTGATACGACTTGCGAACAGTGCAACTCCGTGTTGGGTGGATTGGCCGAAATCTGCGCGCGCAGCGCGGCCTGAATCGTCGCCATGAGTAGCGCCGCAGAGATGCCTTTGCCCGCCACATCGCCGATGGCGAACGCCATCTTGCCGCCCTCGATCTCCTGGTAATCGTAGTAATCGCCCGAGACCATGCGGGCCGGGTCGCAACAGACAGTCAGCTTCAGGCCGCGCAACGGCGGAGCTTCTTTGGGATAAAGCTGGTTCTGCACCTCGCGGGCAATTTCGATTTCGGCTTGCAAACGCTCCTTTTCCTTCTCCACCGAGAAGAGCCGCTCAAGGTTGCTGGTCATTTGATTGAAGGACTCGCTGAGATCGCCCAGTTGATCGCGGTCGCGCGCCGGAATGCGGTGCTTGAAATCGCCCAGCAAGACGCGGCGCGTACCCTCGTAAAGCTGGTTCACGGCAGTGGTGAGCCGGTGGGAGAGAGAAACGCCGATGGTAACGGCCACCGCTTCGACCACCATGAACAGGATCACCACAATAAAGAAGAGCAGGGCGAGGGTGCCACGGATGGTTTCGGACTTGGAAAAGACGGAGGACAGGACCGCCGAGGGGCGCGAAACGACCCAGAGCACGGCCTCGTGAGTTTTGTTGGGGGAATCGACGTGGTAGTGCTGGACGTTGGTGGGCAGGAAGACGGGGATATCGAGGGTGCTGACGGCGGGCGGCAGATGAATGCGCCGACCCTCGAAGCCGGCAATCTGCGAACGCCCCGCGGCTTCTTTCACTTCAATGAGCGCGATGTTTCCCAGGTTAGGCACGAGGTTTTCCACGAGTTCGTCGGAAAGCGGAGCAAGTACGCTGACCTGAGCATCGCCGGTGGCGCGGAGAGCCCAACCGTAGAAGCGCTCCCGCCAGAACAGCAAGCCATCGGCACTCTTCCAGCGGGCATCGAGCTTTAGTTCGGCGCTATCGGGCGGGTAGCGATGCTCGCCGGATTCGTCGTTGACGTAGAAAGCGATGCCGGGAAACGTCTTGCCGAAAGCCTCGGTCATTTCGGCGGCGGCGAAAGCGCGCCTATCGACGGGCTCATGGGTGAGGGCGTCAACGGTTGCCGCGAGCGGGTCGAGTTTGCGTTCGAGCGCCGACGTGGCCAGGTAGATGGCGAGGTCGTTGGTGAGACCCCAAATGCTCAATCCGACCAATACAAAGAGCAGAAGAATGGGCAAGACGCCCATCAGGCCATAGACGAACAGCAGGCGATTGCGGACGCTCCACAGGGAATGGCGCTGCACGAAGCGCAAGCCGCGGAAGGCCAGGACCGCACCGAGCGGGAACAAGACGAAGAGCGTCAGAAAGGCCGGGATCATGCGTCCCGACAAGTAAAACGCTGTGTAGAGCGCCAGCGCGAGGAGGAAGGCGATGCCCGATTTGCCGAGACGCTTTAGCAATTGTCGGTACGCAATCATCACCTAGACATTATCGCGGGTTGGGGGGTGCTAGGCCCTGGGGTTTGTCCGGGGCTGCTCATTCGTCGTTAGAATATGGCTATGTCTGCTTTCGGCCAAGATTTGAAATTCGCCATCCGCTCGCTGTATCGCAGCAAGGGCCTCACCATAACCGTTGTACTTACGCTGGCGTTGGGGATTGGGGCCAACGCGGCCATCTTCAGCTTGGTGCGCGGCGTACTTTTGCGCCCGTTGGTGAACCGCGATGAAGACCGCTTGCTGTACATCCGGCAAAGCGCGCGCGGGATCGGCGCCGACAATGCGGCCTTTTCGGTACCGGAGATTCAAGATCTACGCGCCGGCATCAAATCTATCAGCGAGTTCGGGGATTTTTCCACCATTGGCTTTACTATGATCGGACTCGGCGAACCGCGCGAAGTGCGCGCGGGCGTGGTGGGCGGCTCCTACTTCAAGGTGATGGGCCTGCGCCCGGTGCTGGGTCGGCTGCTTGACCAGCGCGACGACGGAGCCAATGCGGCAGGCGCTGCGGTTCTGACCTACCGCTTTTGGAGCACAGTGCTGAAGAGCGATCCGGCGGTAATCGGCAAGAATATTCGTCTTGGCACGCGCTCCGCTACGGTCGTCGGCGTTTTGGAACCCTCGGTTCCGTATCCAGCCGAGACCGAACTGATCGCCAATGTCGTGACCAGCCCGCATCATCTTTCGGCGACGATGGTGACGGGCCGCGTTCACCGCATGACCGAGCTATTTGGCCGGCTTGCGCCCGGAGCAACGTTGGAAGGAGCCCGCGCCGAACTGCGCGCAGTTTATGCCATCATGATGCGCGATCATCCCGAGGCGTATTCCAAGAAAGCGCATTCCGAGATTGAGGTGACGCGGCTGCGCGATCAAATTACCTCAAAGGCCAAGACCGTTTTGCTGGTGCTGCTGGCCGCCTCTCTACTGATATTCGTGATTGCTTGTTCAAACGTCGCCAACCTCATCCTGGCGCGTAGCGTGCAGCGCGAGGGCGAACTGGCGATTCGGGCGGCGCTGGGCGCATCGTCGATGGCGCTGCGCCGAACACTTCTCGCCGAGAGCCTCCTACTCTGCGGCGCGGGCGCGGCAATTGGCGTATTGAGCGCGCGGCCGATGGTGGCCGTGCTTGGCCGTTATGCGTCGCGCTTTTCGGTGCGTGCCCTGGATCTCACAGTCGATTCCAGCATGCTCTGGGTGGGCGTGTTGCTGGCTGTGCTCGCCGCGGTGCTGTTGGCCTTTGTGCCTCGCCTGCCATCGCCGGACAGATCGCGCGGTTTTGGCCTGGCCGCTAGCGGCTTGCGCATCACGGGCGGCGCGGGGACCCGGCTGCGCATATTCGCCATGACGCAGATTGCCGCTTCGTTCGTGCTTTTGGCGGGGGCAAGCAGTTTGCTAAACACGCTCATCGCCTTGCAATCGGTCGAGACGGGTTTCGACATCCGTCACGTGCTGGCCTTGAATGTGCCGGTGATGTCGTACGGCAAAACGCGCGAACAAGTCCTGGCTTTCTATAAGGAGTCGATGCGGCGCATCAAGGAGTTGCCGGGCGTCGACAATGTCGCCGTGGGAACGCAGGTTCCGTGGCGCGATGCCGGGGCCTTTGGCCCGGGATTTCAATTCTCGGCCGACGGGCACGTGCGCGCAGCCGGTGAAGAAGATCCGCGCGGGCGATTTCGCATTGTGTCGCCGGGTTTCTTCGCATCGCTCGGAGTGCCTATGATTGCGGGCCGCGATTTCAATGAAGGAGATCGTGACGGCAAAGAATCGGTGGTGATCGTCAGCCAGAGCCTCGCGCAACGGATGTTTCCGAATCAAGATGCCGTGAACCGTCACATCATGTGGACCGATCCGGTGATGAAGTTCGTCGATGTAAGCATGGCCCCGCGGCGGATCGTCGGCGTGGCAGCCGATGTGGACGACGAGAACATTGTGCCCGGCCCGGCGCTGACGGTCTATCATCCCGTCGAGCAGGAACAGCTTTGGGTCGGGCGGCTCTTTGTCCATGCGCATGTCGATCCGCGGCCGTTGATTTCGCCCGTTACGCAAATCATTCGCAGCCTATCGATTGACCAGCCGGTGGAGCACGCCGCCACGCTGGAGGACATTCGTGCCGAAGTGCTGACGCCCGACCGCTTGAACACGGTGGTTTTCGGCGGCTTCGCTTGCGTGGCGCTGGCCATAGCCGTGGTGGGGGTGGCGGGCGTATTGGCGTTTTCGGTCTGCGGAAGGACGCGGGAATTCGGCATCCGTCTGGCGATCGGTTCACAGCGCCGGCAACTGCTGGCGTCTGTCATCATGGAAGGCGCAGTAATGGCGGCGGCCGGGATTGTGATTGGGGCAGTGGGCGGATTTGCGCTGGCGCGCACGGCGGCTAGCTATCTCAGCGATCTTAAGATGCCGGGGGTTACGCCGGTGATTGGCGCGGTATTGGTGTTGCTGGCGGCGGCGATTGTCGCCTCGGCATTGCCGGCGGCGCGGGCCGCGCGCATTGATGTGATGCAGGCTTTGCGGTCGGAGTAACGGTTTTCGTAAAACCCCGAAAAAACAGTTGACTTTCCTCCTCGCAGGGTAGTATTTTGGCGATTCGGTTCTAAAATCTGCTTGATAGGCTATAGTCGTGTAGAACCGACTCTGAAGGGCTTGACGCGAAAACGAACGGATGGAGAAACTTCAGACCACACTCGAATCAACGTTACAGAGCGTCGATCAGGCGGAGGAGTTGGTGATGAGCGAAGCCGGCAA
>Ga0075021_10001035_pt1 | contig 14265 bp, 9 predicted proteins | sample ColStrG_CSR_2012_FD_72749 | JGI IMG/M metagenome (GOLD analysis project Ga0075021, IMG submission 72749) | Freshwater sediment microbial communities in response to fracking from Pennsylvania, USA - Cold Stream Run_MetaG_CSR_2012 | ecosystem: Environmental > Aquatic > Freshwater > Creek >...
GGGTAAGGCCTATGACGTAAACGTGTGGAGCGTGCCCGAGACGCGCCGGAGCATGGACGATATACGCAACCTGCCCATCGACACGCCAAACGGCGGCCAGGTGCGGCTAGCGGATGTGGCTGACGTGCAAATCAGGCCCTCGCAAAGCGTGATTTACCGCGAGAACGACTCGCGCCGCATCGATGTCGCCGCAAATGTGTCTGGGCGGGATCTGAACGTGGTCATGAGCGAAGTCAATGACAAGTTAGCGAAGGTGTCAATCCCGCTTGGCTATCACTACGAAGTGCTCGGCGAATATACTGAGCGGCAGGCCGCACAGACGCGCTTGCTCATTTTTGCAGCCGCGGCGATACTGGGTGTATTCCTGATTCTGTGGGAGTCGTTCGGCAACGGGCAACTCGCCCTGCTCGGATTCATGACGTTGCCCTCGGCGCTGGTAGGTGGAGTGCTGGCGGCCTACTTCAGCGGCGATGTGATCTCGCTTGGGTCGCTAGTTGGTTTTCTGACCGTGTTTGGCATCGCAGCCCGCAACAAGATCATGCTGATCAACCACTACCAGCATATGGAGAAGCATGAAGGATGGAGCTTTGGCCCGGAGCTAGTGCTGCGTGGCGCCAGCGAACGGTTGTCGCCGATCCTGATGACGGCGCTTGCGACTGGGCTGGCACTCGTGCCGCTGGTCGTCGTCGGCGACTTGCCCGGCCACGAGATCGAGTATCCGATGGCGGTTGTCATCCTCGGCGGCCTGGTTACGTCGACTTTGCTCAACCTGTTCGTGGTGCCCAGCTTGTATCTGCGCTTCGGCAAGATCAAGGTAGCCCGTCGCTCAGTGCGTGTAGCTATGACACCGACCCCAACCGTCGCACGCTAGTCTCGAGTCTCGAATAGCCTCGAGAGCCGGGAAAGCCTCGAGCGTATTCATAGCAAGGAGCCTGTCGTATGAGTTATATCAATGGCAATGGCAACGCCAACGGCGCAAAGCCGCCAAATCCGCAACCTGAGGTCTTATCTGCCAACCGGTTGCGCAAAGAGTATGGATCGCGAATGGCGCTGAAGGACTTATCCTTCTCGCTCAGGGCCGGGCGCGTGATGGGTTTTCTCGGGCCAAACGGGGCCGGCAAGACCACATCGATCCGGATCCTGACGACGATGCTCGAACCGACCTCTGGTTATTTTCTGGTCGACGGGATCAGCTCGAAGCAACCCGAGCAAATCCGTCAGAAGATCGGCGTCTTACCGGAGGGCATGGGCTTGCCGAAGCGCGTGACCGGCATCGAATACCTGACCTATTTTGGTCAGTTGTATGGCCGGTCGGCATCGACGGCGAAGGCGACTAGCCGTGAACTCTTGAAAGACGTCGGCATGCAAAACCGGGGTGATTCCGAGATGGGCAGTTACAGCCACGGCATGCGCCAACGACTGGGGATCGCACGCGCGCTGGTCAACGACCCAAAAGTGATTTTCCTCGATGAACCGACGCTGGGTCTCGACCCGCGCGGACAAAAGGAATTGCTCTCGTTGATCCAACGCATCGCGCGCGAGCGTAACACGGGCATCGTTTTGTGCAGCCACCTGTTGTCGGAGATCGAAGGTATCTGCGACGACGTGATCATCATGAGCGCGGGTCAGGTGGTGGCCAAAGGCACAGTGGCCGAGGTGATCGGCAACACGCAACTCAATGTCGACCAGCGCAACACGATCCGTGTCCGCGTTCCGCCCACGTCCATTGTGCAAGCGCGGCAGGTTTTGGAGTCTTCGCCCCATGTCAAGCAGGTGATGCATGTCGACGAGACTGGTGGCTGGGTGATGGTGCAACTGACTGATAAAGCGAGCGCGGATCCGGCCACGGAGGCCAACGCCCGAAATAGCATTCTGGCGGCGCTGATCCAGGTGGGGATTCCGATCCAAGGCTTCGAATCAGCTGGTGGCCGGTTGCAGGACGTCTTCCTGCAGCTTACGGCAGAGGCGATCCAATGAACGGCGCATCGACTACCTCGACTACGCCAGTGTGGCGGCTGGTCCTCAAGCAGGAACTGACCGAAATGTGGCTGGGCGGGCGGGCGCTCAATCTGTTGATCGTGTTTTGCCTGCTGCTGTCGATCACAGCCTATCTGCTCGGCACGAACAGCGAACTGAGTCTGACACCCCCTAGAGAGATGGAGGTGATCACGCTACAGGCCATCATGGCCTTTGGTTTGTTTATCGGTCTGGTGCTTGGCGCCGATTGCATCACCGGTGAACGCGAACGGGTCACGCTTGAACCGCTTCTGTTGTCGTCGGCCAGCCGGCAGCAAATTGTGCTGGGCAAGTTTCTGGCGGCGCTTTCGCCCTGGCCGGTGGCGTTTTTGCTGTCCGTTCCATATCTGATCGTACTCGCGCAGGGCGATGCGGTTATGGGCCCATCCCTAGTATGGGGTGCGGTATTTGGGACGCTGCTCGCAATCGGCTTTACCTGCGTCGGCATGCTGGTGAGCATCTGGTCGAACTCGAGCCGGATCAGTTTGTTCATCAGCCTCTTGATTTTTCTGGTTTCCCTACTTCCGGGACAACTGCCCGGCGAGGTCAAGACTTCGTTCGTGGGCAGGATCATGCAGGTCGTTGACCCGCTCGAGTCTACCAATCAGTTCCTGCAACAAGGTCTTATTGACGGGGCGCAATGGAGCGTCGTCTTGATCTACCTAGTCGCGTGTATTGTGGCGACCATTGTGATACTCGCTGTGCTCTTCCTGTATGCCGCGCCGCGCCTTGGCCTCGATGGCGGGGCTCGCATCGCGCGGCCGATATGGAATCGTATGGAGGCAGTCAAATGAGCAATCTTCCAAAAGTGAACGAACAAAGGGTGATCCCCTTGACGCGGGCGCAGCCTGCGCAAATGACACACCAGCCGGTATGGTGGCTGGTCTGCAAGCAGGAGTTAGTTGATCTGTGGATCCGGGGACGGGTGCTCCTATTCCTGATCGTGTTCGCCGTGCTCATGTCGGGAACGGCGATCGCCCAGGAAAAGGAGGGCCAACTGAGCCTCATTCCACCCGCAGAGACTGTCTTCATCCTCATTCAGTCGACCATTACATTTGGTCTCGTGATTGGGCTGATCATCGGCGCCGATAGTTTCAGCGGTGAACGCGAGCGGATGACGCTTGAACCCCTCCTGCTGACGCCGGGCGGCCGGGGGCAAATCGTGTTGGGCAAGTTCCTGGCCGCACTGTCGCCTTGGCCGGTGGCATTTGTGTTGTCGATTCCCTATACGATCCAGCTGGCCGGGGGGGATCAAATTGTGTGGCTGGCCCTAGAGCTCACCGCGATCATGGGCACGTTTCTTGCAATCGCCTTTACGGCCTTTGGCATGATCGTGAGTATCTGGTCGAATTCAAACCGGATCAGTTTGATTGTGACCTTGTTCGTATATCTGTTCTTCCTCATCCCCACCCTGTGGCCCGGCGTAGCCCAGAAGGGTGATTTGGGTTACATGCTCCAGCAACTCAACCCGATGCAAGGCACTAGTGAGTTCTTGGAGAAGATCATCGTCAACAACCGGTCTATCCAGGAGAAGCAAGCATATGCCATGGCGGCCTTCCTCTCGGCGATTGCCCTGCCGGCGTTGCTTTTCCTATACGTCGCGCCGCGCCTCAGGCTCGATGGTGACGCGCCGCGGCTTATGTTATCTTCCCAGCGCACGAAGGTCGCGAGTGTGTTGATCCTGGTCGGGTTGATCGCGGCGCTCGCGGTGGCTAGGCCCCTGCATGCTGCCCCCTTGTCTCAGGCTCAAGACACGGGCCTCAAGATCACGGTCGACCTCGATCACAAGACCATCAACGCCGGCGACCGGATCCGCTTCAATACCACAGTCACCAATCAGGGCAACACCAAATCGGCGCCATTTCACGTGTCGATGAACATCATCAAGATCGGATCGGGCGACCCGGTCGATCCTGAAGACTGGTCACCAGAGCGCTCGCAAGACAACGCCGCGCTCGAACCGGGTGCGACGGCAACGCAAGCCTGGGTGGTCCAGGGGATCCTGGAGGGCAACTACATGGTGTATATGACCGTCGTCCCAACGCCCAAGAGCGCCAACGAAACGAGCCAGACCACGTCCAGCAATGGTATCCATGTCTTAGTAAAAGCGTTTGCCAAGACCAATCCAGGCGGGGTGGTGCCCATTGCGCTTGGCATCCCAATCGTCTTGATCTTGGGCACCTTGGTGTTGCGCCGCAGCCGACGTCCGTCAGGTGAAGTCGGTAAACTGGACATGCAACCTAATTAGCCTAGGCCAGCCGGGTGCGTTAAGAGCCTAACCAAAATAACACCTTTCACTGCGACTTTTTGCGGCGGAAGGGCGTTGATTAGGATAGGCTCTAAGCGCTGAATAGACAGGGGATAAAGGACTATGGGTACGATTTGGTCGCGAAGATTGTCGCGGCGCGATGTTCTCCGGGCAAGCGCGCTGGCAGCTGGAACACTGTGGCTCACATCCTGCTCGGGTGGCCCAGGGCCAGCACAACCCACCGAGCCAAGCGCGTCTTCGACCTCCCCCAGCAAAACGCCCGAGCCAACCGACACCGTTGTCCCTACTGTCGATCCTAAGGTTGAAGCTGCTAGCACGGTGTCTCTGGACATCGGAACCGCAACTGGGAAGACTGAGTTCAAATACAATAAGGACACCCTGGAGGCGTCGGCTGGTTCGAAGATCAAACTGACGTTCACAAACAACACGAACAAGATGGATGAAGTTGGACATAACTGGGTGTTGGTCAAGCCCGGCCAGGAAGACAGTGTGGTGGCCAATGGCAAGAACGCGGGAGACACTGTGGACTACCTGCAGTCTGGTGATCCAGGCGTTATTGCCCATACCCGGCTGATTGAGGGTGAGCAAAAGGACACGATCGTATTTGACGCGCCGCCGCCTGGCAAATACACCTATCTAAGCACCTTCCCGGACCAGTATGCGAGCGGCATGAAGGGCACGTTTACGATCAAGTGACAGCCGATCAAGTGGGGGGCGCATTCGCCGAAAGGGGCAAGTTCTGCAGCGGCACGAGCGATTATGTCTAGACCACACAAAAGCATGTGTGGAATTTCGGTTCTTTCAATGGGCGCGAAAAGGTTCAGCCCCTCCCTTGAAATAGGCTGCGATTTCATCCGCTGTGGTGTGCGGCATCCGCGCATGATGAACTTTTGGCGAATGCACCCATCAAGAAATAACTGGACAAGGGAGTTGACATGCAGCGCATTCACGCCGTCTCTATGACGGCCGCATTGTTTTTGACGATTTCGACGACGGCCTGTGGAAGCCAGTCAGCGCCGACAGCGGCCCCAACGGCAGCTCCGACAGTTGAACCAACGGTTGCCCCGACAGCGGCCCCAACAGCGGCCCCAACAGCGGCCCCAACAGCGGCCCCAACAGCGGCCCCAACAGCAGCTCCGACAGCAGCTCCGACAGTTGAACCAACGGTTGCCTCGACCGCGGCTCCGCGGTCGGCATTGACGTCAACGGTCTCTGCTTTACCCACCGCGGCTATAAGTGGCACGACCGCGCAGAAGGACTTTGAGGATTTCGATCCCAAGCTTTTCGATCATTCCACCACCATTACGAACACATGGCTTCCCCTTCACCCGGGCATGCAGTTTGTATATGAGGGTGTAACCGACGACAATGGCAAGATGGTCAAACATCGCTTGACGGTGAATGTGACTGACTTGACCAAGGTGATCAGTGGGGTGCGTTCGCTCGTCAGTTTCGATCAGGACTTTGCCGGAGATCAATTGGCCGAGGCTGAGCTCACCTTCTACGCCCAGGATAACAGCGGAAATGTCTGGAGCATGGGTGAGCATCCGGAGGAATACGACAGCGGCAAGTTTGTCCAAGCACCAACCTGGATCCATGGGTTTCAAGATGCGCACGCTGGTCTTGCCATGCTCGCTAGCCCCCAGGCGGGAACCCCAAGCTATTCGCAAGGGTGGGGGCCAGCCGTTAGTTGGACAGATCGTGGACAGGTGCGTCAGACCGGGCAGAAGGTGTGTGTGCCGGTCAAATGTTACGACAACGTTTTGGTCATTGCCGAGAGCAGCAAAGCCGAGCCAAACGCGTATCAACTCAAATATTTTGCGCCTGGTGTCGGCGGTATCCGGACGGATTGGTTGGGCTCGGATGTGACCCAGGAAAAGCTGGAGTTGGTCAAGGTCACTCAGCTTAGCCCAGACGAGCTGACCAAGGTGCGCGAAGCGGCGCTAAACTTAGAGAAGCACGCCTACGAGGTCAGTAAGGACGTGTATGCCAAGACACCGCCCTCGGAAGTGCCGGAAGGTGCGCCAACGCAAGCCACCAGCGCGCCGGCAGCCCCAGCTGGCGCATTGGCCGGCACTGCCGTTGCCACCGATACGGCCGGAGGCAATGCCAGCGTGGCAAAAGAGGTGTTGGACATCGAGGCGAATATCGAAGATGCGATGGATGCGCTGGGCGGCAACAATTGGGCTGGCGCACATGACGATATTGCCAAGATGGGCGAGTCGTGGACCGCGTATCAGCAACATGCGTCAAAAGACGGTGCGTTGCAGGGCACGCTGGATGCGTTTGCCAAAACGTTCGGCCAATTGAAGTCCGCCGCTGATGCAAAGAACGTGGCAACAAGCTTGCAAGCTGCCAACGATTTGAGCGGTGTGGTGATGGATCTGTATGACGTCTATCACCCCGCCGCGCCGACCGACATAGGCCGACTAGACGTATTGGAGCGGCAGGTCAACCTCGACGTGAAGGGTAAAGACTTTGCGGCTGCTGCCAAGACGCTCGGGGCGATCAATACGACCTGGCAAAAGGTCAAACCGGCCATCTTGTCACACAATGCGGCCCAGGGTAAAGATGTGGCCGGGCGCTACGAAGCCAGTATTGCCGCTCAGTCCGAGCTTGTAAAAAAACAAGATGCCAGTGGTTTGCAAGACGAAGCCACTAAGAGTCTGGATATCGTGGATGCGCTTGAAAAGCTGTTCTAGTGGGGAATTGCCTGGCGAAACGCAGCCCCTCTCGCCAGGCTTCAAGCCTACGACTCCGACTGACCATTCCGCATACCCCGCATGACGCGGGCCAGCTTGAGCGACCTGATCGCGAGGAGGTTCTGTCAGCGGGGTCGGGTGATGAGCGCCTGTGTCATCAGATTTGACCCACCCAGGAGCGCTGCAATCGTCAACACAAGTCCCACCACACCCGCGATAGCGGACGCCGTGGTTAGTGGATCCTCCCAGCCAAGGTTAGAGACGATCAGGCGGCGTGGCGTTGCGCTGGGCAAGCTCCAATCAAAGCTCGCAGACACATCAGGCAGTCCCTTACGGCGGACGATGACTTGAATCGCCCACCGACCTGGCAGGCTCAAATATGTGCCGCCGACCTGATATCGATATTTGTCAATCTGGGTCGCGTCGACTGAGACGGCATCCAAATTGCGATCCAAATTCTTCATGCGTAAGATCACGCGTGCGATGGGCGCCGGCTCGGGTCTGCGTGAACTACTGGCCTCGATGATGAACAGATTTTGGCCGGGTCGGTTGGGTTTGACCGTGAATACAATCAGCAAGTCGTCCACGGTTTGAGCGGGTGAGGTGTCGGTCATGGGTGGATTGAATTCCGGTCCGTGTGCGGGTGCGCCCGCCGTGAGAACACTTGTGGCCATCATGATCAACCCGGCCACGACCAGTTCGGCCGTGACAGCGCGAGCGGAGACAGTTGGAACAGTAGGATTGGCGTCGACTTTCGGCCAGCGTATAACGCGTGCCAAGCGTGCGCTGAGCGATGGGTGCAGCCTGATCATGTTGCGAAAACCGAGCAGCGCGGCTAGAGCCACGAAGACCAACTTGACGATCAGGGCTTGACCATAGAGGGTCCCGATCAGGGCATCCGGGGACTGCACCTGACGCGCGGTGTTATATAGCCCCGTGACGCCGAGCAACCCAGCCCCGATCAGGGCCAGCGGTGTAAAGCGAGCCCAGGCTTCTAGGTTGGTCGTGGCCGGTACGCTTGACCGCTGGGCTGCAGATTGCCGAGCCGAGGACCGCCCTTTGACCGCTACGATGACCATCGCCCCTAAACTACCCAGCCATAGCCCGGCCGCCAGCATATGCCCAGCCGAGGCAGCGATGGCCAAGTCCATGCTCGCCTGAAGATCGGCCGCGTGACCCATCGCAGCCTGGGCCACACAGATCGCCAGGACCCATACGCAGGCAACCAGGGTTGACCCCCGCCCCCACGGCCAGACAAGGCTCAGCACCAGCGCGAGCGTCAGAGCCTGGCGGACCAGCCACAGCTGCCCCCAGCGGGTGCCGGTGAGCAACTTGGTCATGCTCGCGAGAAAGGTCGATGATGCCGCTTCGCTTCCAGCAAGTTGTGAGTTTTGCCACATGAGCCACGCGACGCCGGTGAACATGAAAAGAGCCCCGCATCCGATCAGGCTCCGGCGGAGCGTTTCCTGCTCCGGGTCAGACGCGCGAAAGATAAAGGTCATGGTCGCAACGCAACCGATGATCAGTGCCAAAAGGGCGTAGGTTGCCACTCGCAACCCGGCTTCGACTGGCGCTGGCCGCGCTTCGGTTGGTTGTTGCGCAGTCGCGGCACCCAGCACCGTCTTGCCGATGCCAAACACGCTATATCCGCGGGTGTAATGACCATCCGGTGCCAGGATGGTCCATGTCAGGTTGTATTCCCCGTCCGGCAGCGCGATTGTTTCGGGCACCTTGGCCACAAGAATATGCGCATCCGACGGGTCTAGATGCAGCTCTACCAGCGTGGTTTGTTGGCTGTGGGCGTCGATGAGTTTGATGTCGCTAAAGCTCGGCACCACCACTTGGTTGAACCATAGTTGAACTTCCTTGGGCGGCTTGTCAACCACGCTGCCGTCCCCAGGCAACACCTGCACAACACTCGCATGGGCTAGCACCGGTGTGGGTGGTGCCACGGCAAGCCAGGTCACCACACATACGAGTGCGCCTGTCAAAACCCCGGCCAGTGCCTTTGGCAATCTTAGCAATCTTGGCGCTTTCATGTCGCACCCCCATCCTTCGGGCGCCCTGCGCCGCTCTCCGCGCTATTTCGGCCATATGCTGCGGCCTCAACCCGGTTGCGCACACCCAGCTTCTGCAACACACCTGTTACATAATGCTTGATGGTCTTCTCCGACAGATTTAAGTGCTTGCCGATCTCTTTGTTGCTCTGACCCGTGGCGATCAGGTCTAGCACGCGTCGTTCTCGTTCGGACAATGCATCCCGAGGTGAGGCGTCATGGTTTGGGGTGTCATGCTGAGACAAGCTAGTCACAATCGTGGCGCCCAGAGATGGGGTGATATACCCTTCACCATTCTGGACAACGCGGACGATGCCAGCTAGTTCGCGTGCGCCGATCTCCTTCAACACATACGCTGCCGCACCGGCCTTAAATGCCGCTTGCACATGCATGGGATCGGCATCCACGGTCAGCATGATCACCCGGGTCGCGGGTGATACCCCGCGCACACGGCCGATCGCTTCGATGCCACCGCCCAAAATGCCGACATCCAGGAGGGCGATATCCGGCTGGCATTCCCGCGCCAGGTGTTCTGCCTCGTCGCTCGTGGCGCATTGCCCCACAACCTGAAAGGTAGCGTCACGCTCAAGCGCTGAAGCAACCCCGTCTCGATACAGCGGATGATCATCAATGATGAGGGCCCGGATCAGTGCTTGCATGGTTGTCATGATATGCCACTTGCTTAACGAGACTTGAGCTTTCGTTCCCACCTTGGCTTTAGCGCGTCTCAGAGCGCCGCAGGCGGGGTCATTGCCCCGAGTGCTGCACAATTGTATGGCTCATCCAGCCCAAACCGGACGAGCACCGTCGTGCCGTGACCCGGCTTGCTGGTCACCTGGAACAGGCCTCCGAGCTGCTGGGTGCGGTCGCGCATGCCTACGATGCCCAGATGCGCGTGCGAGGGATCGATCTGGCTTGGGTCAAAGCCAGGACCATCATCGGCAACCTCGACTTGTATGGTGTGTGCGTCACCTGTGATATACAGGCGCTGATTGATGCCCTGCCCGTGGCGATAGCCATTGGTGAGGGCCTCACGCACGATGCGGCATAGGGTAACCTTAATGGCCTGGGGCACATCGCCTGTCTGCCAGGCATCCACAAGCGCGACCTGGGTCCCGGTGCTGCATGCGTGGGACTGGGTCACGCACACAAGCGCGTCGTGCACATTCAGATCACCCACGTGCGGCAAAGCCAAATCAAGCGCGATGGCGCGGATACCGGCCATCGCGCTTTGCAATGTGTCCTTGATGACGAGCACGTCTTGCAAGTGGGTCGCGCTGATAGCGTCGGACTTACGCTTCTCATGGCCGTTCTGGTCGTCAAAGTAGGCATGAATTTGGTCCAGGCGGAGAAGCGCAAACCCCACGTCCTGAGCTGGACCATCGTGCAAATCTTCACCGACCCGCCGCACCGTCTTTTCGGACAATTCGACCGCTGCCGCTGCGGCCGCTTGGGCGCGCGCGTCAAGCGTGCCCTTGAGGTCTTGGTTGAGGTCATGCAATGTCTTTAGCGCGTGCATATGCTCGGCCAATTGGTGGGCCTGGCTGCTCAAGGTGCCCTTGATGTGCCGGATAGAGCCGAGTAAAACCAGGAGAATGCCCGCCGCGAAGGCCGCGATCACGAACCAGACCTGGCGCTGGCTGCCGCGAATATCGGCTTCCACTGCGTCTGGCAGTTCATGAAACTCGGCGACTGCGATCACCCGCTGTGTGCCGGTTTGCATGATGGGCCGATACAGCTCAAGCATGTCCTGACTGCTCAAGCGCTCAGACGGGCTCTCATCGCTGTCGCTCGTGAGCGGGCGGATACTCGCCACCGTCTCACCTGCTACGGCACGTTTGAGTTCTGTCGACGGCGGGAAGCGCTGTCCAATGGTGTTTGGATGCGTGCCAAACACCACCTGTCCGTCAACGGTCCAAATCTTGAACGCCACGACCTGTTGTCCAAATGCGGATGCCTGCACGGCGGCTTCGATGGCCCGTTTGTCGTCACCTGAAACAGCCTGGCCCTGGGCCAGCGACTGCATGTGAGGCTCGATGATGCTATCGACATATAAGCTGGTCGCTTGCGTCACGAGGCCCAGCGCGCTCGACTCTACCTGCGTAGACACCCACGCCCCAAGGCCGATGCTCGCGACAAGCACGACTCCCAGACCCACAACCGTGAAACGCTGCATCCGCGAAAATCCTTTCCAAGCTTTTCCGGCGTTATGAGAAATATCGTAGAGCATCATGCAGGTATAGATATATAGTCGTCATGCACCCAGAGTTACCACATCAAAATCACTACATCATTCGCAATGATTCACCACTCACCTTTCCCCCCACCTTTCGGCAAGACATAAAAACGGGCTCGCAGCCGGTGGACAACCGCTGAGCAATCGTCGGACAGCCGACGACCCTCTAGTCTGAATTTCAGTCCTCTTTGGTTATGTCATATGCGACTTTAGTCGCATGTCATCGCGCTATTGGTCCCGACGTGTTCGGGTCACTCGCTCGTATTCTAAGTTCTAGGACAAAACTAGAATACGAGCGCAATGCTCGTGAGAAATGAAACTCGAGGCAATTTATTGTAAGACTACGAATCGGTTGCGGAATAATCGAGATAGCGCGACTATACCCCTATGGGGAAATTATTTCCTATGCGATCGCTTAGGAATCGATGCGCTGAACGTCGGAATGTCACAGGGGTTGTAAGGAAACAGCGCATCACGATGTAGGCAAATTGCATAGCGAGCGTAAGAAAGTAACGTAACGATTGTAGAAAGTAGCGCACTTTACGCAAGGTGCGCTTAGAGCGTTTTACGACACCCACAGTTCACTCCGAATCTTCGAAATCAGTCGAAATCTACCGTCATCCATCGCCATCCAGTGTCCGGCCTTTTCCAACTTAATGAGGGGAGTATGCCCAATACCATGTTTCGTCGAACATTGTCATTTGCTATCGCTAGCTCGCTTGCGCTGAGTAGTGCTGCCGTGACCCAAACCACTATAACCAGCCACGCCCTTACGACCACGCTCCATTTACGCGTGCAGTCGGCTCGTGCTTGGGTTCCAAGTGGTCTTGTCCAGGGTCAAGCCATCCCCCATTACCGGTGGCTGGTCGTGCAGGACGACACAGGTGATCCGTCACACTATGGCACCATCCTCGGCACGACGGATACCAAGAACTCGAACTTTGCCTGTAAGCCCCAATCGCTTGGCGGCGACCCAGCCTACCCGGCCAATTGTCAGTGGCCGGGCATCCATTCGGTCAAGGGTGGCACTTCGGCCGAAGTTGTCATGCAAGGCAACGAAACCACACTCAACGAGACGACCGGTATTGACACGACCAAGTGGCCGCAAAATGATCACAACCCCAACCGCAGCTACATGATCTCGGTCATGGCTGACGGCTTCGACATCCCCGGCTGCACGGTCTCTCCAACCGTGACCTGCCACGTCGACGGCTTCAAGATCGACGGCCAATGGTTCAAGTTGCCCCTGGCCGATCCGGGTCTAGTCACGGTCAACATGCAACCCTATCCGTTGCCGCTCACCACCGTACGCATGCAGGTGTGGAACGATGTGCAGACCAACGGCGCCCTTGACACCGGCGAACCGAACTTGGCTGGCTTCGAGGGCCATATCGACGATGTGCTCGGCCCGGTCACCAATGACTGGTTTGGCAACCCCATCTGCACCACCTATCAGCACGACATCAGTGGCAACCTGATCTTTGGCGCCGACGGCAAGCCGCTTATTCTGCAGACCGGCGGGCACTGCTTTAGCGATTCAAACGGCGTCATCACCATCAAGTATCTCGGCCCCAATCGCTACTCGTCGACGGTAATCCCACCTAACGGCCAGAATTGGATCCAGACCAGCACGCTCGAAGGCTGGCACGACTGGGACACCTGGGCCATTGAAGGTTGGGACGGCTATGACCCCGAGTTCGTGCAAGGTCGGGAACCCGTCCCATTTGCCGAATTCGGCTTTGTCCAACTTCAGAGCTGCGGCCAAGCCGCAGCCAACCCATCCCAGGGTCAAGACGGTGATGCAGCCTGTGCTACACGCCTAGCCGGTGACCCGAATGTCAACTCCTCGCCTTTCACCGCTAGTCCAGCGAATACCGGCTCGATCAAGGGCACGGTGGTCGGCACCGGTGAATATTCCCCGCTGCTCGGCGGTCAGACGCTGGGCGGCAGCAACGGTAAATTCCTGATCGAGAACATCAACCAACCGTTGATCTCGCTGATTGACACCAACCGCAACGACAACACAGTCTATGTTGGCCGTGGCAACTCGGACGGCACGTTCCAGATCAACCACGTCCCGGACGGTGACTACGTGCTCACCTTCTGGGACGAGAATCAGTCGTATCTGCTCACCCAGTCCCAAGTCAGTATCGTCAACGGGCAAGCCATCGACATGGGTGTGCTGGATGTGGCCGCGTGGTGGAGCCAGGTAACGGGCAAGGTGTGCTTCGATACCAATCGCAACGGCAAGTGCGATCCGGGTGAGCCGGGCATTCCCAACCTCGACCTCAACTTGCTCGATCGCGATAATAAGATCTCGTTCTTTGGCGACAACAAGGCCAAGACCGATAGCCAGGGCAACTATAGCTTCCCACGCGCCTACCCCATCGGTCAGTATGTGGTCACGCAAGGCTACTGGGAGCAGTTCTATACCGTCGGTGTCACGTATCAAACCGAGAACCAGCCGAGCGAGAACACGGTCATGGCCAATGGCGGGTTTGTCGACGTCAGCACCTTGAACTTGATCGGCCACAAGACGCGCCTGGACTGGGCGATTCATACCTACGAAACAGCGGCCAATGCCAGCCTCGGGCCGACCAACGGCGGCATCGTCGGCGAAGTGGTTGCATCGACCACCCGCAATGAGCTCGACGCGCGCTTCCAGGTCACTGAGGCCTACGAGCCCGGTCTGCCCGGCGCGAAGGCGCACCTGTATTACCCGGTGCCCTGCGCGGCCGGCACCACGACCCCAACGATTGTGGGTGAGCCGTTCGTCACCCCGACTGGCGGCGTGACCTGCACACAGGCGACCACGCCCTTGGGCAATGGCTATTACCTGACCAACCTAGCCACGGGCGAGTTCATCCGCGGTCCCGAAGCGCAGGACCCCTACACGACCGAGGACTGGACCCGGCCGACCGACTGCGTCGCGCGCGGCGCGAACGGCGCCGCCGTCGTTGAGCAGGTCTTGCCGCCCTCGACCGG
>Ga0075021_10001037_pt1 | contig 14259 bp, 12 predicted proteins | sample ColStrG_CSR_2012_FD_72749 | JGI IMG/M metagenome (GOLD analysis project Ga0075021, IMG submission 72749) | Freshwater sediment microbial communities in response to fracking from Pennsylvania, USA - Cold Stream Run_MetaG_CSR_2012 | ecosystem: Environmental > Aquatic > Freshwater > Creek >...
TCATCACCCGCGGCATGGTGTTCATCGGCAAGGGCGTGGAGATTCACGCGACGCCCGAGTTGGCACAGCTGGAATTCGGCCGGTGGGTGCACATCGGGGACAAAAACACCATCCGGGCGCATGAGGGCTCGCTGCGGTTCGGCGACAAGGTGGTCCTGGGCCGCGACAACGTCATCAACGCCTATCTCGACATCGAGCTGGGCGATTCGGCGCTGATGGCCGACTGGTGTTACGTCTGCGATTTTGACCACCGGATGGATGACATCAACGTCCCCATCAAGGACCAGGGCATCATCAAATCCCCAGTCCGCATCGGACCGGACACCTGGGTGGCCACCAAAGTGACGATTTTGCGGGGCACGGCTATCGGACGGGGCTGCGTGCTGGGATCGCACGCGGTGGTTCGCGGTGTCATCCCCGACTACTCGATCGCAGTCGGAGCACCGGCCAGGGTGGTAAAGAACCGGAAGTTGTCCTGGGAGACGTCGGCCGCGGAGCGCGCGGAACTGGCCGCCGCCCTGGCCGACATCGAACGTAAAAAGACGTCCCACTAGCCGGTGCCGCGGCCGCTACGACGGCTGGTCGTCGACCTGGATGTTGAAGTTGACGGTCCCGGCGTCGACGCCGGTGACGGTGACGGTGACCCCGTACTTCTGGGTGCCGTCGGCGAGTTGGCAGCGCAGGGTGGCGCCCTCAGCACCTTTGAGGTTGTCCGGGCATGTCACTGAATCCGGTTTGCGGCCCGCCTGCTCGGTGAGTTTGTCGCTGATGGTGGTGGCGACCTGGTTCTTGTCGACCGTTTCCACCATGTCAAACAAGACGTCGCTTCCGCTGACGCTGGTCACGGTGACGTTCACGTTGTAGGTCGCGCCCTTGACCTTCATCGCGCAGTTCAGTTGCGCCCCAACCTTACCGAGCAGGTCGCCTGGGCACGTCACCGTGTCGGGCTTGTTTCCGGCGGCGTCGGTCATCTTGGCGGTGATCTGGTCCGCGATCTGGCCCTTGTCGACCGTTTCCACCATGTCGAACTTCACGTCGCTGCCGTCGATGCTGGTCACGGTCACGTTGACGCCGTAGGTCTGATCTTTGACTTTCATCGTGCAGTTCACTTGGGTGCCGACCTTCGCATCCAGGTCGTTCGGGCACGTCACCGAACTGGGCTTGTTGCCTGCCGCGTCGGTCATCTTGGTGGCGATCTGGTTCGCAACATCGCTCTTGCTCACAGCGTGCGACGAACTCACCGGAACCGAGCAGGCGCCAGCGCCTGCCGCCAGAATTGCGGCAGCTCCCGAGGTGAGCAACGTCCGAACGATTGAGCGAGCCATACCGCCTCCTGTCATGGTGACATCTGTGAATCGGCTGATAATTACATGCCAAATCGCTTCCGGGAAGGGATTCCGGTAAACATCCCTCAAATCTGTGAAGGCCAGGCTGCTCGTACTCCCGCTGTGCGGCTGGGCTAACGTACCGGAGGCGTGTCCTTGGCCGATAAGGTCGCAAAAGCAGCCGACAAGGTCGCCAAAAGCAAACGAATGTCGCAAAAACCAAACGAATGGGGAGTGAGGATGACGCGGATGAACAAGCCGACGATCGCGATTGTGGGCGTTGCGGCCCTGAGTGCGTTGGTACCCGCTTGCAGCAGCAATTCGCACACCGCGTCCCCGTCGTCGACGGCCGCAAGTTCATCAGCTGCAGCATCCTCAAAGAGCACCAGCTCGGCAACGTCAACATCGGCCGCGGCCGCGCCCGCCGACTACACCACCCTGTTGGTTCAGGGCAGCGACATCAGCGCGGCGCCGCCAAACGTATTCACCACGGTGGACCCGCCAATGGCAAACCCCAATGGGATGGCCGGGGCCGCGGTGCAATTCAAAAACCAGGACGACACCAACCGGATCGGCGACACGGTCCTCATCCTGCCCGACGCTGGCGGTGCGACCACTGCAATGAATGGATCGCTGGCCGCGGTGGGCAGTTCGGTCATCGGCGGGAACCCGCAGCCGGTTGCGGTGGGCAGCGGGGGCACGATTGTGGCCGGCACGTCGCCGGACAAGTCCAAATCGGTGACTGTGTTGCTGTTCACCGAGGGCAAGGCGTTCGTCACCCTCGAATTCGACGGCTCGCCGAACGATCCCGTTCCGGCCGACTTCGCGCAGAATGTCGCTCAGCAGCAGGATGCCGCGATCAAGAAGAACCTGGCCAGCTAAGCGCGTCAGGTGATGCCGCGGTAGCGGCGCAGCGCTTCCGTGCGCTCGGCGCTGTGCTCGACCATCGGTGCTGGATATCCTTTCGGCCGTTCACCTTTTCGTAGGTGAACGTCGTCGGCATCGGTTAACTCCGGGATCCAGCGTCTGATGTAGTCACCCGAGGGATCGAACTTCTCGGCCTGCGTGCTTGGGTTGAACACCCGGAAGTACGGCGCGGCGTCGGTGCCGCACCCCGCACACCACTGCCATCCGTGCTGGTTGCTGGCCATGTCGCCGTCGACCAGCTGATCCAGGAACCATTCGGCGCCCCATTGCCACGGCAGATGAAGGTCCTTCACCAGAAACGACGCGACGAGCATTCGCACGCGGTTGTGCATGAAGCCGGTCTCGCGCAGTTGACGCATCCCGGCGTCGACCAGTGGGAACCCGGTTTCACCGGCCTTCCAGGACTCGAACCGGCATTGCGCTTCGGCTCCGGAGTCGGTCTGGATGGCGTCAAAATTGCTGTTCCAGTTGTGCCACGCGCTGGCCGGCCGGTGGTGCAGCACGTCGGCGTAGAAATCTCGAAACGCCAACTCCCGCAGATACATTTGTGCTCCGACGCTGTGTAAATCAAGGTCGGCGGCCATGGTACGGGGATGGATGGCGCCAAACTTCAGATGCGCCGACATCGCGCTGGTTCCGTCGATGTCGGGCCGGTTGCGGTCCTCGCCGTAGCGTTTCAAGCCGTTGTCGACGAACGACTTCCAACGCTTCAGCGCCGCGGCCTCACCGGCAGCAAGCTCAAGCGATGGACCGGGATCGGGGATTTCGCATTGTTTGATCCGCAGCTGCGAGGGATCGATCCAGCGCGCTGAATCAATGCCCGATCGAGCCGGCGCCCGCCAGCCAATGTCACGCCAGCTGCGGAAAAACGGTGTGAATACCTGGTAGGGGGAGCCGTCCTTTTTGGTCACCCGCCCGGGTGAAACCAGGTAGGGAGATCCCGTTGCCACCAACGGGATCGAATCCAGCGCCGCGCGCACGCGTTCATCGCGGCGATGTCCGAACGGCGCGAAATCTTGCGAGATGTGCACCGACGACGCGCCGATCTCCTTGGCAATGCGCGGAATATCGCTTTCCGGCCTGCCGCGGGTCACGAGTAGCCGGCCATCCAATTCGTCTCGCAGCTGCCGCAGCGCGTCACCCAAAAACTGCAGCCGGCGCCGCCCCGACGAAGCCTCCAGTCTCGGATCAAGCACAAAGCAGGCAAGCACGTCCTGGCGAGCGGCCGCAGCGGAAGCGGCCGCCAGAGCGGGATGGTCGCCTAATCGCAAGTCGCGGCGAAACCACAACAGTGCGGTCATGATTCGATGATCCCGCGCTCAGCGATTGAGCCGCCAGATGTGGGTGGACAGAGCGGTAGCGAAGCTGCACCACACCGGGTAGGGCAATAGCGCCAGCCCAGCCCGGGTATCGGCCTGGGCGGTCCGCCGGACCAGGTCGGCACTGCTGGCCGCCAATGCGGCAGCGCCGAGCGCGGACGCGCCGAGCTTGTGGTACCGGAAGAAAAGCCAAGTCCATCCGGCGTTGAGAAACAGGTTGACGCTCAACGCGGCGATGTAACGGTTTGCTTTATCGTGCTGTCCCGTCGCGCGAAAACGGTTTATCGCCACCGCGGAGCTGGCTGCGATGTCGCCGTACAGCGTGGTCCACGCTACCGGGAATGCCGCACTGGGCGGCTGGTATGGCGGCTTACGCAGCCTCGAGTACCAGGACGAGACGCGCCTCGGGCTGGCGATGCTTCCGGTGCCGGCCGCCGCGGCGACGGCCAGCGAAGTCGCGGCCAGTATCGATCTGTTCACGGTTGTCCTCCGTTCTTGTGGTTGGCAAGCCTGTCCGGCCACCAGATGCGGTCACCGATGAGGGCGAACAGCGCAGGGATGACCAGCGTTCGAACAATGAAGGTGTCGAGCAGAATGCCCAGGCCGACGATGATGCCCAGTTGGGTGAGCACGATCAGTGGCAATACCCCAAGCACACAGAATACGGCGGCTAAAACGATTCCCGCGCTGGTGATTACGCCGCCGGTTGCCGACACCGCGCGGATCATGCCGTCGCGCGCGCCGCGCTGCGCGGCCTCCTCTCGTGCGCGGGTGACCAGAAAGATGGTGTAGTCCACACCCAGGGCGGCCAGAAACAGGAAGGCGAGCAGCGGTGCGCTGTTGTCCAAGGCCGGGAACCCGAATACGTGCAGGCTGGCCCAGCTGCCGAGTCCGAGTGCGGCCAGCGCGCCCAGAATGGTTGCGGCCAACAGGGTCGGTGGCGCAAGGGCCGAACGCAGCAGCGCATACAAGACGACCAGGATCACCCCCAAGATCACCGGAATCAGCAACAGTCGGTCGCGGATGGCGGCATCACGAACGTCGAGCGCCTGCGCATCGGGGCCGCCCACCAAAGCGTCGGAAGAGATGCCTGTCATCGAATGCCTCAGTGCCGAAATTGTTTTGAATGCCTGTTCCGACGATGGCGGCGCATCGATCAGCACAGACCACCTCGACCAATTCGTCGACCCAATGGCCGCCTGGCCGGATTCGGTCACCGAGACCACACCCCGGGTCGCGCCGATGGTCTGCGCCACCTGTGCCGCCCGTGCGGTGGGGGCGACAACCAGCGTGGGACCGGTCAGGCCGGCGGGAAAGTGCGCGGCCACGATCTGGTAGCCGGACACCGACTCTGCCCGGACGCGGAACTGCTCGGTCTGCGTCAGCCCGATCCGGGTTCCTATCAGCCCGCTAGCGAGGACCGCCAGGGCTGCTATCGCGACCGCGGAGACCAGCGCGGGACGGCGGGCGACTCGCTCGGCGACCCGGTGCCAGGCACCGGAATCGAGGGTCGCGCCATAGTCGGGGTGCGGGATGAATGGCCAAAACAGCCGTCGTCCGCACACCGCCAACAACGGCGGCAGCACAAGCAGGACTGACGCCGCCGCGACGACCAATCCACACGCCGCCAGCGCACCCAGGCTGCGGGTACTGGGGGTAGAAGCGAAGACCAGCGTGAGCAACGCCAGCACCACGGTGGCGTTGCTGGCAAGGATGGCCGGCCCGGCCATCCGCACCGCCCGGCGGAGGGCGTCGCGATGTTCTGGATGGCTCCGGAGTTCTTGACGATACCGAGAAATCAGCAGAAGCGCGTAATTGGTGCCGGCCCCAAACACCAGCACACTGGTGATCCCGGCGGTGGAGCCGTCGAAACTCAGTCCGGTCAGTGACGCTACCGCGGTGCCCACCGATGCCGAGACTCGATCGGCGAATGCGATTACCAGCAGCGGCGCCAGCCACAGCACCGGTGAGCGGTAGGTCGCGATCAGCAGCACCGCCACCACCGTGGCCGTCACCGCCAGCAAGGTGACGTTGGCGTCGGTGAACGCGTTGGCGATATCGGCGCCGAAGGCGGGTCCTCCGGTGACGTGGGCCGCAAGGCCGGTAGGTAACCCCTTGTCGGCGGCTGTGCGCAGTGCGGCGACCGTGTCGTTGAGGCGCAGGCCCGACAGCCCAGCACTGATGGGTACCACCCCGATCGCCGCCTTGCCGTCGGCCGACACCGCCACCGGTGCGGCGACGGCATCGGATTGGGTGGGCTTGGTGAACACCCGCATCCGGTCTGAGGCTGCGTAGGCGGCGTCCACGTCGGCAGCGTCCAGGTTCGTCCCGTCGGCGCGACTGACCACCACGATCAGGGGAACTTGGTCGCCTCCCGAAAATGAGTGAGCAAGTGCGTCGACTTTTGCGGAATCCGAGTCGACAGGCATCGACTGCGGCGCCGTGCCGGCGGCGGGGTTGCCACCGATCAGCACCATGAAGGCGATACCCAGCAGCACGATGCCCAGCCCGAGCAGCCAGGAACGTCGGCCCGTCGCCGTCGCCGCGATGCGATCCCACCCCACGAAGCCAAGTCTTTCACATAATGAAACATCAAGCTGCTTAATGATCGGTTTGGAGGGGCGGCAAGCGCGCATTCCGACAGATCTTTCCGCTGTGGCGCCTGACCCTAGTGCGTTGCCGATTCGGAACGATCGATGCGAAGCTCGTCCTCAAACGTTGACATCGCGGAGATCATTGCGGCAAAGACCCGGTGAGCTGCAGCGAGGTCCTTGTCGTCCAGGTCTTTCAACGTCGTATGGAGATGCGCGGCGAGCGGGGTGAAGAAGGCGCGCGCCACATCCATCCCGTGATCCTCGTAACGCAGCAGCCACTTGCGTCTGTCGTCCGGGTCGGCTTCACGCCGGATGTGGCCCGAGTCGATCATCCGATCGACGAGATAGGTGATCGCGGCGGCCGACATATCGACCCGCTGCCGCAGCTGCGCCAAAGTCAAAGGCTTTCCGGCGGTCTCGGCCACCATGATGTGCAACAACGCCTGGAAATCGCCATTGCTGACGTCATGTAGCCGAGCAAAGTGACGGCCGATGCGATCAGACTGCGCCGTGATTGACCGCAAGTCGGCGGACAAATTCCGCTCCAGCTCAGCTCGGCGGGGCGTTGCGTCTTGATCTTGGCGCTTCGTCACATAATCGCTTCCTTTCGCGGATACACCGATACGCGTATCGGCAGGCTTTAGTGAGGTTAGAGCAAAGGGGCGCCGTTGGGCCAGCAGGTGACGCAGTTGTCCGCTGGGTTCCAAAGCCTCTTGCGTCACTTGGCAACTCCAAGCGAGCGCCGCACGCCGGGAACCTGCCGGTGACGATTTCCTTATCGCGTTCTTAGTGTTCGCGGGCGTTCGACCTGTTTGAGACGGCAGTCAGCGGGTATTCAGGGTCAGTCGGTGGCAATGCTGTCGCCCGCATCTAGTCTTCCGCAGTCATCCTCACCAAGCGTTCGAGAGGAACAGAATGCTCAATCCGGCACCCACGCTGGCACAGCTGCAACCACACCAGCCGAACACCACATCAGCGTTGTTGCGGGAGTTGGGCATTCAGAATGTCTCGGCTCTGAACCAACGTCCGGTGCTAGCCAAATGGCTTGAGCGCAATACCGCCACGCAGGAGTTGAAGCTGAGTCTGCGCGCCAACGGCTATGGAATTTTTTTGCTGCCTCGTCCGCTGCGCTGCTCCGAGTTTTGGTCAGCCTGCAGTACGCCCGAGTAGGTGACGCAGGGCCTGTTCGAGGTCGGGCTGACGGAACCGGTGCCCTGCCTGGTTCAGTTTGTCGGGCACCACTTTTTGACTCGCGCAGGCCAGTTCGCGAGCGCCCTGTGCGCCTAACAATATTCGGGGCCCAATCGACGGTACCGGCAATATTGCTGGCCGGTGCAACACGTGGGCGAGGGTGCGGGTGTATTCGGAATTGCGGACCGGTTGCGGGGCAACCGCGTTCACGGGCCCTGACAGCGCGGTGTCCCACAATGCGCGGTGGTACACGTCGAGCAGGTCGTCGATGCCGATCCAGGACAGCCATTGTCGGCCATCGCCGAGTCGGCCACCCAGCCCGGCGCTGAACAACGGACGCATCAGTTTTAACGTGCCACCGCGCGGGGATTGCACGATGCCGGTACGCACCCGCACCACTCGAGCCCCGGCCTGATCCGCCGGCGCGGTCGCGTCCTCCCAGCCAGCGACGACGTCGGCTAAAAACCCATCGCCGCGACCGCTGTCCTCGGTGAGGGTCTCGTCGCCGCGATCGGATCCGTAGTAGCCGACCGCCGAGGCCGAGATCAGCACGCCAGGCCGGTCGGCGGTTTTCGCCAAGAGTTCGGCGAGCCGGCGGGTCGGGCCAATTCTGCTGTCACGGATGGCGTTTCGATGGCCGTCGGTGAACCTGCCGGCAATCGAGGCTCCGGCCAGATGGATCACCGCGTCGACTCCGGCGAGCAGGTCCGGGGCGGGGGCCTCCGGGTCCCACCGGCGCTCATCGGATGTTTTCGCGGGCCCGCGGACCAACGCGATGACGCGGTGACCGCCAGTGCGCAGAAACGCCGTCAACGCCGAACCGACCAGACCCGACGAGCCGGTGACGGCAACGGTCGAAGGAGCCAGACCGTTCTCGGCCGCCAGCCGATGTGCGGCTAAATCGTCGGCGAGCTGCCGGTGCCGGTAGACGAACATCGGGCGCAACGCCGCCGCGGGTACCGGCGTTTCCACCCGGTCGATCACCCGGGTCTTGTTGTCGCCTGCGTCTTCGAATTCGTTGACCTCTTCGAATTCGTTGACCTCTTCGAATTCGTGTATGTGTCGCCACCGCACGGCGACGCGTGCCGGCAGCGAGGCCAGGCCGTCGCTGCCGATGGCGTCGACGAATCGCCGCGGCGGGTCGTAGCAGTCCGGCTGGTGAGCAGCGACCCAGCGCAGTCCGCCGGGGAGCGCGAGCTCGGCTCTCCCGTCCTTGAGGGAGGTGGCCTCGGTGACCACCCGCAGCGGCGCCCACGGCGGCGACAGCCGACTGAACGCGCCCGGTCGGCTATGCCAGTCGAACACCTCGTCGCGCGGCGCGTCGACCACGCTTGAATAAGTAATCCCCATTACTAGAAGCTACCGACGAACACCGGCGCATGCAGGACGCGATTTGGGGGAATAGTGTTGTGCATGAGTGTTCTCGACGAAGTGCGTTCGCTTTTCGACACTGCCCTGGATCGGGCGGTCGTTCCCGGCTACAGCAGCGTGGGTTATCGGCTCCGGCGACTGAGCTGGGCGGACGGTCCCGATCCGGGCGCGCTCAACGGTCGAACTGCGCTCGTCACCGGCGCTAATCGCGGCATCGGCAAGGCGATCGCCGCGGGGTTGGCCCGGTTGGGCGCGACCGTTTTGCTGACCGTCCGCGACCGGGAGAGCGGTGAGCGGGCACGGGAGGAGATCGTCGCGGCCGACCCGGATGCCGACGTGCGGGTGGAGGTGTGCGATGTGTCCGACTTGAGCGCGGTCCGCGCCTTTGCCGCCGACCTGACCGGCCGGGTACGGGCGTTGGATGTGCTTATTCACAACGCCGGTGTGTTGCCGGCCGCCCGTACCGAAACCGACGAGGGACACGAGGCCACCCTGGCCACCCACGTGCTGGGTCCGGTGTTGCTGACCGAGGGTCTGCTGCCGATCCTGGCCAATTCCGACGATCCGCGGGTGATCCTGATGTCCTCGGGCGGCATGTATACCCAACGACTGCCGGCGCACGACCCCGAATACCGCAGGGGGCGATACAGCGGCGCCACCGCCTACGCGCGAACCAAACGGATACAGGTTGCGCTCACTCCAATCCTGGCCCGCCGCTGGGGAACCCAACACGTCGGCGTGTATTCCATGCATCCCGGGTGGGCCGACACCCCCGGGGTGGCTACGTCGCTTCCGGGGTTCAGGCGTCTGACCGGCCCGATATTGCGAACACCGGAGCAGGGAGCCGACACCGCCGTGTGGCTCGCCGCGACCCAACCGGCACCGCCAACCGGCCGGTTCTGGCACGATCGGCGACCCCGACCGGAGCACTATTCGCCGCTGACCCGCGACGACGACCGCGACCGGGAGTCGGTATGGCGGTATTGCGCCGAGGCGATCGGTATCGAAAACCGTTGAGAGCTAACGGTCCGGCAGTGCGTGCTCGACGATGGGCAACCGTGGCTGCGGTTGCCGTTCGCTGCGTTTGGCCGCCAGATACACCTGCGCGGTCTGCTTGGCCACCGTCTGCCAATCGAAGTCTGAGGTGAGCCGTTCACGGGCCGCGTGGGCGCGCCGCTGCGCGGCCTCCGGGTCGTCGAGAACGGTCCGCACTGCGGAGGCCAGCCCCGCCACATCGCGGGGCGGACACGACACGCCCGTCTGCCCGTTGATCACCGCCTCGCCCAGGCCGCCGATGTTCGACGTCACCAGTGGCATACCGGCCGCAGCGGCCTCCAGGGCGGCCAGCCCGAACGGCTCGTAGTGGCTGGGCAGCACCGCGGCGTCCGCCCGATGTAACGCTTCCAGCAGTCCGTCGTGGTCGAGGTGCCCGACGAACCGAGTTGCCTTGATTACCCGGTGCTTACGGGCTTGCTCAACGAGCCAGTCCTGCTGAGTACCCTCGCCGGCGATGGTCAGTGTGGTGCCCGGGTTTGTGCGTCGGATCCGCGGCAGGGCAGCGATGAGATCGTGTACACCCTTCTCGTATTCCAGCCGCCCGACGTAGAGCAGCTCGGCCGGCCCGGTGCGCGGGCGCCGTTCCGCGAACGGCCAACGCGCCGCATCGATTCCGTTGCGGATCACGTTGGTCTCCGCCAGGCCGGGGCCGAAGAGTTCGGTGATCTCGTCGCTCATCGACGCCGAACAGGTAATAAGCGAATCGGATTCACGCACCAGCCACGACTCCACCGCATGCACCTGACGGCTGATCGTTCCGGAAACCCAGCCGGAATGCCGCCCGGCCTCGGTCGCGTGAATGGTGGAAACCATTGGTACGTCGTAGAATTGGGCCAGCGCTACAGCGGGGTGAGCCACCAGCCAGTCGTGCGCGTGTACCACGTCGGGACGCCAGGATCGGTCGGTGCCGTGTTTCTTGAGGGGCAGCCCGGCGCGGATCATCGAGTGACCCATCGCCAGGGTCCAGGCCATCATGTCCGTACCGAAGGTGAACTCGTGCGGATCCTGTGCGGCCGCGATCACCCGGACACCCCCGCTGACCTCGTCGGAGGACGGATGCGTGCTGGGATCCGTGCCCGACGGGCGCCGCGATAGGACCACGACGTCGTGACCGGCCGCGGCGAGCGCCGTCGACAGGTGATGCACGTGCCGGCCGAGCCCGCCGATCACCACCGGCGGATACTCCCACGACAACATCAGGATCTTCATGCTCGGCCAGGCCCCACGGTCGCGAGTGTGCACAAAATGCCGTCCGCGGCGGCGTGTCGCTGTGCAGACACGCACGCTCGCGGGGGGAAGGAGGGCTTCATCGCGGCAGCCGCCGCGCATCCAGAGCGCCGAACAGGCCGTCGGCGCGGTTCCAGCCGTCGGCCAGCCGCTGCGCGCTGTCGCGCCGGCCCGACGCCAGCGCCCCGGCGATCTCGCGGGTGGCGTGGGCATGCAGGTGCGCGCGGTAACGGGCGTAGTCGGCGGCCGAATCCTTGCTCACCATGAAGGGCCAGTCGCTGGACACGGTGAGCAACGTCTCGCGCAGGATCTGATCGGCAACGCGATCCCGGGCGAGTGGCCCGTCCAGCGACGCCGTCTGCTCCAGCGCTTTGTCGACGGTGCTCAGCGCGGTGTCGACCACCTCGTTGTTGAGCTGGACCAGATCGGCGACCTGGTCGCCCGACCACACCTGCCAGTCTTTGCCGGAACCCCAGGAGCTGGGTGGCAGCGCGACCGGGCGGCCGACGAATCCTTGGTCGATCGCGTCGCTCAGCGTGCCTACCTGCACACCGGCCGCGGGCAAGGCCCGCAGCACGCGTTGCAGCCACGTCGGACCCTCGTACCACCAGTGGCCGAACAGTTCGGTGTCGAACGCGGCGACCACGTGGGCGGGCCGCCCGATGCGCTCGGACTCGGAGAGCAGTCGGTTACGCACCACCTCGACGAAGTCGGCGACGTGGCCGTCGACCGCGTGATCGGCGCGGTCGGGGTCGTAGGGTGCCTTGGCTTCCGACGGCACGTTGCGGCCGGTGACCCTGGCCGTTTTGAGCCCGGTCAGGTGGTCGTAAGTGTGGAAATCGCGGTACGCGGCATGCCCGGGGTAGCCCGACTTGGGCGACCACACTCGATAGCTGATCTGCAGGTCGCGTCCGAAGACGACCACATCGGTGTCGCCGACCGGCCGGCCCAGCGCGGTGTCGCCGTGCAACGACGGGCCGTCAACCATGAAATGTGTGACGCCGGCGCCGGCGTAGTCGTGTTCCATACCCGGGGCGTAGGCGCATTCGGGAGCCCAGATCCCGGTCGGGCTTTGTCCTTTTCGCGCCCCTAGGCGCGCCTGTGCGTCGGCCAGGCCTTCGCGTAGCGCGAACTCACGCAGCCGCGGCGCCAGCAGTGGCTGGAACGGGTGGGCCAGCGGGCCGCCGAGCAGCTCCACCGTGCCGGCATCGACCAGGCTGCGCAACAGTGGACTGCCGCCGTGCCGCCACAGCGTGGCAAAATCGTCGAGTGCCTGATCGGCCTCTGCGCATTCCCGAGTTCCGAAGGCCCGCAACGCTTCCGGCGTGCATGATTGGTAGTTGGCGGATTTCGATTCGGGGATCGACCGCACGCTGGCGGCTTCCGCGGCGCGCAGCCGCCAGTTGGCCAGCCAATGATGCATGCCATCGAGGCAGTACGGGTCGTCGAGCTGCGCGTTGACCACCGGAGTGACCCCGAGGGTGATCAGCCGGTGCCGATCCTCGTCGGCCAGAGTGCGCAGCACCCGCAGCAACGGTAGGTAGGCCGCCGCCCATGACTGGTAGAGCCATTCCTCGCCGACCGGCCAGCGTCCGTGGTGGGCCAGCCATGGCAGGTGGGTGTGCAGAACCAGGCTGAACAGACCGGGAACCCGGCCTCCCCCCGACTTCATTGCGTTCACCGGCGCACCGCGACCGCGATGAGGTCCAGGCTGTCATCTATATCCCGGCCATGGCCGGCCGCCACGATCTCGAAGTCGTCAGTGGTTACCGCGGCGACATCTCCGATGAGCTCAGGTGGCCACGGTGCGGCGGCCACCGCGCGCTCGATCTGCGCGTCGATGATCGAGCCGCCGTGGCGGGCATCCATTTCCCGCAACCGAGGGCCGTGGAACAGGCCGCTCATCGACACCTCGGAGAAACCGGCGTCGACCAGCAACTCCGTCAGCTCGTCGGCGTTGAGTTCACGCGTGTGAAACGGGTTGATCGGCGTGTCGCGGCCCGGTGAGAACGTGATCCGGTTAGGGGTGGACACCATCAGCAAACCAGAGGGACGCAGCACGCGAGCGCACTCGCTGACGAACTGGGGCTGGTCCCAAAGGTGCTCGATGACCTGGAAGTTCACCACGACATCCACCGACGCGTCGGGCAGCGGCAACTCGGCCAGATTGGCCTGCATGACTTGCACCCTGGCGTAGCGGGCACGCACATGGGCCACTGCGGTCTCGTCGTAGTCCACCGCGACAACCCTGCGTGCGAGGCCGGCGATCAGGTCGGCGCCGTAACCTTCGCCACAGCCGGCCTCGAGTACGTCGCGGCCAGCGCAGCGCGGCGCCAGGCGCTGGTACACGACTTCGTGCCGGCGAAACCAGTAGTTTTCGATGTCCAGATCGGGAATGGTGCGTTCGCCCGTCAGCGTCAAAACCGCTTGGGCCCCTGCTGAGGGCCCCGGCGAGGTGTCGTCGGGGACGCGGTGGGGAACCTCGGGGACGAATGCGCTCATTGAATAGGCAGGCTAACGCGTAGTGTCCGATTCGCGAACCGGGCGTGAGGGTACCCCTGCTTCTGGCGGAGGCCTAGGCGGAAGAACCTGCACTACGACCCGCTATGGTGTGAGAGCGGAACGCACAAAGTTACCCACTAGTAACATGCGCTGTGCGGTGCCGAAATACATGACCGAGCTCCCGCAGTGCACGGCTAGTCCTAAGCTGCGGGACTCCCTTCGAGGAGGACGAACCACACTCATGACGAACATCGTGGTCCTGATCAAGCAGGTCCCAGACACCTGGTCGGAGCGCAAGCTGACCGACGGCGATTACACGCTGGACCGCGAGGCCGCCGATGCGGTGCTGGACGAGATCAACGAGCGCGCTGTGGAAGAGGCGCTGCAGATCAGGGAGAAAGAGGCCGCCGACGGCGTCGAGGGGTCGGTGACCGTGCTGACCGCCGGTCCTGAGCGCGCGACCGAGGCGATCCGCAAGGCGCTGTCGATGGGAGCCGACAAGGCCGTTCACCTCAAGGACGACGGCCTGCACGGCTCCGATGTCGTCCAGACCGGATGGGCGCTGGCGCGCGCGCTGGGCACCATCGAAGGCACCGAGCTGGTCATCGCGGGCAACGAAGCCACTGACGGCTCCGGCGGCGCTGTGCCAGCCATCATTGCCGAGTACCTGGGCCTGCCGCAGCTGACCCACCTGCGCAAATTGTCGCTCGAGGGCGGCAAGGTCACCGGTGAGCGCGAGACCGATGA